>Ga0209097_10000623_pt1 | contig 33387 bp, 20 predicted proteins | sample AD_UKC052_MetaG_FD_184419 | JGI IMG/M metagenome (GOLD analysis project Ga0209097, IMG submission 184419) | Active sludge microbial communities of municipal wastewater-treating anaerobic digesters from USA - AD_UKC052_MetaG (SPAdes) (version 2) | ecosystem: Engineered > Bioreactor > Anaerobic >... | reverse complement strand
GATATTTTACTGGAACCCGGACTGGAACTTGCTGAAGTGGAAGTAACTGCTACACGCCGGGTAGAAGAACGACTGGAACTTGGAATGACAGAGATTACGGCAGCACAGGTAAAACAACTGCCCATGCTGGGCGAACCCGATGTGCTGAAAGCCATGCAACTGCTTCCCGGCGTGCAGGGAGGCGCCGATGGCCGCAGCGGGCTGTACGTGCGCGGCGGCAGCCCCGACCAAAACCTGTTTATGCTCGACGGAACACCCATATATTATGTAAATCACCTCGGGGGTTTTGTGTCGGTTTTTCATCCCGATATCCTGAAAAACATCAAACTCTTCAAAGGCGGTTTTCCGGCACGGTTTGGGGGAAGGTTGTCGTCGGTGGTTGATTTACGCATGAAGGAAGGGAACAAAAAGGAATTCCAGGGCAGCTACGGCATTGGGCTGATTTCGGGCGATGTAACGCTGGAAGGCCCCATGAAAACCGACAAAACCTCGTTTATTGTTTCGGCACGCCGCGTTTGGGCCGACCTGCTGCTGCGGCCCGCTACCAAAATCGCCTTTCAACACGCTTCGATGGGATACAATTTTTACGACTTCTTCGGGAAAATAAGCCACGAAGCAGATGCCCGAAACCGGTTTTATTTCAGTCTGTACGGGGGCGACGACCGGTTGGGTTTCTTTTTTAATATCCGCGAAGACAAAATCCGCAGCAACGCCCGGTACATTTGGGGAAACGTGCTTTCAACCCTGCGGTGGAACCACATTCACAATGCCCGGTTAAACAGCGATGTTACCTTGCTTTACACCCGCTACCGTTATATAAACGACCTGTTTTTTAAAGAAAAAGATATTAAAGGAAACAACCTGTATTCCACCGGCGTGAACGATTTTGGCCTGAAAGCCGACTACAACTGGCGGCTGGCAAAAAATTACACAGCCCGGTTTGGCGGAGGGGTTTCGGGCAATTGGTTTGTACCGGGAAAAATCTGCAACACTGTTACCCAAAACGGAGAAAAAACCACTGAAACCATTGGTGCCCAAAACCGCACTAATGCACTAAACACTTATGTTTATGCCGAGAATGAATTTGCACCTTTTAAGTGGTTCTCTTTTAATGCAGGAATGCGGCTGGTTAATTTCAGGGTTGGCGGCAAAAACTATTTTTCGGCAGAGCCCCGGTTTCTTTCAGCTTTTAATTTGGGAAAAACCGGCGCCATAAAGTTTGGATATACCCACATGATGCAGCCGGTGCACATGCTCACTTTCTCGGGGACAGCTTTCCCCACCGATATCTGGCTGCCGTCAACTCCTGAAATTCCCCCGGGCCTGGCAACCCAGTTTTCAGTCGGGTACTCAAAATCCTTGGACAACGGAGCATACGAACTGAGCCTGGAACTTTACAAAAAGGAGATGAAACAACTGGTTGATGTAAAAGGGGGCGTCCCATTGGTAAATACCCTGCCCTGGGAACAAAATGTGGAAAAAAACGGTACCGGAAAATCGGAAGGACTTGAACTTTTCCTGCAAAAAAAACAGGGCAGCACCACCGGCTGGATAAGTTATACCTGGTCGAAAGCCGACCGCCTGTTCCAAAACCTGAACAACGGCAAACCCTATCCGTTTAAATACGACCGCCGCCACGATTTTTCCATCGTGTTTAACCGTGAACTTTCCCGGAACCTCGATTTTTCGGCTACATGGATTTATGGAAGCGGTTACCCGACTACTTTGTACAACGGAGTTTACCAGGCCATTCAGCCCAAAGGGTTTATAGAATCACCAACCGATATACCTTTTGATATGGGTTATCACGAGGCCGCGTTGTATCCGGGCAAAAACTGGCTGCGCATGCGCGACTACCACCGGCTCGATTTGGGGTTCAATTTCAGAAAAGAAAGAAAAAACAAAAAGGGGAAAAACCAGGAACGTATCTGGACATTTGGTGTTTACAATGCATACAACAGGCAAAATGCCGTTTTTTATTACTTTTCCAATAACGGACAATCCGATGCACCGGTTAAACTTTACCAGCAAAGCGGATTTCCCATTATACCAAGCATAAAATATTCGGTGAAATTTTAAAAATATAGTCAGTTCTGATAAGCATATTTTTCCTGACTTCTGACGTTTAGTGCGGTAGCAATTTCCATTTCTTAACCTTTTATGATATATACGGTCCCTTTGTTCTTTCCTGCTGAGTCGATGAACTGTTCCTTTTTCAGGTATTGGAGGTCTTTTTTCAGCGTATTGACGGAAATGCCGGGCATAAACTTCACCAGATCACCCAGCCTTACAGGCTGCGCTTCCCCGATAAATACCCTGATCTTCTTTTGCCGTTCATTCAGGTAACCACCTTTAACCCTGAAAACATCATACTTCCTTTCCAGTCGTTGAATCATTTCTTTCAGTGAATCCAGAAAAAACAACATCCAGGAATTGATCAGTTCATTACCGGTGCTCCTGTTTTTCTCTCCTTCCATCAATGCTTCGTAATAGCTCTTTTTCTTTTTCTCAATCAGACTTTCAAAAGAGACATATGAAACAAACTTATAACCCGATTGAAGTAAAAGAAGGTTTGTCAGCAATCTTGAAAGTCTCCCGTTGCCGTCCTGAAAAGGGTGAATGGACAAAAATTCATAAATGAACAGTCCGATTACTACCAACGGATGAATTTCACCCGATTTCAGATGAGCAATAGTCCAATCAATTAATTCTGACATTTCCTTTTCCACCAGGTGAGGCTCAGTCGTATTGAAAATTACTTTCTGAGTACCATCCGGATAATTGGCAACCACCTTGTTGGGAAGATTTTTATATTTACCCATAAACAATATCAATAATATTTACGGGTTACACCCACCATACGGCTTCCGTAATCAATGACAAACCAGGCAGTCTCGTTCCAGGGCTTCCGGAATGAACTCCGTTTATTATCTTAAAACAATCCATACCTGACAGGGAAAAAATTCAGGATCAGGGAATGTTCGGATAAAAGCGGGGGGAAGCTTACCCTGCACAGGAGCCATCATACCATCATAACAGCCTGAGTGTCAGTTTTATGGTCCCCAAGGAGAAGAACGGAAAGCCATTCAGGTTGTTTGACCGGAATGGTCTTTGGCATTGTTATCTGGAGTTTGACGAAGAGGGAAGGCTATAAAGCCTCCAGGTGTGCAGTGAAATGCCTCAGGAGCGGCGTTTCAAATGTGATCCGGTAACCCCGGAGTTGATCCCTTTTCCGGAAAACTTCGATAATCATCTCGCAAACATAGTCGATATGGCTCTGGGTGTAGACTCTTCGAGGGATTGCCAGCCTGACCAGTTCCATGGGAGGAGCCACATGGTTACCCTGTTCATCTTTCTTGCCGAACATCAGGGAGCCAATCTCCACGCCGCGAATCCCGCCTTCTATATAGAGCGCGTTGGCCAGCGCCACCCCGGGCAGTTCCGCCGGCGGAATCTGCGGAAGAAAAGCTTTCGCGTCAAGGTACACCGCATGGCCTCCCGTGGGAAGGATCATTGGCACCCCCGCAGCCGTCAGTTTTTCACCCATGTATTCGATACTCCGGATACGGTAGCGCAGGTAATCCTCTTCCAGAACCTCCTCCAGTCCCTGCGCCATGGCCTCCAGATCACGGCCCGCCAGTCCGCCGTAGGTAGGAAAACCTTCCGTGATGATCAGCAGGTTCCGTGCCGCCAGGGCCAGCGCCTCGTCATTCATGGCCAGGAAACCCCCGATATTGACCAGGGCATCCTTCTTGGCGCTCATGGTGCAGCCGTCGGCCAGGGCGAAAATCTCCCGGGCGATCTCTTCCACCGTTTTGTCTTTATAACCCTCCTCCCGGGTCTTGATGAACCAGGCGTTCTCGGCAAAGCGGCAGGCATCGATGAAAAAGCGGATGCCATATTTACGGCAGATGGCCGCGGTCTCCCGCAGGTTCCCAAGCGAAACCGGCTGCCCCCCGCCCGAATTGTTGGTGATGGTCATCACGCACATCGGGATGTTTTCGGCTCCCCTTTTCAGGATATACGCTTCCAGGGCTTCGGTATCCATGTTGCCTTTGAAAGGAGCGATCAGGTGGGGGATCTTGCCTTCCGGAGTCAGAAAATCGAGGGCTTCGGCACCCGAGTACTCCACATTGGCGCGCGTCGTATCAAAAAAGGTGTTGCTCACGAAACTCTTCCCTTTTCCACCCAGGATGGTGAAGATGATTTTCTCGGCCGCCCTCCCCTGGTGCGTCGGAATGATGTGTCTGTATCCGGTGATCCTTTCAGCCACCTCTTTGAAACGGTAAAAGCTTTTCGACCCCGCATATGACTCGTCGCCGTTCATGATGCCCGCCCACTGCCGGGAGCTCATGGCCGCTGTCCCGCTGTCGGTCAGCAGGTCAATCAGAACCTTGTCTGCATCGACCAGGAAAAGGTTGTTCCGGGCTTCTTTGAGTATCTCTTTACGCTCTGAACGGGTGGTAAAGGTCAGCGGTTCCACCGACTTGATCCTGAAGGGTTCAATGATTACAGCCATAGAAAAGGTTTTACAGGTTTTCCGGTTTATTGAAACTCCCCGCCGCAGAGCAGCGGGGAATCCGATTCCGTCAAGGACTTCTTTATTGTCTCGCTCGCTATCCCTGCGGCAGAGCCGACGGGGAAACGAATCCCGGAAAACCGGGATGAGTTCGACGGATTTCAGTACCGGATCAGCAATAAGCTGAGACCAGGCATTAATGCTTACCTCAACAAAGAACGGATATAGTCAATTCACTCGACGGAATTCAGAGCTTAAAAATAGTCGATTGCCCTCTATTTTGCAACTTTGAATCAAAGATAGATCATAAAGACAGGTCATTGTATCACGGTAACTTCCCCGGGGGCGACCACCCGGGTATCGATGGTGCCGTCGGCCAGGCGGGAGTGTTTCACCCGAACCACCCCGTAGGGCGTCGGAAAGCTCCCCTCCACCCATTCCAGATGACCCAGGTGAGGTTCTATCTTCAGGGCTTTGCATCCCGGCTCCACGATTTTAATGCCCAGAACATTTTCCGAGAGCCAGGCAGTCACCCCTGAAGCCCAGCCGTGGCATAGGCTGTGGCGGTAGCTGGGGTAACAGTAAGCCCCGAAAGAACCGTGGATATCGTTCTTCCCCTCCACGGGAAATTCATCGATCCGGGTGGAATTTGACATCCATTCCACGTTGAAATCCTCCCAGAAGGATGTGGCTCCCATGTCAAGCATCCCGCCCCAGTAGGCATTGATGATGTCAAGTGCCTCGTCGTGCATTCCCGCCAGGCCGAGGGCGTCGAGCATGTAAAGACCGTAGAAGGTGGAAAAACGTTTGGGACCGTCGACGGCCACCACCTGGCGACAGGCTTCCGTGGGATCCATTAATCCAGCCACGGCCATCAGCGCCGCCGCCTGTTTGAGGCCGTTGTGGCCCATCACCTTCCGGTTGAGTTTGGCGATGGCATTCTCGCACTTTGCTGCTGATGCCGGGTTCTCCAATATTCTGCATATCTCCCCCGCATCTTTCAGGGCCCATACCAGCAACCCCCGGTAACCGGCTTCCACCCCCTCCACATTGGGCGTGGAGGGCCAGTCAAGAAACCGGAATTTGCTCAGGGTCTCTGTTCCGTCCTCCCCTATCTTCGAATCAATAAGATCAATCAACCCCGTGATGTAATCGCTATGACTGCGCAGAAATGACAGGTCGCCGTTCTGCATGTACCAGTCATGGTGAATGATGAGGTACCACATGGAGTAGGAGCTCATGCCGTTCATCCACTGGGGCAGGGGGTATTGTTCACAGGCCAGGTCAAGGCTACGGGGTACCACCTCATTATAGCCGAAGACCCGGGTGATGGTTTTCAGCTCGGGATGAAAATCACCCAGCCATACCAGCCGGTCGCGTTTGATGCCATCCCAGAGGTATTCCTGCATGTTGAGGTGGGTAGTGTAGGCCCCCGTCATCCAGATGGCGTCGAGCCGCGGATCGCTGCTGTGAAAGGAGCCCAGGTATTCAAGGTCACGGTAACGGAATATGGCCCTGGCTTCTTTCAGGTTGATGGTGGTGTTTGGCTGCAGCAGGTCGATCCGGACGAAGCGGAAACCGCTATTTCCGATTTCGATGAGCCCCGACCGGGGGATCTCCATGACGATGTCGCGCTTAGCATGGTCATCAGTCGAAAAACCCATGAGCCAATCAGAATTCCAGGTATTGCTGTTTGCCTCGCCCACCGATTCCCCAAATCGGATCCGCACCAGGGAGGGTTCCCGGCGCGAGGATCCCCCCATGACCAGTTGCAACCCGCCGTGCAACTCCCTCCCATAGTCAAGCAGAATGGAAGCGGTATCTTTGTCCGTAGTGGTCATCGCACAAAATACCGACCTTTGTGTCATCTCCGACTGGCTGTTACCGGGATTCAGAAGCACTTCCCGGTTTCTGATTCTCTCCCCTGTGGGATCTGAAGTCCACATCACCCGCACCGGTGAAATAAAGGTTCGCTTCATTTGGTCGTCGGCAGCCACAACCCCCTGGCTGAATTGGGGGGGCAGGCTGGTTTCGGAGAAGTGTTTTTTCATGTAACGGATAAATACCGTATAGTCCTCAGGAAGGGTCCCATGGTCGCCGGCATGCATGGTATACCCCAACCGGGAGAGCAGGGGGATGCCCGCGGGAGGAAATTCCTCTGCCTCCGGCACGGATTGGCCGAGCAACTGATAGACAGGTCCAGCCGCTTTGGCCGCCAAAAATTCCCCTTTGGGATCGGCCCAGAGGTCGCTGTCGCCGGTCTGGAGGAGCAGGGGACGGGGAGCCATCAGGGCGATCAGCATGTGAGCATCGACGGGAGACAACGAGGGATCCCCACCGTAAGAAGCCCAGTTGCCGCAGAACTGGTAGAAAAAGCGTGAGGGGGCAGTTAAGTGGGCGATGGTCTCCCCGAAATTGCGGCGTGAGAGGGCGGCTCCCCCCTCCCCCGAACAGCTGGCGATCACCATCCCGAAGCGGGGATCGCCGGCCCCGGCCCACAAAACCGTCTTCCCCAGGCGGGATATCCCGAACAGGGCCACCCTGCGGCCATCGATCAGGGGGTCGGTTTCCAGATAGTCCATGGCACAGCTCAATCCCCAGGCCCAGGCGGCTATTGCCCCCCATTCATCCGCTCCCGGCGCTTCCGCCCCAGGCTTCAGAAAATAACCCCGGATGCCATGCTTCAGACCATCCGCAAAATCGGGCTCTATGTCACCATAATATATCGTGGCCACGCCGAAACCCTCATCGAGGAACTGCTCCACAGGAAGTATGCTTCCCGGCTGGGTCCGCATGACCGGGACCCTCTGGCCTTCCCGGTTCCACATCATGCCTGCCCGCACCCCCGGATCATCGATCGTCAGGGCATTGGGCAAAAAACTGATGTTGAAGAACAGAGGAACGGGTTTCAGGCTGCCCGCAGGAAGATACATAAGGAGATCAGCCCCGGGACCAGCGGTATCCCCGGTGAAATGCAGACGAACCTGTTTTCTCAGGGCTTTGCCGTCAAAGGCGAGCGTTCCCTGGTCAAAAACCTCAAAGGTAAGCTTATCCCTTCCCGGGGCTTGCCCGTACTGATACTCCCTGAAAAGTGCCAGGATTTCCGGACGACGCCGGTCAAACCACACTTCCGGCGTTTCAACGACCTCCCCGTTCCGGAGCTTCAACAGATCAGGAAGCTCATAGTTTCCGGTGAGCGCCTCTTCATAATTGACGGGGTATCCCGCCACCACCTGCGGGACATTCTGCCCATATAACATTGTTCCGGCTGAAAAAAAAGCACCTAGAACAAATACCAGACCTGAAAAACGGATTTTCATATTTTTGCGGTATTACTTTGGCATGGACCTCCCTGCCTGATACCGTAAAAATAATAACTTCAGGCTGAAACCCGTTGAACTCATCCCGGTTTTCCGGGATTCGTTTCCCCGCTGCTCTGCGGCGGGGAGTTTCAATTGAGGAGGCAAGCTTCAGGATTTGGTGCCGGAAACCAGCAAGCAGCGATGATTTTCTTTTCGCGGATTACCATTTTAGTATCTTTTAGATGACTTCCTGTATGTAAAAATGTTACATCATTGAAAAGTAATCAAAAAGAGTTATTTTAGTCATGCAAGATTACTAGGTTGAACCAGTTGTAAACGATATTCAAAAGATCACTCTTTCCGGCACAAACATTCACAATAATATTTAACATGAAATCAAATCCTTCTTTTTTTACTCCTTTTCTCAGGTTTACTTTTATCCTGATTTCTTTGATGATCATCATGCTTTCTGTTTGCGCACGGCAACCTGGTCATCAAAACCCGGGTATCACCACAGAAAAGCCGGAGACTGAAGTATTATCTGCCAGTTCCTCCTCTAAGCCAGATACTTCTTCGGTCGTTCTTCCCGACATTAATGACACAAAGGCAGTTCCTGTGCAAAAAGGAAGAATTCCCGAAGTGAAATTTACATCCATTGACCCTTGCGCCCCACAAAACATGGTTTCAGAGGGAACCCCCTGGGAGCCTTCTTCCGCGAAAATCCTCAACCAGCTTCCTTCCGGAATAGAAGCTGTTATTCCACCCCCTATTCCCGATCTTGACAAATTATCGGATTTCAACTACCATGCCGCCGTATCGGTAGCCTTTGAAGGAATGCGGTTGGTTTACGGAGCCATGCCCGATGAGGAAGCCCGGAAGTTTGAAGCGGTATGGGCGCCGTTATTTGACTTTCCCACGCAGGAGATCATTGACTACCTCAACCGATTGAATCCGCTTATCAGCCAGTTCCTGGCGGTCCGCGAAGTTTATGTGAGCAACCTGCAGGCGGTAACCATGGTCCTTCTTGATGCCGGATATGCCGTGGAACTTGACGACCAGGAAGCCTGGGAGAAGGCGATGGATGAAGCGGGCTTTCATGGATCGGCCTTCCACCTGCTGGAAAATGCCATGTCGATTCTGGCCGGAAAGATAGAAGCACTCGGAAATCCCCCCAATCCGGTGGAAGCAAAATGTGCTGCCGCCGAAAACTACAGGCGGATGTTGCCTAAAATGGAAAAGAAGATCGATCTGGGAGAGTGCTGGGCAGGCTATACCCTCAGCCCCGTGCAGACTGAAGGGCTGGAACAACTGTACGAACCCCTCTTCAGACACTTACTGAAGGTGAAGGTGAACGACAAGGAGGTTTACCAGATCATCGGGCTTAGTGATATCGAAACCGACAATCTGGAATCTGATGAAGAGTGGCTCGACAAAATCAGGGTGTATCAGGTCGATGAGGTGGTGACCGATGCTGACAAAAGTATGGAAACCCACAATGGCGATTTCCGCCGGGTTATCTATCCGCGGATTCCGGAGTTTAAGCAAACCTCCTACATGAGAATGATGATGCTGTCGAATATGGCTGCGCCCGGAAATAAAGAGAATGAAAATTATGAAGAACGCAAAGCCTTCACCAATACCTGCAACCGTTACCTGGCACGCAAACAGACGGCAGGTTTTTTCTTCAAGAGGGCCCTCCTGTGGGCTTATGGGAACAAATGGGCCAATTATCCGGCCGATTCCCGCGGGACGATCCCCGACGAAGCTCTCGATGATTTTCTGGAGGAGATGAAGGCCGAGATGAAGGAATACCTGGATGCCCAAAGATTAAAAGGGAAAGTCAAAAAACAGAAGATCGCCGAACTCGATGAGAAATACAAGGCTCCCGAAGAGTCAGGCAGTACCGCCACTGCTCTTCAGGATTCGCTGGCCGCAGAAAAGCTGGCAAAGGAAGAATCCATCGCATCACGCCGCGAAATCATCGAATCCATAAACAGTCAGATTTTACGCGAGCAATCAATCCGCAATCGTTTATCAACTGATTTGTTCAATGCCAGAGATGATGCAACGCGGAAAAGCCTGATGGCGCAAATCAAGGACATCGATATGCGAATCATGGGGTTTCAGTCAACCCTGCAAAACGAAGAGGATGCCATCACCACCCTTCAAACCGGGGAAACGGTGCATACTCGTCAGCCTTTTGATGAATATGCCCGGAATAAATTCATTCATGACACCCATGTACATGTGGCCAGGGTCAATGCCACCCGACAGATTGCCGACCGCATCTATCGCCAGATCAATCTCCTGCCCGAAGAACAGCGGGAAAAGGCACGGGAACTGGCCGGACGATACCTTGATGCCAAAGCTGTGGTTTCAGGGGATTACGAAAATGCCTTGAAACTCAGGAATGCCTTTGGCTCCCAGATCGAGGGAAATGCCACTTTTGATTATCAGATGGCTAAGGTGGCGGAATCGGAAGCCGATGAAAACGAGTTTATCGCTCAAGCCACCATCATGGTGGCAGGCACCGCCTTTATGGGCGTGGGGTCGACTGGACTGGCGCAGCTTTATGGGGCGGAAGCAGCCGCCACCATCTATGGAACTCAGGCATTGGGGGCAATCTTCGGCGGAGCTACCGGCATGATTTCAGGGGGTCCTTTCGAAGGAGTTAAACAAGCCGCTATGTTCTGGTCACCAAAAGGGGCGGCACTCGCAACATTTACCGACGCCTACATCCAGGCAGGCAAGGTGAAAGGCGCCACCACCAAATCCCGGATCTTTGAGGGATTAAAACAAGCCGGAACAGGTTACGCGATCGGACTGGGCATACAGTATGGTATTAAAAGTTTCACAAGCGCCACCATGCAGATCTTCGGCAAGGATAGCCGTTTGTTTAAACCTGTATTCAACGTAAATGCACAAATCAGGTCCACCGCCGAAAAAATGCGCACAAAACATAACTACCTCGCCGCATCCGATGCCATCAACAGTTTAAAAAATATGAAAAACGAACTGCAGACCCTGCGTTCGGCCAGCGCCAGGAATACGACACGCATTCAGGAACTGGAAAAGGAAATCTGCCAGCAAGTAGCCACCCTGAACGGGGATTACTATGCCAAATGGCAGTTCAAATATAAGCAGGACCCTGAAATCACGGCTTTCTTCGACCGGTATGTGCAGCGAAATTACCGGAATATGACTTACGACATGGTGCAGGGCCTCAAAAACAAGGGGTATGTGATGGATCACCTCGATTTCAAACAGTTTCGGAACCCCACCAGCGCCGGGAGTGCCAGCATGGACCTTGACCTGGGTCCCGTGGACCGGTTTACGGGTAAAGAACCCATGTGGGTGATGAAAAATGACGGTAGTAAAGTGGATATCAAAACCTTTATGAACGACGCCCAGGCTTCAATGAATGAGAGCTACCGGAAGTTGTTCGGGGTCAGCGCCCCCCTTTCCGACATGAACCTGGTTACTTCCGCCCACAAGGAAGCCTTCTCCACCACCAAACTGCTCGACAAGAATGCCGATTTCCTCACCCTGGCTTCCGACGATGTGGCAAGCGTTGGAAGGGTGCTGAAAGTTAAGGTGGAAGCCATTGAAAACAACAAATTCCTCACCCGAACCTCGAAACTTCAGGCCAAATGCCGTGAAGCGTCAAAGGAAATCGACAACATGCTGATGAAAAAACTGGATGCCGATCTGAAAATGGCGGCCCCCGGAAGTTTTGAACATAAACAGATTCAGGCTCAAAAAGAATACTGGACCAAAATGAACCAGAAAATCAAACAGATCGGCACCCAGGAAAGCGATCCGGTAATCATCAGCCGGATAAACCGCGAGATTTCACAGAATACCGGTGGAAAGGATGCCACCCAAGTGATCGACGACCTGATGAGAGCCTTTGGCCGGTGATTATACCGGTTCACTTGTTTCAGGAGTTTTCCCTATTTTACCGGAAAACTACAACAGAAGGAAGGCAACCCCAGGATCACCAGGATCCGGCCTCCGGTTTTTTTAACAAATAACCCGATGGCCTACTCAACGAAAATCCACAACCCCGCCTTTGAGCAGTACCGGCAGAAGAGCAAAAACTACGGTTTTCTCTTTGGTCTGGGACTGGTCCTGGCGGCTATCATCGGCTTTTACCTATACGGGGAATCGGGCGGCGACATCATTTTCAGTAATGCCTGCGGATTCCTCCATGAGATGGAGGAGGAGGTATGCCGGAATCGTGGTTGTCCTTTACTGAAATAGGGAAAAATCATTGGTTTGCTCTGTGCAGAAATATTGAAATAGAGAATAATATGGTATATTGTACGAATTGTGGTCAGCCGTTGGACAACGGGGTCCATTTCTGCCCGTCCTGCGGAACCAGGGTCAGGGCATGTTCTATTCCGGCGCTTCCACGAAAAGTCATAAAAAGTATAAACCAACTTATATAAGCATAAAATGGCAAAATTCTGTTACAACTGCGGAAAAGAGCTCGCCGGAAACGAAAAGTTCTGCGGCCACTGCGGCGCCCGGCAGGAAACGGAAACCGGTGCGGTAATCAAAGGACAACCAGAAGAGACATCTCCAGGGGTGAAAAATGAGCCTACGAATGACCTCTCTCAGACAGATTCCGCTTTTTCATCGGAAAAGAAAACCACTCTGCCCCGGCAGGAGTTTGATTACGGGCAGATCAACAAAAACCTGAAGGTGAAAAACAGCCAATCCCGGATAGTCAGGGGCGCCCTTTGGGTCACCCTGGCAGCCGTTGCGGTGGTGGCAGCCACAATCCTGGAAGGCTCTCCGCTCTATAAGATGCATGTCCTGAGCTTCATCGCAGGCTTTATTGCTTTGAGCGGACTGGTCACCGCCTGGATTTTCAGGCTAAGAGCCAAAAAGCTGGCCACCCTCATCAGCGGCGAAAACGTCGTGGCTGCCTGGCAGCTCTCACGGGAAGAAAAATCGGCCTATGCCGGTTATCTCTTTTCTTTCGAAAGAAGCAAGAACCTGGGAATATTAGGAATCATCACCTTTCTGATTGTGGTCATCTTTGGGCTTTTCATCCTCTTCATCGATGAAGCTAAGGGCGCCATGGCGCTGATGGCCCTGGGGCTCATCCTCCTGCTTTCCCTCTTTGCCCTGAGTATGCCCGTTTATTACCGGCAACGCAACCTGGCCGGGGACGGCATCATCCTCATTGGCCGCAAATTTGCCTATGTCAACGGTTTCTTTCACAACTGGGACTTCCCCCTCTCGGGCATCCAAAAGGTGAAACCTATCGAGAAACCTTTTCATGGATTGTACCTTCAGTATTACTATTACGACCGCACACTGAAGAACACCGAAGAGCTTCATATTCCCGCTCCTCCGGCAATTGACCTGCGGGAGTTGGCCCGGCTGCTGAAACCATCGTAACCCGAAAAAATATAACCACGGATCAAGAAGGCAGCATATCCTAGGCCGCAGCGGATTTCCGTACGTAACAACCAGGTCAGGTCGTCCGGGGCAGTTTCAGGGCAAACAGCAGGATGAGCAGGGCAACAATATTGAACCAGAAATGCCACCAGGGAAACGATCGTCAGGATAAACGGAAGTGCTAAAGTCCGCCTCAGGTTTTTCTCCAACCGGTTCGATCGAGAAAAGGTCAGCGCCATAAAAAAGAGGGAGAGGCTCATCAGCAGGTACACCGAAATCAGGGCTGAATTCTGACCACTTTTCGCCTGAAAATGCCTTCCGGGGTTTCGCCGGTCAAAAAATAGACCCCCGGGGCCAGACCTGTTCCGTCAACAGGACAGGAGAAACTCCCGGCAGGTACGTACCCCTGGTAAACCTGCCGCACCACCCTCCCCTGCATGTCAGCCAAGGCTACGGAAATCTCCCCGCCCCAGGCCGTTTCCAGGCGGAAAACAGCAGATTCCTTAAAAGGATTGGGAAAAACCGATCCTTCCGGTACCTCTCCGCCATTTGCTGATATCAGCGTTTCATGGATCCCTGTGGTACCCTCTTCCCGGAATACGGCAGTGACATACGTGTCTCCTGCCGGTTGCAGATTCAGAATCCGGGATTCGGATTTGTAATTCCCCGACTCCCACCTGGCAAACTCATAGCCTTGTGAAGGAATGGCTTCGAGGCGCAACGGCAGGTTCCGGAAATATCGCCCCTGCCAGGGGTAGGGATCTGCCGCCACCCCGCGGGTTTCACCGGTAAGAGGAATCGTATTGACCACCACATGACCTTCCCCCCTTCCCGAAATGTTCACGGTAAGAAGATACTCTCCCGAAAGACCGAAGTAATTGCGCAAATGGTTTCTGGCATAGGCAGGCCGTCTGCTGGCAAAATTCTGCATGACGGCGACATAATTATTCCACGAGTTGACGCTGGAAGGGATTTTCCACCGTTGGACCTGTTGCGTCATTTCCGGCTCAATAGCCGACTTCATCCCATCAATGATTCCCAAAACCACCGCCGGCTGGAAAGCAGTATTCAGCTGATCACAGAATCGATTGATGAAACCTGTTCTGAATGTTTTGTTTGCCAGAAGTTCCCGAAAGAGAAGGGTTGACCAGGAAGGATTGGGCCAACTGGGACCATCGGTTTGGGTGGTAAAGTACATCATATCATAACTATACTCATCAGACCGGTATATTCCGAAGGCAAAATCCGTGTCATAAAGGATCCACCTCCAGCGCCCGTCACGGCCTGCTCCTGCATCAGGAAGATAATCGGGGGTTTGAAGCCTCCAGTATTTGATGTTGTTCCCGGGCCAGTCGGTGTTGACCATGAAGATCTGGGCGATCATGTAATCCGTGAAACTGCCTGGATCGATCCTCCGGGTCACCCAGTCATAATTCTCGTCACTCTTTACTCCGTTCCGGGTAATGTAATTCAGAGTTTCGGCATAATGCTGACTATCTCCCTCATCGATCGACATGTTGTTTTCCAGTATGTCAAGCTGGTCTATGTTCATCCCGAACTTCGCCGAAAGAAAATATTTGTCGATACGTTCCCTGATATTATGGATACCCCAGTATTCTCCGTTGATGAAAAGCACCGAAGGTTGATAAGCCTGAGTTTCGAAGTTCATGTGACTTACCATTTCATGCATGGCCGCATCCCGGAAAAGGGTATACGAATTATCGTTCCCCGAATTGCGCAATATGATCCTTTTATAAGACGTATAGTTCCGGCTTTTAAAAAAGGGATAATCGAGGGTTGATTTGCCATATTCCTTACGGGCATATATTCGCAGGCTTTTAAACGGTTGTGCGTTGGACCAGTTGCCATGGATGCGGTACCCCATATCCTGGCCCAGGAACCGGTTTCCAGAAGTATCGAAAAATTCAATGGAACCCCGGAATTCATAATCATCCCCCGATCTGTGGTAATTGGCGTCGACGCCGCCGTTGGCCGTTCCGCTTGGATTGTAATTGCGCCAGTTTTCAAAATCGCTTCCGGCAACGTAGATGCCATGGTAAAAATCAAAGAGGTCATTTTCCTGTGCGCTGATCGAAACGACCGGCAGGGGATGCGGATTCAACCCTCCGTTTCTGATAAAAAAAGTATGGGACACCACCTCGCTCGAAAGGGCTCCTTCCTTTTCGGTCCGTGCTTTGACAACCACCGCCTTGGGAATCGGTTTCGAAGGGGCATACCACGGACTGGCATTAAAGGTGGATGAAATCATGGATATCTGGTTGGCACTATTACTGCGGTCGGTAATCCGCAGAGGGCTGGTATAAAGGTTAGTCCGGTAAGAACGGGATAGAAACGGCCCGGCTGACGATCCTGGAGATTCGCGGTACTGGTTTTTATACTGGTAGCTCGCACCCGCGAGATTATTCCCTGACGGAAAGGAGCCGTCGAGGGAATACACGATGGTGGCTCCTGCCGCAGTTGTTGAAAGGGTGAGGTCAAACGGCTGATCATAAAATCCACCTCTATGCGAGAATACCGGTGGATCGAGGATCTCCCGAAAGCCCGTTGTGCTGTTTTCCCTTCCAGGAGTAGGCTGCGTAAAAAAAAGCAGTTCCGATGAGGCTGAAAAACCCAGGGAAATGTCCGCCCTGAGCGACATGGCCGGCATTTCGCTTACCTTTTCCCCGCGGGGGTTGGTCAGCGTCAAGGTTTCCCCTCCGGCGCTGATGCTGAAACTGGTGTGGAGTTCCCCTTCCTTCCAGAAAACATGTCTCCCATTGATCGGGTGCTCACTGGTGCCGTCAGGCCAGTCCCATCCGACAGCTAAATTGTCGCCACCGGTGCCTTCCTTGGCCAAGGCCATGATGTAGTAATACCTGCCTTTCAGCAAAGGGATGCGCTCTGACCGCTGGGCGGGATATTTATCCCATTCCCTCGGAAGGGTCCAGGAGGGAACCTCGGCAATGAGGTGCATTTTGACGGTGGTTGTATCGTTGCTTATCCACAACTCCCCGTTATCATCGGACGACAGATAAAAAACGTAACTACCCGTAACCGGCGCCTTGATATACCCGTGCATCCGCTGCCCGTAGTTGTTTGCTTCATCAACGGGAGCTTCGAAATATTGTTTGATCAACTGACGGGAACCCGGCTGGTTAGGGTAGGATTTGTGCCCTGTCAGGGATTCCACCGTGGTGCCTGAAATCCCGGGGTATACCTCACGCCTGATCCCGTTGACCCATTTGCCGGGAACCGGCCGGTAATCCTTCCCTGAAGCCCATACCAGCAGATATTCCCGGGGAGCCAGCACCACTTCGGGGAAAACCCATTTAAAAGGATTGCCGGGATTGTCGGAAAGCCCCCACCCCTCAAGGGAAACAGCCGTATCGCCGCAGTTGTAAAGCTCTATCCAGTCCGAAAAATCTCCATCTTCATCCGCAAGGGTGGAACCGTTCGACGACATGATTTCGTTGATCCGGACACCCTGTCCGGGAACCTGAAGAAACCAAAAGAGCAGGGAGGTAAAAAGAAAAGCCCGGATAGTATAATACATGATAATTAAAATCTGCCGCCAAGTTAGACAATTTCAGGGAAAAATGAGTTCACTTCCCGTTACGGGGCTGGCAATTTCCGGGAAACTTCCCCTTACTTACCGTTCCGGCCGATTAGGAAGGCATACCGGAAGGCCAGCTCCTTCAGATAATCATAACGCCCGGTGGCTCCCCCGTGACCCGATTCCATGTTGGTCTTCAGCAAAACAATATTGTTGCCGGTTTTCAGGGTACGCAGCCGGGCCACCCATTTGGCCGGTTCATGGTAACTCACCTGCGAATCATTCAGTCCGGCCGTCGCCAAAATGTTGGGATATACCGCTGGCTGCAGATTATCATATGGTGAATAGGATTTTATATAGTCATACGCCTCCTTCTCATGGGGATTTCCCCATTGTTCGTACTCCTGGGTTGTCAGGGGGAGGGATTCGTCCAGCATGGTATTGAGCACATCGACAAAGGGTACGTCGGCAATGACTACATTGAACAGGTCAGGCCGCAGATTGACCACGGCACCCATCAGCAGTCCGCCAGCACTCCCCCCCCGGATCCCCAGCAGCGAAGGCGACGTGAGTCCCTGCACCAGCAAATTTTCGGCACAAGCCACAAAATCGTTGAAGCTGTTCTTTTTGTTCATCATCCGCCCATCTTCATACCATTGCTCACCCAGCTCGCTTCCCCCACGGACCTGGGCAATGCCGTAGACATACCCCCGGTCCACCAAACTGAAAATGTTCACCCTGAACGTGGCGTCAGTACTGTTTCCATAGGAGCCATACCCTTCCAGCAGGGCGGGGTTGCTTCTGTCGCGCTTCAACGATTTTTTATAAACCACCGCCATCGGTACCTTAACCCCGTCGGCAGACGTGCCCCACATACGCTCCACCCGGTATTCCGCAGGATTGAACCCTCCGGGGATTTCCTGCTCCTTCAGCACCATACTCGTTTTGGCATTGATGTCAAAATCATAGATCGTCTGGGGACGGTTCAGCGAAGAATAATTGTAGCGAAAGGAGGAAGAATGGTACTCCGGTCCAGGGGAAGGAAAAACGGCATAGACAGGTTCCGGGAAGGTCACGGTATGGGTTTCCGCGGAAGCCGGATAAAAAATCCGGATTTCATTCAATCCCCCTGTCCTGACAAAGAGCCCCACAAATTTATGATAGACAGCATATCCCTGGATTTTCACGGCCTGATCATGCTCCACCACGGTTTCCCAGGTAGTGCTGTCGCAGTATCCAGTAAGCGGCATTTTGAAGATTTTCCCGTTCAACAAATCCCGGGTTTTGTAACGTACGTAAAAGCAGCTGTCATGATGTTGAACCTCGTAATCGACATCCTTCACGCGGGGAAGGAAGACGATAGGTTGCTCCAGAGGATCCGCAGCAGGGATCATCCGGTATTCCGAGGTGTTGAAACTCGATGAGGAAATGAAAATCCAGGCTTTTGTACGGGATTTTGTGAGGTCCACATTGAAAAGCTCGTCAGGTTCCTCAAATACAAGCTGGTCGGGATCGCTGCTCCCCACGGTATGGCGGTATACCCGGTCAGGCCGGAGCGCCGGCGTAAGGGTGGTATAGAAAAGGGTCCTGTTGTCATTGGCCCATACAAAGGAACTGATCTCGGGGATGAACTCCTCCAGGTCATTCCCGGTATTGAGATCCCTGATCTTCAGGTTAAAAAGGACCGAGGAACCGGTGGTATTGCTGGCGTAAGCGGCCAGCCGGTTGTCCTCCGACACGCTGTAGCCCGCGAAAATAAAGGCTTTGTGCCCTTCCGCCATCCCGTTGACGTCGAAGATGACCTCTTCCTCGGCGGCGGTGTCCCCCTGCTTCCGGCAATATACGGGATACTGCTTGTCCTTCAAAGTCCGGGTGTAGTAATAATAGCCGTTATCGGCCACCGGTACCGTTTGGTCTTCTTCCTTGATCCTTCCCTTCATCTCCTCAAAGAGGATTTCCTGGAGGTCCATTGTACAGAACATCACAGTATCACAATAACGGTTTTCAGCCTCGAGATAGGCAATCACCTCTGGATTGGTCTTGTCCTTCAGCCAGAAGTAGTTGTCCACCCGTACCTGGCCGAATTCATGAAAAGTATCGGGATCGGCTATGGCAGCAGGCGGCGACGGAAACTGCTCTTCCCCCGGAATAACGGCCGTTTTCACATTTTTGGAACAGGAGGCAGATGCCATCGCCAAGGCTGCAATACACATAAGACGTAAAAGTTGCATTTCAGTAGAGTTTTTAGTTTTTGAGGCCGGAAAGCAGCTTCTATCGGGTGGAATCCGGCAACATCAAAAATAGGGAGATTTTGTGGATTTATAATCCAAACATGGTCAGGTATCTTTCGGTGATGAGCTCATTCAGCTCGTTGGTAAAAGCGGGGATTTCACATGAGCGTTCCTTGTTTTTCCGCCAGGCTTCCTGTTTGCGGAAGGAGCGCTCAAAGATTTCATCCTCAAGGGGTTTCAGCTGCTGGAGAATTCCGGTGCCATTGCGGTTAACCAGGGAGGTCACGTCTATGTAGTTTCCGCCATAGTTCTGTTGAATCGGGAAAAGCCGTTCTTTGAGTTTCAGGGATTTCTCGCAAAGGGGGGCTACTCCATTTTCATCGGTAGTGACCAGGGAAGGTTGCTGTTGTCCTCCCTCCAACCAGAGGGGAAACGTTACGGAGGTGAGCGGGAATCCCAGGATGGTCCACATCGTGGTTAAGGCCACCTCCTCGCCCGGCGTCACCCCCTGGATCACCACGGAAGAGGAGGAAGAGTGGCGGGGGATGAAATCGGTGAAGTGGACAAAGTGTTGTGTTCCGGCCTGAAGGTCTGATTGTTCAAGGTCCACACCCGTAAGGGAGTGCCAAAGGGAACGGCTGGCCTCCTGAAGGATCCACCGCACGGTGAGGTTTCCCTGTTGGGAAGCCTGGAAAAACAGATTCTGAGCCGTATTGAAACGGATATGGCCTGCTCCGCGGGAGGGATCACCTGTAAAAGAGAAGTTAGTATGCACCAGGTATCCCTGCGGGGCTATGGAAGGGTCGGTAACATCGAGCTTAGTAAAGGTAAAATGATCGGTTTCAAACCAGGCTGCACCCCCCCGGGCATCAATGACTCCGAAGTTGGCTTCCACACCCAACGGTTTCGGAGCTTTCTTCAGAAACTCCTCAAACTCCTCCACGGTGGCGCATTGCTGCAAGGCCTGACGCATCAGAATCCCCTCTCTGTCCTTCAAATCTATCGTATCGTCAAGAGCAAGGAGATTATAAGAAGCAGTATTGATGATGGCAAACCCGGCGGAATTGTACCCCGCCCAGATCGCCTCACCCTCTTTATCCGCTGAATTGATCAATCCGATCGATGCATATTTCCCATCCCCGAAATAACGGATTGCATTTTGCGGATAGTTACTGTCGCGGTGTTTCCAGATCATCGGCCGCCCGTCGGGGGTAGCCTTCCCCGAAATAACGGCAGCCGTACACGCTTCTGCCGTCACCCTTCCAGTGAACAGCATGACAATCACCATTAAAAAACGTGTTATCTTCATCGTATTGAAAGTATTTTCATTGATAAGAACTTTTTTGTGCAGCAGATTGCATCCCCGCAAAGTTAAACATAACAACAGGCATCGCCTGCTGCCGCCGGTTTGTCATGATGTTTAACGTTTTTCATTGAATCAGGTTGGTTTTCATCCGGTACAATTGCCACCAGGGCGTGCTAAAATTACACAATTAAAAAAGACCTCCATGGCCTTTCTTATAAGGAATTATTCGGTTAGTTTTACAGTCAGCCAATAGGAGAAGTGATGTGGTGTTTTCCTTCGCTGGTTTCCATTTGATTTCCAAAAGTAAAGTTATGTGGTCGTGGTGGACACAGTGGTATACCCGCCACCTGTTTAAAACGGACGTCACCTATCTGAATGAGGTCTATCACCACGACCTGGTCATCACGCTGGATAAATTACCAGATATCATGAAACAATACGGGAAATTACAGAATCAATTCCAGAAGCCGATTCGAAATTCAGAACCCCCCAGCCTTATTACAGAACTTTTTTACTTCTTATTTGTTCAAAATTAAGATAAATAATATGAACATTTATGGAATTGGCCGCAGGAATGAGATCATTGTTTCAGTGACATGGGAGGGAAAAGAAGGCAAATGAAGGGGGAAGCCGGCACGGGGATCCGTTTCGACCGCAACAATCTTGACCGGTCGGCATCGCCTTACCTGCTTCAACATGCCGGGAATCCCGTCTGGTGGCAGGAGTGGAACCGCGGGGTCCTCGACCATGCGGTCAGCCAGGACAAACTGCTGTTGGTTTCCTCGGGCTATTCCACCTGCCACTGGTGTCATGTGATGGCTGCCGGGGCCTTCTCCGATCCTGAAACGGCTGACTTTCTGAACCGGAATTTCGTATGCATCAAAATCGACCGGGAAGAGCGGCCCGACATTGACCAGTTTCTGATGCACTTCTGCCAGGAACAAAACGGAACCTGCGGATGGCCCCTCAATGTCTTCCTCACTCCAGGCGTGCGTCCCTTTTTTGCCCTCACCTACGCTCCGGCACACCATGAGGATGGCAGAATGTCATTCCTCGACGTCGCCGCCCAAATCTCAGGCTACTACGCAAAATACGGCCACACCGTTCAGCCCTTTCAAATTGCCGAAACCCGGCCCCGGGAAACCCGGGAAACTGCGTTGATCAGCGATCTCTCCGATTTTTATGATGATGATTTCGGAGGTTTCGGCCGCGGCCAGAAATTCCCGCCTCACACAACACTTCTCTTCCTGCTCTACCGGCTGGCAGGGGAAGAGGACCCGCGTATCAGGGTCATGTGTACAGAGACCCTTGACGCCATGCGGATGAAAGGACTCCATGACCACCTTCAAGGTGGCTTCTTCCGCTATTGCACCGACCGGAAGTGGACCATCCCCCACTTCGAAAAGATGCTCTATGACCAGGCCATGGCATTGTGGACTTACGCCCTGGCCTTTAAAATTCTGGAAAAAGAGGAATACCGCACCACCGCCTTAAAAACCCTCGCCTGCCTCGAAGAGACTTTTCTGCATGAAAGATTCTTCGTTACCGCCTTCAACGCCGATACGGAGCACGCTGAGGGCGCCACCTACCTTTGGAGCCGGCAAGAGTTGGCCGGAACCCTCACCCCCGAAGCATTCGACACATTCACGGAAGCCTATGACATCAGCGAAGAGGGGAACTTTGAGGGACGTAACCACCTGATCAGGAAGAGTGATGCCGAAACGGAAGAGATCGAAAGGAAGCTGCTGTCACTGAGGAACCAGCGGGCGCAACCCTCACGCGATGACAAGATCCTCAGCGGAGGGAACGCCCTGGTGGCCGTAGCATTGATCCAGGCGGGCCGCCTTCTGGACCGGCCTGAACTGGAAGAGAAAGGATCGGCTCTGACGCAACGCATCCTCGACCTCTTCCGGCACGGAACCTCCCTTGGGCACTCCCTCTTCAACGGGCACATGAACGATCACAACTTCCTCACCGATATCGCCGCCCTGGTGCTGGCGGTTTCCCTGCTCGCGGAAACCAACGACAGATGGTTCCACATCATGGAAGAGCTTACAATATCCCTCCTGACATTTAGAGAAAACGGGAAATGGGTGGAATCACGGGCTGAAGATTTCATGCCTGTCGGAGCTTCGTGGTTTGACCACCCCACCCCCTCAGGGGTAAGCCTGGCCGAAATGGTGCTGACCCGCGCCGCCATCCTCACGGGAAATGACCTTCCCCCTATGGAATATGTACGCCCCTGGATATCCGACTTTTACAATATCAACGTCATGATCCGCAACGGACGATTCCACGTGTACACCACTTCAAGGCCGTTGCCCTGGAGCACCATTCCCGCCCATTCCATACAAAAACGGGGAACCCCCGAAACCGACTGCTACCGGGGAAGTTGCCAGGTCATGCCAATCCTTATGCCGCCTTTGAAAAGCCCCTGATGGTACTTCAGGGGCAGGGGTACCAAACAGATGCAAGAGAATAAACACCATTCTGCAAATTCAGTTAAATATGGTAGGTTTGTATCAGCGTAATTTTACACTGAATTTAAAATCGACTCCAATGAAGAGATTGGCATTATTATTTCTGGGTGCCCTGATGGTCACCGGGTCCCTGGCTCAAAACTTCGTCACAGGGTTCGTGTACGAGGATCTGAACCGGAATGGGAAAAAGGAGCGACGTGAAAAGGCAATTCCGGGTGTGGCGGTATCCAACGGCACCGAAGTGGTGCTTACGGGCAGCAAGGGAGAATACTCCCTTCCCGTAGGTGATGACAACATCATTTTCGTGATCAAGCCAAGGAATTATACCTTGCCCCTCAATGACTTCAACTTGCCCCGCTTTTTCTATATCCACAAACCCGGAGGCTCTCCCGGGAATTACAAATACCCCGGCGTTTCCCCCACCGGGCCTCTTCCCCGGTCGGTAGATTTTGGGCTGATCTCCTCGCCCGAAGAAGAGAACTTCACAGCCCTGGTACTGGGAGATCCCCAGCCTCTCAACAAGGAAGAGGTGGAGTACTTCAACCGGGGAATCATAGATGAACTTGCCGGTATCAAGGGAGTTAGTTTTGGAATCAGCCTGGGCGATCTGGTGTGGGACGACCTCGACCTGCACATACCCTACCAGGAATCGGTGAAAAGGGTGGGAATTCCCTGGTACAATGTCATGGGTAACCACGATATGAACTACAATGCTCCGGCAGACTCATTGTCGGATGAAACCTTTGAGGCGCATTTCGGTCCGGCTACTTACGCCTTTAATTACGGAAAAGCCCATTTCATCCTACTTGACGACGTCCGCACTCCCGATCCGCTGGGAAAAAGCCGCTACCGTGGGGGATTCCGTCCCGATCAACTGGAATTTATTGCCAACGACCTCCTACATGTCAGCCGGGATAAGCTGGTGATCCTATCTTTCCACATCCCTCTCTTCAGCACGGAATCCGAAGAGTTCTCACTTGCCGACCGGCAGCAGCTCTTCGATATCCTGAAAGATTTTCCCCACGTACTGGTGATGTCGGCACATACCCACCTGCAGCGTCAGAATTTTTACAGCGTCCACGACGGATGGCAGGGAAGCAGGCCGCTCCATGAGTTCAACAGCGGGACCAGTTGCGGGGACTGGCACAAGGGAGAACTCGATGAGCGGGGAATTCCCCGGGCTACCATGTATGACGGCACCCCCAAGGGTTACTCCTTCCTGCGAATCGACGGAAACAGTTATACCATTGACTACAAGGCGGCCGGCAAACCTGCGGACTGCCAGATGAACATATACCACCCCCTGGTGGTGCCACACAACCAGCGGACGGGCGCTCCGATCACCGTCAACTTTTTCATGGGCAGAAAGGGAGACACCGTGGAATTCCGCATCGACAACGGAAAATGGACCGCCATGAATCATACCGAAAAGGAAGACCCTTCCTACCTGGAGCAACTCTGGCGCTGGGACCGCAGCGGTGAACTCCTCAAAGGCCGCAGACCTTCCAATCCGCAGCCCTGCTCCCACCTCTGGCAGGCGGCCATGCCCGCCGTGGCTGATGAGGGAAACCATACCATCGAAGTGAAAGCCACGGATATGTTCGGCCGTACCTTCACCGGAAAAAGCAGCTTCCGGGTCTTAAACCCTGAATAAAACGACAATCCCAAGTACTGCAAAAAGAAAAAATAACAAAAAGAAACCTGTAAGGGGAATCATCATACAAATTGGCACCAATGTTGTTAAGATCCCTTTAGATTAGTTCTACTTTAATAATTCAAAGCAATGAAAACGATAAAAGCCTTATTCCTTGGTGCGGTAATGATCCTGCTGGCAGCTTGTGAAGGCATTCCCGGAAGAGACGGGATTGATGGGATCGATGGCAAAGACGGGGTAAACATCCTCGGATCAGCTTTTGAAATCGAAGGTGATTTTACCGAAGACAACGATTGGATGCTTTACTTTAAATTCCCCAACACCTTAAAAGTGTATGAAAGCGATATTGTATTGGTTTATATTCTGTGGGAACAGACCGCAGTCGGTGGGAAAGACCTCGATGTGTGGCGGCTGCTGCCGCAGACCATCATCCTTGATGAGGGGATCCTGCAATACAATTACGATTTTACCATGGTTGACGTCCAGATCTTCTTGAGCGGTACCATCGCTTTCAACACCCTGCTGCCTGCTGAATCGCAGAACCAGGTCTTCCGCATTGTGGTCATGCCGGCTGACTTTGCCATGGATTTCTCCCTCGACCTCACCGATTACAACATGGTGATGAAATCGCTGAACCTTCAAGATGCCAGGGTGCCCAAAGTCAACTTCCCCGACATTGAGAAGTCTCCCGTCCCGGTCTTGTAACATATTTCATCAAATAATCCTTCCTCAGAAAGTGAGAGTCCCGGCTGTGCCGGGGCTCTCACTTTTTAATAACCCTCCTTAATAAGGGCATAGCGCACCTCATCGCAGATCAGGCCCATCTTGATGACCGATTTACGAAAGACCCCTTCCCTGACGAAGGTCTCCTGGCGGCAAATCCGACGGGGAAACGAATCCTGGCAAACCGTAAAAAGATTGAAGGATCATTTCACCTGACCACACAACATGAGTAAAGCAAAGGCCTCCTTGCTAACCTGGTTATTAGATCCGATGGTGAGCATGTGACCGCCGGAAGTCATTCCCCGGAAGTTATGGTAACTCCGTGTAATTAAGGGTTAAGCCCCTTTTCTTCCACGGGAGCGGCGGACTCTCCTCCAGAAATAAACAACGGGTACGGCCAGGATCCAGAAGGGCCACAACTTGATCAGGAAGAGCAGGAAACTGACAAATCCGTGCCACCCTTTGGAGAGGGAGTGTTTCAGCCGTTCGCCGAAATCGCCCGGTCGGTCGGGACTGTATTTAAATCCCTTGTGTTTGGTGAGGGTCAGATTCAGGGTGCTGAAATCGACCTGGTCGCCCAGGTATTTCAACCTGCCGGTGACACTTTCGATCTCCTCTTCCAGCAACCTGATCTTCTCCTCAATTTCGAGAATCTCTTTGACACTGACGGCTTTCTTCACCAGCTCACGGTAGCGTTCGAGGTATTCCCGCTTGTTAGCTAGCCGGGTCTCCAGGTCGATGAACTGGTCGGTCACATCGCGGGCGCCAATCTCCTTGTAGAGGATTTCCCCCTCCCCTGCTTCCAGGGCGGCGATAAATCCGTCAAAAGCCGCCGCAGGAATGCGGATGTTCAGGTTCCACGCTGACTCGTAATCACTGTTGTTAAAACTTTCGTTGGAGTAGTACCCCCCATTGTTACGCACCAGGGTATCGACCCGCGTCTTGCTCTTCTCCAGATCACTGGTCTTGATCCCCATCCGGCCATCACGGATTATCTTTTTGCGCACTTCCTCTACCGGCAAAGCATTATCGCCCTGAGGAGCCGTAGCTTCCTCACCGATAAAAGTCGTTTTCGAAGCCAGCTTCATATCGCTCATGGTGCTGACCTCGCGGTTCCCGCCTGACTGGCACGACCAGGCTGCCAAGCCGAAAATGCCCAGCACGAGGACTAATCTGACAACAATTTTGATCTTCTTCATTTAATTTAGATTTACTATGATTTAACGACTGTAAAAGATACAACAATAATTGCTACGTATCGTCCCCAGATCAGCCCCGGCAGCCTGTTTCTTAGCACAAAGCCCCGGGAAGATAACCTTATCTACTCCTCGGTGATCTTTCCCATCTTGGGGATGATGTGGATCAGGAACTGCTGGTTTCGGTATTCCTGATCACCCGAATATTCGCGGATACCCCGGGTGCCGCTTCCCGAAATCTGCACCTCGCAGTATTCCGGATCAAAGACGATCCCTTCCATCCGCCAGAGGTTGTAAAGAGACAACGCCCGCTTGTAGCTCAGCTCAAAGTTGAGGGGATAGTTGTCTCTGGAAGCCATTCCTTCGATCACGATCAGGTATTTGATATCCAGTTCCCTGAAATCGGGATGGGTGCTCATCTGGTATACCAGCCTGAATACCGACTGGCCTACATTGACGAGATAGGGGCGATAACTGTCGGGGATTGCCGACGAACCCCTCGGAAACTGGATTTGCTCCTTCAGCCTGAACCGTTTGTAAAGGGGCTGGTATTCAAAATATTCCGCCGGAAGCTGCTGCACCGCCGTCTGGAGCTCCTGGATCTTTGCCAGCTGTTTCTCGGTGGCGTTCTTCTGGTATTGCAGGTATCCGATGGTGACCACGAAGAGGACCATCATGATGAAGAAGAGGCTGGTCATCAGGTCGGAATAGCTGATCCAAAAGAAATTGTCCTTGCGCATGGAATCACAGCAGGTTAAAATAATAAAGCACGATTCCCGCGGTCACCGTGATGATTCCCAGCAAGGCGAGGATGCGCAGAAGGATTTCCGCCTTTTCCCACCATTTCCCGGCAGGCCGCTTCAGGGGGGATTTTCCCGTGAGGGCAAAGGTAAGCTCACGGAGGCTTTCCAGCACCTCCCGGTTTGAAGTTTCCGTTTTCCGGATCATCTCGGCAGCCCGGCCGTCAATGGTATTTTGCAGGGAACCCAGGGATTCCAGGTTTTTCAGCTGCTCAAACCGGGGCACGGCATTGCGGTATGCCGCCATGAACTCATTGAGATGGTTCGCCGTGACACTTTTCAGCTCTTCCACCACTTTTCCGAAGGCTTCCCGCAAGGCCGAGTCGGTCTGGTCCGACAAGGCATAGAGGGTCTGAATGCTGTTTTGCGTGCGTTCGCGCAACGTGCCGATCGCCTCCCCGAAGTGGGATTCGGTGAGGTCCACGGCCCGCAGGGCGGCAGATCCCGCCTGCTCAATCCTGTCAAAATGGGCTGTCAGGAAACGGGTGAGCTCCCTCGACTGGGCCAGGGTGGTGTTGACTTCCCCGGCAATGGCATCCACCCGGACCGTGCTGCTGGCAAACTCCTTCAGATTGGCAGCGATGGCCTCAATGCCCGAAAGATACTGCGAAAAGTGCTGCAGGGCTTCCACACTCCCCTCCAGCCTGTCGAAAAGCTCCAGGTTTGCCTTCGATACCCGGGTCACATTCATTCGCTCCAGCCGGGAGATGATCCCCTGCTGATGGTAAAGGTTCCGGCTGGTAATTTCTGCCGCTTCATGCACCTTGCCCACGATCACGGTGGCTTCGCGCGAAAAATGGTCCAGACTGGCCTTCAGCCCCGATACTCCGGTATCCTCCGCCCTGATCAACTCGGGTAGCAACCGTGCCTGCAGATAGGAGAGCTGGGCATTCTTCCGCCGCAGGGTCTCCGCTTTGGCCCGCTTGTAGAAAAACGAGGAGAGCACCGTGGTGCACAACAGCCCGCTCAGACTGGCCGTCATGGCCAGTTTCACCCCGTCGATCAGAGTGTTGATCCCCTGCGTGAAATTATGCCCGTCGATATCGGGCATGGCAAACAATCCGAAGATAATCCCTACCATTGTAGCCGCCAACCCGAGATACAAAGGGGTGGGTAACGACTGGCTGATCTCCTCGTCTTTGCTGTCCACCTCCCTGTCCACCAGGTCTCTGATGATGCCGAAATTTACCGAAGCCCCGTAATTGTTCAGCAGGTAAGTGTTCAGCGCCATTTTGATCCGGAGAAGGATCTCGTGTTTGCTTTCCGTTTCCGTCAGGGTGATCCGGGCATATGCAGCTTCCGAAGGAGGATCCTCTCCCGGCGACAGATAAACGGTATTGGCAAGGATCAGGTCGGAATTGCCCAGGTACCGCCGTTCCACATAGCCGTTCCTCACCAGGAGGAGGTCGCGGAAAACCGAACGCAGGCTGCGGATATTCAGATACACCCTGAAGGTATGAACCACCTGGAAGAGAACCACCGCCACGATGACAGCCAGTTCGGCAATGTAAACCGGTTCTTCGGAAATCATGATCAGACCAGCTTAACCCTGATTTTTTTGTTACAGATCCACTTCCCCGATACCAGGGCCACCATTCCTTTTTCGTCCTGGACCACCCGGTTGGCCGAATTCCGCCCGGCGATGTTGGAAATTTCACACACCGGGAGAAGGTAATAATCCACGTTGTTGATGGCTTTCAGGTCCAAATCCCCGGAAAGGTAATGAAGTTCTCCCCGGTCGCTATCCTTTTTTGTCACAACCATGAACAGTTTCCGGTTGTCATACTCTGGCTCGCTCCGGTCAGCCGGGAAATGGCCCTGGTGGTCAGGAATGCCGAAATACAGGGTGACGGTGTCGTCAGAAGGGGCAGCATCCCCCTTCCTGATGTCAGAGGCGCCACGGGTGCCCGGCACCCTGTTTTTCAAGCCCGCAGGAGAAGCCACTATGATTTTCAGTTCCCGGTTTTCACGACGCAATTCCTCCACCTTCCGCAATAAGTCAAGACCTGACTGCTTGTGCTGATCCAGTTGCCAGGCTTCCTCTTCCAGCTGGCCCTGCAATTTTTCAACCTCCCGCTTGTAGTGGTCCTTGTGACGCTTGAGCACTTTCACCTCCGGAAAGAGGACAGGCTTCCACCATTTCCGCTTTTTGCGGATCTCCCTCCGGTAAGCCCTCATCTCATCATTCAGGTAGATCCTGATCACCTGGCGGGTGATCAGGTACATGAAAGCCACCCCCAGGAAAAATGCTGCTGCATAAAGAAAGTAATCCATCAATCGCCGGTTTCAGAAAGTTCAAAAGAGAGTTTGTTCAGTATCCCGATCAGGGGGTAGAAGAAGAGGGTCTCCTCGGCATGTTTCTCGTTCTTCTTGAAGAAGGCTTTTAATCCGCGCATAAGATACTCCCGGATGTTCTCCCCGCGCATCTGCCTGAAGATCCAGTAAGCCTGCAGTTCGATATTAAAGGCCCCTTCCAGGTTAACGCCGCCGGTGTATTCGTCGAGGAGGGCATAGAAATCGAGGATCGTCTTTTCGATCATCTCCATTGCCCGGTCGTCGATGTCCCCGTATTTCGGGGTTTTCAGAATCTCCTTCTCCTTATCGAGGGCGGTGCCCCATATCCCGTCGCCGGTTCCCCCCATCCAGAAACGGATGGTGTTGCCGGTGATGCTTTCACCGACGCCTACCTTGAGGGCCCCCTTGCAGGTGATCTCCTTGGGGATGGAAGAGAGCTGTACCGACAGAACCGGAATCTCCGTCCCGTAGACTTTTCCGAAGATAAACCGGAACAATCCTGACAACTGGTTCAGTTTCGCCGTCGGGTCCAGGATGGCTGCCGTTTTGGAAGCGGTTCCGCTGAGCAGGATGTAGCGGGGTACCTTCTCCCCTGACAGTTTAAGCAGGTTGGCGGCATAATAGGCCAAAGCCCCGTAAAAGATGAAGATGGGAAGCTTCATCCACTTATGGTTCTCCAGGAGGCGGGTATAACTGAACGGGGTACGGCTTCCGGCCTCCAGACCGAAGAGGAAGCTGCTGAAATCGGCGGAATCCTTGGTGCGCTGAAGGATATTTTCCAGGATGGGCTCCATCAGGGTATCCCCCCTCACCGCCTCTCTGGCAGGTGCCGAAAAAATGCGAACAAAACCGTTGCGGTCGGAATTGTTCCGGAATTCCCCGGTGGGGAAACCATCCCCGAAAATGGCATTTCCCGCAAATTTTACGGATGATATCAGCTTCGCCCGCGATGTCGCCTCATCAAAAACGGCCATGTCACTGGAACCCCCACCGATGTCGATTGAAAGACTCTGGCCGATGACCGACGACTTGTAATAGAGATAGGGGGCGATGCTCTCGGGAATGCCGTTGATACGGCTTCCCGCAGGTTCCAACCCGAATACCGACTTGTACGCCTGCTGCCAGGTGCGGAACAAAACCCCCAGTTCGTATTCATCCATGCTTACCGGATAGAACCAGGTGATGGTGGTCTGGTCCGGATCCCCGCCCAGGATGAGAGTCTTGTAAAAAACCAGCAATACCAGCATTTCGATATAGCTCCTGACCAGGGTTTCATCGCGCGTGTCAGCATAATTGCTCCATTTCAGCTGGGTACGGATGTCGAGATATACCGGGAAATGGATCTTTTCATAAAGCATGTAATTGTTCACATGCTGAAAAGGCTCCGGAAGGGTCCTGGCATCCAGGTCCTTGTTGAACGCCAGGGCAGTACGCAGGGGGAAACGGATTTCCCCGGGATTCTCACCTGAGAGAATGTAAGGCATGATCTCCTGTTCGAAAATCCGGTCATCGGCGATATCCTGAAAATTCACCGAAGGATGGTGCACGTCGAGGAGCGACTGCCATACAGGCTGGCTGGCCGAACTGTCGAAGGCCACGGCATCGCTGTTCCCGTACTTGTATTCCATATGCGTATTGGTGGTACCGAAATCTATGGCGAAGTGAACGGCATGATAACCTTTCCCTGCCGGCTTCCACCGGGGAAGAACACATCCGCCAGAACCCCCGGAGGTAATCCTGACAACATCGAAATTCCCGGAGGTTTTGTAATAATAACTTCGTTGTACTTTGCTGCGGTTCCTGAAAACAGGCTCCGAAATCCCGGTCACCTTCCCAGTTTCATAACATTCCACCCTGACCGGATTGGGTTCCTCCCTGCCATCATCGAGGATCCCGATGGTATAGGGAAACGTTTTGTCCTCGACCCGCACATAGGGAATGACAGCCAGGTGAAGGTCACATTTTACCTTGTCGGGCTGGCTGTAGATCTTCCTGAAAGTGATTTTCCCCCTTTTCACCGGGATTTCCAGGATCGCTTCGATTCCTCCTCCTGAAAGGTTACGGAGGGTAAGCATGCGTTCGGCACTCGCAGCGCTGAAATACTTAAAGAAGAGGGGCGTCAGGGGGATCAGGCAGTTCGAAGCACCGCACTGGGTGAATTTGGATCCGTCGACGGGATAAGGAAGTTCTATGATCTTCTCTTCCAGGAAATTGCCTTCCGACAGCCAGGGGTATCTGTCTTCCTGGATGGGCAATACCGAAAGTTCGGGTGTCTGGTCATTTTTCAGGGGCACCGTATTATCTTCATTCCAGAGGATGCCCGGCGTGGTATAGGTCCACCGTCCGGGGAACCTGCCCTGGGGGAGGACCAGCGGTTTCCGGGCTTCCGGGGGATAATCGCTGACCATGGTGAAGTCACTGGTTTCGCCGATTCCGCCGTCTTCCTCATCTTCGGGCTGAATCCCCAGGGGAATTCCCAGGACTTCGCAGGTATCGTTCATGTTGCTGCCCACCGTGCAGGGGTTGTAGGATGCCAGGGCTGACGCGTCGAGGTTGGTGACGGCACTGGTAAGCTCATGGGAGAGCATTTCAAGACGTACCTTCTCCAAGTAGGCGAATACTTCGGGGAAATTGACGGGAAACCCGGGCTGTTTTGCCAGGGCATAGAGGTATTTTACAAAGGAAGGTTCCCGTTGGAACAGCGGGCAGAGTTTTTCGCCGAAAAACCGGTGGTCAGAGCTTTTCAGGTGCAACGAAGCCGTTGCTTTTCCGGCATCGGGAGCCGCAATGAAAAGGGTGGCCGGAGAGGTGCCCCCAATCACCTGGCGGGTGGCCCGGTTGAGAAGAAGGTAGAGGCGTCTGACATGTTCGAAATTATAAAGCACCAGGTTGCCGGCTTCTTCACGGCTCACACTGTCCTGGTCCCAATAAAGCTGCAGGGTCTCCGCAAAACGGTTATGGCGCACCAGGCCTCCGGTACCTGAGAGGGCCCTGAAACGGGCCACAGGATTGTAAGAGACCACCTGTATCTTACTCCGGTATTTTTGGGAGAGATAAAAGAGCTGCGCCACGTCGAGGGCTTCCGACACCAGCCGGTGATGGGCGCTGTTCCCGTCAATGCCATGGCCGGTGACCCAGCGGAATGCCGATTTCACCAGGTCAATCCTGGCATAGGGACTGGGAATGGAAGTGGCGACCTCTTTCCCTTCCGTGCGGATGGTGGTGAGCTGGGCCGGGGTCAGGGGTTGGCTGACAAACCACCCGGTACCACTGGCTCCTTCGTGTAATCTAAAAACTTTGGCCATAACTAACGGATAATTAACTCCTTCTTTGTTAAAACTTTTTCTGTGGAAAGCCCGAATAGCCTGATGAGGGTGGAATGCTTCATCCCTACCGGAGCCCGCAGGTCATCACGGGCAATCAAACGGCAGTTCCAGACATCCAGGGCCCTGAAACTCAGGTTGCCCTTCGGGGCGCTGTTCCGTACCAGGTTGAGGGCCGTATCGGCCGTCATCTCCCTGAAAGGGATAAAGGAGGGTTTGTTCTCGCCCATCTCCCTGATCCATTCATCAAAAAGCGCATTGAAAGCTTTTACCTGCAGGTTATACTCCACGGAACTGAAATAGCTGCGGTCGAGAACCGAATTGTTGCTCAAGGGCACCAACCTGATGTTGCTGCGTGTCCACCGCGAAACCCCCAGGGCTCGCGGAAGCCCTTTCTCGAGATATCCGGTGAAAAGCCGGTATTTGGTGAGCGGTCCCGACAGTTTTTTGACATCATCGAGGTTGAGGTCTCCGAAGGTAATGGTCTCTGTCTCATTCTCTATGCCATACTCCTTCACCCGGGTGCCGTTGACCGCTTTTCCTCCCGAAACGCCGTGCAAGTCCCTATTTTTACAAAAATCCAGGATGGCCAG
>Ga0209097_10000622_pt1 | contig 33415 bp, 30 predicted proteins | sample AD_UKC052_MetaG_FD_184419 | JGI IMG/M metagenome (GOLD analysis project Ga0209097, IMG submission 184419) | Active sludge microbial communities of municipal wastewater-treating anaerobic digesters from USA - AD_UKC052_MetaG (SPAdes) (version 2) | ecosystem: Engineered > Bioreactor > Anaerobic >... | reverse complement strand
TGAAGCAGCACTTGCACGTGTGCTTCGTGGTCCCAGGCGTTCAATTCGGTCATCCGGTTCACGGCGCGCTGCATGGTCTCCTCGTCCACGTGGCGGGCGATGGCGTGCTCATACTCGCGGATCGCGTTGGTCACCGGATCGTCCTGGTCCAACATCTCGTCCACCAGGCTGTGGGTGGCCGTCATGTGAACGCTCTGGTCCAGGTAACCTGTGCGAAGGCCCTTGTTGAAGGAGATGATCCCTTCGTCAGCCGTTTCCAGACCTGCGATGCACTTCAGGAGCGTGCTCTTGCCAGTGCCGTTCCGGGCTACGATGGCGGTCTTCTGGCCCTTCTCCAAGCCGAAGGAGATGTCCTTGAAGAGTTGGCGGGGACCGTAGCGTTTGGCCAGGCGTTCGACGGAAAGCACGTTCATGGGGGCGCAAAGGTCGGGATTTGCGGGGGCGGATGGTTCAGGGACCTCAGCCCGGGGCAGCGTGCTCCCCTTACTCCACCACCACCTTCCCCCGCAGGGTGCGGCCATCGGCCGTTCGCACACGCAGCACATAGGCGCCTGGCAACAGGCCGGTGTGCAGGTTGTGGCGCTCGGTACCGGAGATCAGCACCTGGCTGTGCACCACGCGGCCACTGGCATCCAGCAGCTGGGCGGTGGCCGGGCCGTCCAGCAACAGCTCCAGCACAAAGGCACCGGTTCCGGGGTTGGGATGGACGCGGAGCTCCGCCTCGGTGTTCAATGGTTCGGGGGCCACGTCAGTGTTCAGATCCGGCCCGTACAGCCGGGTGATGAAGCGCTGATCCGGGTCGTTGGCAGTGCCGTCGGTGTAGCCGTGGTAGGCGCCGTAGACATAGAGCACGTTGTCGGGGGTGAGGAAGGCATCGGTAACGGTGCTCAACACTTGACCTTGATAGGTATAGGAGCCGATACCAGCACCGGCGAACTCAGGCATGAGTGCGCCCGATGCATCCACCACACAAATACCCTTGCGCGGAAGGCCATTGACCGTTTGAAAGGTGCCCGTGACCAGGTATCGACCGCCGGGCCAATGCTGAATGGAGTTGGGGTCGGCACCCAGATCAAGGTAGTTGGGCAGTGTGCCCAGCCCCAACGATACAGTATGATCGAACGTCGGATCAAGCGTTCCGTCATCCAGGACCTGCGCGATATGGATGGTATCGTTCGGCACATCGCTGCGCATGAAACGACCAGCGAGTATGCTGCGACCATCGGTCAGGGGCAGTATAGCACTGGCCCGTCCCCAGTAGACCTGCGAGTTAAAGCTTGTATCCAATGCGCCATCCGCATGTACCCGGAAGATACGGCTTACGGGCTGCCCTTCATACGTATTGCACGATCCACTACACAGGAACTTACCGTCGGGTTGCTGCTCGATCTCGTAGATCACCCCGTTGCAGTAGCGGTGGGTCTTGGTGGTGTCCAAGTGCCCGGTGTTGGTGAACCAGATCAGGTTGTAGATGCCCACAAAACCGCGCGCCGTGTCGTACAGGCTGTGCGCACCGCTCATCAGGATGCTGCCATCGGGGTATACGTGGAAATCGCCACCTTGGAGGGCACTGTAGAATGGCTGGGTGCTCATTGTGATAAAATCATTGTCGAGCTCTCCATCTAAAAATAATCGCCGGACTTCTTGCCCGACTTCCACGTAGAGGCGATCTCCCCATTTTTTGATGGCACCACCTCCGGCACCATTCGTAGCGAAGCCCAAGTCGCGGTCGCCATTCGGAAGAAACCGCATCATGTTCTTGAAGTTCAGATCACTACCAAACTTCATCTTGCCCGAAGCCAGAAGACTTCCATCATCCAAGGGAAGAATACTGCTTACATACCATGTGTTAAAGTCGCATCCGAAGGACACGTCCAATGAAAGTGGTGCCTGAGCCCTTCCGCTCACTGCCCCCAAGCCCATCGCAAGCAGCAGTGCCAAGTGCAGCGCGCTGCTAACCGTCCCTTTGGCCCGAAGCCCGGATACGGTCCTCGGCAAGCGGCCTTGGGGTGCTTGTGCGGTGCTGGGCTGGTGGTGCATGAAGAGCCAAGCTACGGAAGGGGAGGGGATGTGGCGAGTGGCCGATCGATCGGCCTGAAGGAGCGTGCGACCTATTGTCAAACCGCTTCCCTTGGCTGCTCCTTTTCAACCATTGGGGTCCTTTAGAATTAACCCGACCTTAGAAGTACTGTCCATCTGAATTTCCGGATAGAAGTCATCTTCAGTTCCTGCCTGTCCATCGACTCCGGATGAAAAGACGGTGTAGCGATTTTCAATCTTGTAGTAATTGAAATTGACGCTGTCTGATTTGTTGTGCATCTGAAGTGGGTCGACAATAGGCGCGAATGGATCGATTTCTTGCAATTCTTCCAAACGTTCCGGATACTTTCCGTTCTTCAAATGGAAGAATTCAATTTTCTCCACCAAGGTACTTAGCTGCACTTTAGACAACGCTGTAAAACCCTGACGCCCAACAGTTCCATACTCTGCCGAATAGAGCAGCAACGCATATACCGCAGTAAAAATAATCCCCGAAATGCCGATCGTAATAAATCCTTTATCCTTATAGCGATATATCCCAGTAAGCACGATCAGAATACCGGCAATGAAGCCTAGGAACGGGATCACACAAAGTAGGCCTAACAAGTAGGGAGGACGTGGCCTCAACGAAAGTTGAGAGTCACTCATAATGTTGGCAATTTCTCTTCCGTCCCCTCCTCCAGCAACTTGCGGATATCCCCGATCAAGCGGTCCACATCGGTGGTGGAGGTGCCGTCGTAGAACCCACGCAAGCGACGCTGGGGGTCCACGAGCACGAAGTTCTCGGTGTGTACGAAGTCGTCGGGTCCGCCATCGCCTTCGTCCAACACGGCGAAGTAGGACTTGCGGGCGAGGTCGTAGATCACCTTACGGTCACCCGTTAGGAAGCGCCATTTGGCGTAGTTCGCGCCATGCAGGTCAGCGTAAGCGGCTAGCACGGGCACACTGTCCATCTCGGGTGTCACCGAATGGGAGAGGAGCATGAGGCGGTCCTCATCGGCGAATGCTTCCTGAACGCGGACCATCTGCTTGGTCATTTTTGGGCAGATGGTGGGGCAGGTGGTGAAGAAGAAGTCGGCCACCACGATGCGGTCCTTCACATCGGCAAGGCTCACCAGCGCACCTTTCTGGTCCATCAAGGTGAAGTCCATGATGTGGTGCTCACGCGCATCACCCTTCAGGCTCGGGTCCACCAAGCGGGGGTCCAGTTGCGAAGGGTGGTAGATCGGCAGCCGATCGCTGGGTCGGATGATGAGGTAGCCGATAACCACCAAGGCCAGGAATAGGCCCAAGAAGAACAGGATACGGGTCCTCATCGGATGTTAGCGCAGGTCGATGGAATAGGAGAGGGAGAGTATCCAACGGTGATCAGGGTATGCCACGCCCACCTCCCTGTCGTGCACGACGGCTACACCGATGTCATGGTCCTTCATGGGCGACCAGCTCGTTCCCAATTGATAACGGGTGCCTATCTGGTCCCAGCCCCGGTACCCGGCCCAGGTGAAGAGCTCCACGCTGAACTCCGGGTCGAATTGGAATTTTGGGATATCGTAACCCGCTTCGAAGCGGTTGCGCAAGAGTTCCCGCACCTCACCCCATTCCCGGTAGTTGTGCTGGTAGGTGAAGCGATAGCCCAGTTCCAGCCGGTCGATGTCATGGGCGAGCATCACCTTCACGCCGGTACGGTAGCGGTTGGGGCTGTTGGCACGAAAGGCCGCCCGTTGTTCCAATCCAACGGCGAGTAGTTTGGAGAGCTTGTACCGGGCGCTGAGGTCCACGAACAATTGTCCGCCATCGGCCAGTTCATCGCCGGTGCGATAGCCGATCTCCGCGCCGGTGCGAATGTTCTTGAACGCATCCTTGCCCAACAGGTCCTTCAGGAAGCCGGGAGCGTCGGCCTTGATGCCCGTGCTGGTCCACACGCCGGTGCCGACGTCGGGTTTGAGTCTTTCCTGGGCCTGTGCCGCACCCGATAACCCGAGGACGATGCAGGCAACGCTGAGCGTCCGCATCGATCAGTAATTCTTGATCGTGATGGTGGGTGCGGTGACGATCTCCTTACGACCTGCGATATCCACGGTACGGTAGATCCCTTCCCGGCAGGCCTCATCGTCGCATTCACTGATGGCATACACCCGATAGGAACCTTCGCGTAACCAAGGGAAACGGTACTCCCCATTAGGCCCGGTGCGCGTGTCGTCATCATGGAACTGCCCATCGCCGTAGATGATGTAGACCCTGGCTTCGACAGCGGGATAAGGGTCGCCTGTTTCATCGCCATTGGCATCATAGGCTTGTTCGGAGATGAACCCCCTGATCTCGCCCTTGCCACCTTCACCGGCCTCTTTCTTGCAAGCCGTGAACGAAAAGCCAAGGACGAGTAGAGCGATAAGTTGCTTCATGCGTGGTGAAGGGTATGTGAACGGGGTGCGAATTTAATGTGAACACCACGTCAACTTCCGGCATAAACACCTTCCACCAACGCTTCATACTTGGCGAGGATGGGTTTCCTGCGCAACTTCAAGGTGGGTGTGAGCTCACCACCGTCGATGGTCCATTCCTTGGGGAGCAGGGCGATCTTCTTCACTTGTTCCCACTGCCCCAGACCCTGATTCGCCGCTTCCACTTCCTTCATGATGCGTGCGTGGACACGAGGTTCGGCAATGACCTGGTCGCGATCGGTGAAGGGTATCCCTTTGCGCTCGCAGTAATCCTTCAGGAAGTTGAACTCGGGTACGATCAGTGCGGCCGGGAACTTGCGGTTCTCCCCGATCACCATCACCTGTTCAATGAAGCGGGATGCCTTCAACTTGTTCTCCATCACCTGCGGCGCCACGTACTTGCCACCGCTGGTCTTGAAGATCTCCTTCTTACGGTCGGTGATGCGCAGGAAGCCCTCCGGGGTGATCTCGCCGATATCCCCGGTATGGAGCCATCCCTCGGCATCGATGGTCTGTCGGGTCATCTCCTCATCCTTGTAATACCCGATCATGATGTTGGGACCTTTGGCAAGGATCTCGCCATCGGCGGCGATACGGACGGTGACCCCGGGGATGGGCTTGCCCACGGTGCCGAACCGGAGACCATCGTTCCGCATGTCGTTCACCGTGATCACCGGAGACGACTCGGTGAGTCCGTACCCTTCCATGACCGGAATACCCGCCGCATTGAACACCCGGGCCAATCGGGGTTGCAGCGCGGCACTACCGCTAGCCACCACCCGGCATTTCCCGCCCAGTGCGGCCTGCCACTTGCTGAAGATCAACTTGCGTGCGATGGCCAGTTGGATGTTGTACCAAGGGCTGCGACCGTGCACGTCATAACGGTGTCCGAGGTCGAGCGCCCAGAAGAACAGCTTGCGTTTCACCCCGGTGAGGGCATCGCCCTTGGCCACGATCTTGTCATAGATCTTCTCCAGCAGGCGCGGCACAGCGGTGAAGACATCCGGTGCCACCTCGCGGATGCGATCACCCAGGTCGTCCATCGTCTCCTGGAAGTGGATGCTGACGCCCACCTGCAGGTAGAGGTACATGAGCATGCGCTCGTAGATGTGCGAAAGGGGCAGGAAGCTGATGCAGCGGGCGGTGTGATCCACCGGGAATCGGGTGGCACTGGCCAGGACGTTGCTCAGGATGTTGCCGTGGGTGAGCATCACGCCTTTGGGACGGCCGGTCGTACCGCTGGTGTAGATGATGGTGGCCAGGTCATCGCCCTTCACCTGGGCCTTGTACTGCTGTAATGTGGAGCGGTCGGACTCGTTGGCCATGTCCTCCACCTCGCTCCAATGGCGTACACCAGGCAAGCGGTCGAAGCTGAAGAGATGGGTCAGCTCCGAGCAGGTGGCCACGGCGGTGACCGCCTTGACCATGATCTCTGCATTGGAACCGAAGAACACCTTGCTGCCCGAGTGGTTCAGGACATAGGCGAAGTCCTCGGCGCTGCTGGTCGGGTAGATCGGCACCCCGATCGCGCCGATGCGCAGGATCGCCTGATCCACCAAGCACCACTCACTGCGATTACCACTGGCGAGGGCCACCTTGTCGCCCGGCTTCACCCCCAGGCGCATCAGGCCCAAAGCGACCTTTTCCGCCGTGGTGATCAGTTCTTGTGTCGAATGACCTTTCCAAGCACCGTTCACCTTACTGGCGATGGCGATGGCCTTGGGGTACTTGGCCAGTTGGTACTCGGGGATGTCGTGAAGGCGTGTAGGCTCCATGGCCCCAAGATAACGGCGGGGACGATCGGCCTGTTCATTGGTCGGATACGACCGGTCGTCCGGGTCCGCACCAACGGATGGCAAGCGACCCTGCGCGTTGGCCGTATGCGTTCCGTGGGTTCCACAAGGCGGGTCACCGCATCGGAATGGTCCCGGCCAAAGCGTCGAGGTAGCGGGCGATGTAGGTGTCCATGGTGCGTGCCTTGTACTGCATCACGTAGCGGGGATGCTCCACGGCGATCACCCGGTCGAACAACCCCATCCGGTCGTTCAAGGCGTTGAAGTAGGCTGCGTTCTTGCCGGTACCGATGCAGATCACGGTATCGGTGCGCATCCCGCAGGCCACCAAGGTGCGCATCCATCGTTCCACGAACGGTGTGACGGCCTGCTCCAGGGCACGATCGTCGTAGTAGTTCAGGTTCACCCCGTTGCGCACGAATCCGAGCGGACACACCGCATGCACATAGATCTGCTGGTAGAAGGCATCCACGCCACCGTAAGCGCGTATCATGCGGTAGAAGAAGTCGCTGCTGGGTTCGTGGGTGCGCAGGCCGTGGACGGCGATCCCCAGGTCGCTCTCACAGCGCTTGGTATCTGTGAAGGACAGGCCGGTACTGCCTGCGCCCAGCCTCCCCGGATTGATCCCCAGCATCAGCGTGCGTGGACGTTCGTCGCTGAAGTATCGACGGTGGAATTCAGTGACGATACGACGCACCTCGGGACCGTGTATGCCTTTGAACGGATCGAGCACCTCCACACCGGATGGCAGGTCGGTACCGTTCAGGTCGAAGGAGAGCACTTGTTCGAGCAGTCGATCGGCGATCGATCCCATGATGGTATGCGTGTGTGCTTCAGTGTTGGATGGCCACGCTCAAGGTAACGCGGGAAGGAACGAAGTGAACATCCTCCACATGCCCCATCCAATTCCGCTCCGCTGTGATCGCATGCACATGGATGTTCGTGTCGTGGTGCGTGAACACCGCCTTGTGCTTGGTGGAGAAGAACCCGATCAGGTCCATGGCGCTGTCCGCGAGGTGATGATCCTTGTTGTGCCGGTGCGCATCGTCCGGGTTGTTCACTTCGGTGCCCATGGGTACGTCCATGATATGGATATCCGTTGAAGCCATCACACCGGAAATGCGGAATGCGAAAGGGGTACCGATGGTTGCGAATCGAGCCGAAAGGAAGGCATCGAGCGTGTGCAGGTCCATGACACTGTCCGGCAGTTCGACCGTGGCCCACTCCCCAACGTGTTGATGCACGAAGAAGGGTGCGCGCACTTCGGTTCGTTGCACCACGTGCATACCAAGGTCCTTTTCCATCGCCGAAACGAAGACCATCCCATCGAACAACAGCACTTCGCCACGCAAATATTCCAGCGGACCGATGCCAAAGGTGCCCGGCTTCGCGATGCTGTCCAGGTCGATCAGACCTGCAAGCTGGCCATTGAACATGGTGTTGCGGATGGCGCCTGTCGCGATCACAGGACCGTTCTGAGCGGACAAGGCGCTGACCAAGAACGCAACGCTGTACAGCAAGGACAGGCTTCTTTCACTCATGTTCAAGGATCTGAACATACTTCCACCGCTTCGCGATCCGCACCAGGTGCAGCATGATCGGCACTTCGATGAGCACGCCCACGACAGTGACCAGTGCGGCACCGCTGTTCAACCCGAAGAGCGCGATCGCCACGGCCACCGATAGCTCGAAGAAGTTGCTGGCGCCGATCATGCTTGCCGGTGCACAGGTGCGGTAGTCCAGGCCCAGCCAACGGCCCCCTTTCCAGCTCAGGAAGAAGATGAAGTAGGTCTGCAACGATAGTGGGATGGCGATCAGCAGGATGTCCAGCGGGTTGGCCAGGATACGCTGTCCTTGGAATGCGAAGAGCAGGATCAACGTGAGCAGCAATGCGGCGATGGAAAGCGGCTTCAACGTGGGTAGGAAGCGTGTCTTGAACCAGGCCTCACCTTTGGTGCGCATCAGCCAACGGTGCGTGAGATAACCGGCCACCAGCGGGATCACCACGAAGACCACGACCGAGGTGCTGAGCACGCCCCATGGAATTACGATCCCCGTGATGCCAAGGAGCAGTTGTACGATGGGGATGAAGAGCACCAACAGGATCAGGTCGTTCACGCTGACCTGCACCAGCGTGTAGTTGGGGTCGCCACCGCTGAGGTAGCTCCATACGAAGACCATGGCCGTGCAAGGCGCGGCGCCGAGCAGGATGGCCCCGGCGATGTACTCGTTCGCCAGTTCCGGCGTGATCCAGGCCGCGTACAGCTTGGTGAAGAACACCCATGCGAAGAAGGCCATGGTGAAGGGCTTGATCAACCAGTTGACCACCACGGTGAGACCGAGCCCTTTCAGTTGTGGCCCGATGCGTCGGACGCTGTCGAAGTCCACCTGCACCATCATGGGGTAGATCATCATCCAGATCAGGATGGCCACTGGGATGTTCACCGTGTTGATCTCCAGGTCGGCGATCACCTGCATACCGCTACCAGCCACTTCGCCCAATGCGATCCCTGCAGCGATGCACAGCAGCACCCAGGCCGTGAGGTACTTCTCGAAAAAGCCGATGGAAGGGGTGGTCCCGGTCATAGGAGTGTGTTCAACCGTGAATGGAGGTGGATGAACGTGAATAGGATCCCTTGCAACCCTTATGGACAGTAGGGTCCTTCATCACCACCCACTTTCCTGGACGCATCCCTTGCTGCATTTCATTGCCGTTCATGGACGTTCATTCACGGTCCACTTGTATTCACCTACTGGCCTGTTGCATCACGTACCACAGCTCTGCCGCGATCTGCAGGCAGCGCTCGTCGTAGCGCGTGGCCTCCTCAGGGGTGCCATCGGCCACTTTGGGATCCATGTACGGCAGGCTGATGCGGTCCAACGCGCCGAACACGATGGGGCAGTTCTTGTCTGCCTCCGAGCAGGTCATCACGGCACAGAAGTCCTTCTGGGGGTTGGCGGCATCATCGTACTTCTTGCTCCAGCAGCGCTCTGCAGCATGGTCGGTTGCGAACGACACCTCATACATCGGATTCTTCCCTTCTGGCTTCACCACGTGGAAACCGGCCCGCTCCACTGCTGCCACTGCACGCGGGTTGAAGGCCGTGGCCTCGGTACCGCCGCTGTAGGTGCGCACATGGTCCTGTGCGAAGGTCCAGGCAGCGGTGGCCGCCCACAGTTGGCTCAGGTGGCTGCGACGGCTGTTGTGGGTGCAGATGAACGTGAGGTCGGCCAAGGTTCCTGCGGCCTTACGCTCTTTGACGAAGGCAGCGATGAGGTCAAGGCTTTCCTTGCGCTCGGCGGGAATGGCGGCCACTGCAGGCACCACACGTTCGTTCACGTAGCGTTGCAGGTCGGGATGAAGTATGCGGTCCATGGAACTGGTCTCGACAGTGTGTAGGAGAAGGGTCGGAAGAAGGAGGAGATGGTGCATGGTGGTTGTAGGGTGTTCAGCAACAAGTGCTGTTCGTACCGCAGCAGGCCGCCTTCAATGCTGACTTATCACTAGGAGCTTCATTGTGGACAGGGGCAGGCTTGCTGGCCGATACCGTGATGCTGTAGATGCCTGTTCCGCTGGCCTTGTATGCGGCGATCTCTTCGCTGCTCAGGTGGCGAGAGAGGATGTCGTCCGGCACGATGATGGGCTTACGCTTCTGAACGCTCACCTGGTCGAAGCCCAAGTCGTGGATGATGCCCAGGTATTCGCTTTCCTGAAGGGCCCCGCTCACACAACCTGCGTACATCTCGGCGCTGGCGCGCAAGGTATCCGGGATCGCTCCGCGCAGCACCACATCGCTGATGCTGAAGTGGCCACCGGGCTTGAGCACCCGCAGCACTTCGCTCAAGGCCTGCCGCTTGTCCGGCACGAGGTTCAACACACAGTTGCTAACCACCACGTCCACGATGTTGCTCGTGAGCGGCAGTGATTCGATATCGCCCTGGCGGAACTCCACGTTCTGGTAGCCCAGTTTGGCCGCATTGGCCTTCGCCTTGGCCACCATTTCCGGGGTGAAGTCCACACCGATCACACGACCATCCTCGCCGGTCTCATGCCGGGCCACGAAACAATCGTTACCTGCACCGCTGCCCAGGTCGAGCACCGTATCGCCTGGCTTGATGCCGGCGAACTGTGTTGGAAGTCCGCAACCGAGCCCCAGGTCGGCATCCGGGTTGTAGCCCCCCACCTGCGTGTAATCATCGGTCATGATGTTGTACACCTCGGTACTGCATCCACCTGCGCCGCAACAGCTATTGGCGTTGGTGTCCTTGTCCTGTAAGGCGATCTCCGCGTACTTGGCGCGGACCATTTCTTTCGTTTCGTTCGGAGTTGTCATGGGAGTGGGGGGGTCTGTGGAGCGGGGAATTCCCCGCCGTTATGCTCAACAGCAACTGCTGTCGATGGGTTTGTATCTATCGAACATGGCGTTGAAGGCCGACCGCACCTTGGCCCAGGTCCTGGCATCGATGCAGTAGCACACGCTGGTGCCCTCCACGGTTCCGGTGATCAGTCCAGCGTCCTTCAACTCACGCAAGTGCTGACTGATGGTGGCTTGGGCAAGACCCAGTTCCTCCACCAGGCCGCCACATACACAGGCGTTCTGCTTCAGCAGGTGTTGCAGGATGGCGATGCGCGCGGGATGCCCGAGCACCTTGGCCCAAGTTGCCAATTGGTTCTGCTGAGCAGAGAAAAGGTCGGCTTTGGTGACGCCCATTTTTGTTTTATAGATCGCAATATTACGATGAAGTGTCATTCATCGGCACATGACGATGAAGATTTAACAATTGATCGGGTGGCCTACTTGGGCGCGGTGCGGTAGATCCAGATACCGACCAGGGCGAAGATCACGTTGGGCAGCCACACAGCCAAGAAAGGGTCGAGCCCCGCGTTGGTGGCGGCGACGGTCGTTAGCTTCATGCCGAAGATGTACATCAGGATGAGCAGCACACCCAGTGCCAGGTGAAGGCCCGTCCCCCCCCGCACCTTGCGACTAGCGATGCTCACACCGATCAGGGTGAACACATAGGTGGCGAAAGGGTAGGAGGTGCGTTGGTGTTTCTCGATGATGTAGGGCATCACCGAGTCGTCGCCTTGCTTCTGCTTGGCGTCGATGTAGGCGTTGATCTCGGTCCAGCCCATCGCCATGGCGGTCTCCCAGCGTTGGCCGAGATCGGAAGGTCGTAGTGCGATCAGCGTATCGGACGCTTCGCGCCTGAGCACGGTCTCCGGCTCGGTGGTCATGTCGCGCAGTACCGCATCGAACAGATGCCAAGTGCCGGTGACCGTGTCGAACACCGCGCGATCGGCGTTGAGTTTCCGAAGCAGTACGCCATCCTCCCAGTGTTCGAGGCTGAACCGGAAGCCTGTGCGCTCCGCCACGTTGAAGCTCTCGAAGTAGGCGATGGTGCCCGGTGCGATCTCGCGGTGCAGGTGCTTCTCATCCACGAAGTACGACACGCGGATATGCTCCTCCTCGAAGCCCAGGCGCTTCTTGTTGGCCGCCGGGAGGATGCTGTGGTTGATGATGAGCGAAAGTGCGGTGAGGAAGGTGGCGGCCAGGAAGTAGGGCCACATCACCCGGGGGAAACTGACGCCGCTGCTCAGCATGGCCACCACCTCGGTGCGGTGCGCCAGTCGACTGGTGAACAGTAGGACAGCCAGGAAGATGAGCAGCCCGCTGAACAGGTTGCTATAGTAGATCACGAAGTTGAAGTAGTAATCGACCACGATCTCCCGCGTGGAAGCGTTCATCTTGGCGAAGTCCTCGGTCTTCTCGCTGATATCGAACACCACCGCGATGAGCATGATGGTGACCAGGATGAAGAAGAACGTCCCGAGGAACTGCCGGATGATATAGCGGTCGAGGGTCTTCAGCACGGGGTGCTCGGTTGTCGGTTGACCGCTGTCCCATGTTCGATGCGAAGTACCCGTCCGGCGGGCATTCCGCATTGGATGCAAGACATGGGGCAGCCAGTGTTCGTGCTCATAACCTCACCTTCAGTTTGGGCAACAAGGCGTTCTTCCATGCGGTGAAGCTCCCGTCGAGGATGTGTGTACGGGCCTGCTTCATCAACGCCAGGTAGAAGCCCAGGTTGTGCAGACTGGCGATCTGTTGGCCCAGCATCTCGTTGCTCTGGAACAGGTGCCGCACGAAGGCGCGCGAATAGGCCGTGTCCACCCAGCTGTGCGCGCCCGGGTCCAAGGGGCTGTGGTCATCGCTCCACTGCTTGTTCTTGATGTTCACCACACCGTCCATGGTGAAGAGCATGCCATTGCGTCCATTGCGGGTGGGCATCACACAGTCGAACATGTCGACCCCGCGGGCCATGTTCTCCAACAGGTTCCATGGGGTGCCCACACCCATCAGGTACCGCGGCCGGTCCTTCGGCAGGATGTCGCAGCATAGCTCGGCCATGGCATACATTTCTTCCTCGGGTTCACCCACGCTCAGCCCGCCGATGGCGTTGCCCACGGCGCCCTTGGTGGCGATGTACTCCGCCGAGCGCTTCCGCAGTTCCGGGAAGGTGCTTCCCTGCACGATCGGGAACAAGGCCTGTGCATGACCGTACTTCGGCTCCGTGCTGTTGAAGCGCTCGATACAACGGTCCAGCCAACGATGGGTGAGGTGCATGCTCTTCTCCGCATAGGTCGGTTCACAGGGCCATGGCGTGCATTCATCGAAGGCCATGCAAATGTCCGCACCGATGCTGCGCTGGATGTCCATCACGCCCTCCGGGGTGAAGAGGTGCTTGCTCCCGTCGATGTGGCTGCTGAAGCGCACCCCTTCCTCGGTGATCTTGCGGATGTCGCTGAGGCTGTGCACCTGGAACCCGCCACTGTCGGTGAGGATGGGACGGTCCCAGCCGTTGAAGCGATGCAGGCCGCCGGCATGCTCGATCACCTCCGTACCGGGCCGCAGGTACAAGTGATAGGTATTGCTGAGCATGATGGGCGCATCGAGGTCGTTGCGCAGCTCGCGGGGATGCACGGCCTTCACCGCACCCAGGGTACCCACGGGCATGAACACGGGGGTGGGGATGACCCCGTGGTCGGTATGGAGTTCACCGGCCCTGGCATGGGATCCGGCATCGGTGGTCAACAGCTTGAATTCCATGGGATACAGGGGCGGCAAAGGTAGGAGGGGGGCGTGCCACGGACCATCCACGCTCCGGGTGTTCATAACTGGACGGACGTCCACCCGTGGGAGCGAAGGGGCGGGGATAGCTTCGCAACGTTGCTGGAACGCCCTATCCAGCTGCTGTCCGAAACTCCATGTGGTCCCTAGAATTCCAGGTGATGGCCGGTGCGCTGGTCGTGCTCCTGTTCTTCCACCTGTTCATGTTCCTGCGCCTTGCAGTGCGCCAGACCCCGGTGGAGCCGGACCATGAGCTACCGGTGAGCGTGGTCATCTGCTCGCGCAATGAGGCCCGGACCTTGGAGGTGCTTCTTCCCGTCCTATTGGCCCAGGAACACCGCACGTTCGAGGTGGTGGTGGTGAACGACCGCAGCGAGGACGACACTTGGGAGGTGCTTCAATGGATGAAGCCACAATACGAGCGACTGCGGCCGGTGAACATCCAAGCCGATGAGAAGTTCAGCTACGGCAAGAAGATCGCGTTGGGTGTGGGTGTGCGCGCGGCCAAGTACCCGCATGTCCTCCTCACCGACGCCGATTGCCTGCCCGACGGTCCCGACTGGATCAGCACCATGGCTTCGGGGTTCCGCAAGGGCCGCAGCATCGTCATCGGACACAGTCCGTATGTGGCGCAGCCGGGCCTTACGAACGTGTTGGAGCGGTACGACGGTTGCATGAAGGCCGCCCAGTACATGTCCTTCGCCATGGCCGGGTTCCCTTATATGGGAGTTGGTCGCAACCTGGGATATACCAGCGAGGTGTTCTTCAACGCACGCACCGCCAGCAGAGGCAACCACCTGATGAGCGGGGATGATGACCTTTTCATCAACGCCGTTGCCCGCGCGAACAACACGGCCGTGGTCACCGATCCCCGATCCTTCATGACCACACGCCCCACGGCCGACCTCATGAGCTGGATCCGCCGCAAGCGCCGGCACTACACCACGGCGGTGCATTACCGCTTCGGCCACCAGGTGTTGCTGACACTGCTGCCCTTGGCCCATCTGGTGTTCTGGGCAGTGTTGGTGCTCCTGATCGTGAAGGGGCAATGGCAGCAGGTGGCCATCGCGGCCGCGGTGAAGCTCCTGGTGCTCCTGCCCATCACCATGGCGGCCCTGCACCGGCTGCGCGCAGGCGCGCTCATCTGGTTCGCATTACCCTTGGAATGGTTGTTCCTACTTTTGGATCCACTGCTGTACACCAGCACGATCCTCGTCAAGCCCAAACGATGGAAGTGAACGAGAACCTCAGCGAAAAGGCCCAGTACGACTACCAGCTCGTGCGGCGTGCCGTGGACAAAGGCGATCAGAAGGCCTACGCCGAACTGATGAGCCGGTACCGCGACTCCATCTACTTCATGTTGTTGAAGATGATCAACAACAAGGACGATGCGGACGATCTGACGATCGAAGCCTTCGGCAAGGCCTTCCACCGCCTGAAGCAGTACACGCCGAACTACGCGTTCAGCACCTGGCTATTCAAGATCGCGTCCAACAACTGCATCGACTGGATCCGGAAACAGAAGAAGAAGACCTTCTCCATCGACAATCCCATCGGTACCGACGATGGCGATGAGATGACCATCGAGTTGAAGAGCCATGGCCTCGATCCCGAGGACATCGCCATCCGCGAGCAGAAGAACGCCATCATGCGTGAAGTGGTGGACAAGCTCAAGCCGCGCTACCGCACCTTGGTGGAACTGCGCTACTACAAGGAGTACAGCTACGAGGAGATCGCTGACGAGCTCGACCTTCCCTTGGGCACCGTCAAGGCCCAGTTGTTCCGCGCCCGCGAGTTCCTCCTCAACCTGATGGAGACCCGCAAGGACCATATTTGATGCCACGTACCCATGGATACATGTGCGCATGTGCCCATGCCGAATGACGCATCAAGCCGTGCACCGATGGGAGTGGAGCTTATCCTGAAATACTTCCCAGAGCTTACCGCTGTTCAGCGGGCGCAGTTCGCTCAGCTGGGTGCGTTGTACACCCAATGGAACGAGCGCGTCAACCTCATCTCGCGCAAGGACTTCGAGCATCTGTACGAGCGGCACATCCTGCATTCGCTTGGCATTGCCAAGGTGGTGCGGTTCAAGAAGGGCACACGCATCGTGGACGTCGGCACGGGCGGCGGATTCCCATTGGTCCCATTGGCGGTCCTGTTCCCCCAATGCACATTCCATGGTATCGATGGTATCGGCAAGAAGATCGCTGCGGTGAACGGGGTCATCGAGGGGCTAGGGATCACCAACTGCACTGCCGAACAAGTACGTAGTGAGGATCACAAGCAGAAGTACGACGCCATGGTCAGTCGGGCGGTGACCACGCTGCCCGAGTTCCTGCGCATGACCAAGCACCTGGTGAGCAAGGGTGAAGGCACGCTCTACTACCTCAAGGGCGGGGAGTTGGCCGATGAGCTGTTGCCCATCAAACAGACCTACCGCGTGTTCGAACTGTCCGAACACTTCGAAGAGGAGTTCTTCGCAACGAAGAAGGTGGTGCGGGTCAACCTGTGATGCCTTCGCTCTGCAACCGGCTCAAGCTCCGGTAGAGTCCTTCCGGCAACGCCATCAATGCCTCGTGTGTGCCGTTCTCCACTACCGTGCCCTTGTCCAGTACCACGATCCGATCGGCATCGCGGATGGTGCTAAGGCGGTGTGCGATCACCAGGCTGGTGCGTCCCTTCATCAAGTGCTCCAAGGCCTCCTGCACCAGGCGTTCGCTCTCGCTGTCCAGCGCGCTGGTGGCCTCGTCCAGGATAAGGATCGCGGGGTCCTTCAACACGGCACGTGCGATGGCGATGCGCTGACGTTGTCCGCCACTCAACTGCACACCGCGCTCACCCACCACGGTACCATAGCCTTCGGGGAAACCGGTGATGAAGTCGTGTGCGAAGGCCTTGCGTGCGGCCTCCTGCACCTCCGCGTCCGTTGCATCGGGCTTGCCGTAGGCGATGTTCTCGCGGATGGTGCCACCGAAGAGCAGCACTTCCTGCGGTACGATGGCCATGCGGTCACGCAGTGCGGTCAAGGGATAGTCGGTCACCGGTCGGCCATCGATCAACACCCGTCCCTGTACGGGGTCGTGGAAACGCAGCACCAGTGACGCCAAGGTGCTCTTGCCCGCACCGCTCGGGCCCACCAGTGCGATCCGCTGTCCGGGTTCCACCTGCAGGTCCACCCCGTGCAGCACGGGCATGTCAGCGCGTGAAGCATAGTGGAAGTCGACCTGCTCGAAGGTGATGCTACCCCGGATGGCGAGCGGCGCACCCTTCGGTCCCAGGTCGATGGGTTCGGCCACCTCGTCGTGCAGGTCCATCAGTCGTTCGGTGGCGCCCACGGCCTTCAGCACCTGCGTCACGTACTCGGGAATACTGCCGATACTGGCACCGATGAAGACCGAATAGAGGATGAAGGTGACGAGTTCGCCCGTGCTGATCACGCCTTCCTCCTTCAAGTGCACGCCGCGCCAGATGACCAGGACGATGGCGCCGAAGAGACACAGGATGATGAAGGAAACGAAAGCACCGCGCCAGCGCGCACCCTTCATCGCCAGGTCGCGTGCGGCTTGCACGCTGCGACCGTAGCGTAACGCTTCCCAGGCTTCGTTGGCATAGGCCTTCACGCTTTGGATGCCTTGCAGGGTCTCATCCACCACCACGTTGGTGTCCGCGATGCGGTCCTGCACCTCCTTGCTCAGCGTGCGGATGTAACGTCCGAAGAGCACGGCCACCACAGTGACCACCGGCACCGAGGCGAGCATGGTGAGGGTGAGCTGGGGCGAGAGGCGGGTGAGCAACACCAGACCCACGATCACGATGACCACCTGGCGCACCAGTTCCGCGAGCGTGGTGGTGAAGGTGTCCTGCAATAAAGCCACGTCCGCGCTGATGCGGCTGTTCAGTTCACCCACACGGCGCGTGGCGAAGAAGTGCATGGGCAGCTTCACCACGTGCTCGTACGTATCCTGTCGCAACCGGGCCAGCATGTGCTCGGTGACATAGGCGAAGAGGTAGATCCGGCCGAAGCCGAGCACGGCTTGCAACGCGAAGACGCCCAGCAGCAGCAGCGCCACCGAGTCGATGTTGCCAAGGTCGAACAAGGCCTCGGTGTCGGTGGGTACATCGCCCTTGGTGGCATCCACCAGCCGGCCCATCAGCCCCGGGAACACCATGCCCAGCATGCTGTTCAACAGGAGCAGCACCATGCCGATGCTGAAGGCCGAGCGATACGGGCGCAGGTAGCGGAACAGCCGGAAGAACTTGCGCAGCGTGCTCTTGTTCAGCTTCGCCGGTTTGGCGTCGTCGTCCTGGTCGCGCTTCCTGCGGGAGGCCATTCGTGTTCGTCGTTGCTATAGGTCCAAGCGCTTCTTATCCCTCCCTCACGCACTCATGTCCTCATGCCCACAAGTACACCTGTACGGATGCCCACATGTATATGCTCACCCATGGATCGCCTTCATCTTGTCGGCGATATGGTCGAACAGGGCCTTCAAGGGCTTCTCCACCATCATCTTGATGAAGGGATTGATGTCGCCCTCGAATTGTTGCCAAGCGGTGGTCACACCGTTGTTCTCTTTCAAGTGTACGTTGAGCGTGAAGGGGAATGGGCTGCGGTCCGTGGCCTTCAGGATGACGAGGTGTGGCGCTTCCCCGCCGGCCAGTTCAAGCCCGATGGTGGCCGCACCTTGCACCTTGAAGGAACAACTCCGTCCGTCGCTCTTCCATTCGCTGATGCGATCCTGGGGCAACAACTGTTGGAAGTTGTTCATGTCCTGAAGGAACGCGTAAAGCTCTTGTGCGCCCTTGCCGATCTCCACCTGCTTGCTCTCGATCGTTGTCATGCTTGTTCGTTGTTGCTGGTCGGCTTCACACCCCGGATCCCGACCCACGATCGGGTGGATCGACCCGTTAGGGGCGAAGGGGTTGAGGAACGCTACATCGGTATGGATCGTGACCCTTCCTCGACTCCTCACACTTCCACACCCCAGTGCGCCGGATCCTTGCGCCATTCGTTCAGCGAGATGACGTCTTTGTCCGTGATGTAGTCACTGCGCAAGGCCTGATCCAGCAGGATGCTGTAATTGGTCAAGGAGTGGAGGGTCACCTTCTCCTTGGCGAAGGCCTTCGTGGCCTCCTCGAAGCCGTAGGTGAAGATGCTCACCATGCCCTTCACCTCAAGGCCCGCTTCACGCAGGGCCTGCACCGCGAGCAGGCTGCTCTTGCCCGTGCTCACCAGGTCCTCCACCACGATCACGCTTCGGCCCACGGTGAGGTCGCCCTCCACCTGGTTCTTCAGGCCGTGGCCCTTCGCATCGCTGCGCACATAGAGGAACGGAAGACCCATGTCATGCGCCACCAAAGCGCCGTGTGCGATGCCGCCTGTGGCCACTCCGGCGATCATATCGGGCCGACCGAACTTCGTGTTGATGGCCTGGACGAACTGCTGGCGGATGAAGGTGCGCACGGCCGGGTAGGAGAGCGTCTTCCGGTTATCGCAGTAGATGGGCGACTTCCATCCCGAGGCCCACGTGTAGGGCTTCTTCGGACTAAGTTTGACGGCTTTGATCTGGAGGAGGAACTCGGCAACCTTAAGCGCCGGATCAAGCTGGGAAGGCATGCTACGAAGGTACGAGGTTTTCATCGAGGGGCTGCCCTTGGTCATGGTCGATGATCCCGACCAACACACCCACAACGCAGTGCTGGAGCGGATCCGTGTCCACGACAAGCGGGAATTCCGTGAGCTCTTGAACGGCATGCGGCACGGAGCCTATCCGAACGGTGCATTGGCGTTCGGTCCAGGGGCCGAAGTGCTCTGGGAGATGTTGGTGCAAGAGCATGTGTTCGTGCTGGCTGCTGGCGGTGCGGTGGTCGATGAGGCCGGACGCCTGTTGGCGATCAAGCGGCTAGGCAGGTGGGACCTGCCCAAGGGAAAGGTGGACCGCGACGAGGCCATCGATGCTGCGGCCCTCCGGGAGGTGGGAGAGGAATGCGGGTTGAGCGATGTACACATCCTGCAGTCGTTCCCGTGCACCTGGCACACCTATGAACGCAAAGGGAAGCAACACCTCAAGCGCACCGATTGGTACCTGATGCAGGGCACGGCCAATGAGGTGCTGGTGCCGCAACACGAGGAGGACATCGAGGAAGTGCGTTGGATGGACCGCGCTGATGTGCAACGGATGAAGATGGATACCTATCCTTCGTTGCTGCCCGTCATCGCGGCGTGGGAGACGTGGGCCGTTCGCCTTTGATGCCGTCGGGTTCCTCCCACACCTTGATACGCTGGTCCTGTTCCACCGCCGTTCGCGCCTGATGGAACAGCGCACCCAGTCCTTCGCTGGGCAAGGGCGCCGGTGATCGCGCCAGGATGCCGTCGTTCAACAGGAACACCGCCGGTATGGCTCGTAGCCGCAACTGCTCCCGCAATTCCTGGTCCGCCATGGCCCGGTACCATGCGAAGTCCTGGCCGGGGTGGGCCTTGCGGTACGCGCGCACTGCGGTGATGCTGGTGTCCAACGCGATGGCGATGATGCGGATACTGCCCTTGTACTCGGCGTGCAAGCGTTCCAACGCTTCCAATTCCACCGCGCAATAGGTGCACCATGCGGCCGTCACCACCACGCATACCGGTCCTTGCAACAGACTGTCCAAGGCCACGGGCCGGTCGCGGTCGTCCAGCAGCCGCACCGACGGTAAGGGTTGCCCCACGCTCATGGCGGTGAGGTCCCACAACATGTTGGTGGCGATGGCCCGATGTTCCGCATAGATGGAGGTCTCCACGATCCGCTGCAAGGTGCGTTGCACATGAGCGCGGTCCAGCAACTTGCCGGGATCCATCAGGTACAACTGGTCCATCAACACCAGTTCGCTCAACTGCTGGTGGTGTCGCAGGAAGTCATTGCGCTGCACCAACTCCACCAACCCGGCCACATCGCCCTCCCGCAACCGCGTCCGCAGGGTGTCCCCCGCATCGCGCACCACCTGCCCAGGTAGCAGGTCTGCGAAGAAGCCGCGTAGGAAACGAACCTGTTCGGGGTTGTCGTAGTAAACGGTGCCATCGCTCAGGTAGCGCGCGTACAGGTCCTTGTCGATGGTACGCGGACCTTGCCGCAGTCCGGCCATGGTGAAACGACGGTAAGCGATGAACCACGCATCATCCACACCAGCATAGAAGCGGTCCAGCTTGTGTTCGAAGGTGTCGATCCGTTGCGCACTGAGCAGGGGCGTGACGAACAGGGTGGGTGGGCGCTTGGTGCTATCGGCCGCGTTCCCTCCCTCCTTGCGGGTCACCTCCACGGCCTGCATGCCGGATACGCGATCGGTGGCAAGGTCCTCGGAGATGAAGTCGTCCACACGTCCGTTCAGGTCGGCCGCCAACGCGTTCACATCCAGCGGCCCAAGGTCCAGGAACTCCAGGTCTGCACGGGTGGTACCGTTCAGGCTGCGCGCGGCGCTGGTGGGCAGCACGCGTACATGGAGGGCATGGCCAGCGCGTAGGTACAGGTCGCTCACCACATCACCGATGCGCAGTTGCACGCGGTGGGTGGTCCCCTCGACCACCTCGCCCTGGAGCGTGGTGGTCCCTTCGTTGTTCAATAGGCCACGCACCAGCAGCCGGGTGCGCAGGGTGAAGAGATCATCGTAGCGGAAGAGCGATACCACCTCGCCGCGATGCTGGGGTGCTTCAACCTGGATGGTGAAGGTCCCGGCCAAGCTCGGAAGGCACAGCAGCAGGCTCAACACCAAGGGGATGCTCCTCATGGTTCAACGTGCGGTCATCCGCATCGGTACCAACGCCGATACATCGGCCTTATTGGCGATCAGCTCGCGGACGATGGTGCTACTGATGTGCGCATGCTCGGGCAGGCTGGGCAGGAACAGGGTCTCCACACCGGCCAATTGGTGGTTCATCAGGGCGATGCTGCGCTCGTACCCATGGTCGGTGCTGTTGCGCAATCCCCGGATGATGAAGGTGGCACCCACGCGTTGGCACAGCGCCACGGTCAGCCCTTCGAAGGGCATCACCTCCACTTGGGGATATGCGGCGAACGTTTCGCGGATCCAATGAAGCCGCTCCTCCTCGCTGAACATGCTGCGTTTGGTGGTGTTCACACCCATGCCGATGACGATGCGCTCGAACAGCGGCAGTGCCCGTTGAACGATGGACACATGCCCGATGGTGATCGGGTCGAAGCTGCCCGGGAAGACGGCGATGGGTCGGTTCATGGCAGAGAGTTGGGGCCGAAGAAGCTGAAGTGGACAGTGCCATATTTCCGGGTGCGCTGGTAACCGGGAAGCATGCTCATGTCCGTGCGTTCATGGTGCTCCACGATAAGCATGCCATCCTCGCCCAGCAATCCGGCGGCCAGTACCAAGGTAGGGATCCGGTCGGCACCTTCCAGATGGAAGGGCGGGTCGGCGAACACGATGTCGTACCGTCCGCGGTGCCCGGTCAGGAAGGTGAACACATCGGCCTTCAAGGCGCGCCACTGCTTCTCGATCCCCAGCTCCTTGGCCGTGCGTTGCAGGAAGGCGTGCAGCTTGCGGTCCTGGTCCACGCTCAAGACCTCCGTCGCCCCGCGCGAAAGGAACTCGAGCGAGATGCTACCCGTGCCCGCGAAGAGGTCCAGTACGCGGATGTCCTCCAGCGCGGTGGAGTGCTGCAGCACGTTGAACAATCCTTCCTTCGCGTAGTCGGTCGTGGGCCGCGCGTCCATGCCGTGGGGCGGGTCGATCCGCCGGTTGCGGAAGCGACCTCCTACGACACGCATGCGAATTGGTCCAAAGCGGCCAGCCAGCGTTCGGGGAATGTGCCGGCGCTGGGCCGTAGTTCGCTCCACCCCGGACCGGAGGCGGGCACACAGTGTGTGAAGTAGCGGCGCAAGAGGTCCAGGTCGGCCTTGCCCGCATGGGTGCCGCACAGCTGCACCTCGGTGGTCATGGGGTCCAGTGCTGTGGTCTCCGCGGCTAGCAAGGTGAAGTACAACACATCGTGCACCGAACGGGCGGGGAAGGAGTTGCTCATCACCAGTCGACCCTCGCGCATCACGTGCACGTCCAACCGATCGGCGCTGCGGTGCGCCAGGATCAGCGGAGTGCGCCCGTGGCGGGCCTCCACGGCACGCACCAACACCCCATGCAACGGTAGCGCACGGGCATTGGGATACCGCTGCAACACCGCGCGTTCGGTAAGGTCGTCGTGTACGTAGATGCAGGTGGCGGCCAGCGAGCCGATGGGTTCATCGCGCATGGCCCCGGTGGGGATGCCACCGTGTACCAGCTTCAAGTGCTGCGCTTCCGAACCGGGCACCAATGCCGCATCGGGTACCAGTGCGCTCCATTCGGGCAACGAGACGAACGAGACCGACACCGGCGATCGGGGCATAAGGTCGTCCCGAAGGGCCTGATCGCCTTTACCCCAGGACAACGCCATCACGGTGCCGTGGGTCAGGTCGTGGGCGGCCCAAGCGCTCACATCCTGCCCGATCAGCAGGCTCAAATGATAGGTGCGTTCCTGCTCCGGTGCGTACCGGTCCGCCGTGGAACTACCGCGTTCCATTGGACCTATTCACCGCTCCAGTTACCGGCGGTGCTCTGCTTCTCCATGTTACCCACCATCAGTGTATCCCCAGCCACCAGTGGGGTGGGGTCCTTGGCGATGAACACCGGCACGTTCCGGTTGCTGCTGCTGATGGCGCCCGCCTTCAAGAGGAAGGGCTGCTTGGTCACCGGCGACAGACCGAACGTGTTGGCATCGAAGGGGTAGACACGACCCTCCTGCACCCGTGGGGCGAGGAAGAGGGAGTCCATTGCGGAGGCCAGCAATGTGTCGCGGACGATCAACTTCAATTCCAGTGCGGCGGCCTCGGTAAGGGTGTCTGGCACCTGGCCCACCGAACGCACCATGGGGATCCGGCCGCTCTTCACGAAGCCGCGCAGCACCTCCATGTTCCCGGTGTACACCCCATTGGCCTGGCGGTAACCCACCTGTGCGGTGCGGATGTCCTTCAGCGCTTGGATGACCTGCGAATCATTCACTCGCTTTTGCTCGGTGAACTCCAGCACCTCCTTCACCGACCGGTAGTTGCGGTAGGCCAGTACCATTGCCAACAGGCCGAACACCGCGCCGAGCAGCAGGCCGACCTTGCGGTTGATGATGCCGCCTTGGAGCAGCAATGAGATCACGCCGATCAACAGGATGAGGCCCGAGCCCAGCATCACCCACATATTCTGCCCTTGCATACCGCCTACCACCAGGAGGGCGCCGCCGAGCAGGGTCAGGATCACGGGAAAGATGTAGGGAGCGAGGTTCTTCATCGGGAATGGTTCGGGATGCGTTCCGAGGCGGCCAAAAGTAACAGAAAGCGCCGTTCGATCCCCACCCTGGGGAAGGTGCGGCCCGGCCGGGCATACCTCCGGTCCTCCCCACCCCATGAACGGCAACCCGTCAACCCGCAACCCGCAACCCGCAACCCGTCAACCCGTAACCTCTCCAACCCGTAACCCCTCGCCCCTACCTTCACCCCGTGACCCCACCCCCCGGCCTTACCGAGCGCTTGCTCACCGCCCTGGGCCATCCGCCCACCGCCGGTCAGCAACGTGCCGCGCACGCCCTCGAACGCCTGCACGCTTCGGTGCGCGCACAGCCCACCCTGGTTCTCAAAGGCTACGCCGGTACCGGCAAGACCACCCTCGTGGGCGCTCTGGTCCGTGTGTTGCAGGAGGAGGGTCGTCCAGTGGTATTGCTGGCCCCCACCGGCCGCGCCGCCAAGGTGCTCAGCAGCTACGCACAGGCACCGGCCAGCACCATCCACCGCCGCATCTACCGCATGGGGGGCGAGGACGATGGGTTCGCGCGCATGTCCGTAGCGCCGCACAAGGACCGCAACGCCCTATTCGTGGTGGACGAGGCCTCCATGATCGGGCAGGACGGCGGTGCCGACGGGGCCTTCAACCGGCGCGACCTGCTCACCGACCTCTTCGAGCACGTCTTCAGCGTGTCCGGCACCAAGCTCCTGCTCATCGGCGATCCTGCCCAGCTGCCTCCGGTGGGCAGTGCGCACAGCCCCGCGCTGGAGGTGGCCGACCTGCGCCAGCTCGGCCTCACCGCCGGCGTGGTGGAGATGACCGAGGTGGTGCGGCAGTCCGGTGCATCGGGCATCCTGGTGAACGCCACGGCCCTGCGCGAACAGCTCGCACTCACCCCCGAGCAGGCCGAGGACCAGCGCACAGGCGGCACCGCGCCCGCCGTGGAGGTGCCGCACTTCCAATCCTTCCCCGATGTGCTACGGGTGGATGGGCACGACCTGCAGGATGCCTTGGAGGATGCCTACGGACGCGAAGGGCCGGACGAGGTCTGTGTGATCTGCCGCAGCAACAAACGCGCTTACCAGTACGGCCAACAGGTGCGGGCCCGCATCTACGGCTACGAGGAGGAGCTCTGCAGTGGCGACCGCCTTATGGTGGTGAAGAACAACTACTACTGGGCCGGACGCAACGGCAAGGCCGAGCTCATCGCCAACGGCGAACCCATCGAGGTGCGCCGTGTGCATGTGGTGGAGGAACGCCACGGCCTGCGCTTCGCGGACATCACCGCCGCGTGGTGGAACGGCAGTGAGGAGCGCGAACTGGAGGTGAAGGTGATGCTGGATGTGCTCGCCATCGAAGCGCCGGGACTCCCACAGCCCCGCCAGAAACTACTCTCCGACAGCGTCCTTGCCGAACAGTTGTTCACCACCAAGGCCGCGCGTTACAAGCACCTGCGCGAGGATCCCTATGCCAATGCCTTGCAGGTGAAGTACGGTTATGCGGTCACTGCACACAAGGCCCAAGGTGGCCAGTGGGGCACCGTCTTCGTGGACCAGGGCTACGTCACCGAGGAGATGATCGATCGCGAATACCTGCGTTGGTTGTACACGGCGATCACGCGCGCCAGCCGTCGCCTCTACCTGCTCAACTTCCACGGGCGGTTCTGGGGGGAGGAGTGAGGGGCATTTTGAAACATGCCACCGAACAGCTAGTTTCACTTCGCGAATACACCCATAACTTCAAATAAGCAGCCATGTCCAAAAGTTTGATCATGTTCGTTTTGCTCGCGGTCTATGCGGATGTCTATTCACAGACCGCTCTCATATGTGATCGAGACCTACCGGGTTTTGTTGAACCGATACAGGGTCCAGGAGTAGATGACATCTGTTCAGATAGTGGCCTCCCCGGTGGGTCACAGTGGGGTCTGCAGGACGTCATGAACCACTTACCTGGTTCTTCCCGGTTCAATCCGAGTGGTGCCTTTAGAACCATTCGCCTGAATGTGCACGTTTGGCAAAACGAAGACAATTCTTCGCTTCAATTTACTCCCGATAACGAGGAAAGATTTGAACAAGTGCTACAAAATATAGTGGAATTACACTGGACAAATGTTGCTTACCCTTCAGATCCAGTTGAACAGTATCTCGATTTTCCAAGTACCGAGTTCGTCTTTGATTGTGGCGACGAGAATAATTTTTATTTGTGTCATCCTGATACCAGGATTAGAATGGAAATCGGTGGTGTTTATTTTCATGAAAATACAACAATGTGGAATAAATCGTGTGACCAATCTTTGGTAACGGAAGATTTGAATAATGCCGCTAATGCGTTGGTTGACGATAACCACACGTATTTCAACATACACTTGCTGAAGAACGGATGTTGTGGTGAGGCGGGCGGAGCTGCCCAGCAGGCCACGTGGAACAGTTGGCCCGGTTCTTTAGCTATCCGTAGCTGTAACAATGGAGATAATCAATTGTCCCAGAGCGATATCGAGGGGTATACTACCCATTGGGCACACGAACTCGGACACGTGCTCGGCTTAAGGCACACTTACGGTAATAATTGCTTGTCGTCCTCCGAGCGAGTTGGTGTATCTCTCGATCCATTTTGTAATTCAAGTGAAGAATTGCCGGATGTCTTTGGTCCGGACCAACCGCAAAGTTGGTGCACTACGCCTGGTTTGGGGCCCAACGAAGGTTGTCATTTCGTCGGTACCTCGACCTGCAATGTGGATGCCTCGGCTTGGGATGGGTGTACGAATAACGTGATGGGTAATAATCAGGAGGCTCGGTTCACGTCACCTATGCAAATGGGGCGTATGCATCGTTCATTGATGACGAGCACGATCTCCAAATACACTTGGGGTTATGACCCGGTTCCATTTCGAACGTTTGGACCTAGTACAATAGCATCACGGGTAAAATTCTATCAGGACTTAATCATCGCTGCGGGAAACTCGGTGACCATTACATGTATTGTTGAGTTTGTTCCGGAAGCCAGACTCATCGTTGAACCCGGCGCTCGGTTGATCATTGACGGGGGAGTAGTGCGAGCAGGTGAGAATAGCCCACAGGCTTGGCGCGGGATCGAGGTATGGGGTGATCCTACTCAAAGCCAAGCAGCAAATTCCCAAGATCCTGGTCTTTTGGCCTCCCAAGGCCTGTTAGAATTCATCAACGGAGGCCGAGTGGAGAACGCTGAGATCGGCGTTTTATTAGGAAGCCGCGATCAGCCGGGCATTTCCGGTGGTGGCGTTGTTCGCGCTTATGGCACCAACAATGAACCGATCCCTATTACCAACTGCATTACAGGGATACAGTTCGATCCGTACGGTCCGTCCAATGCCTCCATACTAAGGCACATCGAATTTACGCGGAATGAGGAGGCACTTCCGGGGTTGGCAGGTGGCTACCTAAAGGACCATATCCTAGCGCGCGAAGTGAAAGACCTGGTCGTGGAAGCTTGTCAATTCTCCAACGACCAACCCGGGCTTACAACCGCAATTCAACAAGGCGATGGTATTCATACGGCAAGTTCATCCATCGTCGTGCGGTCACGTTGTGCGAATGGGGGCGCCTCCTGTGGCAACGCGGCCTTGGTGCCGAGCCGATTCACGCAACTCAACAATGGGGTCTATATGGAGGCCCCCGCAGAAGAAGCGGCCGAAGGAAGCGTGCTGCTCGTTGAGTTCGAGAACAACCGAACGAATGTGTTCGCGCGAGACAATATCGACCTGTTCGTGGGTGGCTGCCAGTTCAGTAGCACATTGACCGACCCTGTTACCGGCATCCCCAATGCGACTGGTATCCGTAGTACCCTTTCGCGACTAGAAGTGCGGCCACGCTGCCCGGATGGTACGACCAACTGCGCTGACCCGTTGCGCGTACCCAATCGGTTCCAAGGCCTTGCGATCGGTATTCGGCTGGACAATGCAGGCACCGCCGTTTCCACGGCTACCGTCGTACGCGCCGAATTCGAGAACAACAGCACTGCCGTACGCGCGGATAAAATGACCTCTGTGGACATCCGCGCCTGCTCCTTCTCCAACACCCAACCCGGGATCACCACCTCCACCGCCCTGGGCCAAGGCATTACCAGCATCAACAGCACCCTCACCGTACGGCCCGGCTGCCCCAATGGCGCGGATGAATGCCCCGGACAGACCCTTGTGCGCAACACCTTCTCCAACCTCGACCACGGCATCGAACTCTTCGACACCGGGTTCGGGTCCTACGCCACCATCTTCCAGAACGACTTCACCAACAACATCGCAGGCATCTATGCCAATGGCATGACCGGCTTTGCCGTAACGGAGAACCTGTTCACGGTGGGGGATAATGCTGTGGTCATGGACAATCCTGTCGAAGTACTGTGGGAAGATATGCATAGAGCAGTTTTTAGTACTATATCCTATGGCTTCGTGATCCGCGACAACACCCTGATGCAAGCCAGCACCGGTGTTGCGCAACCTATGTCAGGCACCGAAGGCATTGTGGTCGGATATACGCGCGACTTCAATGACGTGGTGTACCGTAACCAAGCTACTGGTCTGGAACGCGCCTATATCGGCGAAGGGGTCTGTGCGGATGTGTTCCCGCCGAACAATGCCAAACTGATCGGACTGCAATTCCAGTGCAACACCAATACGGACAACAAGGTCAATATCTGGAGCCGCCTAATTGAGTCAGCCCCGGTTTTGGAACAACCGCAACACACCATCCGTGGCTATCAAGGCCATAGACAAAAGGCGGACAACCGTTTCGATCGTTGGGACCCCACCGACCCGACACTGATGGACTTTTGGGACTACAACGTAAGCACCACGTTCACGCCCATCATTTACTCGCACCGGGACCCGGTCTCACCAGCAAGCATCGGCTTTGTTCCCTGGAGTGTACCCAACGACCCATTGCGTTTTCAGGCGATACCCTTTGATGACGATTTCGGAGGCTGTGGTGTGCTGCTATCCCTTATTCCTTACGACCCAGGGGATAACGGGGCCGGTATGGCCGAGGACCAGGAGGAATATGGCACGCTGAAGTACCTCTATGACCAACTGATGGATGGTGGCAGCACCGATGAGGTGGTGCAAGAGATCGTGAGCAGTTGGCCCAGTGAGGCGTGGCAACTCCGGCAATACCTGCTGGATCTGAGCCCCTTCCTCAGCATGGAGAGTTTGAAACAAGCCGTCAACAAGCCCAACTTTCCCATGGCTATGAAGGCTGAAGTGTGCATCGCTAACCCCGATGCAACACAGAAGGAAGGCTTTATCAAATGGTTGGAGCTAGGCGCCAACGAGCCCATGCCTGCCTACTTGATCGCGATGATCGAAGCAAGCTGGGAGACGAAGACCTTCCGCACCGATATGGAGATGGAGTTGGCCGACCTGCATACGGCCATTTGCCAGCGGGCCACCGAGATGCTATTCATGGAGCATCAGAAACCGGCGCCATCGCCTGCACAAAAGCGCATGATCTGGCAGCAAGTGCGCACCACGGCCGCACGCTACGCCGAGGCGAATGTGCTGCTTGCACAGGGCGATCACACGGCGGCGCGCACGGTGATCCAGAACATGCCAGTGGACAAGGCCCTGAAAGCCCCTGAGGTGGTGGAGCAACAGCGCATGCTGAGTTACATTACCATTCTGGAAGCGGCTGCGAACGGCGGGCGTAGCGCTACCGAACTGACCATGGCCGAGGTGAACCAGCTCAAAGCACTTATCGTTGAGCAGTACGACCGCCCAGCGAACTGGATCAGCAATCTACTCTGCCTGTACTATGGCGAATGTCGAGCACCGCTGACAGGGGGAGAAGTAGGCGGACAGAAAAGCCTGCGGCCTACCGTTATGAACGAAGAAGAGGTCTCCAAAAATGTCATCGTTATCGCCCCGAACCCCGCGCAGTCTTGGGCGACAGTGACCTACACGTTGCAGGAAGTGCCGGTAGAAGGGTGGATCCGGGTGAAGGACCTATTTGGCAGGGTCGTTATCGCTGAGCGAATGGCCGGCGATCAGGGCCAAGTGGTCTTGGACACGCGTATGCTTTCTAAAGGGGTGTACTTGGTGGAGTGCACTACTGATTCAGTTCTGTTGCTTTCAGAACGTTTGATCGTTCAGTGATGGGTAAGCACTTCATACACATCGCTGTTCTTTCGGCAGCAGTTGGGTTTTCATCCAGCGCCAATGCTCAAGCACCGTTGACCTTGGACCCCGGTTTTCAATTCAACCTCAATGAGTGGTACATATCCAGCGCACTGCCGCTCGATGACGGTAAGGTCCTACTATCCGGCCAAATAAAATTTCCTGGGGAGTTTTGGTTCAGGGGCTCCGCTAGGCTGGATCAGGACGGTAGCATTGATCCTACGTTCCCTCAATTTCCCCAAAGCATTGGACAGGGAAAACTTACGAAATGGGCCGACAAGATCTATGTTTCTGTTGGTCAGTCCGTTCGACGATTGGATAGCGATGGGCTTATTGATAATGAGTTCATACAAATGAACTCGAGCCCGCTCTTCACTTCCCTGCAAGGCGGCGACTACCACGTGTACCCGGATGGTAGCATTGTGATGAGCGGCTTGCACAACCTGGACGATACAGCACGTGGCTTTGTGGGCCTTTACAACCTGATCTGGTTCACCAATACCGGGCATTTGGACACGACCAAGACCCATCGCACAGGTAATGGTGCCATCTACGAGATCGAGCAGCAGCCGGATGGCAAGTTCCTGTGTAGCGGTGCATGTACGATCTACGACGGACAGCCCGTGCGCAAGGTCTTTCGGGTTCAACCAGACGGGGCTTTGGATACCACCTTCGATTCAGGCATTACATGGGGTGAGGCTTTTGGCTTCCTGCCACTACCTGATGGCAGGAGTTATGCCGTCGGCATTATGCAACAAAATAGTTTACCGCTCGATACACTTCGCTGCATTCGGTTACTTGCTAACGGAGAGCTGGATACCTCATTCATCTACGATCACAATTGGTCCCTTGGCACAATTCCGAATTACGGTAACCTCGGGGTAACCCTTGGCACGATACAGCACATTGGGAATAAGCTTTTGGTGACGGGCTATTTCCAAGCTGTGAATGGACAACCGCGCCTAGGGCTTTGCATGCTTGATATCACCGGCGCACTAAGCACAGAATTCCATAACGCGGGGGTTGGGCCCTACTCTTACCAAGACTTCGTATACGGTGGAGTGGACGGAGCGGTCCTCACCCCCGACAACATGCTCTACGTCTACGGCGCCTACCACGGCTACACGGACGGCACCACCAACGATCCGGATCAGCGCTTCATCACCCGACTGTACGGGCCGGACCTGACCACGGCGGTGTCTGATGCCACCGTGCCAGTGCAGGCGACGGTGCGTGTTGCTCCTAACCCCACCACCGGCCACTTCACACTATCTCTCCCAGCCGACCTCGGCCCCGCGCAGGCCCGGCTGCTGGATGCCAGCGGGCGGGTGGTGGAGCACTATACGCTGCCCGGCGGAGCGGAGCAGCAACCCCTAAGCACCGCTGCGGAGCCGGGTACGTACCTGCTGCTGGTGGAAGCGCGGGATGGGCGGCGGTGGCAGGTAAGGGTGGTGGTGGAGTGAGGGGTTGTACTTGGCGCTGTTCGTGTATTACCTTGGCAATATGGTCCATCATGCTGTAGTTCCGCTGCTTGACCTTAGCCCCTTCCTCAGCATGGAGAGTTTGAAACAAGCGGTCAACAAGCCCAACTTCCCTATGGCCATGAAAGCTGAGGTGTGCATCGCCAACCCCGATGCGACACAGAAGGAAGGCTTTATCAAATGGTTGGAGCTGGAGGCCAACGAGCCAATGCCCGCCTATTTGATCGCGATGATCGAAGCAAGCTGGGAGACGAAGACCTTCCGCACGGATATGGAGTTGGAGTTGGCTGACCTGCATACGGCCATTTGCCAGCGGGCCACCGAGATGCTTTACGTGGAGCATCAGAAACCCGTGCCATCGGCTGCCCAGTTGCGGTGGATCTGGCAGCAGGTGCGCACCACCGCGGCCCGCTATGCCGAAGCCAACGTGCTGCTCGCACAGGGCAACTTCGCGGCAGCGCGAACTGTCATCCAGGACATGCCGGTGGACAAGGCCTTGAAAGCCCCCGAGGTGGTTGAGCAACAGCGTATGCTTGGCTACATTACCCTGTTGGAAACAGCCGCAGGTGCAGGCCGCAGTGCTGCTGAACTGAACATAAGTGAAGTGAACCAGCTGAAGGCCCTGATCGCCGACCAATACGATCGACCTTCGAACTGGATCAGTAACCTGTTGTGCCTGTACTACGACGAATGTCGAGCACCACGGACGGGTGGCAACACTGGCGGTGAAAAAAATCTACAGGGCTCACGGCCTAGCCAGGCGGTAATGGGTCAGAATGTGATCCAGATCGCACCCAACCCCACTCAAACTTGGTCCACCATGTCCTACACGTTGATCGAAGAGCCGATCAATGGAAAGATCTTGGTGAAGGATCTATTTGGAAGAGTGGTGATCTCCAAGCAGATGAATGGAACACACGGTCAGGTGGTTCTTGATACGCGTCAGCTCTCAAAAGGGGTATATGTGGTGGAGTGCATCTCTAATGAAGAAACGCTTCGGTCGGATCGATTGGTTGTGCAATGAGATTCATTATCAACATATCGATCACGCCAGTTGCAATAGCATGGATGTTAGGTATAACGTTGCATGCTCAAACACCATTGACGCTAGACCCCTCTTTTCGAACAGCTCTTTCATCTTGGTATGTTTCCGGCTTGTTGCCCTTGGAAAATGGCAGGGTCGTTGCATCAGGACAAATGCGCTATCAGGGTGAGATCCTGTTCCGTGCATTAATGCGGTTCCATGCTGATGGCTCGCTGGATGACTCCTTTTATCAAAGTGGTTTAGGAGGAGGAAGAATAGCTCCATGGCGTGGCGACACGTTCTATGTTGCAACCTCACAGACGGTCCGTAGGATACTTCCAACCGGCTATCGGGATCAGTCATTCATAGAAATGAATACCAGCCCCCTGTTCAGCTCCCTTCAAGGCGGCGACTACCATGTGTACCCTGATGGTAGCATTGTGATGAGCGGCTTGCATAACCTGGACGATACAGCACGTGGCTTTGTGGGCCTTTACAACCTGATCTGGTTCACCAATACCGGGCATTTGGATACGACTAAGACCCATCGGAAGGGTAATGGGGCCATCTACGAGATCGAGCAGCAGCCCGATGGAAAGTTCCTCTGTAGCGGTACATGTACGATCTACGACGGACAGCCGGTGCGCAAGGTCTTCCGGGTGCATCCGGATGGGGCGTTGGATACCACCTTTGATTCAGGCATTACATGGGGTGAGGCTTTTGGCTTCCTGCCACTGCCTGATGGAAGGAGTTATGCTGTCGGCATCATGCAACAAAATAGTTTGCCGCTCGATACACTGCGCTGCATTCGGTTACTTGCTAACGGAGAACTGGATACCTCGTTCATCTACGATCATAATTGGTCGCTAGGTACAATTCCGGATTACGGTGACCTCGGAGTAACACTTGGCACGATACAGCACATTGGGAATAAGCTCTTGGTGACGGGCTATTTCCAAGCTGTGAATGGACAACCGCGCCTAGGGCTTTGCATGCTTGATAGCACCGGCGCACTAAGCACGGAATTCCATAACGCGGGGGTTGGGCCCTACA
>Ga0209097_10000621_pt1 | contig 33441 bp, 34 predicted proteins | sample AD_UKC052_MetaG_FD_184419 | JGI IMG/M metagenome (GOLD analysis project Ga0209097, IMG submission 184419) | Active sludge microbial communities of municipal wastewater-treating anaerobic digesters from USA - AD_UKC052_MetaG (SPAdes) (version 2) | ecosystem: Engineered > Bioreactor > Anaerobic >... | reverse complement strand
CATTCCCGCGGCGGCGCTGGCCCTGTGCGGCGCCGCCATCCTCTCCGTCCTCGCGCAGGACAAGCCCGCTGCCGGCGCTGCTGCTGCGGCAGCACCGGCGGCCGCCGCCGCTTCGGCGCCAGCCGAGGTGATCTGCTTCGAGAGCCGCAAGGGCGCCTCGGAGATCACGAAGCGCGAGATCCAGCCGGGCCTGCCCAACGTGAAGTGTTCGCCGACGACCGGCGCGGCGCTGTGGTACAGCGACCCCTACGACGGCACGGTGCCGATGGGCAAGATGCCGCAGATGGAGTCGATCCCCGAGGGCCTGGCTGTCGTGAAGCCGCGCTCCGAGAAGCTGAACCTGCTGGCACAGTGCGGCACGGCCTGCCACAACGGCACCTACCCCGTGGGCTTCCCGAAAACCAACCGGCCGGTGCCGATCCCGACCATGGAAGCGCTGCTGCCCGACGCCAAGAACCTGCAGCACGGCCGCGGCCGCGTCTGGTGCCTGGATTGCCACCACACCACCAAGCGCAACATGCTGGTCGACCACTACGGCGACCCGATCAGCATCGACCAGTCGCAGTTGCTGTGCGGCAAGTGCCACGGCGACAAGTTGCGCGACTGGCGCGACGGCATCCACGGCAAGCGCATCGGCGACTTCACCAGCACGGGCAAGAAGCGCTGGTTCACCTGCACCGAATGCCACAACCCGCACAACGTGCAGGACGGCGCGCGCAACAAGGGCTTCATCCAGCTCCAGCCGGAGACGCCGCCCCAGCTGCCCCGCGGCTTCAAGGATGCGGCGTTCGAGAAGACCCACGCGATCCCGCAGCACTGATGTCCGGCGCACCTGACCCCACCCGGCCGGAGCGCGGCGACCCGACCTGGGTCGCCCCGGCACTGACGCGCGAGGAGCAGACGCGCAACGTCGGCAAGACGCCGATCTTCTTCGGCCCGCCGCTGGCGATCCTCACTGCCGGCCAGAAGAACACGATGGAGATCAGCGGCAAGATCAACCGCACCGCCGAGCGTTACCTCGAACTCATGCGCTACCACGGCATCGAGCTCAGCGAGCCCGAACGCCAGTGCATCGCCCACATCTGCCACATCGGCTACATGTCGCCGATGGAGATCCGCGAACTGCCGCTGGAGGTCAGCCTGACGCGCTTCGAATGCGAAGGCCTGGACAAGCTGGCGCTGGAGCACAAGCTCAAGGCGGCCAGCTTCGCCGACCTCGTCGCCGTCGTCGAGTCGCTCGGCTTCTGAACCCCCTTCACGAAAGAGTCCCCACCATGCCGACCCGCCTGCCCTGGGAACCCCGCTTCGGTGTGGGCCATGAGTTGGTCGATGCCCAGCATCGGGAGATGCTCGACCAGTGCAACCGGCTGGCCGACCTGTGCGCCGGCGGCGACGAGGCCGATCGCCAGTTCGACCAGGCCTTCGAGCAACTGCGCACGCTGGCGCGCGCACATTTCGAGGTCGAAGCGGCGCTGCTGGCCGAACGCGACGAGGCCGCTCTCGAAGATCACGCGGCGGAGTGCGAGGAGTTCGACTACCTCGTCGACGAGATCGTCACCACCGACAACTTCAGCCGCCTGGAGCTGCAGCGCTTTCTCGCGCTCTGGTGCCTCGGGCACATCTCGGGTGCGGCCAGACTGGCCGAGGCCGCCTAGGCGTCTTCGGGCCCGAAGCAGATCGGCCGGTCAACGCAGACGGCACAGCTCGGCGCCTTGCATATGAACAGTTCCTCGCGCTCGCACAGCTGCTTGTAGAGGAACTTCTTCCACTTCATGTCGGCGTGGTTCTTCGCCACCAGCGCGGGGAACCAGCGGCCCATCAGCGCCGAGAGTTCGGCGCGCGAGGCGAAGCGCAAGTCCTGCCAGAGGTGGTTGTCGCCCAGGCAGGCGAGGGCCACGCGTTCGGCCACCGTCGTGATCTCTTCAGGCGTGCCCGCGCCGGCATCCGCATGGTCGAGCAGCAGCGCCACGAGGTCGGTGACCTCGTCGGCGCGGGCCAGGGCCACCGTGTTCACACCGCAGCCGCCGCGTGCGTGTAGCACTTCTTCGGGCAGATCTTCGAGCAGGCGGTACAGCCGATGCACAACTCCTGGTGCGCGATGGTCATCACCTTCTTCTCGTACTCTTCTTCCTCGTCGCCATCGGGGTCGACGGCCATGCGCTCGCCCTCGTCGTTCAGGCCGACCAGCTCGAGCACGCCGCGCGGGCAGACGCGGAAGCAGCGGCCGCAGCCGATGCACTTCTCCTCGTTGATCGACTGCACGAAGGTCGGCGTCCAGCTCGCGCCCGAAGGCAGCGTGATGGTGAAGCTGCTCACGACGACACCTCCGCGAGCCGCTTGCGCGCGGCCATCAGCGCCACATGAGCGTCGTGCGCCACCTTGGCGACCTCGGGGATGCGCTCCCAGTTCGTCGGCAGTTCTTCCGACAGGTCGTGCAGGTCCATCTTGGCCTGCGTGGCACGGGCGTTGAGCTTCTTCAGCTCGGCCTTGAGGGCGTCGATGTCATCCATAGTGGGCCACCTCCGGGTACTTCTCGATCATCGCCACGCCTTCGGCCACGTACTTGTTGCCGGCCTCGGCCAGCTTGGCCAGGCTCGCGAAGCCGAAGCGGTGCACGTCGCGCAGATGGCGGTTGACCACGATCAGCCGGCCGGTGGTGAGCACCGTGCGGCCGAAGCCCTCGTGGCTCATCTTCGTCATCGGCGAGACCATGCACTTCGTCGCGCGCTCGATGGCCAGGCCGATGGCGTTGTGGAACAGGTCCAGCCGCCACAGCGTGTCGGGGTCGGGGTCGCCCATCAACGGCAGTGCCCGGCGCTGCTCGGCGCTGAGGATGTAGGGCTCGAGCAGCTTGAGGTCGCTCTTGCCTTCCCAGGTGCCATGCGTGTCCTGCGCGCGGATCTGCTTGATCAGCTCGCGCACGAAGGCGTCGTCCAGCAAGGCCGCGTCGTCGGTCGCTTCCACCACGGTGTCGGCGCTCATGCCCGCACCTCGTCGTCGCTGTCGAAGTCCACCTCGCGCGGCTGGTCCTTCAGCAGCGCCTTGCGCAGCCAGGGCGGCGGCGTGCCCTGGAGCACGCCCTGCAGCTTGTCGAGGATCTCGACGATGGGCTCGGGCTGCGTCACCTTGATCGGGTGGATCTTGCTGGCCACCACGCGCGCCGCCGCCGAGCCGCCGATGGCGGCCACGTAGACGATGGCGCAGTCCTTGATGGCATCGAGCTTGGGTGCGAGCTTGTCCTCGTTGCCGTCTTCGGCGAGGTCTTCGCCGAAGCCGAAGTCCTGCACGAAGCCGTAGCCCGTCGGCGAGATCTCGTACACGGCAAGGTGCTTGGCCCAGCCGAAGTGCGCGTCGACGCGCTGCTGGTCCTGGGTAGCGAAGGCGATCTTCATGGGCGCTCCAGAGGGGGATCAAAAGGGGTTCAGGCGCTCGCCGGCGCGAGCTGGTCGCCCGGCTTGGGCAGCCGCTCGATGCGCGCCGGCACATGAGCCACGGCGGCCACGCGCGACGCCGCCGGCAGCGGCCAGTCCTGCGGGCCGTGGTGGGCGATCTGCTCGATCATCAGGTTGCCCACCGCGTAGACGAGGTTGCGCGTGCCGCGGTAGCCGACGTGGCAGAGGTGCGCGTTGCCGACGCGGTCGAACATCGGCATGCCGATGCGGAACAGCGGCTTCGCGAGCCGTTCCGCGGCCTGGCGGCCTTGCGAATGCGTTATCAGCAGATCGCAGCCCGCCGCGGCGGCGCTGCGCTCGAAGTCTTCGAGGTCGCCGATCAGCACCTCGCTGGTCGGCAGCTTCTCGAGCAGCGGCGACGCCGTGGTGGTGACGCACACGCCCAGCTCCATGCCCATCTCGGCGAGGAACATGCCGGTGGACCACAGCAGGTCGGGCTCGGCGGCGATCGCCACCTTCACGTTGCCGAGGTGGAAGTGGCCGTCGAGCATCGCATCAACGAGCTGGCTGCGCTGGCGGCGCAGCTTCGCGGGCACCGGCTGGCCTGACAGCTCGGCGAGCGTCTTCACGAAGGCATCGCTGGCGGTCAGGCCGGTGAGCCGGTCGAACAGCGTGAAGGGCACGCCGCAGCGATCGGCCAGCGCCTGCGCGGCCGGCCGCATCTGCTCGCCGATGGCCAGCGTGTGCGCCGCGGCGCCGAGCGTGCGCAGCTCGGCCAGCGGCGTGCCGCCGAGGGTGGTGCCCAGCCACTGCTCCGGGATGTGGCCGTCGAGCGAGCCCGACACGTCGGGCACGAACACCGGCTGCAGGCCGAAGGCTTCGATGATCTCGCGCAACTCTTCCAGATCGCCCGGTGTCAGGTGGCAGCCCGGCAGCACGTTGACCTGGCGCTCGCGTTTCTCGACCTGCTCAACGGGCAGGGTCGACGCCAGCATCTGCACCGCCTTCGCCCAGCCGTCCTGGAACGCGCCGACGTAGTCGGGCGTGGAGACGTAGACGATCTCGGTGTCGGCCAGCTCCGGGTGCTTCTGGCGCGCCAGGCGGATGTAGCCGTCGACGTCGTCGCCCTTGGTTTCGGTCAGGCCGGTGGAGCAGATCGCGATGATCGCCGGCTTGGCGCGACTGCGGATGTTGAGCAGCGCCTTCTCGAGGTTGTCGTAGCCGCCGAGGATGGTGGTGACCTCGTTCATCGCCGTGGTCTGCAGCGGAATCGCCTCCTTGAAGTGGCGCACCAGCAGCACCACGCCGAACGAGGTGCAGCCCTGCGAGCCGTGCATCATCGGCATGCACGATTCCAGGCCCATGAACGCGTAGCTCGCGCCGAGCGGCGCGCTCATCTTGAGCGGGTTGACGGCGCAGGCCTTCTTCGATTCGGTGACGAGGGCCATGTCAGGCCTCCACCAGCAGCGGATCCACCACTTCCCACGGCGCCGGCGAACGCACCTCCCGCCACACCGGGTTGAACAGTGCCTTGTCGATCTCGGCCACCATCGTGACCATGCCTTCATAGCCGGCGAAGGCGTGGTGGCGCTCCTGGTTGATGTCCATCCACGGCATGCGCGCCTTCAGCGCGACGAACTGGCTGCGCCCGCCACTGAGCATGATGTCGGCCTTCGCGTCGCGCAGCATCGCGTACATCTCGCGCGGCGTCATGTCGTCGATCATGTGCGCGTCGTCGCCCATGATCTCCTTGATCTTCTGCTTGTCTTCCTTCGTGCTCTTCTTGGTGCTGGTGCCCACCACCTCGAGCCCGGCCTCCTGCAGCGCCGACACCACCGACCAGCTCTTCACGCCGCCGGTGATGAGCAGCACCTTCTTGCCGGCCAGCCGCTCGCGGTAGGCGCGGATGCGCTCCCAGGCGCGCGCTTCCTCGGCCACGATCAGCGCCTCGGTGCGCCCCTGCAGTTCGGCCGGCGCGCCGCGCTCGACGAGCAGCCGCGCGATCTCGCGCAGCGTCATGCTCATGTCGCTGATGCCGTAGAACGAACCTTCGAAATACGGGATGCCCCAGCGCTGCTGCATGCGCGTGGCCACGTTGATCATCGACTTGCTGCACACCATCATGTTGGCGCGTGCGCGGTGGCTGCTGGCGATCTCGTTGTAGCGGCCGTCGCCCGAGATGCAGCTCACGATGCGCACACCCAGCGCGTCGAGCAGCGGCTTGACCTGCCAGAGTTCGCCCGACAGGTTGTACTCGCCGATGATGTTGATGTCGTAGGGCGTGCTGAGCTCGGGCTCGACGGTGCCGATCACGTGGTCGAGCAGCGCCTCGGCGCCGAGCTTGTTGCCCAGGTTCTTCGGCCCCGCGAAACCCGGCGAGTTGACCGGGATGACCGGCTTGCCGAACTTCTCGCTGGCGCGCTTGCACACGGCATCGACGTCGTCGCCGATCATCGCCGTCACGCAGGTCTGGTAGACGAACACCGCCGGCGGGTCGACCTTCTCGACGATCTCGCGGATCGCCTTGAACAGGCGCTTCTCACCGCCGTACACCACATCGAACTCGTTGATGTCGGTGGTGAAGCCGGTGCGGTAGGTCTGCGGTCCCGACGAGGCGCTGTGCCGGTTGTCCCACGAATTGCCCTCGCAGGCGATCGGCCCGTGCACCAGGTGCGCCACGTCGACGATGGGCTGCAGCGCGATCTTCGCGCCGTCGAACGCGCAGCCGCCGGCCGCCGCGCCAGGCGTGAGCTGCTTGGTGCAGCCCTTCTTGCGCTCCTTCTCGCCCTTGGCCTGGTTGACGTCGCAGCCGGGCTCGTCGAAGACCTGGGCGATCTTGGCGTTGAGCGATGCAGACATGCGGGGCCTCCACGTGCGGTTGGCAGGCTGCATTGCAGGATCGGTGCCACCGCCACGGCGCGCCGGAAGCTGCGTGGAATCAAGGACTTGGCTCACGTCGCGGGCCACGTGGCCGATGGCGGGTTTGCGACAAAGCCGACGCGCGGCGGCTTTCACCTTCGCCTCACCGCCGCGGCCGCCCACGCTGGCATCATCGGCCCATGCGCGTGCTGCTGGTGGAAGACGACACGATGATCGGCGAGAGCCTGCGCGAGGCGCTGCGGCGCCAGGGCATGGCCTGCGACTGGGTGCGCGACGGCCGCGCGGCCGATGCCGTGCTGGCCAGCGAACGCTTCGACGCCGTGCTGCTCGATCTCGGCCTGCCGCAGCGCGACGGCCTGGCGGTGCTGCGCGACCTGCGCGCGCGCGGCGACACCACGCCGGTGATCGTGCTCACCGCGCGCGACGCGCTGCCCGACAAGGTCAAGGGCCTGGACAGCGGCGCCGACGACTACCTCGTCAAACCCTTCGAGCTCGACGAGCTGCTCGCCCGCCTGCGCGCCCTGCGCCGCCGCCACGACGGCCGCGCCAGCACCGTGCTGCAGGTGGCCGACCTCACGCTCGACCCGGCCACGCGCGAAGTGACTCGCGGCGGCCGTGCCGTGCTGCTCTCGTCACGCGAGTTCGCGCTGCTGCAGGCGCTGTTGGAGCGGCCCGGCGCCATCGTCTCGCGCGCGCAGCTCGAAGACCGCCTGTACGGCTGGGGCGAAGAGCTGGAGAGCAACGCCATCAGCGTCTACATGCACCAGCTGCGCAAGAAGCTGGGCGACGACCTGCTGCACACGGTGCGCGGCCTGGGCTACTACGCCGGCCCGGCCAAGGACGGCAGCGCTTGAAAACCACCGGGGCGCTGCACTCGCTGCGCGGGCGGCTGTTCGCCTTCCTGCTCGCGCTGGCCGGGCTGACCGCGCTGGCGGTGGGCGGCGCCACCTACTTCAGCGTGCGCGCCGAGGCCGACGAGCTGTTCGACTACCACCTGCGCCAGATGGCGCTGTCGCTGCGCGACCAGGGCCGCATCGGCGACGAGGAGCGCGACGCGCTGGCCAACCCCGAGTTCGACTACGTGGTGCAGGTGTGGTCGGTGGAAGGCGTGACGCTGTACACCAGCCGGCCCCGCGGCTTGACGCAGGCGCTGCCGCCGCGCGCCGTGCTCGGCTACAGCCAGGTGCGCATGGCCGGCGAGGAGTGGCGCCTGTTCGCCGCGGCCACGCCGCTGCGCGTGGTGCAGGTGGCGCAGCCGCTGGCCGTGCGGCGCGGCCTGGCCACCGCGGCGGCGCTGCGCAGCGTGCTGCCCCTCGCCATCGCCGCGCCGCTGGTGGCACTGGGGCTGTGGTGGATCATCGGCCTGTCGCTGGCGCCGCTGCAGCGTGTGGTGCAGGCCACACAGGCCCGCGGCGCCGACAGCATGGAGGCGCTGCCCGACGCGGGCCTGCCGCAGGAACTGAAGCCGCTGGTGGGCGCCTTCAATGGCCTTCTCGCGCGGCTGGCGGCGGCCTTCGAGACGCAGCGGCACTTCGTGGCCGATGCGGCGCACGAACTGCGCACGCCGCTGACGGCGCTGAAGCTGCAGATCGGCCTTCTCCAGCAAGGCACGCAGGGCACGCCCGCCGGAGCGGAGCAGGACGCCGCCATCAACCGCCTGCGCGCCGGCGTGGACCGCGCCACCCATCTCGTCGAGCAGTTGCTCGCTCTGGCCCGCGCCGAGCCGGGGGCCGCCGCCGCGCCGATGGCGGAGATCGACCTCGCCGAGGTGGCCCGCCAGGCCCTGGCCGACGCCGAGCCGCTGGCCACGCGCAGCGGCGCCGCGATCACGCTGGCGGCGGCCGCCCCCGTGCGGATCCAGGGCGATGCGCAGGCGCTGCGCAGCGCCCTCCGCAACCTGCTGGACAACGCGGTGAAGTACGGCGGCAAGCACGTCGAGCTGACGGTGCAGGCCACCGGGCCCAGCGGCTGGCTCGTGCGCGTGGACGACGACGGCCCGGGCATCCCGCCCGATCAGCGCGAACGCGTGTTCGACCGATTCCAGCGCGGGCAGGCGCGCGAGGTCGAGGGCAGCGGCCTCGGGCTGGCGATCGTGCAGGCCGTGGCAAGGCGGCATGGAGCGGCAGTCACGCTCGGCACGGCCGCGCCGAAGGGCTTGAGCGTCCAGATCCGTCGCCCGCCGGCCGGCTGAAAGACGTCGCAACGATCAGGGGCCTGGCCTGCTTCGACCCTGCCGCCAGGGTCACGCCCGCCACCGAACCCACTTGATGCCCTCGAACCACAGCACGCTCAGCAGGCCCAGCCCGCAGGCTGCGGCCAGTTCGTCCAGCGGCAGCGGCGCGAAGCGCAGCACGCCCACGGCCCAGGGCGCGTAGAGCGCGGCCAGCAGCAGCGCGAACGCGAGGCCGACCACCCCCCACAGCGTCCGGTTCGGCGTGCGCAACGTGGCCCACAGCGAGCGGCTCGCCGAGCGGTTGGACAGGATGAGTGCCAGGTTGCCGACCACCAGCGTGGCGAACGCGAAAGCGCGCGCCTCGGGCTCGGGGATGCGCGGGGCGGCCCAGGCGTACGCGCCCATCACCGCGGCCAGCACGCCCAGGCCCTGGACCAGCGCCAGCCATAGCGTGGCACCGCCGAACAGCGGCGCGGCGGCATCGCGCGGCGGGCGCCGCATCACGTCGCGCTCGGCCGGTTCGTTCTCGAAGGCGATCGAGCAGGCCGGGTCGATGATGAGCTCGAGCAGGGCGATGTGCATCGGGTACAGCAAGGCGGGCCAGCCGAACAGCACCGGCAGCATCGCCACGCCCGCGATCGGCACGTGTACCGCCAGGATGTACGACATGGCCTTGCGCAGGTTGTCGAAGATGCGGCGCCCCAGGCGCACCGCCGCCACGATGGCCGCGAAGTCGTCGTCGATGAGCACCAGCGAGGCCGACTCGCGGGCGACGTCGGTGCCGCGCCCGCCCATGGCCACGCCGACGTGCGCGGCGCGCAGCGCGGGGGCGTCGTTCACGCCGTCGCCCGTCATCGCGACGATGTCGCCGCGCGCCTTCAGCGCCTGCACGATGCGCAGCTTCTGCTCCGGTGCGATGCGCGCGCACACGTTGACGCCGGCCAGACGTTCGCGCAGGGCCGCGTCGTCGAGCGCGGCGATCTCTTCGCCCGACAGCACCTCGCCGGCGCCTGTGGCCAGCCCCGCCTGCTGCGCGACGGCGCGCGCCGTGGCCGGGTAGTCGCCGGTGATCATCACCACGCGGATGCCGGCCGCGCGGCACTCGGCCACCGCGGCGGGCACCTGCGGGCGCACCGGGTCCGCCAGGCCGAGCAGCCCGATGAACGCGAAGTCGAAGTCGTGTTCGTTCGCCGGCCACTCCTGGCCTGCGAACGAACCGCGCGCCACCGCCAGCACGCGCAGGCCTTCGGCGGCCAGCTCGTCGACCACGCCGGCGATGTGCGCCTTCTGCGCTTCGTCGAGGTGGCACAGGTCCATCACCGCTTCCGGCGCACCCTTGGCGGCCACGGTCTGGGCGCCATCGCCCGCCGCCGCCCACACGTGCGACATCGCGCGCAACTCCGGGCTGAGCGCATAGGTCTGCACCAGGCGCCAGTCGCCGTGCAGGTGTTCGGTGTCGGCGAGGAATCGTTGCCCGAGTCGGTGGAAGGCCTTCTCCATCGGGTCGAAGGGGTCGACCACGCTGGCCAGGATCGCCACTTCCACCAGCGAGTGGAAAGGCTCCGGCAGGCGGCCCTCGGGCACCGCGTCCAGGGCGAGCCGATCCGCCAAGCCGACACCACCGGCCGCGAGGTGCGTCACCGTCATGCGGTTCTCGGTGAGCGTGCCGGTCTTGTCGCTGCACAGCACGGTGGTGGCGCCGAGCGTCTCGATGGCGTTGATGCGCCGCGTGAGCACGCCCTCCTTCGACAGCCGGCGCGCGCCGAGGGCCGGGAACACGGTCAGCACCACCGGGTACTCCTCGGGCAGCATCGCCATGGCCAGCGCGATGCCGGCCAGCAGCGCCTGCAGCCAGTCACCCTTCGTGAGGCCGTGAACGAGCACGAGCGCCAGGCTCAGGGCCAGCGCCAGCAAGGCCAGGTTGCGCACCAGCCGGGCCGTCTGCTTCTGCAGCGGTGAACGTTCGTTCTCCACCGTGCCCAGGGCCGTGCCGATGCGGCCGATCTCGCTGCGCGCGCCGGTGGCCGTCACGCGCGCGAGCGCATGGCCTTGCACGATCAGCGTGCCGGCGTAGACGCCCGGCAACTCGTCGCCACCGGGCGGCATGCGGGCGGTGTCGCCGGGGCGCGTGGCCGCCGGCAGTTCGTCCGGCCGCGCCACCCGCTTGCCGACCGGCACGGCTTCGCCCGTGAGCAGCGATTCGTCGGCCCGCACGCCATCGGCCGACACCAGCAAGGCATCGGCCGCCACGCGATCACCCTCGCTGAGCTTGAGCAGGTCGCCGCGCACCACGTCGCGCCCGGCGATGCGCTGCGGCTGGCCGTCGCGGATGACCAGCGCGCGCGGGCTGGTGAGGTTGCGCAGCGCTTCGATGGCGCGCTCGGTCCTGCCCTCCTGGTACAGCGTGAGCGCCACGGTGACGACCACGAAGCCGAACAGCGTCAAGCCCTCCTGCAGGTCGCCGAAGACGAGGTAGAGCGTGCCCGCCGCGAGCAGCAACAGGAACATCGGCTCGCGCACCGTCTCGGCCGCGATCGACAGCAGCGAGCGGTGCTGCCCGCCGGGCAGCGCATTGGCGCCGTCCTCGGCCAGGCGCTGGGCGGCCTGGGCTGCGCTCAGGCCCGCATCGGGGTCAGCCGCCTGCGCGGACATCTCAGCCTGGGTTGCAGCCATGTGCGGGCCGGATCGTCGGCCACCTCCTTGCGGACGAGCTTACGCGCGCGCAAGGGGCAGCTCGGTGCGCCTGCGAATTGCCGGCGGTGGGTGGTGTGCGGTGGGCGGTGCGCACTTGATCCACCTCAGCTGCCAGCAGCCTCCCCGGGCGGAGACTGATCCGGGGCCCTGACGGGTATCGAATGACGAAGGAGAAAAGCAATGAAGGCGACACTTTCGATGGTGGCGCTGGGCGTGGCGGCGCTCGCACTGGCAGCTTGCGAAACCGGGCGCCAGCAGGAACAGCCCAACACGCTGGTGGCCGTGATGTCCAGCAGCGCACCCGACATGCAGGCTGGTGCCAACGACCCGGTGTGGGCCAAGGCCAAGCCGCTGAACGTGGCCTTGACCAATGGCGCCAACTTCGGTGCGCCGCCGGGAGACAAGGGTGACTCCAAGGCGGTGCTGAAGGCCGTGTACACGGCCGACATGCTCTACCTGCTGATCCAGCACGCCGACCCGACTCATTCGGTGCGCCGCGGCCCCTACCAGAAGCAGGCCGACGGCACCTGGAAGAAGCTCACCGACCCGGCCGACAAGGGCGGTGACGACAACGTCTACTACGAAGACAAGTGGGCCATGCTGTGGCCCATCGACAACTCCATCAAGGCCTTCGACAAGGAAGGCTGCGCGGCACTCTGCCACGAAGAGAAGACCAAGCCCTACGGCAACAAGTACACCAGCCGCGAAGGCGAGCTGGCCGACATCTGGCACATGAAGGGCCAGCGCACGGCGCCGGGCGGCTTCGTCGACGACCAGTACGTCGACCACACGCGCTACGACGAGAAGACCAGCCGCAATGCAGGACGCAAGAACGACCCGGGCACCGCGACCGGCGAGTACAAGGGCGTGCCGATGGTCGGTGGCAAGCCCCAGTTCATGCCCCGCGACGGCAAGCCGGCGAACGCCGGGGGTACCTACTACATCAAGAGCGGCGACGAGGTGCCGTTCGACGACAGCAAGTTCAAGCCGGGCGATGAAGTGGCTTCGTTCCTCATCTACCCGCTGCAGGGCGACCGTGCCGACGTGCGCGTGGCGGTGAGCTGGGCCAAGGGCATGTACACCTCGGTGGTGAGCCGCAAGCTCGTGACCGGCAGCAAGTACGACGTGCAGTTCTCGAACCTGGGCATGCGCTACGGATTCGGCTTTGCCGCATTCGACAACGCGCAAGTCCGGCACGCGACTCCGGACGACCCGCTGTACCTGGTGTTCGCGAAGTAGCGGGGCGGGTTCAGCGCGGATCGCAGGCGTCGCGGCGCGGCGGGGCAGCTGAGCGCCGCGGCGCCTCAGCGCCGGCCGCGCCACCAGCGCAGCACGAAGGGCGCCGCGGCGCCTGCGCCGAGCACCGCGATGGCGATCATCCACAGCAGCCCCAGCACGTCGGCCGGGTCGGCGATGCCCAGAGCGGCCTGCAGCGTGCACGCCAGGTCGTAGCAGCCGTTGTCGGCCCAGCGGTTGGCCAGGCCGGCGCCGACCATCACCGCGGTGCCTGCCGCGAGCCCGGCCGCCACCCGCCACGCCGCGCCGGCGAGCGTCAGCGGCGCCTGGCGCCAGCGAGAGCCGCGGCCCTGCTTGTTGCCGAGCAGCGCATCGAGCAGGGCGTCCATGTCTTCGTCGAAATGCGCCGTGCGCAGCGAGAACGCGTTGACCGACGACAGCGCCTTCAGGTCGGGCGGCAGCTCGGTGGCGCGTGGCATGCGCGTGTCGTCGAGCAGCAGCGGCACCAGCCGCACCTGGCCCGCCAGCGCCAGCCGCACCTCGCGGCGCACCATGTCGTCGTCGTCGAACAGCCGCGTCTTGCCGCCGGCGCCCACCGGGCCCGCCCATTGCGGGCCGATGAGCACGAACACGTGGCTGACCTGTGCCAGCGTCTGCTGGATCCGGCTTTCGAAGTTCTCGCCCGGCGAGATGCCGTCGACATCGAGGAAGACCTCGGCGACCGCCGGGATGGCGTCGAGGAACTGCGCCATGCGCCCGGCGGTGGCCTGGCTGTCGGCCCGGCGGTAGGAGAGGAAGACCTTCATCGGCGCCGTGCCCCCGGATTCGTTTCAGTACAGCTGCGCCTTCTTCAGGTGCTGTGGCGCGCGCAGGCGCCCGCTGGGCGGGATCTGCCGTGCGTCGCCATCGGCGGGCCCCTTCTGGAACTCGTAGACCAGCGCCACCACCTTGTACTTCCACGAGAAGGGCACGCTGCCATAACCCGGCGGCAACGCGGCGCTGCCGTCCTTCGCGATGGCGCGCAGTTCACCCGGCGTCGGCGCGGGCGTGGTGGCGGCGATGCCGATGTCGGACACGACGAAGACGATCTGCCGGTAGTAACCCGGCGGCGCGTAGAACAGGCGCCTGATGTAGCCCGCCAGCGTGAAGCGGGGCTCCGCCGTGGTCGGCGCGAAGCCCGCCGCGCCGGGCTTGCGCGCGCCGTCGGGCTGGATCTGCTCGAGGTCGAGCATGACCGCGAAACCGTTGCAGGCCGCGCCCAGGTAGCGGGGTTCGAGATAGCCGGCCGCGGCGATCGAGCCTTCGAGCCGCCGCGCGACGTCCAGCAGCGTCTTGCCATCGCTGCCGGCCGGGAACAGCAGGTAGGGCGCGATCAACGCGCTGTCGCTGGGTGTCGGCGGGTTGGGCCAGGGGAACGGGGCCAGCTCGCGCGACGCGCAAGTGGCCACTGCGCCGCCGGTGCCGCTGCCGCCGCTGCCGTTCGCCGTTGCTGGCGGCTTGGGTGCGGGTGCGGGTGCGGGTGCGGGTGGTGGCGGTGGCGGTGGCGGTGGCGGTGGCGGTGGTGCCGGTGCCGGTGCCGGTGCTGGAGCGGGTGCCGGGGCGGGCGCTGGCGCCGGTGGCGGCTCGGCACCACTCGTCTGCGGCGGCGGCGACATCGGCGACTTGCTGCAACCCGGCAGCACCGAAGCCAGGACCACCAGCATTGCCGCGAGCAGCGCATGTGTCGCGTTCCCGTGTTTCATGGCCCCCTCCATCTCGCGGTTCATGGCACGCTGGCCATGCACCGGCGCATCGTAGATCAAGCACCGCGCCAGCGTGGCCCGCGCGCCCCCTACCTAGTCGAGCGGTTGCTCGCCTTGGCCGGCGCCGCGCTCACTCTGGCCGCGCCCGCACCCGTACGCGTGGACGACGGCCCGGGCATCCCGCCCGCGAAGCGCGAGCGCGTGTTCGGCCGCTCTCAGCGGGGGCGAGGTGCACGAGGTGGAGGGCAGCGGGCTGGAGCTGGCAATCGCGCGGGCCGTGGCGAAGAGGCGCGGGCGGAGCCAGGCTTGGGACGGCAACGCTGGGTGCTCGCGTGTTGAGGTTTGGCGCGCCTCAGCGACATGACAGGTATCGGCCAGGAACGGGCGCTCGCGAGCGACGGCTGTGCCGCGCCGGCCCACGGGAACGTTTGCCCTACCGCGCAATCGCGACACGCAGCGGTCCCTTGCTACGCCGTTGCGGTCCTCAGCAAGGCCTCGACGTCATCGCGTGGGTAGCGCGCACTCCTGCGTTCACCGTGCAGCTTGACGTAGAAGTCGTTGATAACTGTCGCAATGGGCGCGTGGCGACGGACGATCGCAGCGGCGCAAGAAGGTAGGTCAGGGATAAGCTGGTGCAATGGATGCCCCTGAGCGGCGGAACGGATCAGGTCCATCCGATCATGTGGGCTGTTCGCTGTACGGGCCCAAGTCTTGACCAGCCAGTTCACCCACTTTGCCAACACGTAGGCACGGTCCAGGCTGGCGTTGTGTTTCAAGTAGCTCAACTCATCGGCCGAGAGCGCGAATCGCTCGGACATGGCCAGGCCGAGATCCGCGAAAAAGAGCCTGTGCCCGTCAGTGAGGATGTTGCCGAGGTGAGCGTCGCCGTGGTGCAGCCCCAGCGAGTTCATCAACGGAACGTCGACGGTCAAGCCGCGCTCGACCATGGTGCAAGCCGCCTCCATGGCCTCGGGCCCCGCGGCAAGCTGTCGGTCCAGCCAAGTGGAAAGATTCCAGGGCACGTGCTCTAGAAAGATCATCACACTGGCCGTGGCCTTGGCGAGCGCCCTAAGTCGCTCGCCCATCGCTTCGGCCCCCTCCCAGTAGCTGACCATGCCGTCGACGTCGGCCAACTCGTCGGGCAGTGGCGCGGCCCGAGAAGCGGCGACGCCTTCCAGCACACGCCAGTGGTACATCAAGGGGAAACTGTCCAAGGCCTTTGAAAGCACCCAGCCGGTCGTCATCGTGTTGGCGGCCAACTCTCGCCAGACCCCGAAGCCCACCGAGCCGACATTGCGCTGGCAGAACGTCGGGAGCCCGAAGAGGTTTCTCGTTGACAGCCGGTTCTCGGGGCGTTGCTCCAAGTCCGTCAGCCGGAGTCGCTTGGCGAAGACTTTGAAGCCCTCGATCTCAAACGCCACTGTGGTGCCACCGATGCCTGTCGCCAACTGCTCGGCCTCGTCTACGACGCGGTTCAATTGTTGGTCGCTCTGCAAAGCCAGCGCAGCTGAAACCTGCGCCCACCGTGAAACGCGTTCGCTGTGCGTCATCGAAGGAGCATCGAATGATCGAGAAGTGCGGCGGGCCTTGAGACTACACGAGGTCTGCCAGGCGAGTTTGGTCGTGCCCGCTACGACGGCTTCTCGGCGATCAGGCTCGAGGGCCGATGGACTCCTTAGGGTCGAAAGCGCAATTCGATGGGCGGCAGAAGCTGCCGTTCGTGTGTTTGTCGTGGCCGGCGATATCCAGAGCTGGCGACAACTGGTGACCAACGATCAGTCTGCGCGCGCGCTGGCTGTCTCTGGCCGACTTGGCCATGGCCGGAGCGGTTGAGACATTCGGCGCATCCCTGACGCTGCAGCACCTTCCGTCTTTGGGCAAGACCCAGTCGATCGGTGCCAAACGTGCCGCTCATGCTGCGGCGCCGAGCCGCTGGGTCGGCGTCGCGGCGCCGGCCGATGGAGGTCGCCAGGGGCAATGCCCTCGGCGCAGGGAGTCAGGGATCGCGGGAGCCCAGATGCCGCTGCAGCACCATGGCCAGCGCTTCAGCGGTGACTGGCTTGGGCAAATAGTCGTTCATCCCCGCCGCCTCGCAGCGCTCTCGGTCTTCCGCGAGCGCGTGCGCCGTCAGCGCGATGATGGGCACCTGGGCGCGCCGATGCCCGGACAATCGAATCTGTCGCGTCGCCTCGTAGCCATCCATGACCGGCATCTGGCAATCCATGAGCACCACGTCGACGTCTAGTGCCTGAATGGCCGCCACCGCCTGGGCGCCGTCGTTGGCCAACGTCACCGTCATGCCCAGCCGCTCGAGCATGGCCTGCACCACCAGGCAGTTGACGGCGTTGTCTTCCACCACGAGAACGCGTGCCGGACGCGGCCCGACCGGGCTTGCATCAGCCCCCGGGGATGAGGTGGCCACCGCCTCGGTGTGGACGGGGTCGAGCGCCGCTTCCAGAGGCACCTCGAACCAGAAGATGCTGCCTTGTCCTCGCACACTGTCCACGTGGATCGTGCCACCCATCAGCTCCACCAGGTGCTTGCCGATCACGAGGCCGAGTCCACTGCCGCCGAACCGGCGGGTGGTGGAACTGTCGGCCTGCGAGAACCGCTGGAAGAGCTGAACCATCTGCTCGGCCGTCATGCCGATCCCGGTGTCCTGCACCGAAACCCGGATCCAGGGTCGTGCGTCCCCGTCGGGTCGCGCTGCGGGCCCGCCGCGCAAGGTCACGGTCCCGGCGCTTGTGAACTTGAGCGCATTGCCGAGCAGGTTCGTCACGACTTGGCGCAGCCGGGTAGGGTCGCCGCTGACCCGTGGCAGCGCCTGGAACGCGATCTCGGTGTGAACCGCCACACCGCGCGCCATGCCGAGTTCACGGTAGATCGTTGCCACGCCCGCGAGCAGCTGGGCCGGGTCGAAGTCCACGCGCTCGAGGCTGACCTTTCCCTCCTCGATCTTGGACAGATCGAGTACGTCGCCCAGCAGGTCATGCAGCGCATGCGCCGCCGTCGAGAGGGCTTGCACGTAGCGCGCCTGGGTGGCATCCAGCCGGGTGGCCTGCAGCAGCTCCGACATTCCGAGAATGCCGTTCATGGGCGTACGGATCTCGTGGCTCATGTTGGCCAGGAACCGGCTCTTGGCCTGACTCGCCTCCACAGCAATCTGGCGCGCCTGCTCGCGCGCGGCGGCCACCGACGACGCCTCGAGGCGCAGGCGTGTCATATCCGTCCAGTCGCGGCAGCTCCGCCAGCTTTCCTGCGTGAGCACTGCGCCATAGACGAGCAGGCTGGCCACCACGATCCACGCGTCCTCGTGTCCCGACCACAATGCGTGCCCCATGACCGGCAGCAGGATCGTCAGGAAGTTCAGCATGGCCGTGCGCATGCTGCTGACCAAGATGAACACGCCGATTGCCGTGATGCAGAGCACGCTGGCGAACAGCAGGGCTCCCAGCATGGTGTCCCGCACGGCCGGCACGAACACCAGCGCGATCACGCACCAGCACAGGTTGTCGAGTGCGATCAGCACGTCGAATCGTGCCTGCCAGTAGCCCAGCCGCTGCGCTCGCGCGGGATCCCGCTCGAAACGGCCGGTTTCGCTGGCCCGAACGGCGCTGATGGCAAGCCGCGCCAGCAGCCAGCCGAGAACCCAGGCCGGGCTGATGTGCGGCCACATGGCATACGCCACCACAAGCGAGAACACGACGGCACCGGCCTGCGGCTGCGGCGCCAGGCGGTAGATGGCACCGACACGGGCAAGCGCGAGCTCCGCGTCGATCGAGTACGAGGTTTTCAACGGCTGCGCGGCGGGGATCGAAGGCATGGAGGAAGGCTCGGCAGGCCCGGACACCCTTCCATTCCGGCTAGCCAGGAGGCCATGTCTGCAACGATATCGACATTCGCTTCCGGTACATGACGAATATCGGGGATCAGACGCGGCATCGTTCACGGCGCGATGCAGGCCGCGCCCCCATCGCGCCGACTGCTGCCCTTTGCCGTGTGCCGTCCGCAGCGGGGCCGTCGTCGGGTACCTGTGTGGTGATTCGACCAGTTGAATCCGCTTTCGAAACCCGACCCTCACCTTCACCTAACCTCCCCCTCACCCACCCCTCACCCCCGCTCCCTAGAGTGCTCTTCATCCCGCTGCCCCTCGCGCAGCGTCACGATCGAAGGAGCCTCTCATGTCCCGCAGGTTTACCGCCACCGCCGCCGCTTCGGCGCTGCTCGTTCTGTCCATGGCCGCCACGGCGGCCGATGCCATCACCCTGCCGACATGGCTGCACTTCGGCGCCAGCGCGTCGGCGCCGGCGGCCACGTCCGACAAGGCGGCCACCATCGCTGCGGCCACGCCCGCGACGCTGGCTGCCAACCCGCTGCCGCCCGCGCAGCTGCCCAACTATCGCGCCATCGTGCAGTCGCAGGGGCCGGCAGTGGTGGGCGTCACGGTGGCGGGTTTGCGCAACGTCGGGGCCGATGCCTCGGGCGGCGACGAGGACTCCGATCCTGAAGCCGAGCACTTCTTCCGCTTCTTCCGCGGCATCCCCGGCCTGCGTTTGCCGCCGCAGGGCGCGATGCCCTTCCGCGGCCAGGGCTCGGGCTTCATCGTCAGCGCCGATGGCCTGATCCTCACCAACGCGCACGTGGTGCGCGGCGCCAAGCAGGTGACGGTGAAGCTGTCGGACCGCCGCGAGTTCGCGGCCAAGGTGCTGGGCAGCGACACCAGCACCGACGTGGCCGTGCTGAAGGTCGATGCCAAGGGCCTGCCCGCCGTCACGCTGGGCGACCCGCGTGCCGTGCAGGTGGGCGATTGGGTGCTGGCCATCGGCGCGCCCTACGGCTTCGAGCAGACGGCCACGCAGGGCATCGTCAGCGCCAAGGGCCGTTCACTGCCCGGCGACAGCTATGTGCCCTTCATCCAGACCGATGCGGCGGTGAACCCCGGCAACTCCGGCGGCCCGCTGTTCGATTCGTCCGGCCGCGTGGTGGGCATCAACGCGCAGATCTATTCGCAAAGCGGCGGCTTCCAGGGCCTGGCCTTCGCGATCCCGCTGGACGTGGCGCTTCACGTGAAGGAGCAGATCGTCGCCAAGGGCCGCGTCGACCACGCGCGCCTGGGCGTGACGCTGCAGGATCTCTCGGCGCCGCTGGCCAGCTCCTTCGGCCTGGCCTCGCCCTCGGGCGCGTTGGTGGCCAACGTGGTGCCCGGCAGCGCGGCCGAGAAGGCGGGCCTGAAGTCGGGCGACGTGATCACCGCGGTCGACGGCGTGCCGGTTCAGGTGGCCGGCGATGTGTCGGGCCGCGTTGGCCTGGCCAAGCCGGGCGAACGTCTGAACCTCGCGCTGTGGCGCGACAAGTCGCGCAGCGAACTTTCAGTGACGCTGGGCCGCGCCGAGCCCGAGCGCGGCGAGCAGGCGGCCGCGGCCGAAGGCGGCACGCTGGGCCTGGCGGTGCGCCCGCTGCAACGCGACGAGTTGCGCAGCGCGGGGCTGGACCACGGCCTGCTCGTCGAGCAGGTGTCGGGCCCGGCGCAGCTGGCCGGCGTGCAGCGCGGCGACGTGCTGCTGGCACTGAACGGCAAGCCGGTGCAGGGCATCGCGCAGGTGCGCGACGCGCTGCGCGCGCACCCCAAGCACGTGGCGCTGCTGGTGATGCGCGACGGGCAGCAGATCTTCGTGCCGGTCAGCCTAGGTTGATCAGCGCAGGCGCTCAGGCCTTGGCCAGCGCCGCCTTCATCGCCACGGCCAGCGGCGTGGTCGGGCGGCCGATCAGCGTGCCGAGCTGATGGCCGTCGTCGAACAGCGCGCCCTTCGCGGCACCGGCGTCCGAATCGGCCAGCAGCGCCGCAAAGGGCGCGGGCAGGCCGGCACCGACGAGCGCCGCCTCGAAGGCCTGCTGCGGCAGGTCTTGATACACCACCGCGCGGCCGGTCTGGCGGTTCAGCTCGGCCACCAGTTCGGCCAGCATGTACGAGGTGTCGCCTGCGAGCTCGTAGCTGCGGTTGCTGCCCACCGGCTGCGCGAGCACGGCCGCTGCGGCGGCAGCGTAGTCGGCCCGTGTGGCCGAGGCGATGCGGCCCGATCCGGCCGCGCCGATGAAGGCGCCATGCTGCAGCGCCGGTGCCACGCTGGCGAGGTAATTCTCGGTGTACCAGCCGCTGCGCAGCAGCACGTGCGGCAGGCCCGACGCGGCGATTAGCGCTTCGGTGGCCTTGTGCTCGGCGGCCAGGCCCAGCGGCGAGCTGTCGGCGCGCAGCAGGCTGGTGTAGACGAGCTGGCCCACGCGCGCCTCGCGCGCCGCGTCGATCACCGCGCGGTGCTGCGGCAGGCGCTGGCCGACTTCGCTGGACGAGATGAGCAGCACACGTTCGGCGCCCTTGAAGGCGGCGGCCAGCGTGGCGGGGCGGGTGTAGTCGGCCTCGCGCACCTGCAGGCCCAGGGCGGCCAGGTCGGCCGCCTTGGCCGGGGTGCGTACGGCGGCGACGATCTGCTGCGCGGCCACGCCGCGTTCGATGAGCTGGGCGATGACGAGACGGCCGAGTTGGCCGGTGGCACCGGTGACGACGATCATGATGTTTGCTCCGTGGGGTCGGGTGGATGACAGGGCTTCATCATGTCGGGTATGCTTACTTTTCGTAAGTACTAACGCCGAGGTAAGTGTCCATGCATGCCGCCACCGCCCCAGACATCGATCACGAGCCGCTGCTGCGCGGCAACCTGTTCGCCGCCGAATGCCCCTCGCGCGAGGTGCTGCAGCACGTCACCAGCCGCTGGGGCGTGCTGGTGCTGGTGGCGCTGCTGGGCAGCGGCACGCTGCGCTTCAGCGAGCTGCGCCGCGGCATCGGCGGCGTCAGCGAGCGCATGCTGGCGCAGACGCTGCAATGGCTGGAGTCCGACGGCTTCGTGCTGCGCGTGGAGCACCCGGTGCAGCCACCGCACGTGGACTACCGGCTCACGCCGCTGGGCCGCGAGGTGGGCCGCCATGTGCGCGAGCTGTTCGACTGGATCGAGGGCAAGCTGCCGGCGATCCTCGACGCGCGGGGCCGGCAGGGCGGCCCCGAGGACGATCAGCCGAGTTCGAGGCCGAAGAAGCGCATCGTGCGGTCGTAGGCGAGCTGCGCCCAGGCGGCGTCGTACTGCGTGATGGCGATGCGGTGGCGGCCCTGTGCGTCTTCGTTGGCGAAGGCGTGGTGCGCCAGGTAGCGGTGGCCTTCGTAGCGCACCTTGGCCTCCTTCAGCTTGGCTTCCAGCGCGTCGACGCCGGCGATGGCGAAGGCGCCGTCCTGCGTGGCCCAATGCGCCATCAGCGGCATGCCGATCTTCGAAGCATCCACGTACTCGAGCGGCGGGTAGCCGTACCAGACCACGCCTGCATCGGCCTCGGGCACCATCGTCGAGGCGAGCACGGTGAGCGCGCCGCCCATGCAGAAGCCGGTGACGCCGACCTTGCCGCTGCCGAGCTTCGCGGCCTTGAGGTATTGCACGGCGCCGCGCACGTCCTGCGAGGCGGCCTCGCCGAAGTTCAGGCCGTCCATCAGGTGGTGCGCCTCCTCGGCCTCCACGGTGCTCTTGCCGCGGTAGAGGTCGGGCACCAGCGCAGTGAAGCCGGCGTTCGCAAAACGCTCGGCCACGCCGCGGATCTGCTCGTTGAGGCCCCACCACTCCTGGATCACGACCACCGCGCCCACAGGCGCCTCGGCCTCGGCCAGGTAGCCGTGCACAGCCTTGCCGTCAGGGCGCTTGAATTCGATCGTCTTGCCCATCGTCGCCTCCGTGATTCATGCGTACGGACGTGAGTATCTCAGCGCGCGCCGCCATGAGCTTCGTGCAGCGCACAGAAGCTGTCATGCAAGGCACAGGCGCACCCTGGGGCATACCGCCGCCGGGCGCCGTGCGGCCTAGCATTCCTGCAGGCCGGCCGCACTTGCACCACCGGCGAGGGAGAACCGCCGTGCCTTATGTCCATCGCAACACCCGCGGCGAGATCGAGAGCCTGCACCGCAGCCCGACGCTGGACGCCGTCGAGTACCTGCCGCAGGCGGCGCCGGAGGTGCAGCGCTTTCTGGGCCGGGAAGACGCGAAGGACCTGCAGGACGACTACGCGCGGCTCGACGCCGACACGGTGCGCGTGCTCGAGGACCTGCTCGACGTGCTGCTGGACAAGGGCCTGGTGCGCATCACCGACCTGCCGCCGGCCGCGCAGGCCAAGTACTTCGCGCGCAAGGAGCTGCGCGATCGCCAGAAGCCGCCCGCGGCGTTCGCTGCCTCCGGCTTCATCGACATCATCGACGACAGCGCCTTCGCCGGCCTGAGCTCGGCTCTGCCGCCGAAGTAGCCGCGCCGGCCCCGCCGCGGGCCGTCACAGATCGTCGGCCAGCACCTCGAGCGCGACCAGCTGCTCGCGCAGTGCCCAGCGGGCGCGCCAGCCTTCGCCCTGCCAGTCGGGGTCGTCGGCACGTTCGAAGGCGGCCAGCGCCGCCGACTCGTCGGCGAACACGCGGCAGCGGCCGGCGGCATGCAGTTCGGCCACGTCGCTGGCATCGAGCTTGCGCGCCAGGTCGTCGGCGTCGAAGGCGAACCAGACGCGCGGCGGCGCGTCGCAGGGCATCTCGAGCACGTGGATCATGGGCCGGCTTACTCCACGCCGTCGGTGACCGACTTGCGCCACACCACCTGGCGCAGCCGCTCGCGCGCGGCCTGCGCCGAGCCGTCGAAGCGGTCGGTGGCGCGGCGCAGCGCGGCCTGCGCCACCGAGGCCTCGGCCAGCGTCAGCGGCAGGCGGCCGGCCACATGCGTGGCCAGCGGCACCACCTTCAGGATGGCCTGCCGGTTGGGGTGTTCGTCGATCACGACCAGCTCGTCGGCCTCGGGCTGCCCATCGAGGCAGATGCGCGCGCCGATGACCTCGATGCGCCGGCCATCGTGGGTGGTGCGGATCAGAACGGGGTCAGCTTGCATCAGGGCCTCGCCATGAATGGAAGGGGTGCTTGTCGGCTTTGCGACAAGACGGCTTCACCCATGCAGGTTCGATGCCATCTCAACCGAACACTGAACTCCAGGCACGAGCCCAGGCCGGCGCGTCCGTCAGCGCCACGAACACCAGCCCGGCCACCGCGCCGCCGAAGTGCGCATCGTGGTTGATGCGGCCCTGCGCCTGCCGAGCAGCCCACTGGCAGTAGACGAGATAGGCCACGGCGAACAGCGGCGCCGGGATCGGGAAGGGGATCGGGAAGGTGTAGATCGCCGAGGTCGGGAAGTAGACGATCGAGGCGAACAGCACCGCCGAGATCGCACCCGATGCACCCAGGCTCTGGTAGCCGGGGTTGTCGCGGTGCCGGACGTAGGTGAGCGCATCGCTGGCCAGCAGGCCGGCGGCGTACAGGGCCACGAAGCGCGGCGTGCCCATCGCCGGCTCGAGCTGGAAGGCAAAGGCGAAGAAGGTGAAGGCGTTGAAGAGCAGGTGCTGCAGGTCGGCATGCATGAAGCCGCTGGTCACCAGCGTGGCGTACTCGCGACGCGGCACCAGCCAGTGCGGCCGGAACAGGCTGCGCTCGATGAGCGCCGGCATCGCGTAGAGGCCTGCCAGGCTGGCCAGCAGCATGGCGGCGAGGATGAGCGTGGCCGCGGGGGAGCCGGCGAGAAGGGTCAAGAGATCTCCAGGGATGGGCGGGTGGCAGGCGAGGATTGTCGCGGCGGCGACATCGGTCCGTGGTGTTGCCGGGCTGGCCCGGCATGGCTAGAGTGCCTCCCCGGCCTTCCCGCCGGGAGGGCTGAACGAATCAAATCCAACAGCCCTGGGGAGGATCGGCATGAGCAGGAAGGCATTCGCGCGCAGCGCGGTGGGGGGAACTTTGGCCGCGGCGCTGGCCGCCTGTGGCGGCGGAGGCGGCGACTCGAGCCCGCCGGTCGTGCTGAACCCGCCGGTGATCTCGGCGCAGCCCACGGCACAGTCGGTGCTGACCGACGCGAGCGCCACCTTCTCGGTCACCGCCACCGGCGCCGGCCTGAGCTACCAGTGGCGGCGCAACGGCACGGCGATCGCCGGCGCCACGTCCGCGAGCTACACCACGCCCGCGGCCAGCTACGCCGACCAGGGCGCGCAGTACAGCGTGACGGTGACCAACGCCGACGGCAGCGTGACCAGCAGCGCGGCCGCGCTGAGCCTGGTGGCCAGCGCCAGCCAGCAGGCCTTCGAAAGCGTGGCCCTGGCACCGTCCGACGGCAGCTACCTTTTCCGCTGGAACCTCAACTTGTCCGGCCCGCAGGCCAGCGGCACCAACTACGCCTACTCCGAATCCTCGGTGCTGGCCCAGTCGCCGCTGACCGCCGGCCCGCAGACCAACGCGCAATCGGCGCCAGCGAACCTGGCCACGAGCCTGGCGCTGACCAGCACCGGCCCGACGCGCATCCTGAAGAACGGCTCGATCCTGGTGGTGCCGACGCTGCAGGCCTCCAACCGCATCTCGTATGTGGGCAGCGACGTGCGCGTCGATTCGCTGGCCGCCGACAACACCACGGTGGCCTACTCGCAGCTGCGCAGCGACTACACCTCGGCCTCGCTCACGGGTCTGGTGTCGGCCACGCCGGCCGAGTTCGCGCAGTGGTTCAACTCCTTCTTCGCCAACCCCGCCGTGCTGACGGCCGGCGCCACCTACCAGGCCGGCGCGGGCTACATCAAGTACACGTCGGCGAGCCTGGGCGACCGCTACACCGCATTCGACTGCGTGGGCGCGACCACCGACGCGAACATCACGCCCTGCGCCAGCGCCACCACGCTGAACGCGGCGCTGACCGCCGGCATCGTCTCGAACAGCGACGTCACCACCTACAACCTGGCCGACGGCACGCTGGGCACGGTGGGCGGCGTGCCGGTCTGGGTGGCCACGGCGCCGCGGCCGCTGTCGGCCACGCTGAGCAGCACGGTGCAGTACCGCATCTACTTCCAGCTCAACGGCAACGTCTACACCGGCTCGCTGATCCGCGACGGCGCGGTGCTCGGCGGCTCGTACTACGTCTCCAACCCCGGCGGGGCGACGGTCGAGGAACGGCTGACCTTGCTGCCGTACCAGATCCGCATGAACAAGGCGGCTCGCGACAGCCTGGCGGCGGCGATGGCCATCTGACGCAGGCCGGCGCTGCCGCGCCGGCCCCGCGCTCAGAAGGTCACCAGGATGTCTTCGTGCCGCACGATGAACTGGCAGGCCAGCCGCCAGGGCGGCGGCCTGTCGTTCGTCTCGGCGTCGTCGATCTGCGCCTGCGTGATCTTGCCGGCGTAGCGCAGCACCGTCTTCTCCTTCTCGGTGAGCGCCATGCCGACGGGCGCCTTGCCCGACAGCACGCTCACCTGGATCAGGCAGGAGCCGCACTCGCCGTTCTCGCAGTCGGACTCGAGCGGCACCTTGTTCTTCTTCGCCACCGACAGCAGCGTGTGGGTGTCGCCCGCCACCGCGTAGACGGTGAGGTCGCGCTGCATGCGCGGCGAGGTGAAAGTAACGTTCGCCATGGCTGCGCCTATCGGATGATGTCGTACGAGTAGTCGGTCTTGCCGGGCACGATGGTGTTCGCGTCCAGCGTCTCGAAGAACTCGTCGAGCAGCATGGTCAGCAGCCACAGCGCACCGTTGTAGCCCCAGGTCGGGAAGCGGTGGTAGTGGTGCCGGTCGAAGATCGGGAAGACCAGGCGGATCAGCGGCACGCCGCAGTCGCGCTCGAGGTACTTGCCGTAGGTGTTGCCGATCAGGAAGTCCACCGGCTCGGTGTGCAGCAGCGAGCGCATGTGCCACAGGTCGCGCTTCGGGTAGACCTTGCAGTTGGCGCCGTAGGGCGAGCTGTCGAACAGCGCCTGCACCTTGTTCGCCCAGTCTTCGCCGCCGTTGGTGGCCAGCACGTGCGCCGGCTCGGCGCCGAGCTCGAGCAGGAACTCGCTGTAGCCGAGCATCTGGTCGGGGTCGCCGTACAGCGCATAGCGCTTGCCGTGCAGGTGCGCCTGGCTGTCGGCCATGGCGTCGACGAGCTGTCCGCGCTCGCGTTCGAGCGCCGCGGGCACCGGCTTGCCGGTCAGGCGCGAGATGGCCATGATGAAGCGGTCGGTGCCGGCCACGCCCACGGGCGCGTTGAGCACCACCACCTCCTGGCCCTTCTCGGCCAGGTACTTGGCGGTCTTCTCGCAGCAGTATTCCTGGAACACGATGGTCGCCTTGGCGTGCAGCGCCGCCTCGACCTCGGCCTTGGTGGTGCCGCCCTCGTACATGCGGAACTCGCCGTCGGTGGGCGTGTTCCACACTTCCGACGGGTCGCAGATCACGTTCACCTTCGCGCCGAACAGCTCGAAGATGCGCTTGACCTCCTTCATGTTGCCGACCACGAAGCCGTCGAAGCCGCCGATGAAGTTGATGCTCTCGTCGGGCACGCGCACCAGCGGCTCGGTGGTCTTGGACTTGCCGTCCCAGAAGTGCTGCAGCACGCCGAGCAGCGCGTTGTCGTAGCCGGTGACGTGGCTGCCCACGAAGGCCGGCGTGTGCGCGAAGGGCACGTCGAACTCGGCCGGCACGCTGCCCTTTTCCTTGCTCGTCTTGATGAATGCGTTCAGGTCGTCGCCGATCACTTCCGCCATGCAGGTGGTGCTGACGGCGATCATCTCCGGCTTGTACAGGTTGTAGGCGTTGGCCAGGCCGTCGACCATGTTGTTCAGGCCGCCGAACACCGCCGCGTCTTCCGTCATCGACGAGCTGACGCAAGACGTCGGCTCCTTGAAGTGGCGGCTGAAGTGGCTGCGATAGTAGGCCACGCAGCCCTGCGAGCCGTGCACGAAGCTCAGCGTCTTCGCAAAGCCGTTGGCCACGTACACCGCGCCCAGCGGCTGGCAGGCCTTGGCCGGGTTGACGGTGAGTGCCTCGCGGGCGAAGTTCTTGTCCTTGTAGTCCTTGCTCTTGGTCCAGTCACGGATCTCCGCGACGCGCGCATCGGAATGGTTGAACTCGAAGTTCGCCTTCTTGTCGGCGAAGATCTTCTGGTACTCCGGCTCGCGGAACAGCAGTTCGTGGTCGATGACCTTGTCGGCTGATTGGGGCATGGTGTTCTCCTGCTTGAACGGGGTGGACTACGCAGCGGCTTTCCAGGGCGCCTTGGCGAGCTTCCAGACCGGCGAGCTGATCGCCATGTCCATGTCGCGCGCGAAGATCGCGAAGCCGTCGTAGCCGTGGTACGGGCCGCTGTAGTCCCAGCTGTGCATCTGCCGGAACGGCACGCCCATCTTCTGGAACACGTACTTCTCCTTGATGCCTGAGCCGATCAGGTCGGGCTGGATCTTCTCGACGAACTTCTCGAACTCGTAGCCGGTCACGTCGTCGTAGATCAGCGTGGCGTCGCCGATGTAGTGCGTGGTGCGCTGGTAGTCGTCGTTGTGGCCGAACTCGTAGCCGGTGCCGACCACCTTCATGCCCAGGTCTTCATAGGCGCCGATGACGTGGCGCGGGCGCAGGCCGCCGACGTACAGCATCACCGTCTTGTCGAGCAGGCGCGGGCGGTACTTGGCGATCACCGCGTCGACCAGCGGCTGGTACTTGGCGATCACCGCCTCGGCATTGGCCTTGATCTTGTCGTCGAAGTGGCTGGCGATCTCGCGCAGGCTGGCGGCGATCTTGGTCGGGCCGAAGAAGTTGTACTCGACCCAGGGGATGCCGTACTTCTCTTCCATGTGCCGGCTGATGTAGTTCATCGAGCGGTAGCAGTGGATGAGGTTGAGCTTGGCCTTCGGCGTGTTCTCCAGCTCGGCGATGGTGCCGTCGCCCGACCACTGCGCGATCACGCGCAGGCCGATCTCCTCGAGCAGGATGCGTGACGACCACGCATCGCCGCCGATGTTGTAGTCGCCGATGATGGTGACGTCGTAGGGCGTGCTCTCGAACTCGGGCCGCTTCGTGCCGTCGAGCTTGTCGAACACCCAGTCGCGGATGGCGTCGTTGGCCAGGTGGTGGCCGAGCGACTGGCTGACGCCGCGGAAACCCTCGCAGCGCACCGGCACGATGGTGTGGCCTTCGTATTCCTTGGACTTCTTCTTCGACACCGCCTCGATGTCGTCGCCGATCAGGCCGATCGGGCACTCGCTCTGGATCGAGATACCTTTGTTCAGCGGGAACAGGCCCTGGATTGTTGGCGCCGACTGAAATTTGACCCACTTCTGAGGATCGTGCCGACCGAAATTTGACCCAGGTGTTCAACCTACCCTGCCCGACTTATCCACAACGGGGCGGGGTGTGAGGAGTGATCACCATGGCCATGATTGGCAAGGTTCTGCGGATGCACCACCGCGAGAAGAAGTCGGTGCGGGAGATCGTCAAGGCCACGAGCCTGGCGCGCAACACGGTGCGCAAGTACCTGCGTATCGACAAGGCAGAGGCGCCGAAGTACAGGCGACCTGAGGTGCCCACGAAGCTGGCGCCGTTTGTGGAGGCGGTGCAGCAGGCGCTGCTGGCCGATGCGCGGCGGCCGAAGAAGGAACGCCGCACAGCCAAGGCCCTGCATGCGCAGATCACGGCCGCGGGGTACGAAGGCGGCTACAGCCGGCTGACCGACTACATCCGGCAGTGGCGCTCGGGCCAAGGCAGTGTGCAGGTGGGCGATGCCTACGTGCCGCTGAGCTTCGAACTCGGCGAGGCCTTCCAGTTCGACTGGAGCGAAGAACCGCTGGTCGTCGGCGGGCAATACCAGCGGCTGCAGGTCTCGCACATGAAGCTGTGTGCCTCGCGGGCGTTCTGGCTGGTGGCCTATCCGGGACAGGGCCACGAGATGCTGTTCGACGCCCACACCCGCTCGTTCGCGGCGTTGGGTGGCGTGGCCCGGCGGGGCATCTACGACAACATGAAGACCGCCGTGGACAGGGTCGGCAAGGGCAAGACGCGCGACGTCAACGTGCGCTTCACGACCATGTGCGCGCACTACCTGTTCGACGCTGACTTCTGCAACGTCGCCTCGGGTTGGGAGAAGGGCGTGGTCGAGAAGAACGTGCAGGACAGCCGCCGGCGCATCTGGCTGGACGCCCGCGAGCAGCGCTTCAGCACGCTGGACGAACTCAACGCCTGGCTGGCCGATCGCTGCCGTGCGCTGTGGGCCGAACTGCGCCACCCCGAGCACAAGGCCTTCAGCGTGGCGGAGATGCTGGAGTTGGAGCGGCAGCACCTGATGCCCATGCCGGCGCCCTTCGACGGCTACGTGCAGGAGTTCAGCCGCGTCAGCAGCACCTGCCTGGTGACGGTGGCGCGCAACCGCTACTCGGTGCCGTGCGAGCTGGCTCGGCACACGGTGAGTACCCGGCTGTACCCCACCCGGGTGGTGATCGTGAGTGAGGAGCGGATCGTCGCGGAGCACCAGCGGCAGTCTGGCAAGGGCAAGACGGTCTACGACTGGCAGCACTACGTTCCCCTGGTACAGCGCAAGCCTGGGGCGCTGCGCAACGGCGCGCCGTTCATGGACCTGCCCGAGCCCCTGGCCAGGCTGCGTCACGCCCTGCTCAAGCACGCCGGCGGTGACCGGCTGATGGCCCAGGTGCTGGGTCTGGTCAAGGGTGCCGGGCTGGACGCCGTGCTGGTGGCGGCCGAGTTGGCGTTGGAGCGTGCCGGGCCCAACGGCCGGGTCAGCCCCGAACACGTGGGTAACGTGCTGGCCCGGCTGATGGCGCCGCCGCGGCCGGAGAACGTAGCCACGGCACTGGGTGCACTGACAAAGCCCATGGCAGACACCGCGCGGTACGACCGGCTGCGTCGCATCCAGGCAGAACAGGCCGCCGAGCAAGGGGCCGAAGATGCGTGACGTCATCACCGAGTTGAAGGCACTGAGGCTGCACGGCATGGCCGCTACCTGGGTCGAGCTGGGCGAGCAGAACAACGGCGAGGTGGAGCGCTCACGCTGGCTCGTCGAGCACATGCTCAAGGCCGAAGCTAGCGACCGCGCCACGCGCTCGGTCAGTCATCAGATGGCCACTGCCAAGTTCCCCGTGCACCGTGACCTGGCGGGCTTCGACTTCGAGGTCTCGCCGGTGGATCGCAAGCTCGTCACCCAACTGGCCAGCTGCGAGTTCACGGCGGCCGCGCACAACGCGGTGCTGGTGGGCGGGCCGGGTACGGGCAAGAGCCACCTGGCCACGGCCCTCGGCGTGGCCGGCATCACCGAGCACGGCAAGCGGGTGCGGTTCTACTCCACGGTGGATCTGGTCAATGCGCTGGAGCGCGAGAAGGCCGAAGGCAAGGCTGGGCGTATCGCCGGCAGCTTGCTGCGCATGGACCTGGTCATCCTCGATGAGCTGGGCTACCTGCCGTTCAGCCAGGCCGGCGGCGCCTTGCTGTTCCACCTGCTGTCCAAGCTGTACGAGCACACCAGCGTCGTGATCACGACCAACCTGGACTTCGCCGAGTGGTCCAGCGTCTTCGGCGACGCGAAGATGACCACGGCGCTGCTGGACCGGCTCACGCACCACTGCCACATCGTGGAGACCGGCAACGAGAGCTACCGCGTCACGCAGGCCACGGCCAGTACGAAGCGGCGCATCAAGGCCCGAGAGCAGGAGCGAAGAGCCAGGCCCGCAGACTCAGCCTGACAGCGAGCGCCGCGCGGCGGGAAGCCTCTACGGGCTACGCCCTTCGCGTCTTCCCGCCGCGCGAACACCACCCACAAAACAGACCGAAAGGAGCAAGCAGCTACAGTTGTCCACAGCCGGAATCACGCGATGCCGGCCACCAGCCCTGGGTCAAAGTTCAATCGGCAGGGTGGGTCAAAGTTCGGTCGGCGCGGACAGGCCCTGGATCTCGTCGATGATCTTGTCGAGCTTCTTGTCGCCACCGAAGACGATGTCCTTCTCCTGGAAGTCCGAGGTGAACTGCATCGTCACGAAGGTGTCGATGCCGGTGGTGCCGATGTAGTAGTTGCGACGCGCGGCCCAGCTGTACTGGCCGCAGCCCACCGGGCCGTGCGAGATGTGCACCATGTCCTTGATCGGGCCCCACACCACGCCCTTGGAGCCGGCGTACGCGCAGCCGCGGATGGTCATCACCCCGGGCAGCGACTTGATGTTGGACTTGACGCCGCAATCCGGCTTGCCTTCCTCGTACTGGCCGAGGTGCTTGGCGCGGCGCTTGGCCATCTTGTCGGGATAGGCCTTCAGGACCTCGTCGATCAGGGCCTTGTTGACGGCCTTGCGCTCTTCAACAGTCATGGACATGGTGCACTCCTCGGAGGGTTCAGGCTGCTGCTGCGGCGAGTTCGGCGGCGGACTTGCCCACCTGCGACTCGTCGACCGACTTCATGATCCCGTGCTCCATCAGCAGGTCTTCCAGCTGGTCCATGGTGATGGGGGTGGGGATGGTGCCGTTGCCCGCGTTGGCGTGGATCTTCGTGGCCAGGTCGCGGTACTCCTGCGCCTGCTTGGAGTCCGGCGCGTACTCGAGCACGGTCATGCGGCGCAGCTCGGCGTGCTGCACGATGTTGTCGCGCGGCACGAAGTGGATCAGCCGGCTGCCCAGCATCTTGGCCAGCGAGTCGGCCAGCTCGAGTTCCTTGTCGGTCTGGCGCTCGTTGCACACGAGGCCGCCCAGGCGCACGCCGCCGCTGTTGGCGTACTTCAGGATGCCCTTGGAGATGTTGTTGGCCGCGTACATGGCCATCATCTCGCCGGACATCACGATGTAGATCTCCTGTGCCTTGTTCTCGCGGATGGGCATCGCGAAGCCGCCGCAGACCACGTCACCGAGCACGTCGTAGGAGACGTAGTCGACACCGTCGTAGGCACCGTTCTCTTCGAGGAAGTTGATCGAGGTGATCACGCCGCGGCCGGCGCAGCCGACACCCGGCTCCGGGCCGCCGGACTCGACGCAACGGATGTCGCGGTAGCCGATCTTCATGACGTCTTCGAGCTCGAGGTCCTCCACCGAGCCGGCTTCGGCAGCGAGCGAGAGGATGGTGTCCTGCGCCTTCGCGTGCAGGATCAGGCGGGTCGAGTCGGCCTTGGGGTCGCAGCCGACGATGAGGATCTTCTGGCCCATCTCGGAGAGGGCGGCCAGCGTGTTCTGCGAGGTGGTGGACTTGCCGATGCCACCCTTGCCGTAGAAGGCGATCTGCCGAAGTTTTGCCATTGTGTTGCTCCAGTTGATTCGGTTGAGAAGTTGACGATGCGGGAACGTTCGTCGCGATCTCTATGCAGCCTTCGGTGCCTTGTGGGTCTTCTTATGGAAGGTCCCTCGGGGCCTGACATGGGGTCCGCGCAGGCTTCTCATCGCAATGCGCGTGCCACCCCCTGTGGCTTGATTCAAGTGCTTGTTTTCACGAGGTAAATGCGCGATTTCGAGGGCGCTGCAGGAGCCCTGTTCGATTGTTCGAAACACGACAAACCCGGACGCGAAACGACGCTCGCCGCGCCACCCGGCGCGCGCTCCACCGGGCGTCGTGCGCTGCGCGGGCAAGGTGGTACGGCGGTTGCTCTCTGAGTGCTCATGAGCGCCCTGCCCATCGTCGCCGCGAACCCCAACCCGCACTTCCAGCGGCTGGGCGGCGAGGCGGCCGTGGCCAGGCTGGTCGAGGCCTTCTATCGCGCGATGGACAGCCGCGCCGATGCGCGCGCCATCCGCGCGATGCATCACGCCGACCTCGCGCAGACGAAGGCCGTACTGCGCATCTACCTGGCCGAGTGGCTGGGCGGCCCGAAGCGTTACTCGGCCGAGCGCGGCCAGCCGCGGCTGCGCCGCGTGCACATGCCCTTCGCCATCGACACGAACGCGCGCGATGCGTGGCTGGCCTGCATGCGCCAGGCGCTCGACGAGATCGGCGCGGATGCGGCGCTGCGCGACGAGCTGCTTGCCGCGTTCGCCAAGGTCGCCGATCACCTGAAGAACACCGACACCGATTCAACCCACCGGAGCCCCTGATGAGCACCACCCTCGCCGAACCCGGACTCGCGTCCACCGCCTTCGCCCGCCTCGAGTCCGAGGGCCGCCTGCTCAACCCGGTGCTCAAGGCGCCGACGAAGAAGCCGGGGCGCTTCGGCTTCCGCGGCGAGCTCGCGCTGCGATTCGCGGCCAAGCTCGCCGACGAGGCGCGCCCGCCCGAGCTCACCTGCGACCAGGTGATCGCGGTGGCGCAGGTCGGTGATCCCAAGCTGCCCTTCTTCGCCGGCTACCTGCTCAGCTTCGAGCACCTGAAGGACGTGGCCGAGACGCTGGGCGACACGCTGTCGGCGGGCGGCAAGTACTTCCTCTTCTGCAACAACATCGACCTGAGCAAGAAGTACCAGGTGCCGCTCAAGGGCGCGATGTTCTACGTGCTGCCGATCGACGAGGCCACCGT
>Ga0209097_10000618_pt1 | contig 33509 bp, 26 predicted proteins | sample AD_UKC052_MetaG_FD_184419 | JGI IMG/M metagenome (GOLD analysis project Ga0209097, IMG submission 184419) | Active sludge microbial communities of municipal wastewater-treating anaerobic digesters from USA - AD_UKC052_MetaG (SPAdes) (version 2) | ecosystem: Engineered > Bioreactor > Anaerobic >... | reverse complement strand
TTTTTTCAAAGACATATCTTTACGCTTTCCAAGCCAAAAACAACCGCATGACAACAATAGAAGCCATCATCATTGCCATCGTGGAAGGACTGACCGAGTTCCTGCCTATTTCATCGACCGGTCATATGATCATTGCCGGGAAACTGCTGGGTGTGGAAGACAATGATTTTACCAAGCTCTTTACGGTAGGTATTCAACTGGGAGCTATCCTGGCGGTGGTGGTATTATATTGGAAAAAATTCATGACCCCGCTGACCCAGGGGAAAAAAGGCTGGAACTTTTACCTGAAATTGCTGGTGGCTGTTTTACCGGCATTGGGACTGGGTTTTCTTTTATCCGATTATATTGATACGCTGCTGGAAAGTTCGCTCACCGTGGCGATTACGATGATACTCGGCGGAATTGTGCTTTTATTTATTGATAATGTTTTTAAAGATCATCCTATCACTACCGAAGAACAGATCAGTTTCCCCACCGCATTTAAAATCGGACTCTGGCAATGTGTGGCCATGATTCCAGGGGTAAGCCGGAGTGCGGCCAGTATCATAGGGGGTATGCAACAGAAACTGACCCGCAAGCTGGCGGCTGAATTTTCCTTCTTCCTGGCGGTTCCCACGATGGCCGCCGCAACGGGTTATAAGATGCTGAAAGGATATAAATCACTGGGGGCCGAGGATATAAAACTCTTTGCCATCGGGAATGTGGTAGCCTTTATCGTAGCCATGCTGGCGATTAAATTCTTTATCGGGTTTCTGCAGAAGCATGGTTTCCGCCTGTTTGGCTATTACCGGATCATAGGTGGTATTGTGTTACTGGTGCTCCTGGCCACCGGGTACCTGAAAAGCTGAAATATCCCCTGAACAGGGTAGTCAGCGTTCCGCATTCATTTCCTATCTATGCGTGTAAATAACAGTATGAAAAAGTATATCCTCCTGCTGCTTGTTCCTTTCCTGGCCGCCTGCAGCAATTATGGTTCAAAAGCCACTTCTGACAATATTGAAGTGTATTACAAAGATGGAATCAGCAAAGAACAGGCGGAAAATACTGCCCGTTTGTTTGATCAGTTGCTGAATGAAACCAGTCCGGATGACCATTCCAAAAAAAGTTTTCAGTTATTAAAAAACGGGGATACCATTTTACTTAAAATGGTAGCGGATAAATCCAAACTCAGTGCTGTGGGGGATGATGCGTTTTACGCCATTGCCACCATGGTATCCGACAGTGTGTTTGCCGGGGCAGTGGTCAACCTTACGCTCACGGATAATACATTTAAGGGATTTAAGAATTATGCCTACCGGAAGAATGCAGTGTCCTCCTGGGGCGAAAAGTATACCGATGGATTAATAGAAGTTTATGATGATGGTGTTGGAACCCCGGCAGTAAAAGAGCTGGCTTCTTTTATGAACAGTTATTTCAGTCCGCAGACCACGTTCAGTTTCCAATTGACAACAAACGAGGCAAAGGAAGTGATTGCCCGGATGGTGGCGAATCCTGACAGGATGAGCTTCTTCACTGAAGATGTGTTGCAGGAAATCAGCAAGGGCATTTCGGACAAGGTATTTAACGGGTCACCGGTTCATTTTGAACTGACCGATACAAAGTTTAAACCCCTGCGGCGTTATTCCTATCCGGCAGATGCAGCCGGCATGCAGTAAAAGATATACCCTTTTAAACCTATGGGCTGTACCGGTAATGGTATGGCCCCTTTTTTTGGATTGTGTGCCAATTTCCTATATTTACCTAAAGCAAGCATTCATGCAGACGGCTCCGAAAAAAGTAGTAAACGCCTGGGCGATGTACGACTGGGCGAATTCAGTGTACAACCTGGTAATCACGACCACTTTCTTTCCCGCTTATTATTCCGCTGTTACCAAACCTGAAAATGAAGGTTTTGAAAACGGGGTGCATTTTCTCGGGCGGAATTTCGTCAACACCGAACTGAAAGATTATGTACTGGCTTTTGGCTTTTTGGTAATTGCCGCCGCTTCACCGATTCTTTCATCCATTGCCGACTACAAGGGAAATAAGAAAATTTTCATGCGCTGGTTTTGCTACCTGGGCGCCCTGAGCTGTTCGATGATGATTTTCTTTGATGAAACCAATGTAGGATTCGGTTTGCTCTGTTTTATGTTTGCCGGTATTGGTTTCTACGGCAGCCAGGTATTTTATAACTCATACCTGCCGGACATTGCGGCTGAAGCCGACCGGGACCGGATCAGCGCCCGAGGTTATTCATTTGGCTATATCGGGAGTGTACTGATGCAAATGATCGGTTTTGCGCTGGTGATGCTGATGGAAGACAAAGGCCTGGCTCTTCAGCTCACTTTTCTCCTGGTGGGCATCTGGTGGATCGCATTTGCCCAGATTCCGCTGAAATGGTTACCCATCAGCAGCCGCTCAGAGCGTAAATCCAAAAAACATGTACTGGTCAACGGTTTTCATGAATTAAAACTGGTCTGGAACCAATTAGTTCATATGCCAGTACTTAAACGTTTTCTATCTGCATTCTTTTTTTACAGTATGGGGGTGCAGACGGTCATGCTGGTGGCTATTGATTTTGGTTTAAAGGAATTAAAACTGGCAGATGATAAACTGATCATAACCGCAGTCATAATTCAATTGGTGGCCATTGCCGGAGCCATCGGGATGTCGAGGTTATCGGAAAAATTCGGAAATATCCGCATCCTCCTGCTGACCGTTATACTCTGGATAGGCGTTTGTATTACCGGGTATTTTATTACCACTGAATTTCATTTTTATATACTGGCCGCATTAGTCGGACTCGTTATGGGCGGCATACAATCACTCAGCCGTAGTACCTATTCCAAACTTATGCCTGAAACTAAAGACACCACCTCCTTCTTTAGTTTTTATGATGTGACTGAAAAACTGGCCATCGTGATCGGACTATTTAGTTTTGGACTAATCGAAGGACTTACGGGCAGCATGCGTAATTCGATTATCGCACTGATTGTCTTTTTTGTGTTAGGACTGGTATTTTTGCTGCTGACCAGTAAGGTGTCTACGGCTTCCAACCGGCCCGCTGCTGTATGAGGCCACGCTTTTAAAGTTTGCCCGCAAAGCATAAAAGAGTATCGGAAGATGTAAGATGCTCTCTATAAACAAAAATCTTTGCGTCCTTTGCGGGAAAAAATATTATAACTATGAAACTCTATACAATCAATACCGGATACTTTAAATTAGATGGCGGGGCTATGTTTGGTGTGGTGCCGAAGTCCATCTGGAATAAGATCAATCCAGCCGATGAAAATAATCTTTGCGACTGGGCCCTGCGCTGTATGCTGATTGAAGATGAAGGCCGGCTGATCCTGGTAGATACGGGAAACGGCGATAAACAGGACGCAAAATTTTTCGGCCATTATCACTTACATGGTGATGATACCCTGGAGAAATCCCTGAATAGCCATGGCTTTCATCCGGATGATATTACGGATGTCTTCCTGACGCACCTGCATTTTGACCATTGCGGTGGTGCTATTAAAAGAGCGGGTGATCAACTGGTACCTGCATTTAAAAATGCGAAATACTGGAGCAATGCCGCCCATTGGGACTGGGCGGTATACCCGAATGCGCGGGAAAAAGCCTCTTTCCTGAAAGAAAATATTTTGCCCATAAAAGAAAGCGGGCAGCTGGAAATGGTGGAAGTAAACGGGGGCATCAATGGCCAGCTGGGTAAGACCCGTTTTACCGATAATATAGCTGTCCGGTTTGTGAGTGGTCATACAGAAAGCATGATGCTGCCACAAATACAATACAAAGGACGTACGGTCGTATATATGGCGGATCTGCTGCCTTCGCAGGGACATATACCCCTGCCCTATGTGATGGGTTATGATATGTTTCCCCTGACCACATTAAATGAAAAAACAAGTTTTTTAAAAGAAGCCCTTGAAGGGGATTATGTATTGTTTTTTGAGCATGACCCCATATATGAATGTTGTACGTTAAAACAAACAGAGCGGGGTATCCGGCCTGATCAGTTCTTCAAGTTGTCGGAACTCTGATCCGGCATCCGGTAAAATTTACGCAGACCGAGAATCAGCAGACTGCCGAGAATAGCCGGGATCACGAGATTGATGAACCAGATACCGGCGGTGGCAAAAAAGATGCCCGCTTTATTGGCGCTGAAGAGTCCGGTAACCAGCAAGGCCACTTTGCCTTTAAGACCAAGTTCTGCAATGGCAAAAGTTGGGATGATCGCCATAATCAGAAAGGAGACACTGACCGTCCAGCAGGCAGCCCACCAACCGATCTGTACATCAAAGAAAATATAGAGCAGGTAGTATTGCAGGATAAAAACAGCAAACCGGGCAAAAGAAAGCGCCAGCATCCGGAGCAGGATGGAGGTATCGAACTGACCCACGGCATCCACGAGATAACTATACTTTTTCAGAAAAGAAATTTTTGATATCCATCTGGCCAGCCAATGCAGGCGGAAGTAAAACAGCAGCAGAAGTATAACAACAATCAGTACTCCGTAAATCAGCACCAGCAACCACAGGCCGGATACCAGCTGCTGTTGTTCGATCGTTTTTTTCAACAGGATAAGTCCCAGCAAACCCATACACAGGGTAATGATGAGCTGACTCATACTGCTTACCATGGTCACGGCGATGGTACGCAGCCGGTTACCTTCTTCCATATACAAGACCCGGCCCAGGTATTCGCCCACCCGGTTGGGGGTACTGACAGAAAAGGATACGCCGGAGAGTACAGCCCTGAAAGCTTTGAGAAAAGATACCGGCTGAACCGGTTTAACGGCCAATTGCCATTTGAGGGCTTCAATGGCCCAGTTGATGATCATGAGGAAGATTACACCAAGTATATTCAATAATAATGGACTACTGAAAGATTGACGGACCTGCAGCCAGGCTCCTTCAATATCCGGCTGGTTTTTTATTTCTGTATAAATTGACCATGAAAGCCAGATAAACAAGAGCGGACCGAGGAAGTAGTTGATGAAGGTCCGGATGAAATCGGGTTTGTTATTTCGGTTCAGCTTCATTAATCTTGTAAAAATACACTCCCTGCTGGAAAAGCCTGTTAAAATAATATTGGGTATTGACCCCGGAACCATTGTAATGGGTTACGGGCTGGTAAAAGTAACCGGCCGCGAAGTCAGTTTACTCGACCTGGGCGTACTCAAACCGGGAAAAGTAAAAGACGGGTATAAAAAACTGCAGCTGATCTTTAATACCGTAAGTGGTCTTATTACACAATACAAACCCACCGACTTTGCCATTGAAGCGCCGTTTTTCGGAAAGAATGTGCAGAGTATGCTGAAACTGGGCCGGGCACAGGGTGTGGCCATTGCCGCCGCTATGCGGCATGGCTTGGATGTGACAGAGTATTCTCCTAAAAAAGTAAAACAATCAGTTACCGGGAACGGAAATGCAGATAAGGAACAAGTGATGAAAATGCTGCAGACGATCCTTTCTTTTAAGGATAGTCCTAAATACTATGATGCCACGGACGCATTGGCCGTGGCATTATGTCATTATTACCAGACTTCATCCGTAGCTGGTAAAGCTGTTTCAAAAACCGGTAAGGGCTGGGAAGATTTCATTAAGAACAACCCCGGAAGAGTAACCCGGAAATAATCCTAATTCAGCGAGTCTTCATCCTCTTCATCCGGCACTTTAGCTTCATTTTCTTTTTTATCCACCCGGCTGATATCCATTCCATACCATCCTTTATCCTTAAACCATAGTACTTCCCTGAAACTCATGAAATAATCCACCCCTCCGGATTTGAAATAAATCTTACCCGATAATTCAGGAAATGGGAACTCCGGATTTGTACTCATAACTGAATCGGCGGAATAGGATACAAAAACGGTTTTACTCCAGTCGACCCCGTTTTTTTCGCCTTTCTTCATGTACCGATGAAAATCAGAAAGGTATTCATCTTTTAAACTGCTGTCTGTAATCTGGTTTAATAAATCCGCGAATGCGGCATTGGTGGTGTCTGCATCTGCCTGGCGCCTTAAAATTTCCATTAAAAAATAACGGGTACCTGCCGCATCGGGAAAAAGGCGGACATAACCGGCTTCATCCTTATCATGGAAAACGGAAAATATCTTCTGCACCATTACTTCTTTGCTGCTAACCTGTGCACTGCTATTGACTGTGCTGATCACCAGCATTAATATAAACACGAAACGAATCTTCATTTTTATTGATTTTACAAATGAGCAATTATTTTTTCCTGTACTTTTTTCAGGTCTTCCGGGGATGCCTGGGATTTGGCCTGATTAAAATTCAGGTCATTGGCATTATTGATCGGCACCAGGTGAATATGTGCATGTGGCACTTCCAGTCCGATCACACTGATCCCGCAACGGTTGCAGTCAAAGGCTTTTTCGATCGCTTTGGCGATGGGTTGTGCAAAAAGTAAAATCTGCTGCAGGTAATCAGCCGGCAGGTCAAATAAATTGTCTGTTTCCGTTTTGGGAACCACCAGAACATGTCCTTCCCGTAAGGGGAAGATATCGAGGAAAGCAAAGAAATGCTCATTCTCGGCAATTTTATAAGAAGGAATCTCACCGGCGATGATTCTGGAGAAGATAGTCATGGGTTGAAAGTTGGAGGTTGGAGGTTGGAGGTTCGAGGTTGGAGGTTCGAGGGTTTAAAAAGTCATATAAAGGTTTGAGCATTTATAGGTAAAGCTACTTTATTTACTAAAAAAGCCTTCGCGGGCGAAGACTTTTCCTTTTTTCAGTGACTGATAAAGATCAGGCGGTGATTTCGTCGATCCGGAATTTCAGGATACCTGCCGGGGCCTGAACTTCGGCTGTGTCGCCAATAACTTTGCCAAGGATTCCTTTCCCGATAGGTGAGGTTACGGAAATTTTACCGGCCTTGAGGTCAGCTTCTTTCTCGCTCACAATTTTATACGTTACCTGTTTTTTGGTATTCAGGTTGGTCAGGGTCACTTTGGTCAGGATGGATACCTTGCTGGTATCAATACTCGATTCATCGAGTACCCGCACATTGGCCATTGCTCCTTCCATAGCAGCGATCTTTGCCTCAAGGATACCCTGGGCTTCTTTGGCCGCATCGTACTCGGCGTTTTCTTTCAGGTCCCCTTTTTCCCGGGCTTCTGCAATGGCACGACTGGCAGCTGGGCGATCAACCGCTTTCATCCGTTGCAGTTCGGCTTTCATTTGTTCCAGGGTGTCCTTGGTCACGTACTGTAATGCACTCATAGTCTCGTCTTTTGATAATAAAAAAATAACAACGCCCCAGGGTTAGCTGAAGCGTTGCATTTCAGGTATAAAGGTAGAAAAAGTTTTTAAACCGGGAAATTTGCGTCTAGAATTTTAACAATCAGCGCTTTTTGAACTCATAAATCCGGTCAAAGCCCAGTGTGTATTGTTCGGCCCGTAAGCCCTTGTTATGGCTGTGAAAATCAATATCATCGAATTTCCATTCGAGTGTGCGGTGAATATTGGTATTGGAAACACTGATCAGGAGATAACGCATATCCCTGGCCTGCCAGGAGCCCTCACTATTATTATAAATCCCTTTGTTATGTTTACCAGCTCTCCAGTAACCGGTGAGTGTATCGCTTCCTTCGATATAGGTTGCCAGTCCGTTATCATCGAGCTTAAACAGACCATCTTCATAGCCAGTTCGGAAAGGAGAGGTCCCGGTTGACAATCTGCGGGATGCTTCTTCCAGTTTCCAGGTACCGGTCATGCGGTCTTCCAGGTTTTTGGAACAAGAGGAAAATAATCCTCCGATGAACAAAAGTCCTGCTATGGCTGTGATCCATTGGCGCATAACGGCCGGTTTAAAGGTTTAAAATACTCCCTGAATTTACGAAATTTCAGGATATCCTGATTCCAAGTTTTTCGAGCAGTACGGCTGCCATCTTATAATTGGCTTCTTCGCTGTAGCCGGCAATATGCGGGGTGATGATCACATCGGGTCTTGCCAGCAGCCAGTTCAGTTCTTCCTGCTCTTTTTCAGTATAGGTCGACAGCTTTTCATTGGGCAATACATCAAGGCCGGCACCGCTGATCCTTTCTTCTTTCAGAGCCTTTATCAGGGCATCAATCAGGATCACTTTCCCGCGGGATGTATTGAGTAGTACGGGTTTACGTTGAAGGGTCTGGAAAAAATCATCATTGAGCATGCCGGTGGTTTCCGGTGTTTGTGGAACATGCAGACTGATTACATCGGCATAACGGGCTATTTGTTCAAGACTGGCTTCTTTGATATATCCTTTTCCAAAACCATACTTGTATTTATCAAAGGCCAGTACGGTGACACCGAAGGGTTCGAGTAAGCGGGCAAAACTGCTGCCCGTATTACCAAAACCAATGATACCCACGGTTTTACCACTTAGTTCCGTGCCGGTATTCTCCACTCTTTTCCAAAGACCTTTTTTCACTTCTTCCTGGGCAATAGACAACCGGTTCAGCAGGTTGAGCAATAAACCCAGATTATGTTCAGCCACTGCGTTGCGGTTGCCCTCCGGACTGCTGATGCATTGGATACCACGGGATTCGGCGTAGGACTGATCGATCAGTTCCATACCGCTTCCAAGGCGGCCGATCCATTTTAAACGTACAGCTTTATCCAGCAGTTGCTTATTGACCGGAATTCTTGTAGTGACCACCAATCCATCTGCATCTGCAATCAGGCCACCCAGTTCGCCAGCGCTTATATCAGGCATATCAAGTACTTCGTACCCTTGTTTTTCCAGCGAATCTTTCAGTACGGGATGAGCCCGGCCGGTTATTATTATTTTCTTCATCTCATTTTACAAATAAGGGAGGCAAATTGTTCAATGCTGAGTTGTTCTGCTCTTTTATTAAACAGTTCATCCTCGAGAATTGCTGCATCGAAGAGACCTTTTACCGCATTACGGAGGGTTTTGCGTCGCTGGTTAAAGGCGGTTTTTACCAGCAGGAAGAATTTCTTTTCATCGGTCAGTTCCAATGGTGTTTTCCGTGGCAGCAGGCGGATCACCCCGCTCTTAACTTTGGGGGGCGGATTGAAGCATTGTTCGTTTACATCAAAAAGATATTCTACGTCAAAGAACGCCTGTATCAATACACTCAGTACGCCGTATACTTTGTTGCCTTCTTTGGCAGCTACCCGTTGGGCCACTTCTTTCTGAAACATACCTACCATGCATTCTACCTGATCGCGCCAGTCGAGCAGCTTGAACAGGATCTGTGTGGAGATATTATAAGGGAAATTCCCGACCACAGTAAATCGTCCCTGGTAAGGTGTATCAATATCGAGGAAACTCTGGTGAATGATTTTTCCTTCGAGCACCGGATAGGTTTGCAGGAGCCAGTTTACTTTTTCGTCATCCAGCTCCACCGCTTTAAAATCAATATCCGGCAATTGTACCAGGTATTTAGTCAATGCCCCTCCACCCGGTCCCACTTCAAGCAATTGGGTATACGGATGTTCCTGCAGCGCTGCAATGATCTTGCGGCAGATATTTTCATCGCGCAGGAAGTGCTGACCGAGTGATTTTTTGAGGGTGTACATATGTACAAAAGTAACAGGAATAGGGAAAGGAATAAAACAAAGCCTGTTGCTATGGTCAGTTCTTATGCAGAATACGTGCTGAACTGATGCGGTTACCGGTTGCCAGTACTATCTGATACAAGCCTTCAGGTAATCCTGTCATACAGTTGAACTGGAAGCTGGAAATCCCTTTCTGCAAACTGATAGTGGTGGTAAATACCCGTTTGCCGGACTGATCAAACAGGCTCAATGTACCCGGTGCTGCATGCTCTGCGCGGATCATTAATTGTAACTGATCTTTTACCGGGTTGGAGAGTACACGGATAGGATTATTGTCGGTGCGGCTATTGCCAAATTTGATCACAGAACTCAACAGTTGCACATTGCCGCTTTCGATCATACGGATGCGGTAATAGACAAAGGGTGTATTCAGGCCGGACAGATCATCGGTTGTATTATAGATCGCTTCGCCTTCCCAGCCGGGACGTGGCGATTCCATTCCGATCGTAGTGAATGTTGTACCATCCGTACTTCGTTCAATGTAGAACGCACGGGCCAATGCATTATTCAGCACTTTCCATTCGAGACGGACGGCAGGGTTTGTATACGATCCTTTAAAATTAATCAGGTTATTGGCCAGTACATTACAATCCGGCAACCGCCCAACTGTAATAGTATCTGTTGCATAGGCCCCGCAGGAAATCTGGAGGTATTGGGTAACTATATACACACCGGGGGTATCCACAAAAACGGATGGTCCTGTTGCCGGGCCAACAAATCGTCCGTTGGGCGTAGTCCACTGATAAATGGATGTCGGGATGGGATTCGTCACATAGATATTACTAAGGCTGCCGGTATCACAGATCATCGGAGTGGCCGTTTCGATCTGAGCGGCTGGCGCAATAAAGAAATCGAAGGGGGCCACAAAGTCTTTTAATTCCGCTGTAAAAGATGTAGAGGCCCTGGTTTTGACAATTACCCTGCGGAAGGGCATCAAACAGTCATCGCCACCAAAGATCTTTGCATTATCCAGTCCAAGCTTGGTCATGTTCACCGAAAACTCCATGAACTGACGGGCTGCATAGTTGGTGAGTTGACTGTTATCGCCGAGGATCAGGGAGAAAGGACCGGCCCAGGTATTGTTACTGCTTTGTAATCCAGTATTAAATGCCCCGGCTGTTTCGGGTTGTATCCCGGCATAGCCATATTGGGAGCCGGAACTCGCACCATCGAAGCTGCCTGACCAATTAAATCCTACCGGATTAATCAACAAGTCGGCACGGTCGATCCAGATACGGGCTTCCACCATAGTCAGTGCTGAGCTGCTGTATTCAGCAGTCAGGATTATATCCCCAGGTGCCAACATATTGCCGGCTGCATCGAATTGCCAGCGGGTATGTCCTGCATCCGGACCATAGTTATTAAACTTCCGGGTTGCCCGGTCATAAAAAATATCAGTCTGGTATAATTCGAAATCGAAGTAGCGATTACCGGTCGTATTCTCGATAGAGATACCACCAAATAACCACATGGAGTCTGTGATATTGGGTCCTGCTTTGCGAACATGTATCATCACATCCAGTATCTCGTTCTTATCCGGGATGGATTGAGAGACGGGACAGGACCAATTGCCAGGACTCATCCCGTTCTTATTGGAACCGGAGGCAAAAATGGTGGAATCATCGCCGTGATAATCCCTAACAAAATAAGCGTCTACCAGCAGCCGGTTATTGACAACGGTATATGGCGGAAAACGCATATTCTTATAAAATGGCAGTTTGCGGCTATCAGGGTTACTGGCGTAGTTGGCCAACAGGTTGGCCGCGCCGGTGGTATCGATCACAAATTGTCCGGCACCCGGTGTACCGGGAAAGAGGAACCAATCGTCGTTACCAGACTGTACGAGTCCGTTGAAGAAATTGGAGCGCAGATCGGCTTCCACGCCAAAATTTGCTTTGATAATCGGATAGGTGATCTGGGCCTGTGAAAGATTACAGGTGAAGATCAGGAAACATAATATGCGCAGTGGCGTTTTCAAGGGTTGGAATGAGGTATGGGAATCGGAAAATTTCAGCAACTGTGACAACAACATTTAGTGCGCCACAATATGTTCTGTGGAAACAGGTGAAACAGCTATTTCCGTATTGCCATTCATAACCCGAACCCGGTAGGAAATAAATCCGGGTGTAACATTGGTATTGGTTACTTTATAGGAACGGGCACCTGTATGAGCAACAATGGCCACTGTTTCCCAGGATGCATACGGATCGGTCGCATCTTCGTAGGTTCTTTCCACGATATAGCCTGTTATAGTACCGCCGCTATAACCCCAGGTAGCAGTGATGCCATCTTTTCCCTGGCGATGTGTTCTGAAAAAATCAAAACCGGCAAAAACCGTATTTGCATTGTAGCCATTTTTACTCCTGGTAACATCAGATGAAATGTTGTTAAATGAAGAAGCCATAACAATAACCAGGAGTAAGAGACAAGCATTCAGGTGTTTCATAGTAAAATTGTTTCTATAAAATTAAGCAATCCATTAATTGTTGACCTATGAAAAAACACCTCATCTTCCTGTCACGGAAAATGCGGTCACAGTAGTAATACTACGGTACTTAGTTATTCCAATAAAAAAGCCTCCCCTATGAAGGGGAGGCTTGCAGGAAATTCCTGCGGTAATAACCAGCTACCGAGTTTGAAATATTATTGCTTTATGACTTTTATTGCTATGCTTTTCCCTTCCATATCAAAACGGGCTACATATACACCTGCAGGTATACCTGTCAGATTATTGATTGAATAAGTACCTGTTCCGGTAGCGGCGATCAGTTCTTCCCGGCGAACTATCCGTCCCTGGAGATCTGTAAGCGCAATGGAAAGTTTTCCTGTACGGCTGGTTGTATAACGGATGGTAATGGACTGCGAGAACGGATTTCCCAGTACTTCAAATTTTTGTCCATCATTGATCCGGATTGCCACGATCTCTGAATAAGTATAGGAACCATCCTGATCTATTGACCGGATACGATAATAATATACCGGAGCGGGATTCTGTCCAAGCGGATCAAGGATTGAATAGGTGGTCTGTATCGCGGAATTTCTGGCTGTAACCTGTTTAACGGCGGCAAAACTGAATCCGTCCGTGCTTCGCTGCACTTCATAGCGTGACAGGTTGCTTTCCTGATCCACTACCCATTTCAGGTTATTGTTTTTACCGGCATTGGCACCTTCAAATGATATGAAGTTAACGGGGAGCGTAACCATACCATCCCAGCGGGCAGTTTCAAAAACACCTTTACCGTGGGTAGCTGCCCTGAGTTTATTACCGGGTGTAATAGCCAGGTCCATTACCAGTGTGGCATCCCATAAATTGTTATTGAAATCATACCAGTTGGCACCGCGGTCTGCACTCACATAGACTCCAAAATCGCAACCGGCATACAAAATCTGCGGATTAGCCGGATCGATCAGGATGGTATTGAAAGGAACATCCGGAAGTCCGCTGCCACGGGGTGACCAGGTTGATCCACCATTGCCGGTGACATAGATATGGGTGGTTCCGAATCCGCTGAGGGTAACAAAAACACTGTCATGATTTGTCGGGCTCACTGCAAAATCGGTCACCACGCGATCAGGCAGACCGGTCGTAACGGTAGTGAAACCACCACCACCATTGGTACTTTTTCTGATTGTTGCAGGCGGGTTGTAATATAGTCCATCTGTCAGCAGGTTCTGTGCAAAAGGTGAAACTGAAACATAAAGGACATCTGCATTTGAATAGGAAACACCGATAGCAATCGCGGGTTTGTGAAAGGCTTCGATATAGCTGGTACCCGGCACTCCTGCAACGTCGCCACTGAATGTCACCCCGGCATCATTACTCACATGAATATTGTCCGAACCCACATACCATCGATTCGTATTGGATGGAGCGACCACTACAGGTGCACAGAAAGCGGTACGGTCATCATCCCCGTTCGGAATATTGCCAAGATAACTCATTACTGATGTCGGGAAACTTGTACCTCCATTAGTAGAACGGTTAACGCCCCTCGTATCATTTGATCCGAGGACAATAAGTTCATTATCGGGCTTGAAAGAAACGGTGGTGCCATCCCCTCCGATTACCCGGGCCCAACCCGTTCCATTATAACGGATAACCCCGTTATCCTGTAAACCACCGATCGCCAGGTTGGCTGTGGTTTGTGATTGAGCAATGGTGGGATAGAATTGTTGTGCGTATAACCCACCGTTACAGGAAACAAATGTCATCCCCGTAATGGGTGAAGCATTGGCATTTGTGGTCCGGTAAACCCCTCCGTCTGTGGCCCAATATGCAGTAGTCGTGCTTCCCGGAACGAATTGTACATCATGTACATCATCGTGTACGTATGTTGTACTTCCCTCCTGACTGCCATCTACCAGGTAACTGGAACTGGCGGCTCCCGTAGCAATATTTGTCAATGTCCCGGTCGTGGCCGGTGTTCCGGACATGACAAGTACATGTTTTTTTACGCCAAACATGAATATTTTATTTGTGCTGCCTGGGAAAGCAGTAACCCCGTGCGCAAACCAGGACTGCCATTTAGCATGTGTGGAATTCGACACAGAGGCCCAGTTTACGCCAAAGTCATCTGAGCGGTATACTTCGCGTTCATTATAAGTTCCGTTATTATCGATATCGCCAACGCCTACACTGGCAATAATCGTATTGGTACCCAGGATGGTGAAATTCGTCGAGCCTTTAAATTGAGCGGCTGTGGGGAAACCACCTGCTGTAACCTGTGTAAATGTGGTGCCTCCATCGGTTGACCTCCACACGCCTTTGGGACTATTGGTTACATTACCAGCTGCAATAACGATCTGGTTGACATTTGATGGATTGATTACAATATCACTGCAATATGTTCCGGACCAGATCAGCGACCAGGTAACACCGGAATCTGTTGATTTATATAACCCATCGGTGGCACAGGCGAATACAGTTCCGGTGATTGTGGGATGATACTTGATTTTCTGAATCCCAAACAGATCTGATTGTGATTTTATCAGTACCTGTGTCCAGGTCAGGCCTGCATCGGCACTTCTAAGGATCCCGACTCCATAAGTTCCCCTTGCCTTCCATGCATTACGTCCGATATTACTTACCTGATTGGATGAATAAGGAGAACTGGAATAATTTTCAATCCGGTAAGACTCACCGGTTCCGGCCAGGATGATACTGGTATCTGTCGGATGATATACCATACTAGACACACCTAAAACAGCAGTATTGGTTATTACAGGCTGCCAGGCAGATGCTCCTATACCCGATACATAGGTTTTCCAAATACCCCCTCCGGCACTGCCTGCAAATATGGTACGTTGACCAGCGGCATTAACTTGAGGGTTTATGGCCAGACAAAGTATACGTCCACCAAATGCCTTCGGTCCTACATAGGACCAACTGCCCATACCCTGTAAACGGGTAGCATACTGCTGAAAGGGTGATCTTTTTTTGAGCTCCAGAAATTCTTCCCAGGCAGCGGCATATTTCTGAGTGAGGTTACTGGCATCGGGATAGCCTTTTGACTGAAACCAGGCAGAAAGTTGCTTATCTGCCCCGTTCTGTTCTTCTTCTTCATTTTCCTCTTCTTCTTCATTCTCTCTTTCCTCAGTCTCAAAGTAGCGCTCATCACGCAGCCCGCAGGAAGTAAGACAAACGGAAGTGAACTGCATAGTGGCAAGGATAAGCGCCAGGCTTAATAAACGGTTCTTCATAAATTGGATTTAAGTAGTGGTTATAGGATCGTTGGTCATACGGGGAGTTTCAGCAGTCCCCGTATGTTCAGTATTCGCTCTTTATTTGGTTATTACAAGTTTTCTATTAATAACAAGGTCCTCAGCAACCACCTGGATCAGGTAAGTGCCTTTCGGGTACTTCTCCAGGCCATTCAGCTGGATCACATTCTCACCCGGATTCAGTGCTGTTTTGATCGTCTGCATGGCACGGCCCGTCATATCCATCACTTTTATCGTGGCTGCAATATTCGCTGTACTGCTGAGATGCATACTGGTTGATGCTTGTGCGGGATTTGGCACGAGGGTTAAATTCTGTACAACATCCTCAATCCGGATTGCCCTTGTCTCACTGAACCTGGACGTAACCGGGTTAATATCTGTCAGCTTGAGCCGGTAGTAGGACTGCCCTTTGAGCGCCTGCTGATCAATGAATTCATATGTATTGCTGCCAGTATTGTTATTTCCCTTAGCATCTGCAAAACCAATATTGGTCCAGTTAACACCATCTGCACTCCGCTCAATACCGAAACCGGAAAGCTCTGATTCATTGATCGTTTTCCAGCTCAGCTTTGCCGTCCTGCGTCCAGTAGCTTTTGCATCAAAAGAAAGCAGGTTTACAGACAAGGGGAAATTATCGACCAGTACGCGATAATCCTCCACTTCACCATTATTAAAATAGCCGGTTGGATTTGACGTGGTCATACTGTTTGAGGAGGATGTTAGGCGCAGACGCAAGTAGGTATATGTTCCATTGGCGATCGTGGAACTGATACCTGACCAATGTAAATAGTGTTGCTGAACAACCGGTGAGCTGGCTATGGTAATCGGGGCAAGTGCTTCACTTGCATCGTACACCCCGTTGCCATTATAGTCAAACCAGGCAATTAATGTGGCATCCGCTCCGGTGTTATTATAAATATTTGCCTGTACAAGATAATTACCAGTGGTTTTATCAAAGACAGACACATAGGTCAATCCGTCATTATCATCCACACCATCCCCGCTGGCATCGGAAGATGTTTGCTTGTCCCATTCCCAGTCCCAATCGTTGGTAAAAACATTACCCAGGAAAAGAGCGGTATCCTTCTCGTGCAATGCAGGAGACAGTGCTACCGGATCATATGTAGAAGGCGCATCACCAAAATCTGCTTTGGGTCTGAACGCTTCCCCCGCATCTCCTGCAGGGCCGACCCAGGTTACCGATTGTGGCGAACTTAAAATCCGGCTCTTACCAGTGACTGTATTCGCAACAGTACCATTGAATACGCCGATAGAATCAGCCACCCAATAAATAGTTCCATTCCACGACTGTGCAGTCTGCGCAGGTCTGTTAGCCAAAATATTAGGTACAACTGTTGAAGTTGTCGTATTTGATTGCATGTTTATCTGCCAATACTGCCCTCGACCACTGCCAACAGCCGTGGAAGAATTGAAATCATAAATAACACCGTCTTTCAGACCAAAATCCGCATAGTCATGGATATTATTCGATCCGTTGTCAACCGGAGTCCCCCAAACCTGACAAGCCTTGGATGGAGTAATTGAATCCGAAGCAAATTCAATTCGCCAAATAACTGTCTCCCTGCCCGAATTTTTGGTCCCGCTCAACTTATAGCCTTCCACCCCGACATAAAGATCCGCATCATAAAAAGCTGCACCACCAGATTCAAGCCCGGCATGAAAAGTGGGAATATTAAAGGGGGCCGTCTTTACATCACTGATCAATGTTGAAATCGTTTCAGTATTCATATCGTACTTCTTGATATGCCGGATGGAATCAGGTGACCCCGCCGGAGTACATCTTTCCAACCCATCTACCGAATAATAAATAATTCTTTTATATGGATCATATGCGATATTATTTATCTCACGTACCCGTGGATCAGGGTCCGTAAAAATTGAAACCGCCCTTCCATTTGCCGGATTCACATAAAAAACCGTATTTAAATCATGTACCACCATTACATAGGATGGCTGACCTGTAAATGGTTGAGCTATGACATAATAATTGGTGGCAAAATTCCTGTAAACACAGGCCTGAATATCTGAAATCCAGAAATCTCCCGCTGTACCAGCAAAGACAAGGGTAATTGATGTGACTGGGCCTGCAACTGCTACATTCAGCGTTGCGTTAGATGAAGACGAAGCTATCCCTCCGGCGGGGCCTGTTCCAATATTCCCAACAATCGTCACAGTGCCGCCGACAGGCTTGGTCAAAACCGGTACTCTCGGAGTAACCCCTTCAAAAGCCGTAACTGTAACATTCTGACTCAGGTCAAGATCAAAAATAGAAAACTGAACATTTGAAACAGCAGTATCAAACGTTAATGTAATTGTACCATTCCCAGTAAAATTAATATCTGCACCAGAACCAAAGGACCCGGTTTCTCCGGTATGAGAAGTGTTATCCCCCAATATTCCGTTTGCCGGATAGTTTGAAGATATGGTGACTGCATTCGTACCTATAGCAAACCGTTGCGACTGTACCAAGTTGGCAAACAAAGTAGGCGTATTAATAAATGTCGTGTAATTAGTATTTCCATTGGTGATGAAATACTCCAGATTATCCCAATTCACATTGGCATTCGTACATTGTGCTGAAACCTGACTGGTAAATGAAGAGCAGATAAATGCCGCTGCTAACAACCGGTGGTAAAGCTTTTTCATGATACAGATTTTGGTACTGGTTTTCTGGTATTGGATTATAATTAGAAAAAACTTCGGTGTTTACTTATACGATTGAAATAATACTCTTATAACACCTAAATATTTTCCTGTGCTAAATTCAGAGTATTTACTTAAAAAGAAAACTGAAACGTAGGTTTTCACGAAGGATCAGGTACTAATCCTGAATGCGGAAAGGAGTTTTACGATATTATAAAGCAAAAGTATCGGGAAAGTACCCGGGGAGAATAAAAAAACCCGCTTTTGCGGGCTTTAAAATCAAATTATAAAAAATAAGGCATGAAATTTTATTGCAGCTTATTGAATTTACGGGTCAGTATCATTCCGTTGTATTGTACACGAAAAATATACATGCCTTCCGGGAGATTTACGGCATGGTTCAGTTCAATTGTAGTATTCCCTTTTACCAAAACCTGGCTGGCGCGGAAATGTATACGGCCATTCAGATCAATAATATCCATGACGGCCCGGGCATTGCTGGATACACTTATACCAACCGTCATACTGCTTCTGACCGGGTTCGGAAACAGGGAAATACTATCATTCGGCTTGTTAACCTGTAAAACCGGAATTACTGCAGAATAATTTACTTTACCTGAAGTCAATACCGTTTTCAACCTATAATAAAGTACCGGTAGTTGAGTGTTCAGGGACCTGTCAATTACCTGGTAGGCCTCTTCTTCATGGATGACTGATCGTGCTTCTACTCTTTGCACACTATCAAAATGCTGACGATCAGCACTTCGCTCAACAATAAAGTAAGCTGGCTGCTGACTGCATCGCACTGTCCAGTCAACCCTGACATACTGCCCATCGGCATTGGCTTCAAAGCGGGTATACTCACAATTCAGCAAATAAGGTATACAACGCCAGTCGCGCTCTGACGCACAGCCATAAGCAATAATTGTATGCTGAACCGTTGTAATTGAACCCGGGGTTGGATCACCAGACGTGGTACCACCATCGCCCATATAAGCAGAGGTTGATTCGGCGTTACTGTTGTTGTTATCAAACCGGTCATCGAGCCCATCCCCATCTGTATCCACACCGGTCAGGGTAACAAGGTCATCCACAATTCCGTTGAGGTTCAGGTCATTTCCTTCTATAATATCAATTAGTCCGTCGCCATCCGTATCACTGTCGAGGTAATCGGGTGTGCCATCCCCATCTATATCGCAAGGGTGGATGCCATCTCCGCCAAAACCAACATAATTATCATAGCGGTCATCAATTCCATCTGCATCGCTATCTGTAGCAGCCGGCAAAAGATAACCTGCTGTTGTTAATCCTTCCACATTATCCGGAATACCATCATCGTCTGAATCGATGTCATACAGATCGGCCCTGCCTGTTGCATCGCGATTCGCCAAAACCATGGATCCGAGAGCAGCCAGCACAGTGTTTCGTCCGTCAGCATTTACCGCACCATCCACCCGTCCGTCCCAGTTTGCATCCGTCAACTGGGTTTCCTTTACATCAGTAATTCCATCACCATCACTGTCCAGGTCATACGGATTGGGCTTGCTGTCATTGTCCATATTCTTATAAGGCCAGCTGTCTGCACGTCCATTGTTGTCTGCATCAGTACCGGTACGTAACAAAGCAGCAGCAGCATTTTCTGCAACTGTATCATTCCCCACATCGCCATCATAGCTATCGGTTATTCCATCGCCATCGGTATCTGTAAATACACTGACTTTAGCGCTGTTAGATGCATCGGCTCCATATACTTCAATAATATCCGGTATACCATCATTGTCACTATCCAGGTCAAGGTAATTCGGCAACCCATCCCCATCGGTATCCAGTGCACCGAGGCCTGTTGATGAACCGCTGACACCTGTATTATTGGCATCCACGTTCTGGGAAAAGCCATCATTGTCCGTATCAGTATAGTTATCAATCCGTCCGTCGCCGTTCGCATCCACCCCAAAACTCTCCACGGTATCCGGAATTCCGTCATTGTCACTATCCAGATCAAGATGGTTAGGAATGCCATCCAGGTCCTTATCCATATTATCATTCACGCCGTCGCCATTGCTGTCCACATAACCGGAAAAATCCGGATCATAAAAATTGAGGATACCATCGTTGTCACTATCAGCACTTGGATCAAAATTATCATTGAACCCATCTGCATTATTATCGGTAAAGCCCGGATACTGCGCATCATTCCAGTTGGGTGTACCATCACTGTCATGATCCTGTAGTGCCACCGGGTTATTAAGTTCGAGGTAATCGGGCAATCCGTCGTTGTCATCATCGATATCCGGACAAGCCAGAATATAGACATTCAGTTGCAATGTATCATCACAGGAACCCGGGCCATCATACCAGGCATAGATCACACGTGTTGTGGTAATTGCCACTGCCGGATCGTAAAGTGTACCTGCACCAAAGGGCATTCCGGTATAAAAACGATAGCCGCCATACCTGCCTGCGGGGAGGGTTACTGAAGAAGCCGGACAACTATTTGTCAGGATCGTATCGCCCAATGGCATACAGGAACCAGTGAGTGTTGCGGTTACCGGACCCAGTACTGTACAACCACTCACATCCACACCACTTGAATCGTACAATGAAATACCGGATAAAGCGCCGGTATAGTTGATCCGGGCACTGTTGCTGATTGTAGAAGAACAGGAAACCAGTAAGCAGGAAGAAGGCGTATAAACATCAAATTCAATATAACCGCTTGCTCCGATAGCGAGTGCACCACCGGTACTTCCATTGGCCCCTGTACCGAGTCGGAAGAGTACCCGGTTATTGGTGAAATCATACTCTGCCTGATCGTCGGACAATGCATCCGTTTTACTAACCCCATTTATTACAAGACTGCCCGGAACATAAGTGGTGCCTGTGGGGATATTATCATAAATAACCGACTGATTACTGGCGTCATTACCATTATTGTGATAGTCTACCCGGTAACGGATCACATCACCCGGCACCAGGCTGCCGCCGTTCACATCAGTAAGCGATTTCACCAGGTTGAAAGAAGGTGTGTATTGTGAAATGGCGGTGGTTGCCACCTGCAACATATAGTTTTCAGAAGGCGAACTAAAACGGATACTGGCAGAGGTCTGACTGTTTCCTAAAACCGCATTCAGTGTATTGGGCACGATCAGGATATCAGCATCATAACCTAAAGTATTATTATGAGCCGGACTCCGGGTGGTAACCACGGCTCCATATTTGGAGATCGTACTGTTCCACATATCGTTCAGGTTCGCAGTGGCATTGGGTGTAAGACTGGTGTACACACCCACCAACGGATTGGAGTTCTGTTTGAAAGAATATTCATCGGTCGATACCCTGTCCCCGTCAAATACCACGGCCCCCAGTTCACAACTCACCGGTCCGGAAGGAGGTGTAAGGAAACCATCTATCGGGATATGCAGGGCCGGGTCGCCGCCATTCATGATGGCTGAGCCATCGAATATGGTAAGGTTACGCAGAATGGTTGAAGGGTCAGAATAGGCAATAACAATTGTCCAGCCACCTGCTGCATTCACAATACCGGCCGGGCTGCAGACATTCGCAACGGTGTATGTACCATCAGGACTGGTTGTATTCATCAATGCGGTGATATCAACAAAGCAACGGTACCCAGTATGCGGTAATCCGGGAACAAGTGTGTTGTTATGATAATCCGTTTGCGTAGATACCAGATCTGTATACGTTGACGAACCGGGCAGTTTCAGTTTGACGTTAGTTTCATTGGTAATCCAGGACACATTGATACCATCTGTACCCTGTGTAGCACCCCAGTAAAGACCGGCGAAGAGGACTTGCGAACAGGATGGCAGACTCAGATCGGCAGAGGAACTGTTGAAGATCACGCCATCGGTGCAGGCCAGTTGCAGGTTGAATGACAGATCGGAACTGCTTGCATTCGCCTGGTGAATTTCTACCGCAATGGTATTATTGCCCGTAGCAAAATAGGTATTTGCAATACTGAATGTAATAACAGCGTCTTCAATAGCAGAAGACGCCAGGGTATTGTATGCCACTGCGCCGGCAGGCATATTATTGCGGGCCACTTCCACACCGTTCACATAAACCACATAGCCGTCGTCACGTTCCACACTGAACTGGTAGGATGTATAAGCCGTGGGAGACGGAATATTAATTGTTTTACGGAAATAACTGGTCAGGTATTTATTACCTGTAGGCAGGCAAAGTGTACCTCCACCGCCGGAGGGGATACAGGTGGTTTCATCTCCATCGCCATACCCCAGTTCGCCGTTTCCGGATGACCAGGCTGCGTCGTTATAACCAAGGTCTTTCCAGCTACCAGCAGGGGCTGCTCCTGCAGAATAATATTTCCAGGATGAACCAAATGGGATCAGCGTATCTGCATCAATATTGATATTGGCCCCGGTATTCCCGTTATTTACTGCAGAACCACCAGGAGGCGCTTCGGTCGTAGAAACCCCGGAAGAAGTGATGATATTATTGGCAACAAATGTGATATTACCGTTCACCGATGAATTAGAATACCGGGGTGTGAACGTTCTCAATACCTGGGCATTTATCCGGGTACTGATGAAACCAGTCAGCAGAAATAATATGATCAGCTTAAACTTCATTTCGTTTTATTGCACTACTGCTTTTTGTTGAACCGCTTCTCCGCGACTGTTTCGTAACTCACATATATACCATCCGGATTTAAGTTCTATTACTTTCCGGGTTGTTCCTTTTTGCAATGACAGATCTGTCTGACTGACTTTTACCCCATTGACAGTGTAGATCGTCAGGCTATACTGATCATCGGTAGCTGTACTGCAATCCAAAACAATACTACTCGTCACCCCTGTCCGTATTTCAAGGTCAAAGCCTGTATGTGTGTTACCATTGAGTTTCCTGATGCCGAAATAAGTCTGTGCGGTACCGGCACCTGTTGCAGAAAGCCGGTAAAAAACGGTGCCCGGAACCGGTTGGTGGTCGGTGTAACTATATTGCTGCTCACCAGAACCTGGAAACACATCAACGGTACCCAGTATCACAAAGTCACGGCCATTGAGCGAACGCTCTATTAAGAATTGCGCTGCCGTCTGATCCGCAACAATGGTCCAGTTCAGTTGAACAACTGCATCCATCCGTCTGACATCGAAGGTTTTCAGTAAAACTGGCAGAGTACTGGAGGTTGTTACATTGAACTGATCAGTGATGCAACCATACTCATCTTCCACCGTATAATTGGTTACTGCATTAATGGGCGGGGTTACACTTATGGAACGGGTGGTAGCGGCGGTACTCCAGCTGTAGTTTCCCGGCCAGGATGCAGTCAATGTTTTTGAACTGCCATTGGAAATGGTATAATTCGTTGTTTTGTTTACATCCTTGATAATAGTGAACTGATCAAAAATGGTTCCGTTACGACGGAGCATCTTTGCATCAAGCCGATTATCCTCCACTTCAAAATAAAAAACACCACCATCATTCAGGGCATAAGGCATTGGCCCGGTACCAAAGCCGGTATTCATAGTACCACTGGCCCCTGCTGATCCGGATACCACGTATACGGTACCATGATTGGCGGGTGCAGAATTATAAACATACGGACAGGTTGCACTACTGGTATAGGTTGCACTGGAATTACTCACTGCATGCGTACCTGCGTTGAAAGAAGCCCAGGATCCGGTATAGTTTTTAATAAGATAGCCCCGTTCATAGTTATGACTGTGTCCACAAACGATCATATCCACACCGCGGGTTTCGAGAAAACTGATAAAGTTCTGCCGGATATTCACAAGGTCTGACTCCGAATCGGAGTTGTGACTGCCCTTTGTATAGGGCGGGTGATGCCAGTAGGCGATTGTCCATTTTTTTGTGTTCGCGGCAAGATCATTGGTCAGCCATGTTTTCAGGGCGCTGCCACCAGCTGTTTCAATACTGGTGCCATCGCTTTCGGTACCATAGGAGTCAAGTGAAAGAAAATGAATATTACCGATGTCAAAAGAATAAAAATTCTGTTTGTTAGACGCTACACCACCAGATTCACCGGATTGGGGTACAGTAAAACTGTTGTGATAAGCCATGTTCCGCAAAGCCTTATTCGCCGCACTGTTACCATAGTCATGATTGCCCGGAGCAGGATAAAGCTTATGGTTTTTCAACATGTTACTGCCATAGATATTAAAGAAGTTGGCCGTGAATTCTGCATCCGTTCCTGAGTTATACGCATTATCGCCCAATAATAACCATGCATCGGCTGCGTCAATGCTATTGGTTGTGAGATAGTCCAGATAGCTGGCCAGGCTTTCGTCCTGGTAGGCAACATTACCCCGTCCACAATCCCCAAAGGCGATCACCCGGATCTTACGGGTCGTATTGAATGCCGGCAAGGTTGTAAAAAACTGATTGGCATCCGGCAACTGTGAATCGGTTGAGTTACCTATACGATAATAATATTTGGTATCTGTTGACAAACCAGTTACCCGAACAACATGCTCTGTTACTGAACTGGCATCATTCACCACTATCGGATAGCTGCCATAGCTTGTTCCTACTTCTACTTTGGAATTCTGTGCAGTTGCTGTTCTCCAGCGGATGGTTATTCCATCCTGACTACCTGATTGCAGGTAAGGGCCGCGGCTCAGTCCGGCTGAAAAAGCATCATTGGCCAGCAATTGCAGGTTGAATGAAATATCGCTGCTGGTTGAAACAGGTGGTGAACCGGACACGGATGCCTGATGCATTTCCACCGCAATTGTATTGTTACCTGATACAAAAGCGGACGTAGCAACTGTAAAACTGATGATCCCATCTTCAACTGCTGTCGTTGCGGATGTACCATAGCTGACAGCACCGGCTGCAATATTATTGCGTGATACTTCCACCCCGTTCACATACACCACAAAACCATCATCCCGGTCAATATTAAAACTGAAATTGGTATAAATTGCCGGATCCGGAATATTAATCACTTTTCGGAAATAGTAAGCAGGCCATTTATTACCAGTTGGAGTACAAAGTGTACCAGCTACAGGGCTGGCCGCCGGAATACAGGTAGATTCATCTCCATCTCCATAACCCAATTCACCGGTACCAGATGGCCATGCACTATCATCGAAACCGGTCGTATGCCAGTTGGCCGGATAATTTGCCTGGCTATTTGCCCAGTATTTCCAGCTACTGCCATAGGGAATAACAGTGAGCTGAGCACCAGCTATTTCATGGAGTAGAAAAAAAAGGAGGCAGAGTGAAAGGGATTTAATGTAAAATGGTATGGCTTTCATAGGTAACGGGTATAACTTTTGCAACTATAAAATTCGCTCAATAAAGCGGCAATAACAATCGGTATTAATACTGTATTTACTTAAGCAAAAGGCAAACAGGTACTACACAATTACCCTTAATCCTACACTCCCATCCGTAACCCTGAATGGCAAAAAAGAAGCGAACGATTTACAGCTGCCTTCAAATCCCGGAGCACTCATTTTAAAATAAGTGATTGACTTCAATCCTTTTAAAAATCGTACTTTTAACCCCTAAGTACTGTTAACCATGAATACGAATAAACCTGTCATCGGTATTTCCTGCGGCGATGTGAACGGCATCGGGACCGAACTGATCATCAAGACCTTTTCCGATAACCGGATCCTGGAACATTGCACACCGGTGATCTTTGCCTCCAATAAACTGATCAATTTTTACCGGAAAACGATGCCGGAGCTGAACCTGAATTACAGCAGTACTAAGGAATTCAACCGGATTAACCACAAACAGGTGAACCTGTTCAACTGCTGGGAGGAAGAGATCCAGGTAACGCCCGGTCAGCTCACCGAAACCGGTGGTAAGTATGCGATCCTGTCTTTACAGACCGCAGTAGCTGCCCTGAAACAAAAACATATCGATGGTCTCGTTACCGCGCCGATCCATAAAAAGAATATTCAATCTGCCGAGTTTAATTTTACCGGACATACTCCCTATCTCAAAGAAATGTTCGGGGTAAAAGATGTGGTGATGATGCTCTGTGCCGGTGATTTCCGGGTGGCCCTGGTAACCGAACATGTGCCTGTTGGTGAAGTAGCACAGTATATCACAAAAGAAAAAATCCTGAGTAAACTGGCTCTGATCAACCAGAGTTTGCAAAAGGACTTCGGGATTGAAAAGCCGAAAATTGCGGTACTCGGACTCAATCCGCATGCCGGAGATGAAGGATTGATCGGTAAAGAAGAAGAGTCGATTATCAAACCTGCGATCAAAGAAGCCAAGAATAATAATATGCTGGTAGTAGGGCCCTATAGTGCCGATGCCTTTTTTGCCCGCCGCAGTTTTGAGCGCTTTGATGCAGTACTGGCTATGTATCACGACCAGGGACTGATTCCCTTTAAAACGCTGGCTACCGGCGAAGGAGTGAACTTTACGGCCGGATTGCCTGCTGTTCGTACATCCCCCGACCATGGAGTGGCATTTGATATTGCCGGAAAAGATAAAGCTGATCCATCCTCGTTCATGACGGCCATATTTGAATGTATCGATATCATTAACCGGAGGAACGGTTATCACGAAAGCCGGAAAAATCCGTTACGCAAGATGACCCCGTCCATTCTGGCCAATGCCAAGGACGAGATCATTGAAGAGTAGGTTTAGTTAAAGGCTGAATCCGGCACCCCTTTGTTGATCTCATAGGAGGAATAATCGATTTCGACCTTCCCCTTCTGATTTTTTGTATCTCTTGGCTGGCCCTTGCCGGTGCCATTGTCGTAATCTATGGTCACCCCTTTGGGTAATTTATAATCACGGGTATTAAAGCTCAGTTCCACTTTATCCGGCAAGCCCCATTCCGCGTATTTTTTATAGGTCATCAGTAATTCATACGTGCCGTTTTCACGTGTGCTGATTACCGATTTGATCATCAGTAAACGGGCTTCATCAATATAGAGTGTGGCGCGGGTAATATTCTCCTCATCACTCAGTGGAAAGATCTTGATCACTTTGCAGTTGATGCCCGCCACTTTTTCCGTACCTGATTCCACGGCCTCAAAATTGGAAAGACCCAGTACATTGTTCATATTCACATTTGCCGATCCTTTAGGAATAAACGACACGCCATTTTCATTCTTGATCTTTAGTTTATCAGGCTTCTTATAGTAGACCTTGATATTGGCAATCGGCGCTTTGATAAAGATCACATTGGTCTTCATCTTGCCGGTGGCCGTATAATCATTCACTTTATCATACTTGGCTTTTACTTTCTGCAACAGTTCCTTGGCAGCTTGTGCCGGCAGTTGTGTGCAGAACAGTGAAAAAGCAAAAAAGAACAGGAGACGTTGTTTCATAAAACGGTATTAACTGAGAATATCTTTTTTATTGAAGCCGCGGATACTGATCGTAAGGAACAGAACAATATAACCGAGGAGGATGAGTCCGCTGCGAACGAGGGCAGCCGGGTTTTCAATCGAGCCCGGAATAGTAGCCCCTTCCGCATTTTTTTCTACATAAAAGAATCCCTTCCAGCCCAGCATGTGGGTGGTGAAGGACCAGGGATTGATGGTTTGTTCAAATACCGGCACCTGCAATTGCTGTACAATGGTGAATACGATAACTACACAAACGGTGGCCACAATCGGACCGAGTGAGTTTTCCGAAAACACGGAGAACATCAGGGCCATGGCAGCGATGGTGGTCAATGCGAGTGCGGCAAAAACAAAAGCCGCAAAGAAACGCCAGATCACATCTCCTGATTTCATGATATGCATATCGGTTTCTTTAAATACCACCAGGTCTTCGGTACCAAAGATGATCATACTTCCAAGGAGTGCGAAAAAGGCCATGCATATCAATAACAAAATCACATAAATAGTACTGGCCCAGAATTTAGCCATGATCAGTTGAGTACGGGTAACAGGTTTGCCGGCCAGCAGGCGGAGTGTGCCGAGATTTGCTTCTCCGGAAATCATGTCACCGGCAATCAGGGCCACCAGCAGGGGCACATGGATCAGGATCATGTGCAAAACGGCCACACATACAAAGTAACCATTCAGTATTTTATCAAAGGGAATATCAAATGTATCGGCCTGGCTGTCGGTATAAAATTCCACAAAATCCTTTCCGTTTACTTTCAAGGCAAACTGTACCAGTAAGATGATCACTGCAATGGCCCCGAACGCAATGAAAGTGCGCGGGCGCTTGAAGATCTTGTACAATTCTATTTTAAGCAGTTCGATAAACATCTACACTTTGGTTAAGGATAAGAAATAGTCTTCCAGCGAATTTAAAGGACGCAGACTTTGCACCGGTATACCTTTTTCCACGAGGTATTTATTCAATGCAGGTATTTCGTTGCGATTACATTCAAGTCTGACCGTACCTTTTACCGGTTCTTTCAGGTGGCGTTGCCAGGGACCTGACTTGAATTCAGCAATCGCTGAATTTATATCCGGTGTGAGGAGTTCCACCATTGTCTTTTCAGGATCGAGGAGTTCACTCACTTTTCCTTCCACCACTTTTTCTCCTTTATGAATGATCAGCATGTGATCGGCCACCATTTCCATTTCGCTGAGGAGGTGAGAGGATACCAGCAAGGTTTTGTGCAGGTCGCGGCTCAGGTGAAGGATGAGCTGACGCATGTCGGCAATCCCCTGCGGGTCCAGACCATTGGTAGGTTCGTCGAGAATGATCAGCCCGGGGTTATGTACCAGGGCACAAGCCAGTCCCAACCGTTGTTTCATACCTTGTGAGTAGGTCTTTACTTTACTGTCGGCACGACCGGCCAGTCCCACCAGTGAAAGCTGATCCATAATCTGCTTCTCAGAGGCCTTAACACCACTCAAGCGTGAAAAGATGCGGACATTCTCTTTAGCCGTAAGGTATTTATAGAGATCGGGCTTTTCAATGATGGCACCGGTCTGGCGGAGAATTTCCTTCCGGTGTTTGCGCAGGTTCATTCCGAAGATTTCAATCTCACCGCCGGTAGGTTCGATCAGGGTCATCAGCATCCGGATGGTCGTGGATTTTCCGGCACCGTTCTGTCCGAGGAAGCCATAGACCTGCCCCTCTCCCACGCTAAATGAAAGTTGCTGTACTGCTTTCAGCTCACCAAAATGCTTACTTAGGTCTTTGACCCGGATTACATCGCTCATTCGGGATAGTTAACGGACAAATGTATTAAAGGTTCGTCCCTGTTAATGAAGTATTTACCTATTTGTCTAAAAAAATTATCTAAAAATACTTGCAATTATTACGTACAAGGATTAGGTTTGTTTGCGATTCGGAAAACCACATTTAACCACGTAAAACTACGATATTCGTCCGTACCCGGGCCACCATCCGCTCCACCTTCCGGGAAGGCCGTTTAAAGCAAGTCTGCTGGTAAATCTGCCGAAGCATCCAATATTTCTGTGGGCTAACAAATGAAATTAAAAGCCTGAGAAATGTCTATTAAATTTTTATCCGTTTTTGCCCTTTTCCTGCAGCTGTCCACCGCGGCACAGGATCAATCCCTGCATGTATCCCCTTTTACAAGCACCACCACCGTTGCAACGGTTCCGGCCATTGTGGAACTGAAAGCTGTTGTAAACAATCAGAAGGTTCAGCTGAACTGGAAAACAGAAGAGAATCAGCAGGTCAACCTTTTTGAAGTGGAGAAAAGCACGGATGGCAAAAACTTCAGTATGGCCGCCCTGGTATTCAGTACGGATAAGACAGATGCTGAAGAGTATTTCTTTTTTGAAAAAAATACCGGGAAGAAGACGGTGTACCGGGTAAAAATTATCAGTAAGGACAAACAGGTATATTATTCAGCCCCGGTAACAGCGGGCTAAAGAATGCTGCATTCAACCATTAACTGCATACCATGAAACAAAAAATCAATAACGCCTTAAAAGAGCAAACCGACCGTTTGAAAAAAGCGGTAGAGCGTATGCTGAATATCCCCGCAAAAAAAGCTCCGGCCTATGTGTTGCAACCTGTCCGGAATCAACACCGGTTTCCCCGGTGATAAATCTTTCATACACTTAGAGTATCCAAAAGAGATGAGGCCCTTTTTCTAAAGGGCCTTCTCATTTTTAATGAGTAATGAATAATCAGTAATGAGTAAGAGTGGAAAAATCTTTACAGATTTGAAACTGTCTCTAAACTGTCGCGTATTTACCCGAGCTACTCATTACTGATTACTCATTACTCATTCCTTCCCCCCAGATACCCCTGCAAACTCGCTACATACTCTTCAAAAGCCGCAATACCGGCCGGGGTGATATGACATAAGGTCTGCGGGTAGTTGTCGCGGAATTGTTTGACGACTTCGATATAGCCGGCTTCTTTCAGTTTCTGGATCTGTACACTGAGGTTGCCGGCCGTGGCATTGGTTTTCTCTTTGATAAAAGTGAACTCCGCTTCCTTCACACTGATGAGGAGTGACATTACCGCCAGGCGCAGCTGCGAATGTAATATGGGATTGAGGTCTTTAAACATGCTGTGCCCCCAACTCTTTTTTGGCTTTACGATAATCCTTTTCCAGTATGACCCCGGGAATAAACCAGGCAAAAAGGGCGGAAATGGCTGTCAGGATCAGGTCGATTTTTACAGGCGTGTATACAGCCGCCAGGCAACTGATCCAGCAAATAATTCCACCCAGAATCATAGGTTTGAATTTCATGCTAACCCCGGTGACAAAAGTGGGCAGCCCGTAAAGCATCAGGAAAAAAGAACCCATGTATTCATACAAAATGTATAACAGGTTCTTACCGGTTGCCAGTTCCACACTGTCTTTCATCGGCCGCAGTTCTGCAAACAGTACATTCATGATAAATGAAAGCAGGAAAATGCTGATGCCGAATGCCAGCCAGGTATTGTCAATAAAACTATCCTTATAGCCTGTCACCCTGCTCTCTTTCTTTTGTTTAATAGAAAAGTAAATGGTAGGCGCTATCGCGATGACAGTAAGTATGTAAATATCAAATGGCAATCTGAATTCAAAATGAATCTCGGCCAGTTTTACGATGGAGCATATCATAATCACCAATCCCCACATTATAGAGGTGAGACCTGTGCTGTGATTCACATCCTTGGCACGGTTGATCATAGACGTGATCAGCGCCAGGCTCTCCTGTTCGGTCATGGGCTTTTCGGCTTCTTTCATAACTGCAGTTTTGTGCTGGTTAATTATTTACATCCTTCTGCTTCTCTCTGACAAACCTGAAGGCCCCAGTTAGGATGGATATCACTGGCCGGTTTGAAAGCTGCATAAAGCTCAAGGGCTTTGTCAAAGATTGGTTTGGCTGTACCACAACCGCCGCCAAATTGTTCGGGTGTATTTTTAAGTGAAACCCCGCTGAAATAATGCGGACGCGGATTGGTTGGATCCTGGGTCATTGCATCCTGGGTGTACTGTTGCACTTTGGGGCCATACTGCTGCCAGCGCTGCATGGGATTCACCAGCATCCGCAGGGATGTGTTCATGGCCTTCAGCAGGCTCAGTTCACTGTTTTTGGGTTGCAATGCTTCTGCTTTAGCGATCAGCTGGTCCACTTTATCGGCTATGATATCGTTATTGGCCACTTCGTTTTTAACATAGGCGAGTGTCACCTGGCAATAAGCCGCATAATAGTAAGGCAGCCACTGGGTCTTTTCTGCATCGCCGATCCGCTCAAAGGTAGCGGCGATATCGTTCAGCCGGTTCATTTCATTGGATTTGAAGATACTGTCGATTTCTGCGATATTCTTTTTCATAGCACCGGTGAATTTTTCACTTTGAGCAAATACCGGTTGTAAAAAAAGGGCTGTCAATGCCAGGAAGAGTAACTTTTTCATATTGATTACTTTTTAGGTTTTATAGTTAACTATTAAAGTCCGTTGTCAATTACTTCATTGGTGCGGTCGATTCCAAAACTGATAAAGGCGCCGATGTACACGAACATCCTCGAAGTAGGCAGGATCGGTTCTTTCCGCATTCCGTTATACGAGTACTGGTAACCGTAAGTTTGTTTGATATTGAAGATATTGCTCACCTGCAGTACATACACTGCAAAGGATTTAGCGTCTTTCTTCCCGATCGTCGGCAGGTAATTCAGGGCAAAACTCACATTGTGAAAATCCGGAATAGTGCCCCGGTCGGTGAATTTGTAGGCATTGCCTTCGTAGCTGATATTATAATAGGGTCGTCCGCTACTGTACGTGTATGACATATTGAACTGGGTCTTGATCTTCTGTACAAATTTTTTGGTAACAATAGAGCCATTGTGTTTGGCAGCGAAATTGGGCGTGATCGCGAACGGGAAGTTCAGAAAATCGCGTTTGGTATCGAGGAAGGAATACGTGATCCAGTAATCGAAGTTCTTAATAGTCTTTTTATCGCGCCAGAAAAACTCGATCCCTTTTGCATCACCAAATCCATTGGTACTGACCGCCGCTTCGGTGAAGCCCACAAAATCGGTCTTGATGAGGTTATGGTATTTTTTATAAAACACTTCAGCACGGAAAGATTGCTGATTCAGTACTTTCTGATATTGCAGGATATAGTGCGCTGCCTTCATGAAGGATAAATCATTGGGCGAAGGCAGGTAACGGCGTTCGGGATTCTGATAAAAGACCCCATAGGCCAGGGATGCCTGACTGCCTTTACCAAGTTTATACGCCAGCGATGCGCGGGGCGCCAGATTAAATTTACCGAGGTACTGTGAATGTTCCATCCGGAGCCCACCTTTCAGGGCCAGGTCGTTGGTGACATATACATCGGATTCAGCAAACAAAGAGCTGATGGATTCCCTGAGTCCACCGGGATAGTTCTGATTGTTGAATGCCGTATATACTGATTTGTCTTTACTGAAATTATATTCCGAACCAAAGCGGATACCGCTGAGTCCTTTAAACCTCTTTTCGAGCACCAGTTTGGCGTTGAAGTAATTCCCTTTATTATCCAGTTGAAAGGTTTTGGCTTCGAGTCCGGATAATTGTACTTCATTGCCGGCATTGTTTTGCATAGCACTGCGGATATCATCCTGGTTATTGGTGTACGAAAGACCTGCATTGATCCGCCATTTTTTCGGAAGATTCTCCCGCCAGGAAAGATTATGAAAATGATTGGTATTGCTGATGGCAAACTCATCACGGTAGCCCAGTGAATCAATACTGTTCACTGTAAAAGCAAGTTTATTGCTGCTGAAGTAACCATAGTATTTCAGGAAACCGGTCTTTGAGGTCTTGATCCGGAAATTGGCATCGGCATTATGGTAATTGGGAACAGTGGAATAATCCTGTCGCTGTTTGATCACCGCAAATGCGGGCGCCAGGTTGGTATAGGAATAGCTCGCACCGAAAGAGGATTTATTATTTTTTGACAGATGCTGGTATCCGGCACTGCCGCCGATCACACTCAATCCGAGATTGGCTGATGTACGTTCAGGCAGATCGATTGACTCAAGTATCAGTGCGGAGGATAAGGCCTGACCATATAAAGCGGAATAACCTCCGGTGCTGAAGACCGTACCTTTAAAAATAAAGGGAGAGAAGCGACCAAACTGGGCAATATTGGGCACACTGCTGAAGAAGAAATTATTCACGAGGGTGCCATCGATAAAGGTC
>Ga0209097_10000603_pt1 | contig 34184 bp, 34 predicted proteins | sample AD_UKC052_MetaG_FD_184419 | JGI IMG/M metagenome (GOLD analysis project Ga0209097, IMG submission 184419) | Active sludge microbial communities of municipal wastewater-treating anaerobic digesters from USA - AD_UKC052_MetaG (SPAdes) (version 2) | ecosystem: Engineered > Bioreactor > Anaerobic >... | reverse complement strand
TCTTCCTTTTCTATTTGTCTACGATAAGTTACATCATAAATCTTGTTCATTTGTACATACAAATCCTCCAACTGTTTCATTAGTTTCTTCGATTTAGGTGTTATACAAAGCGATTTCATCCCAATCAGGTTGTTCGAATAAAATCTTAAAATCTTCAAATAAACGCATGGCATTATTTATTTAATAATTTTCAACAAATTTACAATATAAAATAATACCAATAAGGGTTTTAATTAATTAGTTATCAAAAAGTTATTAACAATTTGAGTTTATAGACAGACTCTCATTATGGCAAATACTTACAAGCAAATACATATTCAGACATTTTTAGTATGCAAAACAGAGATTGTCTTATTCAAAGCCAATGGAAAGATAAATTTTATAAATACATATAACAGATAATCCGTAGTAATAATCATAAATTAATGGCAATAAATGGAATCCCAGATTACATGCATATTTTCATTGGATTACGTGTTTTTTCAATCACTGGCTATTTGATGGGAGGAGGGTCCGAATTCAGACTTTTTAACTGTCGAAGTTAGGTTTACAGTGTGAGGCTGGCTTAGCTTGAAGGCACTGATTAAGTCAAACAGAATATAATTTATTTGAACTATGTTGCGGCGGGCTTACATTTTTTTGCATACTTTGTTGTGTCGGGAAAAAAGTATGTAAAGTTTAGGACGATGAACTCATAAATCTATATAATTTTACCAAAGTTTTGAACGGAGCGATTTATTATCGATGCACTTGATCAAGTTGATATATTATTGTGCACAGGTGTGATCTAAGGAAAATAATAATATTCGAAGATTTATTATAAAAAATTGAATATGAATATTATAAGTTTCCCTATGAATATTAGAATTAATGATTTTAAACCACAGGTAATTATTTGGACTTATTTAAGGATAGGAAAATTATTAACTTTAAGATTATTTTCTTAAGGAGAAAGATTTGAATGATTTGGGAAAACTTTATTACTTTTGCAATGAAATCTCAATCCCAAGAGAACAATCATAAAGCAGACTAAATTTATGACAGGTAACCAGGAAGTAGCGAAGAAGGCAGCCGAAAACCTGCTTCAGATCAAGGCGATAAAATTAAATCTAAATCAGTCATTTACATGGGCTTCGGGCTGGAAGTCTCCCATATATTGCGATAACCGCATCACCCTTTCTTATCCGAGGATAAGAACTTTTATTCGACAGGAAATGGTCAAGTTGATCAATGAGGAATTCGGCCTTCCTGATGTGATTGCTGGTGTGGCCACCAGTGGCATACCTTATGGAGTTCTTGTTGCTCAGGATTTAGGACTTCCATTTATTTATGTAAGGCAATCAGAAAAGACTCATGGATTAGGGAATGTGATCGAAGGTGTGGTAGAGGATGGCCAATCGGTATTAGTGATTGAAGATTTGATTTCGACTGGAGGGACGAGTCTGAAGGCAGTAGAAACTCTTCGTAAGGCTGGCTGCACAGTAAAAGGTATGGTGGCTATTTTTTCATACAATTTTGCTGTGTCGAATGAAGCATTTAAAGAAGCCAAAATCAGACTGCTCACTCTGACCGATTACGATATTCTTATACAACAAGCTCTCGAAAACGATTACATTACCCAAAAAGATATGGAATCGCTCATTGCCTGGCGGCAGCGGCCTGAAAAGTGGGGAGAATGATGAATTTGAAAAGCAACACCATTGAGGTCAGGCATTGCCCTGAAGATTTGTTCGCATATTTAACCGATTTAAATCGTTTACAACAGGCACTTCCACCGCAGGTCATCAACTATCATGTGGAAGGTGATGCTTGTTCATTTACCATCGAAGGAATGACTGATATTTCCTTGCTTATTAGTATGAAAATACCTTATACCAGAGTGGTTTACAGCAACGCTGTCGATAAACCTTTCTCCTTTAGCTTGGTTTTCGATATTTCACCTGCTGCTGAAAATAAATCTATGGTTTCGGTAGCTTTCGAAGCCAGGGCCAATTCATTTCTATCTGGCATTCTGAAAAAGCCCATGCAAAATTTCGTTGATTTGGTGTCTCAAAAATTAAACGAGCTCTGATTCATTTAGCTAAACATTGTGTAAGTAAACCACTTCTTTGAAGTTGCAATGATATTCGTATGTTCCTTTGCGAAGTATCAGGCGGCCAAAATTATCGATGCCAGTGATGACCGCTTCAATTTTCTTTCCTAATAGCAAATAATTCGCCTCGACGCCTTTCTGGTAAAGCCTGTCAAGATATATATTACGTGCTCTGGAATATTGATTTTTATCGGTATGCATCTCGAGAATCTTATTTGTAATCGAAATACCTACCTGACTGGGATTTCTTAATTGATTATCCTGAAGAAACATCGAGGTAGGGTTGGGAATATCGGGGGGAAAATCCCTTTCGTTCACGTTGAGGCCTATCCCAATTATGCTCGATGTGAGCCGTTCACCCGTAATAAAACTCTCTATCAATAATCCTGCTATTTTTTGTCGATTCACGTAAATATCGTTTGGCCATTTAATCTTGACTTCCCTTTTGAGTTCATTTTCGAGGAAATCGGCAATTGCCGACGAGACGATGCAATTTACCACAAATTGATCAACAGCCAGAATGTCGGTATGTATTAAATATAAGCTGGCTAGCAGATTTTTGCGCGGTCTGCTAAACCAGCGATTCGAACCGTGTCCTCGCCCTTGTTCCTGATAATCGGCTATAATAAGAGTATTATCTGACATTTGATTCTCCGACAATAATCGAGCGGCATAATTATTGGTGGAATCAATTGAAGAAATATGAATCATTTTCAAATTCATAAAATTCTTATCTTTGATATCTGGCAAAAATAATGCTCTTTAAAAAATCAGTAATTTTGCAAACTATTTTCATACAAAGGGATGTAAATGGCAAAACGGAAAAGGTTAGCTGACGACCAAGCAATTTTGCAGGCCATCATCGAGGCAATGCATGAAAAAAAAGCAGTTGACATTCTTACCATCAATTTTTCGGAAATAAAGAATACTATTTGTGATTATTTCGTTATTTGCCATGGTATGAGCAAACCTCAAGTAGAAGCCATTTCCGATTCGGTATATGGCAAACTTCGAAATACTTATAGCATTCATCCCCAAGCTATTGAAGGAATACATAATTCCGAATGGATTCTTCTGGATTATGGGAGTATAGTGGTTCATATTTTTCAGGAATACACCCGGCACTTTTACCGTTTGGAAGATTTATGGGCTGATGCCAAGTTTATTTACTACGATAACATTGCATAATCAACATGAATAATAACAACAATTTTTCGGATAACAATCCAAAGGGCAAACAAACTGGCAATGTAAAGCGAAAGTTCAACTACAATTGGATTTATTTGCTTCTGTTTGCAGTATTCTTTGTGATGTGGTTTATGAATTCCTCGGATAGGCCTAAGGATATTACCTGGGGTAAACTGAGGCAATTAATAGTAGAACAGAAGGTTGACAAGATCATCATCGTTAATAAGGAGAATGCTGAAATATTTTTAAAACTCGATAGCCTGGCTGCGAAAGATAAAGGAGGGAAGAAGGCACAGTCGAAGGGAGCCGATTTTATAATCAATGTAGGCAGCCTCGAAACCTTCGAGAAGAACCTGATGGAAGCCCAGGCGAATATCCCAGAGGATCAGCGGATATATCCCCAATATGAAACCCGGAAAAATTGGGGATTGGACTTGCTGGGTTATCTCATTCCATTCATCTTGCTGCTGGCTCTATGGTTTCTTTTGATGCGAATGATGAGCAAGGGAAGCGGAGGAGCTGGCGGGCAGATATTCAATATTGGCAAATCGAAGGCACAGTTATTCGACAAGGATACTCATGTGAACGTAACTTTCGATGATGTAGCCGGGTTAGAAGGCGCCAAGCTCGAAATTATGGAAGTGGTCGATTTTCTGAAGAATCCCAAAAAATATACCGAATTGGGTGGCAAGATTCCGAAGGGTGTTTTGCTGGTAGGCCCTCCGGGAACAGGGAAGACATTATTGGCGAAGGCAGTTGCTGGCGAAGCTCGTGTACCTTTCTTCTCGCTTTCAGGTTCTGATTTTGTTGAAATGTTTGTGGGTGTGGGTGCTTCACGTGTTCGCGACTTATTCAAGCAGGCAAAGGAAAAGGCTCCCTGTATTGTATTTATAGATGAAATCGATGCGGTGGGAAGGGCGCGTGGCCGCAGTCCCATTACAGGCGCCAACGACGAAAGAGAAAATACATTGAATCAGCTTCTTACCGAAATGGATGGTTTTGCCTCCAATACAGGCGTCATCATTCTTGCTGCTACCAACCGAGCCGATATACTCGATAGAGCACTCCTGCGCGCTGGTCGTTTCGACCGTCAGATTCAAATCGAATTACCCGACCTTATTGAAAGAGAAGATATCTTCAGGGTTCATTTAAAACCTATAAAGATCGATGACACTGTGGATGCTGCCTTTTTGGCTCGTCAAACTCCCGGATTTTCTGGGGCCGATATAGCAAATGTATGTAACGAAGCTGCCCTGATTGCTGCCAGAAAAAACAAGAAAAAAGTCGACCGCCAGGACTTTCTCGATGCCATTGACAGAATTATCGGCGGATTGGAAAAACGCAATAAAATTATCACGCCCGAAGAAAAAAGAGTGATTGCCTATCACGAAGCTGGCCATGCTGCGGTTAGCTGGTTGCTCAAATATGCTCATCCATTGGTGAAGGTAACCATAGTTCCTCGTGGAAAGGCTCTGGGTGCAGCATGGTATCTGCCCGAAGAAAGGCAGATTACTACCTTCGAACAAATGTTCGACGAGATTACTGCAACTCTGGGCGGTAGAGCTTCAGAAAAGATAAACTTCGGCGAAATTAGTACCGGCGCACTTAACGACCTCGAAAGAGTTACAAAACAGGCTTACAATATGGTGGCTTATTTTGGCCTGAACGAACGCCTCGGAAATATATCTTATTACGATTCTACAGGTCAGCAAGAATTTGCTTTCGTAAAACCCTATAGTGAAGAAACGGCTCGAATTATCGACGAAGAAATTAAAAAACTCGTAGATACGGCTTATCAACGAGCTCTAAAAATTCTTCAGGATAACAAGGAAAAAGTAGATAAACTTGCTACCCGTCTTCTCGAAAAAGAAGTTATTTTCAGGGAAGATGTCGAAGATATCTTTGGACCTCGCCCTGAAGGTAGCATGGATATTGTTATTGAACCCGAAAAATCGGTAAAAAAAGAAAGAGAAACCCAGCCAGCCGAAAGCCCCATGGAAACGAAAAATATAGAAGAGGCTCCCATTTCGAATCGAACTGACATCGATACAAACAACAGTAGCAAATCTTCCAACTTCAAAGATCGATGAATTCATGGACGAAATTACAGACAAGGAAAAACTCCTGAAAAATATCAGAAATGCTCTGATCGATAAGGTGGAAAATCCTTTTCATGACCTCGACTTGGATTCTTCGGTATATCCGCCCATTGAAGAATCTCCCGATATTTATTTTGTTCGCCGTTTCATCGAAGTTGGGGGAAAATTCGTCTATTGTGCCAATGAACTGGAACTCTCCGAAAACCTGTCCGATTTATTGGTCAACGAAAATTTGTTTCCCGTTTTTACGCCCGATGAAAGAATCCGTTATCTCCTGCTTCAAAACGGAATTGATGTTATTCACAATGAAGATGACTTCTACGAGATGAAAACGGGTATTACTTCATGCGAATATCTCGTGGCTCGGACAGGTTCGATAGTATTTTCATCGAGGTTGAGTTCGGGCAGAAGAATGATAACAGTACCAGAAGTGCATATCGTTATTGCCCATACTTCGCAAATAGTTGTCGAAATAAAGGAAGCCCTTGCAAATATAAGACTCAAATATCAAAAGCAGCTCCCTTCTTTTATCACCTTTGTTACCGGACCAAGCCGCACATCCGACATAGAAAAAACCCTCGTCATGGGAGCCCATGGGCCTGCTAAACTTTATCTCTTCCTTATCGAAGAGGAAATAAAACCAATCTTTGAAAATTTGTTATAGAATCTAAAATAATTGTTGCATGGAAGAAAATGAATTTGCTCTGGTTTACACGGCTAGCCGTAATTATCAGGCTCTTCTGGTCAAAGGACTCTTAGAAGAAAATGGAATAGAAGCCAGTGTGATCAACAAACAGGATTCTGAACTCATTATAGGTTTTGCCGAAGTTTATGTAAAACGAGAAGATAAAGAAAAAGCTCTGCAAATCATTCGATCACGTGAAATATAAAACTTTATTGGTCAGGTCGGCTACCGGAGCATTGTATGTAGCCATGGTAGTGTTTTCCATCGCTTTGGGACCCTGGTGGTTTGCAGCCCTGATGTTCATTTTCTTTTTATTATCCCTGCTTGAATATCTTCATCTGGTTTTACCATCGAAGGAGAAGATTCTGAAATGCTTGACGATTATAGTTAGCAGTGGACTTTACTGCATTCTCTGCTTCACAGCCTTGAATCCTCTTTTGCAAACAGAAAAGTTACTTGCCTGGTCGATCCTATTGATACCTATTTTGTTGACCTTTTCACTCTTTATTAAAAGCTCTGATATTCTGATGAAGATTGCTCTGGTCTTATTAGGTATCATCTATATTACCTTTCCTTTTGTGTTGCTTAATTTCATTGGGAATCCATGGCTTACCAAATTCGATGATCCTCGGATTATACTTTTGAGTTTTTTTATTTTCGTTTGGACGAATGATACCTTTGCTTACTTGATGGGAGTAAATTTTGGGCGTCATCGTCTCTTCGAAAGGCTCAGCCCCGCTAAAACATGGGAAGGAATGTTGGGAGGAATTTTTTTTACTCTTGTTATGGGCATCCTGTTATCCTGTTTCTTCAAAGAACTTTCGTTTATACAATGGATAGGAATGGCTCTGATTACTTCCGTTTCTGGGATACTTGGCGATTTATCTGAGAGCTTGATAAAACGGACTTTCGGTGTCAAAGATAGTGGTAAAGCAATACCTGGTCATGGAGGTTTTCTCGATCGTTTCGATTCCATCCTGTTTGCTGCTCCATCTATTTTTGTTTATTTTATCATGATATCGCTCATTACGTTATAATTTTGCAATCGTAAAATCTTATTATACCGAAAACAAGGAATGTCAAAAATTCATCCTGAAGCATTGAAAATAGTTCCACCTATAGCCTTGGTATTGCTGATTATTTCGGGAGTGCTTACTTTCATTTTCCGAGATAGTTTAACGGGAATTATCATCGTTTGGGTATTGGCTCTTGTTTTTATCTTTCTTTTTACTCTATTTTTTAGGTTTCCCAAAAGGCCTCGACCGCAAAATGGGAGAAAGGTCTACAGTTCGGCCGATGGAAAAGTTGTCGTGATCGAAGAAGTAATGGAAAAAGAATATTTTGGTGAGAAACGAATCCAATTATCTGTCTTTATGTCGATTACCAATGTACATATCAATTGGAGCCCTGTAACTGGCAAGGTTATCTATGAAAAATATAAACCCGGAAGATTCTTCCCTGCTTGGATGCCAAAATCTTCGGCATTGAATGAGCACAATACCTTTGTAGTAGAGACTCATTCTGGACATCAAATCATGGTGCGTCAAATTGCAGGAGCAGTTGCCCGACGCATAGCTGTTTACAAACGTTGTGGCGATGAGGTCAAAGCCGGCGATCAGTTGGGCTTCATCCGCTTTGGCTCCCGAGTCGACCTATTTTTGCCCCTGGGTTCCGAAATAAAAGTGAATATCGGACAGCATGTACAAGGCAGCCGAACGCTTCTGGCCATTTTGCCACCAGCATGAATCACCTTCTTCAGAAACTTTCTACCTTAATTCCCAATCAGATTGCAAATTATAATTCTCAATAGGATATCATTCAAAACTAATGTGCAATGAGGCAGCTACTGGAATTCAATTCATCAAATGATATGAAACACAAAAATCGTATTTCTTCATCATATATAATCCTGTAAAACAATGCTTTCTACTGCTGTTTTTCCTGGTTCGTTCGATCCGATTACAATTGGCCATCACGGAATTATTCTTCGCGGACTCGATTTGTTCGAAACCATCATAATTGCCATAGGATCGAATGCAGATAAGAAATCATTCTTTAGCCTCGAGTCAAGAATGCAAATGATTAGCCTGCTTTATGATGATCAGCCCCGAATACAAGTCGAAGTTTTTTCGGGCCTTACTATTGATTTTTGCCGTTCACATGGGGTGAGGTTCCTTTTGAGAGGCTTACGAACCTCGGCCGACTTCGAGTATGAACGTGTCGTTGCCCATGCCAATCGAAAACTTTATCCCGATATCGAAACCGTATTTTTGCTTGCCGCACCTGAACACTCCTATATTAGTTCTTCACTGGTGAAAGAGATACTGGCCTATGGCGGTGATGCAAGCTCGTTTCTCCCTCCTGGTTTGAAATTGGACGCTTGTCTACCCGGCAAATGAATTTTTTTAAAATTTCTATTTTCGAAAATTTCATTCATCTTCATCGGAAAGCGAGAAAACCAAAAAGAATTTTATTGGTTTTAGGGCTTATTTTTTTGTCTGATATATTACTTTATGGCGGGGAAGTCGTCATTACAGGAAATTTTAGCAAAGCAGCCGGTGAACAGGTGCAAGTTTTTACTTATTCCGATTTCCTGAGTTTGAATGAAACCCTTCTGGCCCAAACTACCATTGATACGCAAGGTTATTTTACACTCGAATTTCAGATAGAAGCCCTTCAGCCTATCCTGCTCGATATCGCGTTTTATCGTCAGATCATTTATGTTGAACCTCAAAAAACTTACCACATTCAATCCCATCGGTTTCATGTTCTCGAAAATGGGAATCCCTATATCCCTCGATACTTCATCGATGCTGAAATTTTTTCTGAAAGCCCTTCTGATTCAATATTTCGTGGATTGGAATATCATATCTATAATTTTTACGATACGACTACTACTAGATTATTGAATCAGCCTCGAACTGAATTTGTCGAACTTTTTGTTCAGAAGATTTTGAAAAACATCCCCGAAAGCATTCCTGAAAATTACGAAAAGGCTATTCTTTTTAGATTAGCATCATTGTTTCCCAAGGCTCAACTTCCTTCCGGATATTCCACCTTAGACGAAATTCCAATCGATTATAACAATTATGAATATTTTCGATGGATGGAAGATTTTTTTCGAAAGAAGCTTCTCATAGAAAATTCACTGACAGCCAGTTCGAAGGTTTCCCGGGCTTTGATTATGGCGGTAAATAAATCGGTAACTTATCACCAGCTTCAGGATACCATATCGAAATTCTTTGGTATCGAAAAACTCGATGCAAAAGAGTTATATACTTTGGTGGCTTTGAAAATATTTTATTCCACCCCTATGTTTTCCAACTCCAGTATCCTTTATTTTCTGGAGCAGATACGGGATGATTCGCACATAGAGAGTCATAAGCGAATGGCTCAGAATCTACTCGAAAGATTTACAAGATTGAAACCCGGGAGTTTGCTACCTGATAAAGTTGTGAAAAGTTATAAGGGAGACAGTATTCGATTGCGCGAATATAGCCAGAAACCATTGTATATTGTATTTGCACGTAAGGAATGCCTGACATGCCTTGCGAATCTCGAAATGCTAAGGCCCCTTTCAGTAAAATTCAAGGATCAAGTAAATTTTTTGGCCATTTTTACAAGTCATGATACACTTGCAGATGCTCGAACAATAGAGCAGATGAATTATCCCTGGCCGAGCGTATTAGGAGGGCGGAACTACGAATTGCTTCGAGCTTTTGAGGCCTATGCCTTACCACTTGAAATGCTAATTTCTCCCGGAGGTATCATAGCTGCTTATCCAGCTTACCGGGTAAATGAAGGTCTTGAAATTACTTTGCAGAAGATGTTGATGCGCGCTCTACCGTCTGGGAGCCTTCCTCACTGAAAAAACTAAAATTTACCCTTCCATAATTCTTCTTTTTTATGAAGAATGGATGATGAGAAAAGTCTATTTTTTTTGGATGTTCGATGATGAGCCATCCACCGGGATACAAGAAATGATTCCGAAAAATCAAGTCTGGAATAAAGGTAGTTTTCGAAAAGTCATAAGGGGGATCGGCAAAAATGATATCGAATTGCTGCACAGGCTTTTGTAAATAGGAAAACACGTCGGTATGCACCAGCAATAAATTATCGAAACCCATTCCTTTTGAGGCTTCATTCATCCAATCGATGCATCTAGGATTATTATCGACCGCAACCACTTCGACACTTCCCCTCGAAATGAACTCAAACGAAATGCTTCCCGTACCTGCAAATAAATCGAGCACGTGAAGGCCTTCCATCTCCCATGCATTTTCGATGACATTGAAAAGCCCCACTTTGGCCATATCGGTAGTTGGCCTTACATCGAGATTCATTGGAGGATGAAGTATTTTGGCCTTTCGTTTCCCTCTTATAATTCGCATTGCAAAGAATAGATAATGTTCAGAAAATAATGAGAAGGTATTTGATCAAAAGCATAGGTGTAAATAACATCTTTGTTTCGGCTGGCAAAATTAACATTTCGAACGTAACGGATGAGGATGAGATGAAGTAGTGAACCGGTATCGATTTCACCCATCAGTATTACCGGCACTATCTCAGGATTCAGGCCAAGCTGTTCGAAACCGAATAGAACGAAATAGATAAAATCTTCTTGGGTAGAATAAGGGAAGGTATTATAAAAGATCAGTTTGTTTTTAACAGTATAAGCCATCTCGAAATAAAAGCGATGGGGATAGATGAACACGTTTTCATTCAACTCACCGATATTGCCGTGGGCTATTATTGCTTCAATAAAACACGATGAAGCATGATGAAACTTAACTGAAGGCAAGATAAAAGCGATTTGTTTTTGCCATTCGGCTGGGAGGGCAAATACATTCCATGCTTCTATGGAGGGTATATATTCACTTCTTAATATATAATCCTGAGGAATTTGCAGGTTGAAGCTTAAATATTCGTGGAGGGCATGTTCATCGTAAAGTGCTTCAGGAATTAGCGTGGAATAACGATTTTCGATCCATATTCCTGAATGTCCAAATGGATTTCCTAACCAAGCATGCTCGATCACAAAATTCGAAAATAGACATAAGGCCTTTTCATTTCTCAAGGCTCTGTTTACATCGAGGGGTATTACAAACTCAAAACTGCCTAATTCAATCAGCCGGCGAGGTTCTTTATTCCCGGCTACATACGAAAATCCATCCCCCGAAAGAAGGATGGATAAATGATAGTCTTGCGTCTGATTGGAATTGAAACTGTGGTCGCTAACTTGATAAAGGGTTTTTACTGTTTCATTCACATCAGCAAGTTTTAGTAACCGGCCTGGGTAGGTCTACTCCCAGTTTCCATCAATGGATACTTCGGTCATCGAACCTACTTTCAGACCTGGGAATTTGTTCAAAGCTTCTAAGGATGCATTATAATTACGAATGAGCTGTTCATCTAATCCTTTGAGAATATCTACATTCAGCGCCGAAGCCATAAACACAGGTACTTTAAGCCCTCCCTTGTCGATAAAACCGGCTTCAAGTTTTATCTTTACCTCAGGATTGAAAGGATTGATAGCGATATCCTCTATTCTGAATCCTTCCCGTTTCCCGAATAAAGAGTCGTAAACCAGTGTATAACCAATGGTATCGCTAATGGAGCGAGTAAAGGTAGTATCGGTAGGATCGGGGATCATACGAACTACGGGAATCTTGGCAGTTTTAGCAAAAACAAAGAGGGTGTCGAAACTGCCACAATATTTTTTATTAGCATTCTTATACATTTTTTCGATCTCACGTATATCTTTTAGTTTTTGAATGATCACTCCATATCGGTAATTCTTTTCCTTTTCGAAACGGAGAGGAGTCATTATACTGTCATAGATCAAGTAGCATAGAACTATGATGACTATTCCGAGGGAGATTCTGATGGCATTCTTCATAGGATTTAAATTTTTATGCGATGCAAAAATAGAAGTTTTTTATAAAAAAAAATACTCGATATATAACGATAAAAGAATTATTTTATTGAGAGAAGACAATTCGATTTTTAGCAATTCAAAACTTATTGATTATCAACATAAAATTTCGAACACTTATTTTAATGATACCAAAGAAGCCAATTGCAATCGAATTTTTGCTTGATTAAATTGAGTGTCTATCTATCGACTTCATCGTGATTGATGTTTTGTAGGAAGTCATCTCGAAAATTTCGATGAAGCAATTCTATTTGTAGAAGTGAATGTTCTTCGATAAATTTCGTGGAATACGATTTAGGTAATAAGTCGAAAGTCATCAACCATTCATCGAAGCCAGGAATTCTTCGTTGGACTGGGTAAATTTCATTTTATCCTGCAAAAATTCCATGGCTTCCTGAGAAGTCATATCTGCAAGATGATTCCGTAGAATCCACACTCTTTGCAGAACTTCTTTGGGCAGCAGTAAATCGTCGCGGCGGGTTGAGGAAGCGACAATGTCGATAGCAGGGAAGATGCGTTTATTGGAGAGTTTACGGTCGAGTTGCAATTCCATGTTTCCGGTGCCTTTGAATTCTTCGAAGATCACTTCGTCCATTTTCGAACCTGTATCGATGAGTGCAGTGCTCACAATAGTGAGTGAGCCACCATTTTCGATTTGTCGTGCAGCACCGAAGAAGCGTTTGGGTTTTTGCAGGGCATTGGCTTCGACTCCTCCTGAAAGTACTTTGCCCGAAGCAGGCGATACGGTATTGTAAGCTCTTGCTAAACGAGTAATCGAATCGAGCAGAATGACCACATCATGTCCACATTCTACCAAACGTTTGGCTTTTTCGAGGACGATACCCGAAATTCTGACATGGCGTTCAGCAGGTTCATCGAAAGTAGAGCTAATTACTTCTGCTTTTACGCTTCGTTGCATATCGGTAACTTCTTCGGGGCGTTCGTCGATTAAAAGTACAATCAGATAAACATCGGGATGATTGAAGGCAATGGCATTGGCAATTTCTTTCAGAATCATTGTCTTGCCTGTTTTTGGCTGGGCTACGATCAATCCTCTTTGTCCTTTGCCGATGGGGGCAAACATGTCGATAATTCTCGAAGTAAGTGTAGCATCGGGATGCCCAGTGAGCTTGAATTTTTTATAAGGGAACAAAGGTGTCAGAAAATCGAAAGGGACACGGTCGCGGATCTTTTCCGGTTGCAACCCATTGATCAACTCTACTTTCACCAGAGGAAAAAACTTCTCGTTATCTCGGGGAGGCCTGATCATTCCTTTTATGGTATCTCCCGTTTTAAGACCCAGCATTTTGATTTGATTGGAAGCCATATAGATATCATCGGGTGAAGGAAGATAATTGTAATCGGAAGAACGCAGAAATCCGTGTCCTTCGGGCATTAGCTCGAGTACACCTTCGCTGCTGACTATTCCTTCCATGCTGAATGGGTAGAAATCATCGCGTTTACGTTCGTATTTTTCGAAAGGTGTCCGCTGGTAACGCAGGTTTATTTCTCTTTGAGCCCTTTCTCTGGCTATAATTTCTTTATAATCCAGTTTATCCGTTAAAGAAGATTCAACCGCAGCTTCTGGTTCGAGTCTTTCTTCGCTTGCAATGTTTTCTTCTTTATCGTTATCATTTCCGTTTTCCTCATCAAAAACCTGAAGTTTTTCTGGTAGAAAATCGACATTGAGGTGCTCACCCCTTTTCATCGACATGGTAACGACATGGGGCCTTCGGGGAGCTTCCTTGTCAGGCAAGGGTGGAATTGTATTTTGTGGCTCTTTGGGTGGGTCGGTATGTTCGACCGGAGCGGATGGAAGAGTTGTTGTTTCTTCTTCCGTTTTTTTAGGAGGCCGGCCTCTTCGTTTGCCTTTAGTGGGCTCTTTAGCATTTAATTGAGGTGAATTCAAAACCGGATTTTTGGGAGGCCGGCCTCGTCGAGGTCGGCTTTGCTCGGCTGCAAGAGTCTCTTGAGATGGATTGGCAGCCTGATGATCGATAATCTTGTAGATCAAATCCATTTTCGATAATTTGTCTATGTCCTCAATATGCAACGACTGAGCGATTTCCCTCAATTCGGGCAAAAATTTTTCATTTAGCTCTTGAAGATTATACATGTTAAGAGTGTTGAAAGTATATAGCCAAATATTTTCTTCTTCAGTGGATATTACCACCTTCTCTTCTTCAAAACTATTTAAAAACTGATATTAGAAGTAAACTATTTATAACCTCCACTGCTTCAATCGAATATATTTCTATCCTCCATATTATATCAAAAAATCATTAGAAATTTTACCGAGATGTGCAGGAGGCAAATTTTAATGCTGCAAAGGTAAGAAGTTTTTATAAACTTTTCAGCATTTTGAACCTTTTTTTGAAAAAAATTTAAACAGATACCCCATTCAAATCAAATAGGATTTTTTCTGATGAATGCTCAAGAGAATTTTTAAGTAATTCAACAAAAATTCAGTACTTTTGAATCTTCGTTTTAATTTTGCAAAAAACCTGAACCAATGATTCAACGAATTCAGACCATTTATCTGTTGATAGCAGTAATTGCCACACCTATACTGCTTTTCTTTTTCCCGCTTGCAGGATATTTTAGTGACATGGCCGTCATAAAATTATTTCTCACGCATGTTCAGAATCTCGTTCCTTCAGGTGAAATGCCGTTAAAATTGAATCCTTTTCTCCAATATACTGGAACATTTATCGCAATTATTGCCGGAGCTTTTATTCTTTATGCTTTATTTACTTTCAAGAACCGTATCAAACAGGTAAAATTGGTAAGAATCTCTTTATTTCTCATCATTCTGATGATAGCTTGGCAGTTCTTCATTACCGATTTGATTAAGAAAAATCTTGGCATCATACCCAATTATGAATTAGGCATTTATATGCCCATCATTTCTCTGATTTTCCTTTTACTGGCGCAGCGCGCAATTTTGAAAGACGAAAGGAAAGTTCATGCTGCCGACAGGCTTCGCTGATTATTTACTTCGAAATGAATTTCATCGTCTGGCAAGACAGGAGTTTTCGAATCATTATTTCTCGCTCCTTGTTTCGAATAACCTGCTTTTCCTTTCACAGAAACAGGTAGATTGTGGAATAAACTCCTTCCTTTATCAAGTCTATTTTAATTCATATCACGAAAATTATCTTCGTTTGAAACATCTAATGATCCCTTTTTAATAAATTTTTAGATAACCCTGTGAAGTTTCGTTATATGCTTGCCTTTGAGCTGAATGTTCCATCTACAGTGAAATTTTTGAAATCGTTATGAAACACTTTCAGCCATATTGATCTATTTTGAGGGGAGACTTGCTTTATACATGGCACAGCGTGAAAAATAGTTTCTACGGAAGTCTTGTTTTTTCCCTGCATTCACTCGTTAAGTCAGTTTTACTGAAATTGGTCTTATCTACATGAGATTTTACTTCTTTTGTTATATCTATGTGGATAATTTATCTTATGCTTCTTTATTATCGAATTTAAAACATATCATTGATCCTTACCTGTATGTATTCATTCAAATCATCTCAATTCGAAATTCTGAATTTATTTTGTTTTCGAATTTTACGTCAATTTTTGTAAAACTTTCTACATGTTTGTCTGAGCGTTGGGGATTTCGGCTGGCATGGGGAAAGTGCTTGGATTCAGATCGAGCTGATAGTTTATTCGATATAAGAAAAGAGCTTGCGGGTTTCATTCTAAAATTAGGGCAAAAAGGAGTATTTCGGGATATAATATCGAGTGAAGGCTTTTTAAAAATTTGTGATCAATTAAAAATCCCCTTTCTGAATTTTGAGTGTTGATGAAATTCCATTCAAACCGAAGGGGGATGAAAAATTATGCGAATTTACTATTAAGCGAAAACTTTCTGAAGTTTTGAAGAATTACGACAATCCGGTGGCACTTTCGGGTTGAACCACTTGGTGAGTCTTGATAACAATTTCGTCTTTGTCCTTGTCGTGGTCAATAAAGATTACGTCGCCTGGATTGAGTTTGGTGCGTATAATTTCTTCTGCTAAGGCATCTTCCACATATTTTTGTATAGCGCGTTTCAGTGGTCGAGCACCGAATTGAGGATCCCAGCCTTTATCGACCAGAAAATCCTTAGCCTCGGTTGTAACCACAATCTCATAATTCAAGTTACGAACCCTTTCATAGAGCTGTTTCATTTCGATGTCGATAATCTTGTGAATATCATCGCGTTCAAGATTATTGAATATGATGATATCGTCTATACGGTTGAGGAATTCGGGTGAGAATGTTCTTTTCAGTGCATTTTCGATGACGCTGCGTGTATTCTCGTTTTGCTGAGAAATTTTAGCACTGGTAGCAAATCCCACTCCCTGGCCAAAATCTTTCAACTGACGCGAACCAATATTAGAAGTCATGATAATAATAGTATTCTTGAAGTCGACTCTTCTACCCAAACTGTCGGTGAGCACGCCATCATCTAAAACTTGGAGCAGGAGATGAAATACATCGGGATGAGCCTTTTCGATTTCGTCGAGCAGGACAATGGAATAAGGTTTACGACGAACTTTCTCGGTTAACTGACCTCCTTCTTCATAACCAACATAACCCGGAGGCGCACCAACCAAGCGTGATACCGCAAATTTCTCCATATATTCACTCATATCTATACGGATGAGAGCATCTTCCGAATCGAACAGATATTTAGCCAGAACCTTTGCCAGATGGGTTTTCCCAACTCCCGTGGGACCCAGGAATATAAAGTTTCCTATAGGTTTATTTGGATCCTTGAGTCCGGCGCGATTGCGACGGATGGCACGCACTACCTTTCGTATGGCTTCATCCTGTCCGATGATGCTTCTCTTGAGATCTTCCTCCATATTTAAAAGACGCGCACCCTCATTTTGAGCCACTCTTTGAATAGGAATGCCCGTCATCATGGCTACGACTTCTGCAACATTTTCCTCGCTAACAATTTCACGGTGGATGCGGCTATTTTCTTCCCAGCGTTTTTTAGCTTTTTCGAGCTCGATAGTTAGTTTGCGTTCCAGATCTCTGAAATTGGCCGCTTCTTCGAACTTTTGGGCATTAATGGCATCCGATTTACGCTGCTTAACTTCTTCGATGTTCTTTTCGATATTGAGAATTTCTTCGGGCACGTGTATGTTTTTAATATGCACGCGTGCACCGGCTTCGTCGAGGGCATCGATGGCCTTATCGGGAAGATAACGGTCGGTGATATACCGCATGGTAAGATAAACACAGGCGTGAATAGCTTCATCGGTGTATTTTACCAGATGATGATCCTCGTATTTTTCTTTGATGTTCATTAAAATCTCGACGGTTTCTTCGGGTGTGGTAGGATCGACCATCACTTTTTGGAAACGTCTTTCGAGAGCCCCATCTTTTTCGATATATTGACGATATTCATCTAAGGTAGTGGCTCCAATTACTTGTATATCACCTCTGGCAAGAGCAGGCTTGAACATATTCGAAGCATCGAGGCTACCCGAAGCATTTCCAGCTCCCACCAGGGTATGGATTTCATCGATGAAAAGAATGACATCGGGATTTTTTTCCAACTCATTCAAAACGGCTTTCATACGCTCTTCGAATTGTCCTCTGTATTTAGTACCCGCTACGAGAGAACCCAGGTCGAGACTAACGATTCTTTTGTTGAACAGCGAACGTGGTACTTCACGTTTGATAATTTTCATGGCCAATCCTTCGGCAATGGCAGATTTCCCAACTCCTGGCTCACCAATCAAAACAGGATTGTTTTTCTTGCGACGGCTCAAGATCTGGGCAATTCTTTCCATTTCTTTTTCACGCCCTACTATGGGATCGAGACGATCTTCTTCGGCAGCTTTGGTAATATCACGTCCAAAATTGTCGAGAACCGGAGTCTTGCTTTTAGGATCGGCATTCCGTTTCAGGTTCGTAAATTCTCTGTCGTCGTCGGAATCGTCATCCGATTGGCCACCCCGCCGTAAGTCGGAATAAGGTAAATCTTTCCTGGATAGATGATTCTCATCGGAAGTCGATAACAACTTTACTTCAGCCTTGATCTCATCATATCCAATATCATATTTTTGTAAAGCCTTTTCTACAAGGTTGCCCCCAACTTTCAAAATGGCCAGTAATAGATGCTCTGTGCCAATCACTTCGCTGCTTAAGTCCTTAGCCTCGAGATAGGTGAGTTTCAAAGCGCGTTCGGCTTGTCTGATCAATGGAATATTATCCGTATTCACAGGCCTTGAAGAAGTATTTAGGATGGATGATTCTATCATGGCCTTCATCTCGTTAAGATCAGCCCCATAATATTGCATGATCTTAACTGCCATTCCTTCGCCCTCACGTACCATCCCAAGAAAAAAATGTTCAACCCCAATATAGTCATTACCTAATCGAATCGCTTCCTCACGACTATATGACAAAACGTCTTTAACTCTTTGTGAAAATTTTGCTTCCATATAAAACTTAAACCTCTACTTTCTTTTAACAATATTCATAAGCAATTGTTTCGCAAAATTATAGCTTGTTCTTTTAAAATCGTAATGGTTAACTGCAAATTTTCTACCAAACTTTCAGTATTTCAAAAATTTTTTCAAAATTAATCATTTTGATCTCTGGTTTTCATTGTGAAAGATTTTATTTCTCAGTTTGGAACTATTTATCAGGCAAACAGATAGGTAAGTATGTTTCGTACGGGCCTCTTCGATACGAAGAAAATGACTAATTTTGCACATCCTTTTTTTAGAGGATAAAAATCATTAAATGAAAAGTTTAGAAAATTAATGGAAGAAAAACAAGGAAAGGTTATTGCGGTTAATATTGAGAACCAGATGAAATCGGCCTACATCGATTATTCGATGTCCGTCATTGTTTCAAGAGCCTTACCCGATGTGAGAGACGGATTGAAGCCCGTTCATCGCAGAATATTATATGGAATGTATGATTTGGGCATACTCTCCAACCGACCATATAAAAAATCGGCCCGTATAGTCGGTGAAGTATTGGGGAAATATCATCCTCATGGAGATTCGTCGGTTTACGACGCCATGGTGAGGATGGCTCAGGATTGGTCGCTTCGTTATCCACTGATTGATGGTCAGGGAAATTTCGGAAGTATAGACCAGGATCCACCAGCCGCCATGCGTTATACAGAAGCCCGGCTTCGCAAGATTGCCGAAGAAATGTTGGTCGACATCGAAAAAGATACCGTTGATTTTCAAAATAATTTCGACGATTCTTTGCAGGAGCCCACGGTTTTGCCCGCAAAATTGCCTAATCTACTCTTGAATGGTGCTTCGGGAATTGCCGTTGGGATGGCTACCAACATGCCTCCTCATAATCTCAAGGAAGTAATAGATGGCTGTATAGCTTATATTGACAATAAAGACATAACAATAGCCGAGCTGATGAACTATATCAAAGGCCCGGATTTTCCTACCGGAGGAATTATTTATGGTTATGACGGAGTAAGAGAAGCTTACGAAACCGGACGGGGTAGAATCATTTTGAGAGGCACGGCCGACATCGAGGAGGACAATGACAGAGAACGCATCGTGGTTACATCTATCCCTTATCAGGTAAATAAGGCCGAAATGATCAAGAGAACTGCAGATTTGGTTAACGAAAAGAAAATAGATGGAATTAGCGATATACGCGACGAATCGGATCGCGAAGGATTGCGTATTGTATATGAACTCAAACGTGAAGCTAATGCCAATGTGGTTCTCAATCAATTATATCAGCATACTCCACTTCAGACTTCGTTCAATGTAAATAATATTGCACTGGTCAAGGGCAGACCTTTTACCTTGAACCTTAAGGAACTTATTGTCTATTTTATCGATCATCGTCATAATGTAGTGATAAGAAGAACGAAATTCCAGTTGAATGAAGCCGAAAAACGTGCACACGTCCTTGAAGGTTTGCTCATTGCTCTCGATCACATCGATGAAGTAATTGCCCTTATTAAAAGTTCGGCCGATACCGAAGAGGCTAAAAATGGACTTATGGAAAAATTCGGGCTAACTGAGATACAGGCCAAAGCTATCCTTGCCATGAGACTTTCGACTCTCACCGGTTTGGAACGCGAAAAACTTCAACAAGAATATCAGGAACTACGCCGCATGATCGATTATTACAAGGAAATCCTCTCGAACGAAAGCATTCGCATGGATATTATAAAGAAGGAACTGTTCGAGTTGAAGGAAAAATATGGAGACGAACCTAAAACCGAAATAGAGTACACTTCCCAGGATTTTAGAGTAGAAGATACCATAGCCGACGACAGCGTAGTAGTAACCATATCCCATCTGGGGTATATCAAACGAACTCCTTTGCGAGAATACAGACGCCAAAAAAGGGGAGGACAGGGAGCCAAAGGAAGTGATATTCGTGAAGAAGATTTTGTGGAGCATTTGTTTGTTGCTACCAATCATAACTATTTATTGCTGTTTACCGAAAAAGGAAAATGTTTCTGGTTAAGGGTTTTCGAGATCCCGGAGGGAGTAAAAACAGCAAAGGGCAGGCCTATTCAGAATCTGATAAATCTGGAATCTGACGATAAAATAAGGGCTTACATTAATCTGAAAAATCTCTCCGACCCTGAATATATTAACAACAATTACATCATTTTATGTACAAGAAAGGGCATTATCAAGAAAACCTCGCTCGAAGCCTATTCCCGCCCACGAATCAATGGTATCAATGCCATCAACATCAGGGAAGGTGATCATCTGTTGGAAGCCAGACTTACCGACGGGCAAAGTGAAATTATCATGGCCTTGCGTTCGGGTCGTGCCATTCGATTTTCCGAAACAAAAGTAAGGCCAATGGGCCGCACGGCTATGGGAGTGAGAGGTGTTCGACTGGCTCACAAAAATGACGAAGTAATCGGAATGATTTGCCTCGATAGCCATGATTATGATATTCTGGTCGTATCGGAAAAGGGTTATGGAAAACGATCGAGCCTTGACGATTATAGGGAAACTAACCGAGGTGGCAAAGGCGTTAAAACACTGAATATCACCGATAAAACGGGAGACTTGATCGCTATTATCAATGTCAAAGATTCCGACGACCTGATGATCATCAATAAAAATGGCATACTTATACGCATTCCTGTTGCTGAATTGAGAATACAAGGCAGAGCTACTCAAGGCGTGAAACTCATCAATCTGAAGGGAAACGACGAAATTGCTGCAGTAACCCGCGTTGAACCCGAAGAAGAAGATAAAAACGAAGAAGAAGAAGAAACCTCGAGGATACACACAGCAATAGATGAAATGCCAACCCCCGAACCTGAATTCGAATCAGGTCCTATAGAATCGATAGAAGATGAAGACAATACTGCTGAGGATTAATTTTTCTAATTCTACGATTTGATTTGAAATGAATAAAATTCATAATTTTGTCAGAGGAAAATTGATACAAAATTCTTAATTACCATGAAAAGATTCCTTTTGACGATTTTTATAGCTTGCAGTGTAAGTATTGCTTGGAGTCAAACTGCCAAAAGAACGACAGCTTACAATTTTCTTCGCAATGGCAAGCTCGATAAAGCTCTCGAAAACATCGAACCCTGTTTGACCCATCCAAAAACCATGAATGAAGCAAAGACATGGTTTTATCGTGGAAACATCTACCTTCAAATTGGATTGAGCGAAAAACCCGAATACAAAGCATTAAGCGATAATCCATTTCAGATAGCTTACGAAAGTTATCAGAAAGCTCTGACACTGGAAGGAGCCAATGAATTCAAACTCGATATCATTCAGAATATGAACGTGATAGCCGAAGGATTCTATGTAAAAGGAGTAGAAAGATTCAATGGACAAGATTACTCCTCGGCAGCCAATTTGTTTATCGAAGCTGCAAAAGTGAAGGAAGAGATTGGAGTTTTCGATACCGCAGCTGTCTATAATGCTGGCCTCTGTGCGGAACTGTCTAATGACAACAAATTAGCCCTCACACAATACCGGAAAGTTTATGAAGCCGGTTTGCGTAAGCCTAATATTTATACTTCATTGATAAATGTTTCTCTGAAAAGTGGGGATACAACTACTGCTATGAATTATGCTACCGAAGGCCTTCAATTATTTCCAGAAGATTTCTCCATTTTGATAGCCGAAACAAATATTTTTTTGGCTAAAAACATGACAGAACAAGCACTGAAGAACCTTGAAATTGCAAAAAGCCTCGACCAAACCAACCCCTCTATTTTCTTTGCTGTGGGGGTTAGCTACGACCGGCTTGGTAACTTCCAGAAAGCAGAAGAGGCTTATTTAAAAGCCATTGAACTTAAACCAGATTACTTTGACGCTATCTATAACTTAGGAGCGCTTTATGTAAACAAGGCAGCAACTACACTCGACGAGGCTAATCTGCTTCCTCTCGAAAAAGAAAAGGAATACAACGAAATGAAGAATCTCGCCGAATCACATCTCGATAAAGCAATCCCTTTCCTCGAAAAAGCCCATCAACTTGACCCTAAAGATAGAAATACCATCGCCTCACTCAAAGAAATCTACGCCCGCAAAGGAAATGTAGAAAAAGCCAAAGAAATGGACGAAAAATTGAAAATGCAATAACCCCTCCATTAAAATCCTTTTTTATTAAAAAGCCTCTGTGAGTATAGAGGCTTTTTTCTTAATTTCGCTTTTTATCATAGTACCTCATTATGAAATCGCTTAAACTTGCTTTTATACTGTTAATTTGTGCCCTTAGCTGCTTTAGCCAAAACATCATGATAAGCAGCCAGAATTATCCCGAAGAAACTACCATAAAATTGAATCCAAAAAATCCGGCCATTATTGTCGCAGGTGCCAATCTGAATAATTATTATTACAGCTCTGATACGGGGCGTACATGGAATCGGGGTCAACTTACATCGAACCATGGTGTTTGGGGCGACCCAGTCATCGAAGTTGATACAACGGGAAATTTCTTCTTCTTTCATCTTTCCAATCCACCATCAGGCAATTGGATCGACCGCATAGTTTGCCAGAAATCTACCAACAATGGGAAAACCTGGAGCGACGGTACCTTTGTGGGATTGAACGGGAAAAAAGCTCAAGACAAACAATGGAGCGTAGTAGATCGACAAACAAATACAATTTATCTGACATGGACTCAGTTCGACAGCTATGGAAGTAGCTCCCCGTCCGATAGCAGCATCATACTGTTTTCAAAATCAGTAGATGAAGGGATGAGTTGGGAAACGCCCAAAAGAATCAACAAGATTGCAGGTGATTGTATAGATAGTGATAATACTGTAGAAGGCGCTGTACCTGCTGTAGGACCATTAGGCGAACTTTATGTGGCATGGGCTGGCCCCGGTGGTATTTGGTTCGACCGCTCGAGCGACAGAGGCCAAACCTGGCTCGAAAATGACATATTCGTCGATGCCATGCCCGGTGGCTGGGATTACGATATTCCAGGCATCAGCCGCACCAACGGATTCCCGATTACCAAATGTGATCTCAGTAACAGCCCATATCACGGAACAATTTATATCAATTGGTCCGACCAACGCAACGGCACAGACGATACCGATGTTTGGCTATCAAAATCTATCGACGGTGGATTCACATGGTCAACCCCTATAAGAGTGAATGACGATGAAATGGGACATCAACAATTTTTTACATGGATGGACATCGATCAAACAACAGGATGGCTTTATTTTGTTTTCTACGATCGCAGGAACTATACCGATAATAAGACCGATGTGTATTTGGCCATTTCTGCCGATGGAGGCGAAACCTTCCTTAATAGGAAAATAAGCGAAAGCCCTTTTGTACCCGTTTCGGGAATCTTCTTCGGAGATTATACCAACATTTCGGTACATAATAATATCATTAGACCTATCTGGACTCGACTCCACAATGGACAACTCAGCATCTGGACCGATATTACTCCCCTTGAAAACCTTCTTGCCTCAACACAAAACACCTACCCAACAAAAGAAAATGGAACAGTAGAGGGTTATCCTAATCCAAGCAAGGGAATTTTTTATGTTAGTTTCAAACTTCATGCTCCTGCATTGGTTTCACTCGACATTTACGACCAAAATGGTCGCCTCGCCCACTCCATTTTTTCCCAATGCCAATTCGATTATGGCAAACATATCATTCCTATTGACACCAAAAAAATCGGCCTTAAACCTGGCTCATACATTTGTTCATTAAAATCGAAGGAATGGAAAGAAAAACAAATTGTGATGATTGTGCTTTAAAAACCACCAATAACTCCAGAACTCTAGATTCGGCATAAAATTAATAGGAGAAAAATATCCAATAAAATTATTTTTTGTTATCGCAATTTTAATACAGATTTTTTAATCTGTTTTTTCTTGCAGGCTGAGTATGACAATGGCAAAAATCATGACAATGGCACTAATCCATTGAACAAGTGAAAGAGTAACGTGATTAAATAAATAATCGAAAATAACTGCCGATAGAGGGAAAAACAACTCACATATAGTAGATACGGAAGCCTTTACATGACGCAAGCCAAAATAGAAGAGGAAGATAGCTCCCGAACCCGTTGTCAGTCCAATGATGACGAAAAGAATCCAATTGAGGGTTGTAACTCTGGAAAGTTCAGAGAAGCGACCTGTTAACAGAATATAAGGAAGAAGAATGAGGGCTGTTAATCCATAACGGATAAAAGTAGCGGTTTCGAAACGAACTTCTTTAAGTGCCCATTTACTAAATACTGTGCTGCTGCCAAATGAAAATGCAGCTAGCAAAGAAAACCCAGCGGCATAGAGCATATTAGGATCCCTACTTATTGTAGGCAATTGGAAACCAAATGTTAAAAAATAACCCGCTATAATAGCAATTGCTGCCCAGATAAAAAAATTCGGTTTAAGTTTCTCTTTCAGTAAGAAGGTAGCTAAGGTAATAGCAAAAACAGGCTGTAACTTTTGTAATAGCACTACTATAGTTAGTTTCTGAAAATGAACCAGAAATAAAGCTTTCACCATAGCCAGTGTGCCAATAGCCCCTCCAAACAAAGCTACCAAAATAAGAGCAAGCCAACTTTGAGCTGAAAGATTCTTAAAGTATGTATATTCGCGAAATAAAAAAAATTGCATGAGAATAAAAGGAATCAGATGAAGCATGAAAACTACAAAAGCCACATCTAGATTATAAAGGCGAGGAGTTAGCACAATTCCATCCAATCCCCACATGATAGCAGCTATGCTGATGGCAACTCCTCCTAAAACTTTTTTTCGGGCTGTTTTCTCCATTTCTGGCAGCAAAATTACTCTATTTCGATAATTTCATATAAATTTGAGCCTTGTTGAAATTCGAAAATATATGCAACAAGCCTTATTTTATGAAAGACTCGAGGACATGAAAGTAAAGTGTTTGCTTTGTCCTCATGAATGTTTGCTCAGTGAAGGAAAAATTGGCGTATGCCGCGTCAGAAAAAATATATCGGGTGAACTCTATGCTTTAAATGATGGGATTATTTCTTCAGCCAATCTCGATCCCATAGAAAAAAAACCTCTCTATCATTTTTATCCTGGCTCATTGATATTTAGCATAGGTTCTTATGGATGCAATATGCACTGTCGGTTTTGCCAAAACTGGGAAATATCTCAGCCAACAGATAACATTTTCAGTTTGCGACCCATTGTTCCTGCCTCCGAGATTATCAAAGCGGCTTTGAATCATAAAGAAAATATTGGCATTGCCTATACCTATAATGAACCTATCGTTTCATACGAATATGTCATCAAAATGGCTACCCTGGCCAAGGAAAAAGGACTGAAAAACGTTATGGTGAGTAACGGTTTCATCAATCAGGAACCTCTACTTCGAATTCTTCCTCTCATCGACGCATGGAATATCGACTTGAAAGCCTTCGATGAATCGTTCTACAAGCGTTTAACCGGTGCACAGCTTGCACCTGTGCTCGAAACCCTTAAAACCGTTAGAAAATCAAAAGCTCATCTCGAAATTACCACCTTGGTCATCCCCAATGAAAATGACGAAGCCTCTAAATTCAAAAAAATGGTCAACTGGTTGGCCGACGAATTAGGAGAAGATACTATTTTACATCTTAGTAGATATTTCCCTCGGTATCATCATCAATCAACCATTACACCAGCACATAAGCTGGTCGAATTTTACAACATCGCCCGCCAACGTTTGTACTGGACGTATGTGGGCAATATTGAACTTGACATAGGCAATAACTCAATATGCCCGAAATGCAAAAATATAGTGGTATGGCGTAAAGGTTATCATACGGCTGCAAAAGGTTTGGATGAATCAGGAAATTGCAGGTTCTGCAAAACATCTCTCCCTTTCGTAGTTTAATGATGAAAAATGCATCTTCCCACTAACGGCAATCATTCTTCTATCTAAATCTTCCAACCTCCTTAACAATCTTATTTTTAGAAAAGCACTCATTAAAAAAAGAATTTTTCCCGAGTAGTAATTTCTTAGATATATTGATAAATAATCTATATCTTTATAGCCGAATTTAATTTTATCTTCCTGATGTTCAACTAAAAAAATTTACCATGGAATGCCCGGTTTGTCATCGCCAAGGGATAGACTCCCTTTTGCAAAAATGCCCCGAATGCGGAGCTGACCTTACCCCTCTGGGTCGTATTCAAAAGCTCAGGCAAAGGGTAAAAAGAAACTACACCTTGATGCTGTCGCTAATTGTAATATTAGTAATAGCCAACCTCATTGGAATTTTTCAATATCATTCATCAACCTCCTTAACCAAAACAAAATTACTGAGCGATTCTGTTACCCAATTAATACAGGTAAACCAAGAACTAAGTGATTCGTTAAACATCCTCAAAGATTCGTTACAAAAACTTTTTGTTGCCCAAAAAGAATACTCTAAAACTGAAGAATCCACTACCCTCGAACACATCGTAGTCAAGGGCGAAAGTCTATGGAAGATTGCAGAGAAATATTTAGGAGATGGCAGTCTTTATTCAAAAATAGCCCGCGATAATTTCTTGAGTGACCCTTCACAAATAGCAGAAGGGCAAAAAATCATCATTCATAAAAACCCGTAAAATCTAATAACCATGAAAACTCTCCATGTAATAGATGAGATACTGATAGAAACTACAAATTACTTGCAGGAAATATGGGATTTAACCACGCAGAATAGTGAACTTACAAATAATTTGGCTCAATGTCAGGAAAACCTGAAATCCACACTCGAGACCTTAAAAAAGAGAGAAGAAAGCCTGCGAGAAAAACAAGCTTATATTGAAAATCTCGAAAAAATTAAAGCTGACTTGGAAAGCCAACTCTTGCAATCGCAAAACCTCTGTTCCGATTTGCGATCACAACTTCTTGAAAAGGAAGCATCATTGAATCAAATAAGAAAAGAGAACAAAAATCTATCCAATGAAATCGCAGTTTTACAAAACAAGATAGAGCAAGCCGAAAACAGGATTCAAGAATTAAACTCGAAAAATTTAGAGCTCGAATCATTATTACACGAAACTCAAGAAAATCTCAAAAATGCTCGGTTTGAAATAGAAAATCTCCAGCAATCTCTTCCCCCAGAGCAATTAAATAATGACGAAACAAATGAATAATTTATTCTTGTTATTAATTGAGGTTTCATAGAAAACAATCGATAGAATCATTATTAAAAAAGCCGGTTATTCTATCCGAGTTTAATCAAAAGGACAATAATAGGTGGAATTTTTGTTTCAAAAATAAATTTTTGTTGAAGTGAAAACCAATTGGAAGTGAAAATTTTAATGTTTAAATTGTAAAATGTAAACCCTTCATAGACAAATAAACCTTAGCTTTAAAAACAACGTTCAAACGAAACTAAATTCAGATTTATTTGAATGATGTTGAGCATAACTTTTTTAAGAAAGCCATTTTAAAATACTTGTTTGCGTTAAGGTAGTGAAAAGGAAAGGAATGTTAGCAAGGTCCTTAAACGAACAGTGAAATTGTATTTTGAATGAATATTGCTTTTTATATTCTCCCTATTTCTATTTCTAAACTTTTGCTTGCTTCCTCTGAAAAATTTAGCCGAAACCTTTCCATAGTTCTCTTTTTATGCTTACCTTTGAATAAAATATTCCATCTTGGATGAAAATCTTTGAAATCTTCACAAAACACTTTAAACCATCAAGATGTATCTTGATAAAAGACTTCTTTGGTTTTCATAAAAAGATAAAAAAATATTTCTATGAATTCTTCATTTCTCCACATCTATGGGTATTAAAGCAATTTAAGAAAATGAACAGAGCACCTACTGATTTTACTTCATTTCTTATCATCTTGTTACTTTATCTTCTTTATCTCTGATAAGAATGAAATTACTTTATAATTTTACTTCCTTTTTGTATTACTACACAGTTGATACCATTTCAAACAGTCTCTTGACTAAATTTTCAATTTATAAAAATCTATCTTTGTAAAATTTAAAATTTTTAAACCGATGAAGAAAAAAAGTTTTATTATTATAGCAGCAATACTACTTATGGCTGGAGGTGGTATTTTATTGGGGAATAATTCAATGAATACCACAAAGTCAACTTCTAATCCTCCTATGGATGGAATCTATATGGTACATGTAATTATCGATGCCTCTGCGGATACCTGGTGTTTAGCCAATTGCGTGGAGAAGGTGGTAGTTACCAATAGCAAGGGGGAAGTGCAGGAACAAGATTTTGTTTACAACACATGGGATTATTACTTTTCTTTTAAAGCCCCATTAGAGAATGGCTGGTTAGCTGCTGGCCTGATACTCATCCCAAACTGTTGCCCTAATTTCGATTATGATCCTGGTTATGCGACTGGTTCATGGTATGCAAATGGTTACCAAATTCTCACAATCAAGATTAATAATTAGTTTACAAAAGAAGCACAGGGAAAAAGAATTTTTCCTGTGCTTCATTAATCTGAATAAATGAAGATGAGGAAATTATTTTTAATACTTATTGTATTTTTCTCATTACAAAACCTATACAGTCAGATTCTGAATGATTCCTGTTACGAGGCCACTTTTATTTGTGGAGAACCATTTTCTTATCCGGCGGCTACTGAATGGACTTTGTGGGAACCCGGGCCAGATTATGATTGTTTAAATTATTTTTTCATGCTTAGCAATAATCGTTGGTTTTATTTCAAGGCTCTTACCTCTGGTTGGGTTAACCTGCATTTTACAGTCCCTTCAGCCCCTTATGGATTTGATTTACCAATAATAATCTGGGGAGGATTTCCTTCCACAGAAGGTGTATGTGTGGAGGGATTAACCGCAGATAAGGTAGTATTCTGTGATTCTACAACTAACATACCATATACGGCCATTTTCGAAGTAACCGAAGGGCAATATTATTATATGTTCATAACTCATCCTATGTGGGTTAACCCTCCTATCCCTTATTTAGTGTATATCAAACAGGTTTATGAATCTCCTCCTGGCGGGCCCTTTGCTGAACTGGATTGCTCACCTCTTTCTAACCAAGACTGCATTTTTAACTTCATCTATCCCGATACTTCAGAATGTAATTCCTCTACCAATACCTTCAGCATTTCGGGAGATATTGGATACACCTATCCTCCCGATGAGGGGGAACTCATCATCAAAGACCTTCCCAGCAACCTTACCGATACCATCAAACCTCCCTTCGAAGGCCTGAATACCTTTCTGATAGAAGACATTCCCTGCGATGGACAAAAACACTATCTTTCGGCTTGGTTTACCGCAGGCAATTGCAGCTTACTGGACAGTCTGAGGGCTCCCTTGGGTGAATGTGCCATAGGTACAATGACGGGAGGAGGAAATTATTGTCAACCCAATGGTCCTTCCGTGGAAGTGTATATCTCAGTGGCAGGAGGCTTGCCTCCCTATTCCTTTTCATGGGCTATAGATGGGATTGTTCAGCCTGGTGTTAGTGGATATACTGGCCCATGGCCTTATGTGATTCAAACTACCCAATCAGGTATTTATACTCTGCAGAGCATCTCGGGTTCTGACTGTCCGGGGACTGCCTTTGGTAGTGCCACGGTAACCACATCCATGCAACCCAATGTAATTTTACAGGATACCTTGGTTTGCGAAGGGACTGCAGTAGTTTTGGATGCAGGCTCTGGTTTCGTATCCTATCTTTGGAATACGGGAGAACAAACTCAAACTATTACTGCAAATAATGCAGGAACCTATTTCGTAACGGTAACGGATTCCAATGGTTGTGAAGGCAGTGGTCAGGCAACGGTTTTCTATCTCCCACGTCCTACACCTAAACCCATAAAACATGATTGATTCGATTAAAAATATTATTTAACATAGAACAAGTTCTCAACTTCAGAACTTTTGATTGGGTTTTAATCAGGTTGTCGTGGTTTTGATGAGAGCGTTTCAGCATTACCTGCTCTAAATAATTACTTCTGTCATCCTATGGAGGTATACTTCTACCATCTGCAATCATTAATTTTTTAAATTTCTTTTCCTATGGTTAAAATCTTAAAGGTTCTTAGCCCGTTAGCGAAAAAACATTGCAGCAGTGGCACAGAGGCCACAAAGGAACAAAGGATTGAAATGATTTTTCTTCGAGTCCTTGGCGTCTTGGCGAGAAAAACATTACACGCAGGGGTGCAAAAGCCACAAAGGAAATTGAAACTCTTCTTTTATCGTTTCTTAGGCCACTGAAATTTAAACAAAACCCAATAGATTTTTAAGGTGGTACTTTGTCACGTCAGTTATGACGAGATTGATATGCAATTATAGGATCAAGAGTTCTGAAAATATTGATAAGCAATTAAAAAATCTCGAGACCCTATACTATTTTCTAATATATTCGGTATTTATCAATTAATTTATTTATCGGGCAAAATATTAAAGTTGAGTTTTTTACAGCAATGATTTTGAATTGATAAAACAATTCGGAGTTATGAAGGCAGGGATTTGTCAATGCAATAGAGGCATTAATAAAATGCGTTTTCAATACGCCTCATGCATCTATGTTAGCATATCTGGCGTTACGTTCAATAAATTCTCTTCTGGGTGCCACATCATCACCCATCAACATAGAGAAAATGCGGTCGGCTTCAGTTCCATTTTCGATTTTAACCTGGCGTAAAATACGCCTTTCGGGGTCCATAGTGGTGCTCCAGAGTTGCTCGGCATTCATTTCACCCAAACCCTTATAACGCTGTATATGAATTCCCTTATCCGACCCATCCTTCGAGAGTTCGGCTACAATATTTATTCGTTCTTCCTCGGTCCAGCAGTACCTTTCTATATTTCCCTTTTTGATGAGATAAAGAGGAGGAGTAGCGATGTAAACGTAACCGTTTTCGATGAGTTCTTTCATATAACGGAAGAAGAAGGTAAGGATAAGTGTAGCGATATGACTACCATCCACATCGGCATCGGTCATGATGATGATTTTGTGGTAGCGAAGTTTTTCGAGATTCAGGGCTTTACTGTCTTCATCGGTTCCAATAGATACTCCCAGAGCGGTAAAAATATTCTTAATTTCTTCGCTGTCGAATATTTTATGTTGCATGGCTTTTTCGACGTTAAGGATTTTACCTCTAAGAGGCAGTATAGCTTGGAAGCGGCGGTCGCGGCCTTGTTTGGCGGTTCCGCCGGCCGAATCACCCTCAACGAGGAAGAGTTCGGCCATAACAGGGTCTCTTTCACTGCAATCGGCTAATTTTCCAGGTAAACCCGAACCCGACAGAACGCCTTTGCGCTGGACCAGTTCGCGTGCCTTGCGGGCTGCATGACGCGCAGTAGCTGCCAGTATCACCTTGTTTACTATGGTACGAGCTTCCTTGGGATGTTCCTCCAGATAATTGTTAAGCGTCTCAGATACTACCTGATCTACTATACCCATCACTTCGCTGTTGCCTAACTTAGTCTTGGTTTGTCCTTCGAACTGAGGTTCGGCTACTTTCACTGAAATAATGGCGGTAAGGCCTTCCCTGAAATCATCGCCCGAGATATCGAACTTTAAATTTTTCAACATGCCCGATTTTTCGGCATATGTCTTGAGGGTTCGAGTGAGGCCGCGACGAAATCCGGCCAGATGCGTTCCGCCTTCGTGCGTATTGATGTTATTCACATAAGAATGAATATTCTCGGCAAAAGAAGTGCTGTATTGTAGTACAATCTCAATAGGAGTACCAGAGCGTTCGCCTTCCATGTAAATAGGCTCGGGAATCAATTTCTCACGGTTTTCGTCGAGGTAATTGATAAAATCGATCAAGCCATTATCCGAATAGAATTCCTGAGTAAAGTAATCTCCATTCTCTTCACTTGTTCTTTCATCGATAAGGCTTAAACGAATTTTTTTATTCAAGAAGGCCAGTTCACGCAAACGACTGGTAAGAATTTCCACATCGAAGACAATGGCATTAAAAATATTGGGATCGGGCTTGAAATGCGTTTCGGTCCCTGTCATGGTACTTTCTCCTATAATTTTGACAGGTTCTATGGGTTTGCCTCTTTCATATTCCTGATACCAGATTTTACCTTCTCTATATATTTTTACCCAAAGATTCGATGAAAGAGCATTTACACACGATACCCCCACGCCATGCAAGCCGCCCGATACTTTATACGAATCCTTGTCGAATTTCCCTCCCGCATGTAAAACCGTCATGACCACTTCAAGTGCCGAACGCTTTTCTTTTTCATGCATATCTACGGGGATTCCTCTGCCATTATCCCTAACGGTGATGGAATTGTCTGGGTGAATGATCACCTTAATATCGTTGCAGTAGCCAGCCATGGCTTCGTCTATCGAATTGTCAATCACTTCGTAAACCAGATGATGCAATCCTCTTACATCAACATCGCCAATGTACATCGCCGGCCTTTTGCGTACCGCTTCCAACCCTTCCAATACCTGAATGTTGTCGGCCGTATAGGTCTCGGCTGCTATCTGCATTTTTTCTTCGTCACTCATAATCAAATAATTATTTTTCAATCATTTACGTTTGCAAAGATACTATTTTTTCTCTTACCCAGGACGAAAATTTATGAATAAATCTTTTCAAAAGATAAGGCTGTTCGGTAAATTTTATTTCAATGAATCGGCTATCTGCCCGATTTTGTTCTAAGTATGTTTATAAGTTTCTATCATGAAAAGAGGAAATATTTTAGACCTGCAGGGCAGCAAGCAAAGGCTTAATTCTTAAATTTGTTTTTGTGGGAAAGAAAATACCAGCTTATCCCAGCCATTGAAATTAAAAAAATTACCCATATTTTGGCATGTTTCCAATAGTTACCAATTTATCCTATCCGCGTGTTTAAGCTTATCTACATTTTTACTACTCTCATGCTTTTCACTCCCTCATTTCCAGTTACTCTGAATAGATAAATCCCTGTTGGAAGATTTTTCAACGATACATCCATGAAGGTACAACCTTGGGGCACAAGCCATTCTCTTGTTACCTGGCCCTGAAGGTTGAATAGTTGAATTTGCCTTGCTCCAAGGCCAAAATGAATATGGCAATTTTCTCTAACTGGATTGGGATATATACTGAGCTCTGCTTCTTCGGTTTTAGGAAGGGAAATTTCTTTTTCCCCCATAACCAAACCCAGGGTATCGGTTTTTAGAAAATAGATATGAAATGCTTGTGCATTTGAGCAGTGGGTAGTTCCTATAGCGGCAGCCCCTTTGTCGGAAGTTTCCATTACACTTAATAAATATGTCATGCAGTTATCGAGAGTGTGAACTTCAGCCCATATTTCATTAATATTGGAATCAAGCCGTATGATCACTGGAGCTTTTATTTGAGAAAGAATTTCTTGATTATTTTTCACTATTAACCGACAAAATTCAAAAAGTTCCTAAACATTTTTTTATATACCACTTATTCAGTTAGTTATACATTAGCTTTTCCTTCTTTAAAAAACCTACCCCTTATCAAAATAAGGACAATTGTACGCTTGTCGGACTCTTATTCCGGCTTGAAATACGTTTAGCATATGCCCGCCTGCCCTCGGTTACAACCCACATCAAGTCCAAATGGCTGATTAGGTTTATCCGCACTAATGCAGCGATGGTAGAGAACGCTTTCTTGCTTTTAGATAAAACATTTATCACCATTCTTCTTTTGAAAACGCTTTTTCAAACAAAACTTCCTGTAACTGTATCTTGGCATTGTCTTTCAAACGACATACAAAATTTACTCCTTCTTCAGTCCAAGTAGCAAATTGAAGGTAG
>Ga0209097_10000602_pt1 | contig 34228 bp, 27 predicted proteins | sample AD_UKC052_MetaG_FD_184419 | JGI IMG/M metagenome (GOLD analysis project Ga0209097, IMG submission 184419) | Active sludge microbial communities of municipal wastewater-treating anaerobic digesters from USA - AD_UKC052_MetaG (SPAdes) (version 2) | ecosystem: Engineered > Bioreactor > Anaerobic >... | reverse complement strand
CTCATCCGTAGCGGAAAAGGAGTCTTTTTTGCATAATTTTTGGCGTCGACTGGCGGGTTGGCTCAGGCCAAAACCTGCTTTCAATCTTGTGTTTGGTTGTTAAAGTACAACTTTTTGCAGAGGACTCATAACATAAAATGAGGAAAACTATGGTTTGGGAAAATTATCCGGCAAATTACCGTGAGAAAGAAATCCAGGTCATTCTGCGGGCCGTCAGGTCTGGCGAATGTGTGTCGGTGATTGGATTAAGCGGTTCTGGAAAAAGCAACCTGATGGGTTTTCTGGCGAACCGGGTTGAACCCCCACCGCATTTTCTATTCCTGGACTGCAACCGGATGCTGGATATCAGCCCAACAGGCTTCTGGAAGTTCATTGCCAGGCAAATGGGCGAAACTGAACTGGCCTTGGAAGCGCTGGAGGCGGTGGACCTGCGGCTGGAAAAGTGGTTCTCAGACCATGATTCCCTGTGCTGGGTTGTGGACCGCTTTGACCGCCTGCCGGGGGAGCTGCAGATGCAGCTGGCCGGGCAGCTGCGGGCTTTCAGGGATCAATACAAATACCAGCTCACCTATGTGATCGCGGGCCGCTGTGCTCTGGATGCGGAGAGTGAAATTGCAGAACTGTTTTTTGCCAATACCCTCTGGCTGGGTCCTCTTACATCAGAAAACGCGCGCTGGAGCATGGCAGCTTATGCCAGCCGCCGCCAGGGCAGCCTGGACGAATCGACCATGCAGGCCATCGCCGCAGTTTCTGGCAGATATCCGGCTTTCCTGCGCGCCTGCTGTGAAGCAGTCATGGATGGCTGCGCGCCGGAGGTTGAAGCTTTGCGGCAGCATCCTGCTGTGGCCAGGCGGCTGAAGGAATTCTGGTCTGACCGGCCGACTCCGGACGCATTAAAGAACAGCGGTCTGGAAGACGTGCCCTTGCTGAGTGAGATGACAGAAGCTGAGCCTGCCCCGCCAGATGATTCCCGACTGACAGCCAGCGAAGCACGGTTGTTGAAAGTGCTGCAGGCGCAGCCTGGGAAAGTGATTGAAAAAGACGCTCTGATTCAACAGGTCTGGCCGGAGGAGCGGGCGGTGGATGGACTGCGTGACGATTCACTGGCTCAACTGGTCAGGCGGCTGCGGAAGAAGGTGGGCGAAGAGCGGATCGAAACCATCCCCGGGCGCGGCTATCGCTGGCGGGGGTGATATTTTCCCTGTTTGAGGCCCGTAAGGCAGGAAAAGCTGCTCCTGTGGTACAATGACTTCTATGGACCTGTTTGATCACCGCCTTCAAGACAGCCTGGCTCAAGATGCCCCTCTGGCAGCTCGCATGCGCCCGCGCTCGATTGACGAAATTGTCGGTCAGAGCCATATTGTGGGGCCGGGACGGCTGCTGCGCAGGGCCATCGAAGCCGACCGCCTTTTTTCTTCCATCATCTTCTTTGGGCCGCCTGGAACCGGGAAAACCACCCTGGCCCAGGTGATCGCCTACCATGCCAAGGCCCATTTTGAGTCCATTTCGGCGGTGCTGGCGGGGGTGGCTGAACTGCGGCGAGTGATCAATGAAGCCCAGGAAAGGCGCCGGCTTCATGGTCAGAAGACCCTGCTTTTTGTGGATGAAATTCACCGCTGGAACAAGGCCCAGCAGGATGCGCTGCTGCCGCATGTTGAAAGCGGCCTGGTGACATTAATTGGGGCAACGACAGAAAACCCTTATTTTGACGTGATCAAAGCGCTGGTTTCGCGCTCGCGGGTGTTTGAACTGCAGCCGTTGAGTGAAGATGAACTGGGGATGATCATTTCTCGCGCTCTGGCGGATGAAGAGCGGGGTTACGGCAAACGGTCCATCGTAATAGATGATGATGCAAAACAACATCTGGTGCAGGTGGCCGGAGGAGATGCACGTAATGTGCTGAATGCCCTGGAACTGGCGGTTGAAACGACTTTGCCTGATGAAAACGGAACAATTCATGTTTGTCTGGAAGTAGCCCAGGAATCGATCCAAAGGCGGGCCGTCCTGTACGATAAGGACGGGGATGCGCATTACGACACCATTTCCGCTTTTATCAAGTCGGTGCGCGGCAGCGATCCGGATGCGGCGCTTTACTGGCTGGCCAAGATGGTGTATGCCGGAGAAGACCCGCGCTTTATCCTGCGGCGACTGATCATCCTGGCGGGAGAAGATATCGGCCTGGCTGATCCGATGGGCTTGCTGGTGGCCACCTCAGCAGCGACTGCCTTTGAGTATATCGGCTTTCCGGAAGGCATTTTTCCGATGGTGGAAGCCACGCTTTACCTGGCCACGGCGCCAAAATCCAATTCGACAGGCGGCTATTTCAAGGCTCTGGAGATGATACAGGCTCAGGGCGCTGGAAAAGTGCCGGTCCATTTGATGGATCCGAGCCGCGATGCACAGGGATTGGGCCACGGCAAGGGATACAAGTATCCCCATGTTTCGCCGGGGCATTTCACCCCCCAGCAATACCTGCCCACGGAGTTGCTGGGTACCACCTTTTACAAGCCATCTGCCCAGGGGTTTGAAGGCAAGCTGGCAGAACGGCTGGCGCGTTGGCGCGAGGCGCAGGCCCGGGCTCTCGGTTACACCGCTCCAAAAGACGAGACTGGAGGCGACAACAATGCCAGTGCTGCTGGTGATCCGTCACGGACTGAATGATTGGGTGGGCAAGCGCCTGGCTGGAAGGCTGCCCGGCGTCCATTTAAATGCTGAAGGAAAAAGGCAGGCCAATCTTGTGGCTGAAACTCTGAAAGATCAGGCGATCTGCGCCATATTCAGCAGCCCGCTGGAGAGGGCGCAGGAAACGGCTGCCCCCCTGGCAGAAAAGTTAAACCTTCCGGTGCAAATTATGGAAGGATTGAGTGAAATCAATTTTGGCACCTGGCAGGGAAATACCATCCAGCAGTTGAGCCGGCGCAGCCAGTGGAAAATTCTGCAAACCCACCCTGAGACCATGCAATTTCCTGGAGGCGAAAGCCTGGTTGAAGCCCAGGAGCGGGTGGTGAACGCCACCCGTGAGATCCTAACCGGCCTCGATGAGGATGAGATAGCAGCCTGTTTTTCGCATAGCGATGCCATTCGCCTGATGCTGGCGCATTATTTGCAGATGCCGCTGCATTACTTTCACCGCCTGGCGGTCAGCACAGCATCCATCAGCGTGCTGCGTTTCAATGCCGATCAAATTAAGGTGGAAGTGATTAACCGCTCCTGTGAACAACTATTCGGAGGTATGTGATGATAGATACAAGCCCGTTACCGCGAGCTGAGGTGATCAAAGCCATTGAGCGCAAGAACCCCAGGCGCGTGCCCATGATCAGGGCGCGAAGCTGGGGTGAAGGGTTTGAGGAATTGCACGGCGACCGGCTGGAATATTTTAAGAAATACCCTGAAGACGCTGTGTTTTTATTTTTGGTACCCATTCAATATGAAAAGATGGGTTTGTCGTGGGCGCTGCCTGATACGGGAGCGCATGATTCGCGGGCGGTGGTGGATGACTGGAGCAAGCTGGACGAATTTATTGCCAGACTGCCTGACCCGGAGAAGGATCCTCAGTTTGACCAACTGGCCGAGGAAGCCGAACTGGCGCACAGGGAAGACCGCTATATTCTGTTCAGCTTCTGGCGCTACTTTTTTGAGCGTCCGTGGCAGATCAGGGGCATGGAAAACCTGCTGACGGATTATTATAACCATCCGGAACAGGTTCACCAACTTCATGAGGCCCTGTATCATCTGTATGAAGGCTATATCCGGCGGGCGAAACGCGATTTGCAGCCGGATGGCTTCTGGACGAGTGATGACCTGGGCCACCAGACCAACCTGTTTATGCGCCCGGCCACCTTCCGGAACTTTATCAAACCATACTATGCCCGCACCGGCGCCCTGCTGCGGGAGCTGGAAATGCACTGGTGGCTGCATTCGTGCGGAAACAATACAGCCATCATGCCTGACCTGGCGGAAGTGGGGGTGAATGTGTTTCATCCGGTGCAAAAAGGCACCATGGATGAAGTTAAGATTGTTGAGGTCATGGGTGGAAAACTCTCATTCCTTGTGGGGTTTGATGTGCAGCACATCCTTCAGGAAGCCACCCCGGAAGGCGTACGCGAAGAGGTGCGCCACCTGATTGACACTTTTGATTTGCCGGAGGGGGGAATGTGCCTGGGCGCAGGAAATGGCATCCTGCCGGGCACGCCGCTTGAAAATATTGAAGCCTTTATGGAAGAAACGCTGATCTACGGAACAGCTCACCGCAAATCTTATCAACAATAGATTGGAAGGAAACCATGGACCAGACCGAACAACAATGGATTGAGGCCATCGAAAGCCGGTTTTTACCTGAAAAAGCAGCCGGAATCTCGCTGACCCTGCAGGTGGAATTATTGGGTGAAACAAGCCCGGATTGGTATGTCATGGTCAAAGACAAAACCATTGACATCCAGCCTGGAAAGGCGCCACAGGCAAATGCCACACTAAAAGCCAGCCGTACAGATTTGCTGGATGTGTTTTCTGGAAAAATCAACCCCACCCAGGCGCTGATGACAGGAAAAATTAAGGTGAGCGGTGATTTGATGGCCGCCAGCCGCCTGGTGAATGTTTTTCAACGATAAGTTGTTTTCAAACAAAAAAAGACCGTTTTCTCTACATAAAGGAAACGGTCTTTGATTTAAAATGAGGTCGTTGATTTTAGAAAAAGCCCAGATTTTCAGCCGCCCCGGGTTCCATCATGGAAGAATCCCAGGTTTCCATGCGAAAATCCATGGAGACCGGGCGGTTGAGCAGTTCTTCTGCTTTTTGTCGGGTGTCTTCAAGCATGGTCGGCCCGTAGGGGCAGAAAGGGGTGGTCAGGATCATGGTGATGATGGCGCTGGTCTGTTCAATGATGACATTTCTCACCAGGCCAAGCTGGATGATATCCAGGCCAATTTCTGGATCTTTCACTGCCCGCAAGCCCTCTTTAAGAGTCTGAGTCAAATCAGGAAAGGCGGTTTCAGACTGCCAGACGGCAGGGTTGGGTTCTTTAGGTGTGCTGTTCCACATCATCATGGTCACGCCTCACTGCTGGTATTCAAGCAAAAAACACAATGATTATCCCCTTCATGGGTGCACTGGATCTGCTCGGCTGGAACGGCCAGAATTTTAGAAATCAGGGTGCGGTCAATGGCACAAACTTCGGGGTGGGCCTGACTGATATAGTGATAAGGGCAGGTGACGGCATGCACGGTGTACTGATCGCCCTGGCGTTCCCATTCGAGGGTGAAGCCTTCTTCTGATAAAACCTGACGGGTATATTCCAGGCGGCTTTCCAGAGTAGAAATGGAATCCTGAGGTGCATATTTCTTAGCCAGGTCAATGGCGATATCCTCAAAAAGTTTGTTGACGATGTTGGCGGGGATGGTTTCTTTGAGCTGGTCAAGCAGGCGGTTGGTGAGCCCCAGGTAATTGGTGGGGAAAATCTCATTGCCTTTTGCCGTCAGAAAGTATACCAGGCGCGGACGGCCAACGCCGTGCCGTTCTTCTTCCGCGGTCACCAGGCCATCCGCTTCCAGGCTGGTCAGGTGGTGGCGGACTGAAATAGCATTGATCCCCACCGCCTCGGCCATCTCGGCGATGGTGGCGCGCGGGTGATTCAGCAGGGTTTGGAGAATGCGGTCTCGTGTGCTTTTCATGGCACCTCACGAAAAAACAAGATATTTGATCAACAAATTGAGTATAACTGGGGCGACGAAATTTGTCAATATATTAGATTTATATCCTAAAAATTCACTCAAAAATCTCTGAATCTGAACGTGAAAAATGAGTATAATATCTTTATGTTTTATTGATTGAAGCCATGCATAATCAAAGAATAGGAGAACCAGCATGGATCCTGAGAGGATTGGCCGTTACGTTGTGAAAAAGGAAATTGGCCGTGGGGGAATGGCCACGGTGTATGCTGCATTTGACCCCATGACCAACCGGGATGTGGCGCTCAAGGTGCTGCCGAGGGAACTGCTGCATGACCAGACCTTTCGCGCCCGGTTTGAACGCGAAGCTCGCATGGTGGCGGCGCTGGAACACCAGGCCATCGTGCCGGTATATGATTTTGGGGAAGTTGATGGTCAACCTTTTTTTGTGATGCGCCTGATGACCGGAGGATCACTTTCAGATAAGATTCGAAAAGGGCCCATGCAAATGGAAGAGGTGCTGAGGATTTTGAGCCGCATTGCGCCAGCGCTGGATGAAGCGCACGCCAGAGGAATTGTTCACCGCGATCTGAAACCGGCCAATATCCTTTTTGACCAGCATGGCGACCCTTACCTTTCGGATTTTGGCATCGCCAAGCTGGCCCATGCCAGCGGCACTCTGACGGGAGATGCCATTGTCGGCACCCCGGCTTATATGAGCCCGGAGCAGGGCAGGGGTGAAAGCGATCTGGACGGCCGGAGCGATATTTATTCGCTGGGGGTGATTATTTATGAAATGTTGAGCGGCAGGGTGCCGTTTGAGGCAGAAACACCCATGGGCCAGGTGGTTAAGCACATCACCACGCCGCCGCCGAATATTTTGCAGGTGCGGCCTGACCTGCCGCCAGCAGTCCAACAGGTGATCAACCGGGTGATGGACAAACGGAAGTTTGTGCGCCACGCCAGCGCTTCGGAACTGACCAGAGAACTGGAACAGATTGCACGGGGACAGGTGCCGGATTATCAGCGGCCGACCATGCTTCAGGGTACCGGCACACCTGAGGTTCGCCGGCCAACGGTGCAAAGAATGGACATTCCACCCATGCCGCCATCGGCCGCGGAGAAAACTGCGGGTGGTAAAGGGTGGATGATTGGTGTGATTGCGGTGCTGGGCATTTTATTGGCGGGTGCGCTGGCGGTTGGCGGTTTCTTTGTTTTTCAGGCATTGGCCGCGCAAAACAAAACGCCGACCGTCGCCATTGCCCAGTCTACTGTGACTCTGACAGCGGATATGGTCGAGCCAACCGCCGTCAATGGAGTCGTTCTGGACGCCACTCCCACCAAGAAAAAGAATGCTGAAAGAACGCCTACCGCCACGCCGGAAGTGACCACTGTGGTCATTGCTGAAACAGTCACACCGACACCCACACCTCAACCCTCAGCCACGCCGGAAGTCCCCACCCAGGCCCCAACCCGCCCGGTGATGGGGGGCGCGGATATGATGGCACTGATAAAAGATGACGATATCTGGGTGGTTAATATGGACGGCAGTGAATTGAAACGCCTGACCAACACAGGCGGGACAAAATCAGGGCTGCAGTTCACGCCGGATGGCACCGAGGTTTCATATGTGATGGGGCGATGCGTGCAGGCGGTGAATATTGAGAATGGACAGGTGCGCGACATTCTCTGCGCGCGCTGGGCGGAATACCTGGCGGCCTTTGAAATTTCTCCGGATGGAAAATACGTGGCATTAAGCCTGAGCGACGGCCTGTTCATCCTGCCTTACGATCTGGAAAAGATCAGCGCGATCAAACGACAAGATCAACTGTTGAATACCGATATTTGCGTAAAATTGACTGATTATAAAACGAAGAAGGTGCGCTGGTCGGGCGACAGCAAAGCTGTGGCAGCGATTCTGATCGGAAGCGTTTCTGGAAACGCTGTGGACCTGGTTCGGGTGATGGATGTGAGCCGGTGCGGACAGCCTCCCGTCAGGATGGATGAATTTCCGGGCAACCGTTTCACCCCGAGCGGGTATGATAAGCTGCCCATTATTCAAAGCCTGGCCTGGGATGGAGACCAGCTGTTTTCACTAAATGCCAGCGTGTTGAACGGGTTGGGCGAATGGACGCTTTATAACACGGTTTCCAAGAAGTCGGAAATTTTGACGCCGATGAAAAACTGCTGTTATCGCGATTTCCGCTGGAGCCCTGACGCACAGTTTATTGCTTTCATATATCGTGAATTGTATTCACAGAATGCCAACCTGTATCTCGTGCCTTTTGGCTCTTTGGGCACAGGCGCAACCTACCAGCCCTTCACCTTCCCTGACAATTTTATTTCGTCCACAGCAGAAAGCGCAGAAATTGTGTTCAGGCCGGCGCAATGAGGAAGAGAGTGCCATGGATAGAAAACTGGGACCATACTTAATCGAAGCAGACCTGTTTGAGGATGACCTGGGACAGGTCTGCCGTGCCCGGGATGAACGCAGCAGCCAGAATGTCTGGCTGCGAATTTTTTCCCACGATGTCGTTGCCAATCAAAAGGTGCAGTGGGATTTCATGCAGTACAATGCCCGTCTGCGCGAGATGGGCTTGCGCGGCCTGTGGCCCGTGACAGAGGTGATTAGCGACGGAACGGTGACCCTGGCTGCATCTCCATGGCTGGAAGGGACCACGCTCATGGAACTGATCCAGAAAGGCCCGTTTGATCCGGATATGGCGCGGACTGTGACAGAACAGCTGGCAGAAATTCTGGAAGGGGCGCACAGAGCCGGGCTGGTGCACGGCGATCTGAGGCCCTGCAATATCCTGATCACCAGGGAAGGGGATGTGCGCCTGGGAGGATGGGGAAATCATCTGGTGGCCGCTGCCTTTTGCAGCCAGCAGCCGCATTTGCTGGCGGCTCCGCCGGCTTATCTGGCGCCGGAAGTGGCCGAAGGGAAGGAACTGACTGCCAGCGCGGATATTTACGCTTTGGGGCTGCTGTTGTTCGAAATGATGGCCGGGCGTGCCGCTTATCGGTCCAAAACAGGAACCGGCTACGGCGTGCAGCATCTCACCGGTTCACTTCCCATTGACAGCCTGGCGGGGATGGATTTTGCTTTGAGGGAAGTGCTGGTCAAATCCACGGCACACCGACCAGAGGACCGGTTTCATTCCACCGGCGAGTTGGTCCATGCTTTGCTCAACCCGGCCACCCCAGGATCGACCCTATCCATGCTTCCTGAAAACAGACCGGATTGGCTGGTGCGAGGAACCATGGATGCCAAAGAGGACCTCCTGAAACCTGTTCAGGCTGGAACGGGTTGGCTCAAATGGGCGGTCGGGGTTCTTATCTTTGTTTGTTTGACAATCATTGGATTGGCGGGCTTATGGCAGTTGAACCAGTCCAGGGAAACCGCTGCTCAGGCTGTGATTCCACAAACCATGACCGTGACCGTGACTGCAGCGCCTGCCACCGAAACCCCATTGGTGGTTAACACCCCTGTTGAGACAGAGGAAATGGCGCAAACACCGGATACCCCCACACCAACCCCGCGCCCCCAGCCCACCCCTGAATTGACCCCGACCACGGGCGAGACGGTTATTCCCACACCCGCCTTCACGCCGACACCCGCACCGCTTCCCTCGACGTATACGGTCAGCTATAACGAGTCATTAAATCAGGATATACTTTTTATCCTGGCTTCGGAAAAGCGCGCCGATTTGACCCTGCTGTTGGGACTCAATAATTTCACCTGTGACAGCAAGGTGAAATCAGGGCAGACTCTGGTCATTCCGGGCGGGGGCACCGCCCCGACCCCTGCGCTGCCCCTGCTCAATTTAAGAAGCGGGGAGGAACTGGATTTACTGCATATTCTGGAATGCGCCAAAAATGTGTCGGCCCAGGCGTTTTCTCCGGATGGAACCTATTTTGCCGAAGCGGAAGGTAACTATATCTATCTCTGGGAAGCTGGAACATGGATACCGGCTGGGCGGCTGAAAGGACACAACGGCCGGGTGACCGCCCTGGCCTTTTCTCCGGATGGACAGACACTGGCATCGGGGGCTGAAGATGCCACCATTCGGCTGTGGAGAATGGGAGATTCCGGTGAACCGCAGATTTTGCGCGGTCACGGCAGTACAGTGACAGGCCTGCAGTTTTCGCCGGATCAGCAGAAGCTGGCTTCGGTTTCGGAAGACCAATCTGTGAGGATATGGAATCTGCAGGATAGCAAACTGCTGAAATCGTTGAGCGGCATGGTGGCATTAAGTGCCGCGTTTTCACCTGATGGCTCGCAACTGGCGGTGGGGTATTCCACCGCGGTCAGGATCTACAATACGGCTGATTACAGTTTGACCTTAACCCTGGCGACCACATCCGAAGCCCGCCATCTGGCTTTTTCTCCAGATGGGCTGCTGCTGGCAGCCAACGGGGATATCTGGCAGATTCAGGAACAGCGGCACCTGTACACCCTGCCGGAATCAAATGATGAACTGGCTTTTTCACCAGACAGCCAAACCTTGCTGATCGGGCATAACACCTGGCGGATTTCCAACGGCCGAGGCCAGTCGCCCGTGATCAACCCGGCTCTGACGCCAGATCCCAATGCCGGTTTAAAAGATCCGGTGGAAAGGGTGGCTTTATCTGCGGATGGCACGCTGCTGGCGCTTGGCGGCGATGAGGGCCTGTTTTTCTTTGGCATGAAGGCGGCACCGGTTGGCATAGACCCGATGGCAACTGTGGTGGCTGAAAAGGAAACCCTTTTCAGCCTGGCCAATGCGCACCAGGTGACGGTGAAAAGCCTGCTGGCGGTAAATGAATTGGGCTGTCAGAACCCTGCTTTTGCAGGGCAGAACCTGGTGATGCCGCAGGCGAACCAGACCCTGACGGGCGAGCACACCCAGTTGAACCCTGAAAAGATGAACGATGTGTCGCTTCTGCGGCAAATGGAGATGACCTGCGCGCAACTTAATCATGGCATCGCCTTTTCCCCCCAGGGCGCGTCATTGATCAGCGGTTCGGCTGTTTGGAATGTCAAAACCGGACAGATGATGGTGCAATCAGCCTACATCCCCTATAACCACGATGGCACGCCGGATGTTTCCACACCTCTGGTGGTGTTCAGTCACAACGAGGAGAAGGCTGCGGTCAGAGGTTTCAACACATTTCAACTTTGGGACAGTCTCAGCGGGCTGCCTTTGTGGCGCTCACCCGAACACAGTGCTGAGATTACCGCTTTGGCTTTCTCGCATGATGGAAAGTGGATCGCCTCGGCAACCGGAATTGAGGAGAAAATCATCCGCATCTGGAATGTGGAGGACGGCGCCTTGATTCGCGAGCTGGCGGGTTACCCCTCGATGGATTTACAATTCAGCCCAGATGGGCGGTATCTGGTGAGCATCAGTCAGGACACGGTGAGGGTGTGGAACACAGCTGACGGCTCGCAGAAAAAATCCCTTTCAGGGATTGAAGGCTGGGCGCGCCTTTCTCCGGATGGAAATTTGCTGGCGTATTCGATGTGCCAGAAAAAAGCCTGGAACGGCTGTTCGGCCAACTTGCTGGTGGTTTTTGACCTGGAAAAAGATGATGTGGCGTATACCGCAAACGGGCTTTCCAGCCTGATTGAGCAGGTGACTTTTTCTCCGAACGGCACCTTGTTGGCGGCAATCTCCGGCCGAAACATCATGCTTTGGGATGCTGCCAGCGGCGCACTGCTGCGTTGGATGAACGAATCTCAGGAGTATACATCGCTGCTGTTTTCTCCCGACTCCAGCATGCTGGCCACGGTTACCACAAATCAGAAAATCCAATTCTGGAAAGCCGCGGACGGCGCATCCCTCCCCCTGACCATCATAGGCGAAGCGGTCAATTTCTCATCCGACGGATTGATTGGCGTGCTGAATCAACAGCAAATTTCGCTCTGGGGCGCAGCACCATAACCGGGAAAGGATAAATTCCATGGATCAAACCCCCACGATTAGAATCAGTCATTATTCAGTCCGCTCTGAATTAGGAACCGGACGGTATGGAAAACTCTATTTCGGCCGCGATCAGACGCTTGAAACGGAAGTGATCATCAAAATCCTCCCTGAAAATTTCTGGCGTGATCCAAAGGAAAAACAGGCTTTTGAAGCTTTGATGAAGCAGCTTGCCATTCTGGATCACCCGGCCATTGTTCCTATTGAAGATATGGGCGATTCAGGCGGGCATCCTTACCTGGTGATGCACTTTATGCCGGGCGGTTCGCTGGCAGAAAAACTGAAACACGGCCGGATGAACATGGCTGAGGCTGGAAAGATTCTCTGGCGGCTGGCGGCAGCCCTCGATGCGGCACACGCACAGGGATTGATTCACGGTAATATCAAACCCACCAACATTCTTTTCAATGCCCAGGGAGAAGCCTGCCTTTCCGATTTCCAAATTCCGGGCGGACGGCCTGCCGAAAACCTCTCGGCGATCACAGAGATATCCACAGGTGCAGCTTATTTAAGTCCCGAACAGGCTTCAGGCGAAGCGGCTGACGCCCGCAGCGATATTTACAGCCTGGGGGCAGTTTTATATGAAATGCTTTCTGGCTGCCCTGTTTTTCAGGGTGAAACCCCGTTGATGGTCGCAGCCAAGCAAAAAGAGCTGCCCATTCCAGATATCTGTCGGATCAACCCGGCCATTCCCCTGGCGGTCAAGCGAGTTCTGGACCAGGCGATGGCCAAAGACCCAGAACAGCGTTACCTGACTGCGGAATCCATGGCGCGGGAATTTCTGGAGGCAGCCAAGGAAAAACCAGACCGGGTGAAAACCGTCAGGGCCAAACCGGTCAAGTCAACCGGCAGCAGCCTGGCCTGGGTGTGGATCAGCGGTGGAGCGGTGATTTTGGCCTGCCTGACGGTGGCCGTGGTGGGCATTGCCGCCGGCTGGATGGGACCTGAACAACTGCCGGCAGGGGTGGCGGCGCTATTTACCACGCCCACTGAAACCCCCACCATCACCCTGACTTCCACCACTGTGCCAACGGCAACCCGGACGGAAACACCCCGCCCGCCCACTCTGACCCGAATTCCATTGAAAACGCGCACCGCGACACCTCAATTCAGTGAAACCCCTCAAGCTACGCCCACTGAAACCCCCACCATCACCGCTATGCCCACTGAAACGCAAACCGCCACCCCGGCCCCGGTTGTGATTGGCGGGGCGGATAAAATTGCTTTTATCAACGAGAGCGATATCTGGGTGGCCAATCTGGACGGTTCTGAGATGGTGCGGCTGACTTCGGAGAAGGCTGTGCGCACAGATTTGCGCTGGCGGCCGGACGGAGAGGCGCTGATTTACCTGCAAAATGAGTGCTATTACATGGTTACCCTGGCCAGCGGGACGGTGGAAAAGTTGACCTGCCTGAACGACTTTGCCATTTCGAGAGATATGAAACAAATGGTGATTGGTGAACGGGAGATCAAACCAGATTTCACCGAATTCTGGAATAATTACCTGATGCCCTATGATTTGACGAAGATTCCCGGCATGTCCACCGTCCCCAAAGATCAAAGCGCGGGAGGCTGCCCTTATGTCGGCGGCCGGATGACTCAATTCAACAATGCCGGCACGCGCCTGGCCACGGTGATCAAAGCGCCAGTGGGCAGCCGCCTGGTGGATTTCATTAAGGTTTTTGGCATCGGTCAATGCGGTGAATATTATGGCAAGCTGGATCTGTTCCCCGGCGACCGGTTCACCATGCGCGGGTTCAGCGGTGATAAAGACCCCGCGGTGATTCTGGATTACGGTTGGGATGGGGAGGAGCTTTTTGCCCTGCACGGGAATGTGCAGAACGGCTTTGGGGATATGGTCATCTACAATATGCGCACTCATAAAGCGGATGTGGTCAACCCCATTGACGGTAAGTGCTGCTACCAGGATATTCAATGGAGCCCGGATGGACAATATATTCTTTTCGCCTACCAGGCCATTAATACGCGGGAGACGAAACTGTACTATATTCCTTACGGTACGCTCAACACAGGATTGACTTACGAACCGGTGAACATTCCTTATTACTTTTTTGCTGAAGCCAAGGCCAGAATCGAACCCGCTCTGCGGCCAATCCAACCTTCGCCATAATTTATTAGAAAAATATTATAAGTATTGACTTTATAGGGCGGCTGTGCTAAAATGATGCAAATTTGACCATAGGAGTGGCATTTATGTCAGACCTTTCAATTAAAAATTTGCATGTCAGTATTGATGGGAAAGAAATTCTCAAGGGCCTGAACCTTGAAATTAACAAAGGTGAAGTTCATGCCATCATGGGGCCGAATGGGACAGGAAAATCAACCCTGGCCTATACTTTAATGGGGCACCCTTCGTATGATGTGACAGAGGGGGAGATCGTTTTTCAGGGGCAAAACATTAATGAGTTGGAAGCAGATGAACGATCCCGGCTGGGCATGTTCCTGGCATTCCAATACCCGGTGGCCATTCCCGGTGTGACAGTGGCGAATTTCCTGCGCACGGCGTTGAATGCTCACCGACGTGCCAAAAATCCTGAAGACAAGGGTATTCCGATCCCTGAATTCCGCAAATTACTCAAGACGCGGATGGATGCCCTGCAAATGGACCCGGCTTTTGCCTCCCGGTACCTGAACGACGGTTTTTCGGGCGGCGAGAAGAAGCGCGTGGAAATTTTGCAGATGGCGGTGCTGAAACCCGCTGTGGCTGTGTTGGATGAGACGGATTCCGGTCTGGATATTGATGCATTGCGCATTGTTTCAGAAGGTGTCAATGCACTGCGCGGCCCTGACCTGGGCGTGCTGGTGATTACCCACTACCAGCGGATTTTGAATTACATCAAGCCCGATGTGGTGCATATCATGATGGGCGGCCGGATTCTGGAATCGGGCGGTTCTGAACTGGCCTTGCACCTGGAAGAAAACGGATACGATTGGGTTCGGGAAAAATATGCCGCTGTGCTTGCTGAACTTTAGCAGAGCCGCAGGAGGATTTTATGAGCAGCGAACAACAAGCAGATGTTCTCGAGCGGCTGGGTGAATACCGGTATGGATTTCAGGATCCAGATACATCGGTTTTCAAAAGCAGCAAAGGCCTGAGCCGTGAGGTTGTTGAACAAATTTCAACTATGAAGGGTGAGCCGCAGTGGATGTTGGAATTTCGGCTCAAAGCGCTCGAACATTACCTGGCGCGCCCCATGCCCAACTGGGGCGCTGATCTCAGCCAGCTGGATCTGGATGATCTCTTTTACTATGTAAGGCCGTCAGAAAAGACCGGCCGCTCGTGGGATGAGGTGCCGGATACGATCAAACAAACCTTTGACCGCCTGGGCATCCCCGAAGCGGAACAGAAATTTTTGGCAGGGGTTGGCGCCCAGTATGAATCTGAGATGGTTTACCACAGCATTCAAGAGCATCTTGAAAAGCAGGGCGTCATTTTCCTGAGCATTGAAGATGGGCTGCGCCAGCACCCGGATTTGTTCCGTAAATATTTCGGCACGGTGGTGCCGATTACGGATAACAAATTTGCCGCCCTTAACAGTGCGGTCTGGTCGGGCGGATCATTTGTGTATGTGCCGCCGGGCGTGAAGGTGGATTTGCCCCTGCAGGCCTATTTCCGTTTGAATGTGGCCAATATCGGCCAGTTTGAACGCAGTCTGATCATCGCCGATGAGGGCGCTCAGGTGCACTATGTGGAAGGCTGCACCGCGCCGCAGTATTCAACCAATTCTTTCCACAGCGGCGTGATTGAAATTGTGGTCAACAAGGGCGCACGGGTGCGGTACACCACCATCCAGAACTGGTCCACCAATGTGTACAACCTGGTGACTCAGCGGGCGCTGGTGCAGGAAAACGGCACAATGGAATGGGTTGATTCCAACCTGGGTTCTCACACCACCATGAAGTACCCATCCTGCTACCTGATGGGACCTGGGGCGCACGGTGAAATTCTTTCCGTTGCTTTTGCCGGACCCGGTCAGCACCAGGATGCTGGCGGCAAGATCATCCATTTTGCCCCTAACACCAGCAGCAAGATCACCTCAAAATCGATCAGCAAGGGCGGGGGACGCTCATCCTACCGCGGCTTGTTAAAAGTTTACCGGGGTGCGGCCGGAGTGCGGTCGAATGTGGTTTGTGATGCTCTGATTCTTGACCCTGAGTCACGGTCGGACACCTATCCCTATATTGAGATTGACGAAGATGATGTGTCCATTGGGCATGAAGCCTCGGTTTCCAAGATCGGCGAAGAACAGCTGTTTTACCTGATGAGCCGCGGCCTGAGCGAAGCTGAGGCCACCACCATGGTAGTTTCGGGCTTTATCGAGCCACTGGTCAAGGAACTGCCGATGGAATATGCGGTTGAGATGAACCGCCTGATCCAATTGCAAATGTCCGGGTCGGTCGGTTAAAAGGAAAACGGAGCGAACTATGACGATGGAGAAACCTCAAGTTGTGACACGCGTCCGCAGAGGTCCTGCGGAAGAAAAAGCGTTTTCCTTTACCCGCGATATGCTGCCCGTTCAGACGGATTTCAGGGAGCAGGCCTGGGCGTCTTATATGCGCCAACCCATGCCCACCACTCAGGATGAACCCTGGCGGCGGACAGATATCCGTGCCTTGAAATTGAGCCAATTAAGGCTGGTTGACGGGCAGGCCCATGATGCCAATTCAGCCGTTCCAGCGCACCTGATGCAGCCGCTGACGGATGCGGCTCACGGCGGCGAAGTGCTGCTGAGCGCAGCCGGGGCGAAGGTGAGCCTGGCGTCTGAACTTTCTGCACAGGGCGTTATATTTACTGATTTGATGACGGCTGAAAAGCAGTATCCCCAATTGGTGGCTAAGATGGCCGGAAAGACTGTCCGACCAGATGAAGGCAAGTTTGCTGCCCTGGCTGGTGCCCTGGCTCACACCGGCGTATTGCTGTATGTGCCCAGGGGCGTGGAGATCAAGCAGCCGCTGCACAGCCTGCTGTGGGGATCAGGCAAGTTGACGGCGCAAATTTCCCATATTCTGGTGTGGGTTGAGGCTGGGGCCAGCGTGACGTATCTGCATGAAAGTGCATCCAATACAGAAGATGACCAATCGATGCATGCGGGTCTGGTGGAAATTCATGTCGGCGAAAATGCCCGCCTGAATTTTGTGGAATTGCAGTCGTGGGGCAAACATGTCTGGAATTTCAGCCATGAACGGGCCAATGTGGAAAGCTACGGTACACTGGATTGGATCTTTGGGGCCATTGGCAGCCGCCTGACCAAGAACTTCACCACCCTTGAATTGAATGGCCACGGTGCGACCGGCAAAATGTCGGGATTTTATTTCACTGACGGCAACCAGCACCTGGACCACGACACCCAGCAGAATCACCATGCGCCGTTCACCACCAGCGACCTGCTCTTCAAAGGCGCTTTGCAGGGTGAAAGCCGCTCGGTCTGGCAGGGAATGATTTATGTGGCCAAGGGAGCAGTGAAAGCGGATGGCTACCAGGCCAACCGGAATCTGGTGTTAAGCAAGGCTTCCCGCGCCGATTCGATTCCGGGGTTGGAGATTCTGGCTGATGATGTGCGCTGCACCCATGGCGCCACGGTCGGCAAGATGGACCCGACGGAAATTTTCTATCTGAACAGCCGCGGCATTCCCAAAGCGGAAGCTGAGCGCCTGATTGTGGAAGGTTTCTTTGATCCGATCATGCAGCGGATCCCCTTTGAAGGCGTGCGCCAGCGCTTTGAGCTTGCCATTCATCAAAAAATGGGTAATATATAGATACACACTTTCCTGGAGGAAATTTTATGCCAACTTACGCGTATATGCGTCCGCCTGAGCCCGAGGTGAATTATGAAGTGGGCGATATCGTCGAAGTGTTTTGCGATCATGAAAAAGGTGGTCAACGCACACGCGGCTGGTTAAAAGGCATCGTGGTGCAGGTGGATAATAAGATGGTGGCGGTGCAGTTCCGCTCCAATGTATTTCTGACTGACGGATGGATGGTGCCGGATCATATTTTATGGTTCCGCCTCACTTCCGCGGACATTCGTATGCCGCAGGCTGCGAAACCCAAGCGCCAACCCCTGAACATGAAAGAGGATGAACTGTGACCATTTCAACTCCCCTGGACGTCAAACGGATTCGGGCTGATTTTCCCATTTTGGACCGGGAGATTCACCCGGGCAAGAAGCTGATCTACCTGGATTCAACGGCCACGGCGCAGAAGCCTGCCGCGGTGATTGAGGCCATGAACACATACTACCGCCAGAGCAATGCCAATATTCACCGGGGTGTGCATGCCCTGGCAGAGGAGGCCACGGCTTCTTATGAAGGCGCACGGCAGAAGGTAGCCAAATTCATTGGCGCAAAAAACAGCCGGCAGGTTATTTTCACCCGCAATGCATCTGAAGCATTGAACCTGGTGGCGCAGTCGTGGGGGCGGGCTAATCTGAATCCGGGGGATGTGATTGTTCTGACAGAAATGGAACATCACTCAAACCTGGTGCCCTGGCAGATGCTGGCGGTTGAGAAAAACCTGCGCCTTGAATTTATCGAAGTGACGCCAGACGGTCTGCTGGATATGGAAACTTACAAAAAATGCCTTTCCCTGCAGCCGAAACTGGTTTCCTTCACCCAAATGTCCAATGTGCTGGGAACCATCAATCCGGCCAAAGAGATGATTGCCATGGCTCACGCGGCGGGTGCAGTGGCGGTGATTGACGGGGCGCAATCGGTGCCGCATTTTGCCGTGGATGTGATGGATTTGGACGCAGATTTTCTGGCCTTTTCGGCGCATAAAATGTGCGGGCCAACCGGCATCGGCGCACTGTACGGACGGGAGAGCCTGCTCGAAGCCATGCCGCCTTACCAGGGGGGTGGAGATATGATCCGCAAGGTGTTCCTGCGCAGCTTCACGCCCAACGAACTGCCGCACAAATTTGAAGCTGGCACCCCGGCCATTGCCGAAGGCATTGGCTTTGGCGCAGCGGTGGATTACCTCTCATCCGTGGGTATGGGCCAGATTGAAGCCCATGAACAGGCTTTGATCAGTTATGCGCTGGAACGGCTGGAAGAAATTCCGGGCGTGAAGGTGATTGGTCCGGAAGCCAGTAAAAAAGGCGGTGTGGCTGCCTTTGTGATGGACGGCGTGCATCCCCATGATGTGGCGCAAATTCTGGACGGCGAAGGTATTGCGGTGCGTGCTGGCCATCACTGCGCCATGCCCCTGCATGACAAATTCCACCTGCCGGCCACTTCACGCGCCAGTTTCTACCTTTACAACACAATCGAAGAAATCGATCATCTGGTTGAAGCGATTTATAAAGTTAAGAAAATGTTTGGGTGAGATATGGACGATCTGTACCGCGAAATCATCATAGAACATTACAAGAATCCATCCTACCGGGGAGAATTGGATCCGCACGATATCTCATTCAGCGATGAGAACCCGCTCTGCGGCGATCATATTCGCATTGATCTGCGCGTGAATGATCTGGGTGTCATCACCGAAGCTGGTTTCAGCGGACACGGCTGCGCCATTTCGCAGGCTTCAGCTGACCTTCTGCTCGAGTCCGTTATTGGCAAGACTTTGGATGAGGTCAAGGCGATGACCAAACAGGATATTCTGGACCTGTTGGGCATAGAACTGGGTCCGGTGCGCCTGAAATGCGCCCTGCTTTCGCTGAAGGTATTAAAGGCGGGTGTTTATGGCCTGGACCAGGCGAACGATAACCTGGTAGAGGAATAGGGTCATGGAGACGAAGCTTCAATATATCCCTCTTATTCAGGAGGGAGAGATTTCCACGGGTGAGCGCGTCTATTTTGAAATTGATGAAAAGACCGTCATGCTTTTCCGGGTTGGAGATGCCTATTTCGCGGTTGGCGATGTGTGTACGCATGATGACGGCCCGCTGGGAGACAGCGACCTGGAAGGCTATGAGCTGGTTTGCCCGCGCCACGGAGCCCGTTTTGATATCCGGGACGGCAAGGCGCTGTGTTTACCGGCGGTCAGGCCCATTCCATCATATCCAGTCCGGATCCATGAAGGCATGGTGGAGATCGGCATTCAGGGCTGATTAGAAAAAATCAAAAGACCTCTCAAAAGAGAGGTCTTTTTGTTTCAGACGATTTGTTTCAGGCGGATGGACAGCTCTTCCAGGCAGGCAGAACGGATTTCGGGAGGTTGGCTGGCCGGGCTCCAGGCGATGAAGGGGGGAAGGACCTCAAAACCAACAAAGCGCAGAATGCCGTGCTGGATGGGATGCAGAATGATATTGATGTCGCCATGTTCACCGGCAGAAGAGAAGGATTCCTGGCTGCCGCCAGTGGTGAAGCATAGCATGGCCTGCCGGCCGTGCAGGCCGCCGGTTTCATAGCGCCGCCCGCTGCCGTAGGCAAAACCGGTTGTGAAGACGCGGTCAACCCAGCCTTTCATAATGGCGGGCATGGAGGACCACCAGAGGGGAAAATTCAGGATGAGCAGGTTGCACCAGGTGAGGCGGGCCTGCTGTTCGAGAATATCCTCCGCGAGACGGCCTTGCGCATAGGCGATATTTTGCTCTGCCTGGAGTTTGAAATAATCCTGGTTGGCGCGCTGGCGCACATCATCCTGATCACCCACCGCTTTGAACCGCATGGCATACAGATCAGACACCTGCACAGCATGACCCAGCGACGCCATCACCTTCACCGTCTGGTCTTTCAGGGCCGAGGTGAAGGAGTGGGGTTCCGGGTGGGCGTGGATGATCAGGACGTTCAACTTGACCGTTTATTTTAGGATGGCGCGGGCATCCAGGGCCAGGACGCCTTTACCCTTTTCGTAGACAAAGAGGGGATTGATTTCAATTTCATCAATCTCCGGGAAGTCATGGGCGATCTGGCCAATGCGGAGGATGCAATCGACCACGGCATCAATATCGGCAGGTTTTTGCCCGCGCAGACCTGAAAGCAGCTTGCCAGCTTTGGTTTTAAGGACCATGCGCAGTGCGTTCTCACGGCTCATCGGGTAGAGGCCGAAGGCTACATCGCCAAACAGCTCGACAAAAATGCCGCCCATACCAAACATCACCAGGGGGCCAAACCCGGGCACGCGGCGCATACCGACGATGACCTCGTGGCCTTTGGGGGCCATGGTTTCCACCAGGATGCCTTCGATGCGGGCGTTGGGCTGACTGGCCTTGATTTGAGCCATCAATTCATTGTAACCGTCCATGACAGCCTGCGAAGTGGCCAGGTTCAGCTTGATGGCGCCAAGGTCGGATTTATGGAGAATGTCTGGCGAGACAATTTTCAGGACAACCGGCAGGCCAACTTTTTCGGCAATTTTGACTGCCTCTTCTGGTGTGTGGGCAACATCGCCAGCCACCAGGGGCAGACCGTAAGCGGCCAGCACAGAGCGGGTGTGGGCTTCGCCCAGGGTTTTGAGGGCGGCGTGTTGGTGCAGGGCTTTTTCGGCGGCAGCCTTGCTGATATTGGCGGGTTCCACGAAGGCTTCCTGGCCGAATTTCCGGGTTTCGGCATAACGCATCATGGCGCCCATCACCGCGCCGGCTTCTTCGGGGAAGACATACATGGGGATTTTGATCTCATGGAAGAGCTTGCTGGCTTCGCCAATGCTGACGCCGCCCATGAAGCAGGCGACGACTGGTTTTTTGCTTCCCTCGCTGCCGCGGCCGATGGCGCGGGCCACTTCCGCAGGATTCACCAAGGCCTGAGGGGTGAGAATGGCCAGAACGGTATCCACATTTTCATCCGCCAGGCAAAGGCGGACGGCGGCTTCGTATTCGTGCGGTTCAGCGCCGCCCAGCATATCCACCGGATTGCTGATCTGAGCGGAGGGGACCAGTTTTTCGCGCAGGGCAGCGCGGGTTTCAGGCGACAGATCGCAGAGTTTCATGCCGTTTTGCGAGAGGCTGTCGGAGGCCAAAGCCGCCGGGCCGCCGGAATTGGTGATGATGACGGTGCGGTTGCCCTGAGGCAGGGGCTGGTAAACCAGCGCCATGGAAACATTGAAGAGTTCCTCGGCGGTATTGACCATCAATACGCCGCTTTGCTGGAAGGCGGCTTCATAGGCGGAATTGGACCCGGCCATGGAGCCGGTGTGGGAAGAGACGGCCTTGGCACCGGCTTCGGTGCGGCCGGCTTTGACCATCACAATCGGCTTGGTCTTCGATACTTCGCGGGCCACCTTCATGAAACGCTCCCCATCGCGAATGGCTTCCACGTAGCAGGCAATCACTTTGGTGTTGGGGTCATCAGCCAGGAATTCGATCATGTCGGTTTCAGTGACATCGGCCTCATTGCCGAGGCTGGCAAAATTGGAGAAGCCGATGCCTTGATCCTGAAACACATCCACCACCGCGCCGCAGACAGCGCCGGATTGAGAGACAAAGCCGATATGACCCACTGAGGGCAGGCCTTTAATGAAGGTGGTATTGGAACCAGTGTACAGGTCCAGGGTGCCCACGCAGTTGGGGCCAACCAGACGCATGCCGTATTGACGGGCAATGTTGACCAGGTTTTTCTCAATGGTTTCGCCTTCAGGGCCAATCTCCTTAAAGCCGCCGGAGATGATCACAACCGCTTTGATGCCGCGTTTGCCGCAGGCTTCGAGAGTTTCAGGGATGGCCGGCGCAGGCAGGGCCAGCACAGCCAGGTCCACCGGGTCGGGTACAGACGCCACATTAGGGTAGCAGGGAATGCCCAATATTTCTGTGTAACGGGGATTGACAGGGTAAACCCCACCCTTGTAGGGGCCTTCAACCAGGTTCTTTAAAATGCCGTGGCTGAGTTTGTTAGGGCTGGCAGAGGTTCCAAGAAGGGCGACACCGCGCGGAGCAAAAAACGGTGTAAGGGGATGGGCCATGTATACTCTCCTTTTTAGTTGAAACGAATTTGACAATAATTCATTTTACACGGGTTTGACCATCAGACACAAGGTGCTAACCGGCCACAGCGGATATGACAAGCGTCATCAAGCCCAGCAGGAGGCCAGCAAACAGGCCGTAAGGCAGGGTCAGGCGTAAAACATCCCCTTCGCGGCCTTTAATTTGAGCAGTGGCGCAGCCGACAATGATTTTAGCCGGGGCCACCATGCTGCCCAGAGAGCCGCCGGCGGTTTGAGCGGCGACCAGCAAAAAAGGACTGACGCCGGTTAAGAGGGCGGTTTGCATTTGCAGTGAGGCAAAAAGGACATTGGAATTATTATTGCTGCCGGTGGCAAAGGCCCCCAAGATGCCTACCAGCGGAGAAACCAGAGGGAAAAGCTGCCCCATGAGGGTGCTGAGACCCTGGGCCAGCAGAAGGGTCATGCCGCAATAATCCATCACGCTGCTGAGACCGACCATGCCCAGAATGCCAAGGCTGGTGGGCAGGCCCATCTTCCAGGTCTTTTGAAGGGTTCCCCGCCATTTACCGTTTTCCAGTAAGCCGGCCTTCTGGAAAGCCAGAGCGGTGAGCAGGGCGACAATGAATATGATGGTTCCGGGATGCAGCATTGGGCGAAACACCTGCGCATTGGCGGCGGTGGAGAAACCCGCTGCACCTGTGACCGGTGGAAGAGACAGGGTCAGTTTGACTTCAGACAGGATGCTTTTGAGGAAAGGGATGACATTGGTCAGGATCATCAGGGCAGCCAGGCCAGTATAAACCATGACGGCGGCTTTAAGGGCTCTGGGGGTTGGCGCTGATGGACCCGGTTCGGTTGTGGAAAACCGGCTGAAAATGACTGCGGTGATGACCCCGGCCAACCCAGCACCAAAGGCCGCCAGTGAGTAAAGTCCGGCGGCGGCGATGCCGAACTGCACCAGGCTGATGAGAAGAGAGGTAACCAGAAGATAAAGCCAGGTGCGCTTCAAAATGCCGAGGAGATGGGCTGCGCCAATTCCGCAGATCAGGGCGGCAGCCCCCAGCAGCAGAGCTGTGATGGGGATCAGGGCGGCCTGGTCGAGCTGGGTGAGATTCAGAAGGGTCTGGAAGATGACGCCCATATCACCGAAGGTGATGGACCAGGCGTGCCCAACGGCCACCGCCGCCACGGCTATCACAGGAGGTACACCCAGGGCCATCAGCATGGGGGCCACAATGGCGACTGGAATGCCAAAGCCAGCCAGGCCTTCCAGGAGGCCGCTGAAGGACCAGGCCAGCGCCAGCAGCAGCAGGGGTTTTTCCTTGATGAATTGAGATAGTCCGGAAGCCATCAGGCGAATGCCGCCAGATTCATCCACCAGGTTATAGAGCCAGAGTGCTGGCCAGAGGATAAGCAGAACAACGAAAGAAAGATAAAGCCCTTTGAGTTGAGACACCCAGAATGTGTCCCAGTTGAGGCCAAAAAAGATCAGGGCAATGATCACCCCGCCAGCCCAGCCGCCCAGGCCCGCACGCTGGCCACTTTGCCGGAAGAAAAGGATGGCTACCAGAACAGCAAGGATGGGCAGGAAGGCCAGGAAGTAATTCATGGCTTATCCAGGATTGAAGACAAAAAAGACGCCTACCAGGGCAATGGCCACGCCAATGAAGATGCGCGGAGTCACTTTTTGACCGATGAGCGCAGAAATGGGCAGGACAAAAATGGGCGTGGTGGCGATGAGTGTTTGAACGATGCCAGCCGCGGTAAGTTTAAGGGCTGATTGCTGCAGCCAGATTCCCAGAAAGGTGCCAGCAAAAACTGCCAGGCTGGCTGTGCCGCCCACGCGCAGGGCGTTGGATTTTTTCATCCAGGCGCCCAGTTTCTGACGTTTGATCAGAACAATGATGACGATGATCAGAGCTGCGCCAACCAGGCGAAGAGAACTCCCCAGCAAGGGCGTGATGTTGCTTTGGGTGAGGGCAATGTGAGAAAGAATGACCCCAATGGCTTCAGTGATGGCGGCAAGAAATCCAAAAACAATGCCGCGCAGCGGGAGGCCGCTTTTCACATCCGCATTTTCCCCGTTGGAAGGCCGTTCGCTGATCACCCAGACCACGCCAGCCATCACCAGGGCGATGCCCAGCCAGGATTTCCAGCCCAGCTGCTCGTTGAGCAGCAGCAGCCCCAGGATGGCAACCAATGGCGGAGCCGAGGTTTTTAATAAGGAAGCTTTCTGCGGGCCGATGGAATACAGCGCATTGAAATAAGCAGTATCACCGAGGCCGATGCCGATGGCACCGCTGGCCAAAAAAAGCATAGCCGCTGTAATCGGCAAATCTCCTGCAATCTGACGGGTGATCAGAAGAGTCAGGCCAAACAACCCCAGAGCGACCAGGGCTTTAAACAGGTTCAATTCCAGCGCAGAAATGTGATTATTCATCCGGCTGAAAATGACGGTGGACATGGCCCAAAGCATGGCGGCTGCCAGGGCCAACGTTTCACCCTGAGGAAAGGTGATGCTGGAAAGAATTTGGTTAATCAGAGCCTGCCTTATTTTTTATCACGGTTAAAATGGGGCATTTCTTCAGGGATCACCAGTGAAAGCTCCACAAATCCGGCAAATTCGCCATCCTTATACCAGGGAGCCTGGTAGATGAGTTTTTTGACGCCGTTCTTCTGGATGGTGTAGGCATTGGTTTGCTGCGCTTCCATCAGTTCGCGTAACTTGGTGCGGCTGGGTTCTGGATGGCAGTCGTACACATTCTGGCCGATCAGTTCACTACCGCCATCTTTTGCAAAGGTCTGCGCAGAACGCTGATTCATTTCAAGGATGATGCCATCGGGATCGCAAACGGTGATGGCCGCAGGGAATTCATCATACCAATGCTTTTCGGACATGGGGACACTCCTTGTAAATTAGATAAATTCAGTAGAGAATCTTACCACAAAAGAAGGGCAAGGAGCGGATTAAATTTGGCACCAAAATGGGTAAAAGCAGATAAACCGGTACTGAGATTCACCTTCTGCATGGTAAAATAGATGGAATCTTCTTAAATTGAGGTATTGTGTATGAGCCAGATTTTATCAGAGCTTGAAACGAAAGCGATCAATACTCTGCGCTTTTTATCTGCGGATGCAGTTCAAAAAGCCAACTCAGGCCATCCCGGCCTGCCCATGGGGGCGGCGGCGATGGCCTTTACCATCTGGACGCGCCACCTGCATCACAACCCGGCCAATCCAGGCTGGTTCAACCGCGACCGCTTTATCCTTTCAGGGGGACACGGCTCGATGCTGTTGTATTCCTTACTGCATCTTACTGGTTATGCCGTCAGCCTGGATGAAATAAAATCCTTCCGCCAGTGGGGCAGCATCACCCCCGGTCACCCTGAAGCTGGCATGACCCCCGGCGTTGAAACGACGACCGGCCCGCTGGGGCAGGGCCTTTCCAATGGCGTTGGCATGGCCATCGCCGAAGCTCACCTGGCTGCCCGGTATAATCGCGAAGGGCACAATGTGGTGGATCACACCACCTATGCCATTGTCACCGATGGCGACCTGATGGAAGGCGTGGCTTCGGAAGCTGCCTCGCTGGCCGGGCATTTGAAACTTGGCAAACTGATTTACCTTTACGATGATAACCGTATTTCCATTGACGGTTCGACGGATCTGTCTTTCACCGAAAACCGCGGCGCGCGTTTTGAAGCGTACGGCTGGCAGGTGATCCGGGTCCCAGATGGCAATAATGTGGAAGCCATCGATCAGGCCATTAAAGCGGCCAAAAAAGACCCCCGCCCGTCGCTGATCATGTGTCGGACGCATATTGGTTACGGCCTGCCGACGCGGCAGGACACCTCCAAGGCCCACGGCGAACCGCCAGGAGATGAGGAATTGGATGGTGCCAAGCGCAAGCTGGGCTGGCCGGTGGAACCACGTTTTTACATTCCGGAAGATGTGAAAGCTTTCTTTGAAGAAGCTCTTCAGAAGGGGCAGGCTGAGGAAGCGGCCTGGAACAAGGATATGCAAGCTTACCGCGAAGCGTATCCTGAGCTGGCGGCCGAACTGGAGCGGCGGATGGCGGGTGAACTGCCGGCTGATTGGGACAAGGTTTTACCGGTGTTCCCGGCTGACCCCAAAGGCCTGGCGACCCGCGCGGCTTCTGGCAAGGTGATCAATGCGATTGCCCAGGTACTCCCTGAATTGATCGGCGGCTCTGCTGACCTGCGCCCTTCCAATAACACCTGGATTGACGGCAGCAAGGCCTTTCAGGCCGATTGCCATGAAGGCCGCAATTTTCATTTTGGGGTGCGCGAGCACGGCATGGGTGCCATCGTCAACGGCATGGCTTTTCACGGCGGGGTGATCCCGTTCTGCGCCACCTTCCTGGTTTTTTCAGATTACAACCGGCCGACCATCCGGGTTTCGGCCCTTTCCCATTTGGGCAGCATCTGGGTGTTCACTCATGACAGCATTGGCCTTGGCGAAGATGGCCCCACGCACCAGCCGGTGGAGCATCTCACCGCCCTGCGCATCATTCCCAATTTGGTTGTCCTGCGCCCGGCTGATGCCAATGAAACCGTTGAAGCCTGGAAAATCGCTGTTGAACGGCGTCACGGTCCAACCCTGCTGGCCCTGAGCCGGCAGAATCTGCCCACCCTGGACCGCAGTGAGTACCAGTCTGCTGCCGGAACCCGGCAGGGCGCCTACGTGCTGGCTGACCTGGGCAGCAGGGCTCCTGAAATTATCCTGATGGCCAGCGGCTCTGAAGTGGATGTGATCCTTCAGGCTGGCAAAGCGCTGGTTGAAGAAGGCGTCAGCGTGCGGCTGGTCTCGTTCCCGAGCTGGGAGCTGTTTGCAGCCCAACCTGAAGCCTACCGCACAGAAGTTATGCCGCCGTCCATCAAGGCGCGTGTGGCCGTTGAGGCTGGCATGACCCTGGGATGGGAACGCTGGGTCGGTGAAAACGGCGCAGTCATTGGCATGCACAGCTTTGGCGCTTCTGCCCCGGCCAAAATCCTTTATGAAAAATTCGGCATCACGCCTGCAGCTGTCATTGATGCGGCGCATCAGCAGCTTAAAAAGGGATAGAGAAAATGCGCGTTGTGATTGGGTGTGATCACGCGGGATTCCCGCTCAAAGATTTTGTTATCATGGTCATCCGGCAAAACGGACACGACGTGATTGATGTGGGCACTTACAACACGGACAGCGTGGATTATCCGGACTATGCGGAAAAAGTGGGGCGTGCCATCCAGGGGGGAGAAGCTGACCGCGGGATTGTGCTGTGCGGATCAGGCGTAGGCGCCTGCATTGCCGCGAACAAAATGAAAGGTATTTATGCCTGCATGTGTCACGACACCTATTCAGCGCACCAGGGCGTGGAACATGACGATATGAATGTGTTATGCCTGGGCGGACGGATCATTGGCCCTGAACTGGCCCGTGAAATTGTCACCGCCTTTCTTTCGGCGCAGTTTTCGAATGAAGAACGCCATCGCCGGCGGGCTGCAAAAGTGCGCCAGCTTGAAACACAACTTAAGGAGTGAGATCGAATGAAACCCATTGAAACCTTGCATTCATTTGGGCAGTCTCTCTGGTATGATAATATCCAGAGAAAACAGCTGGAGAATGGGGAACTCGCTACGCTGATTCGTAATGGGGATATCCGGGGAATTACCTCGAACCCAAGCATTTTCCACAATGCCATTGCCAAATCGAATGATTATGACCGGGCTCTGAAGCCGATGGCCTGGGCCGGCTTATCAGCGGAGGCCATTTTTAACCAGCTGGCCATCCAGGATATTCGCGCCGCGGCCGATTTGTTCATGCCGCTTTACCGGCAAACCAAAGGCGCTGATGGTTATGTCAGCCTTGAGGTCAATCCTTTCCTGGCCAATGATACTCAGGAAACCTTTGCCGAGGCCAAAAAACTCTGGCAGCGGGTGGACCGCCCCAATTTGATGATCAAAATTCCAGCCACCCTGGCTGGCATTCCGGCTGTGGAACAGGCCATTGCAGAAGGGATCAATGTCAATGTGACCTTGATTTTCTCGCTGACGCGCTACGCCCAGGTGATGGAAGCTTACTTGAGCGGCCTGGAAAAACGGGCGGCGGCGGGGCTTTCAATTGATCACATTGCCTCAGTGGCTTCGTTTTTCATTTCCCGGGTCGACACCAAAGTGGATGCGCAGCTGCGGGCTCTGATTACTAACGGAATGCAGTCTGAAGAGAAGATTTCTCCTTTGATAGGCCAGACTGCAATTGCCAATGCCAAGCTGGCTTATGCTGATTTTCAGAAAGTGTTTGGCGGTTCTCGCTTTGCTGCTTTGAAAGAAAAAGGCGCCCGGGTGCAACGCCCCTTATGGGCTTCGACCAGCACGAAGGATCCGGCGTACCGGGATGTCCTGTATATCGAAGAATTGATTGGACCTGACTCGGTTAACACGGTTCCGCCCCAGACCCTGGATGCTTTCCGCGACCACGGCAAGGCCGCTGTGACCCTGATTCGCAATGTGGCTCAGGCTGAACAACAGATGGTTTCCCTGAAAGCAGTGGGGATCAGCATGGAACAGGTCACAGATGCGCTGGAAACGGAAGGCGTCAAAGCCTTTGCAGATGCCTTTTCTGCCCTGCTGAGAGCGGTTGAAGAACGCCGGGCCGGTTTTTACGCCCAGACAGGCAGCCTGGCCAAGCCGCTGGCAGACCGAATTCTGAAACTGGATTATGAACGGATTGTGGACCGGATTTACGAAAATGATCCATCTGTCTGGACCACGGATGCGGCGGGCCAGGCGGAAATTCGCAAACGTCTGGGATGGTTAAGCTCACCTGAAAAGGGCCTGCCCCTGGTGGAAGAAATCACCCGGTTTGCTGAGGAAATCCGCAACGAAGGCTTTACGCATGTCCTTTTACTGGGCATGGGCGGATCATCTTTGGCGCCCGAAGTGATGCGTCTTATTTTTGGACATAAGGAAAATGAAAACGGCGAACCCACCTGGCCAGATCTGGCCATTCTTGATTCGACGGATCCCCGGCAGGTAAAGGCTGCTGCCATGCGGTCGCCGATCGATAAGACCCTGTACATTGTTTCAAGCAAGTCGGGCTCAACGGCTGAAATTGCCGCCTTTGTGGATTATTTCTGGACGCGCACCAAGACCCGGCTTGGGCGGCACGCAGGAAAACATTTCATTGCCATTACGGACCCGGGCACCAGCCTGGAACAGCTGGCTAAGGAACGCAAATTCCGCAAGATCTTTGCGGGAGACCCCAATGTAGGCGGCCGTTTCTCTGTGCTGACCCCCTTTGGCCTGGTTCCTGCCGCCCTGATGGGGATTGATTTGAAGCTTTTCCTGACGAACGCCGTTTTGGCGGCCAACGATACTCGCTATGCGCTTTCGGCTTCCTGCAGCACAGCGGTGGTATTGGGCGCAGCGATGGGCCAGGCAGCTCTGCAGGGCCGCGATAAGTTGACCCTGTTGGCGGACCCCGAGCTGACCCCCATGGGGGCATGGCTCGAACAGTTGATCGCTGAAAGCAGCGGTAAAATGAGCAAAGGCATTGTGCCCATTGACGGCGAAATGATCGACGGCAACCGCACTTACGGAGCGGATCGCATTTTTGTCTATATGCGCCGCAGTGGACGGTATGATCAGACCGTTGCTGGTCTGCTGCGCCAGGGGTGCCCGGTTTTTATCCTTGAAAACAAGGATTTCTACCAGCTGGGTGCTGATTTTTACCGCTGGGAAATGGCGACAGCGGTGGCCTGCAGTATTATGAATGTCAATGCATTTGATCAACCTGATGTGCAGGATAATAAACTGCGCACGCTGGCAAAAATTGACCAATATAAGGGTAATGGCTCTTTTGACGAAGGACAGCCGCAGTGGCGTAAGGATGAAATCAGTGTATTTGGCATACCCCTTGTGGGTATTGAAAAGAAAGCCAGCATTGCTGATGTGGTGGAGTTGTTTTTGAAGCAGGCGAAAACAGGGGATTACATTGCCCTGAATGCCTATTTGCCGCGCAATAAGCGCACCCTGGATGCCCTCAGCCGCTTGCGCACCATTGTTCAGTCTCACACAGGACTGGCCACCACCCTCGGCTTTGGGCCGCGTTTTCTGCATTCCACCGGACAACTGCACAAGGGCGGCGCCGATAATGGTTTGTTCATTCAGATCACCGATGACCCCTCACTTGACACACCGATTCCAGGACAGGGGATGTCGTTTGGATCATTGGAACGAGCCCAGGCATTGGGCGATCTGGAAGCGCTGTTGGCGCGGGGCCGAAGAGCCATCAGGATCCATTTGGGATCCATGGATATCCAAGATTTGGAATTTTAAGCTGCTCAAGCCCCCCGGTGATGGATGCCAGGGGGCATATTTTATTTAATAAAAAATTGATGACTAAAGCCTTTGTATTTTTGACCGGCTTAACTTATAATACATTTACATAAACCTTACAATTTTGTAAGGTTAACAACCTGATGATCATGCAGTGGTCACAGTTTGATCAAACCGTCACAATTATATCCACGTTTTTGTTCCAGTGATACAAGGTGCGATAATGGTTTATAAAAGGCATGTACGACACTTTTTATTTTTGCTCTCGATTTTATCCATTGCCTTAATGGGGTTTTCCCCGCTGCCGCAAACCGGGGTAGTGGAAAAAATTGAGCTTCGCTTTTCTGACCTTGGTTATGAAAGCGACGAAACCCTGATTGGGATCAGAGCTGACCGGATATACGGGATCAGCTGGCCGGAAGGTTGGACGCCTGAATCAGGGAGTACTTTGAAATTGTATTTCAGCCATTCTCCTGCACTGAAAACATCGTCATCTGTGGTGGTGGACTGGAATAATACCCGCCTGGGCAGCGCGCTGCTCAACCTCAGCAATGCTGACAGAGGCTACCTCGAGGTTGAAATTCCGCCGAACCTGATCCTTCCAGGATACAATGCGCTGCGGTTGGAATTCTATATGGGCATTCATGATGATTTCTGTGAGGATCTGGTTAACCCGGCCATCTGGGCTACCATCCACAGTGATTCGCTGTTGACCCTCAAATATACCAATGCTGTACCAGACCTGGATTTGGGTAAATTTCCTTATCCGCTGGTGGACAGCGGCGGTTTGAAGGAGAACCATGTGTCCATCATTGTCCCAGATTCACCGACTGAGGCGGAATTGAATGCTGCTGCCATCCTCAGCGCCAAACTGGGCAAAGAGGCAAAATACCGAACGCTGGTGCTTGAAAGCCTCACTTCAGAACAGGCCAAAGCAGCCAAGGGTAACCTGGTTTATATTGGGACATCCGATCATCTGGGCAGCATGTTGGATATCGACCGTCTGCCATTTGTGAAGAAATTGGGTGAATCGATCGAGCTGGTGGACCAAAAACAAATTGTGCTTCCAGAAAATGCCGGCCTCTTGTGGGAAGAAATTTCACCCAATGATCCTTCAAGTATTGCAATGGTGATTACGGCGAAGAACGCAACTGGATTGCTGAACGCAGCGGCAAGCCTGGCAAATGACCTGGCTTACCCCCAGTTTAAAGGCTCGATGGGTATTGTGCTGGATGTGAAAAAGCCTGAAATCAATAAGGCATTTGCAGGCAGAACCGTTACCATCAAAGAATTGGGTTATGCAGATACAGCTGCGAAAGGTTTCCGCAACCAGACGATCAACTTTAACGTTCCGCTGCCCCTGGCCTGGATGGTGAACATGGAAGTGCCGTTTGAAATTCACTTCGCCCATTCCAGCCTGCTGGATGAAAAGCAATCAGCGATGAACATTCTTTTGAACGGCGTCCCGGTAACCAATATCGTTCTGGACAGGACCAATGTTGAAGATGCCTGGGTGACGGTGCGGCTGCCAGCGCGGCTGTTCAAAGTGGGTGATAACCAGCTGACCATCCGATCCACGATTAACCTGGTGCAGGGATACATCAACGAAGCTGATTGCGGACGCAATTACGAAGAAGAAGCCTGGGTGGTCGTGTACTCAGATTCCAAGCTGCGGCTGCCCGATGCACCCGATGAATTGCAGCGCACACTGCTGGATTACCCCTATGCCTTTATTGGTGACGCCAGCCTGGTTGAATTTGCCATGGTGGTGCCAGATCAAACCGATCCGGTGATTGCCAAAGCCGTCGTGGATATCGCCGGACGCCTGGGCCGCTACACTTCTGGTGCAGCCATCTATCCCACAGTCCAAACTGCCAAAACGGCACTGGCTTCAACAACGCCCTATCCATACCAGATCTTGATCGGGCAGAGCTCCAAAAATGAAGCCATCCAAAAGATCAATGATCTTTTACCCTTGCCTTTCGATACCAGGTCAGATTCCTTGCGCCCACATGCAAAATTGCCGCAGATTGTTTCAGAAAAAACCGGTTACCTTCAAGTGTACCAGACTGAAACCAACCAGGTGTACCTGGTGGTGTCGGGGAATTCACCTGAATGTGTATCCTGGTCAGCAGGCGCCATCACTGACCCGGAATTAATGGTCAAATTGAAAGGCGATGCTGCCATTTTGGAAGGCGCAAAGGCTATCATGCCGGTTCAACTAAAGCAACAAAAAGAAATTACGACGCAAGAAATTCCCACTGAACCAGGATATCAACCTGTTTCCTGGGTTCTCTGGATGGCTTACGGCTTTATCGGAGTGACCGTCCTGGCACTCGTCTTCCTGTGGGTTGCAGAATTAATTAAACGTCGGCAGGTGAGAAAAAGCTTATGAAACAATCTAACCGCTTCCCATATCTCTCTCTAGCGCTACTGGCTGCCTGGTTAATTGCCGGGATTGTGGCCATATCCAGATTGGACACCGCTCCAGACACGTCTTTTCTGGCATACACACTGCTGTTGTTCACTGCAATTATCTCGGCTGCCAGGCTCTTCCGAACTTCAGCCTTGGTGGCTACATTGATCAGCCTGGTTGCTTATAATGTCACCTTCTTCCTGCTGCGCGCACTGACCCCAGAGCAGACCATGATTCTGGGTGTTGTCAATGTCATGATCATTGGGACGGGGGTGCTGGGGTGGCTATCCTCAAGGCAGATCTGGCAGTTGCAGCAGAAATTGGATCAAACAGACAATGTGATCCAGGATTTGTGGATCAGAGATCCGGTGTTGGGAACAACCCGGCTTCCCTATGCTTTGCAGACGCTCAAAACGGAAGTGCTCCGCAGCCAGCGCTATAAATCCAAGCTGAGCCTTATCTTAATGAAGATTTCTAATGAAGAAGAGATCAAGAAGGAACAGGGTGTGGCGGCTTTCACGGAGATGCAGCGGCAGGTGAGTTCAATGCTTCCTGGATTGCTGCGCGAGATGGACGTCATTTTTGGCCAGGATAACCTGGGGATTATTCTGCCTGAGACGGGCGGCGAAGGCACCATGATTATTGCCAGGAGAATTGCGGATTCTCTGGCAAGAAAGATGCGTATAGGCGTTCATATTGGCGTGGCTGAATTTGGAGTGGATGCCTTTGATGATAAAGCGCTTTATCATGCGGCGGAGACTGCATTGGAGATGGCTGTGCGGGCAGATCAATCCATTGTCACCTACTCGCAGGTTCAGCAGTTGATTGGCGCGGAACCGGAAAAGGAAAAAGAGTAGCTTTTTTTGCAGGATTGAATACCGGACACTTTAACAAATGACGACTGGCACATGAGGTACACTTATGTTTATTCCGTCCAAGGAAGAACAGGAGTGAACCATGAGTGACAATCGTCGCGTTTATCGTACCATCAAACAGGC
>Ga0209097_10000596_pt1 | contig 34380 bp, 29 predicted proteins | sample AD_UKC052_MetaG_FD_184419 | JGI IMG/M metagenome (GOLD analysis project Ga0209097, IMG submission 184419) | Active sludge microbial communities of municipal wastewater-treating anaerobic digesters from USA - AD_UKC052_MetaG (SPAdes) (version 2) | ecosystem: Engineered > Bioreactor > Anaerobic >... | reverse complement strand
CGGGCAGTTCGCTGGCAGCGCTGATCAGTGCCGGTTGTTGGTGTTTGGTGTTTTTTCTGAACATGCTCTGATTGTATTAAACTTTCCTGCTTTTGGGTAGGTTTCTTACCTTTTTGCAGTGGAGTCAAGATTGTTTGGTCTGGAGAACCTTCTGAACCTCTCGCGCCAGCGCCTTGCCTTGCTCAGGTGAAATTCCAAGCTCTTCATTTGTTTTCCCAATGATCTCCTCGCTGCGCCGGCCTAAGAGCAGGCACAGTTTTGTATTGGCATGTGTCAGGCGACCCTCAAGATCATAGCTGTAAATTAAATCCTGGCTGGCTTCATCAATCAGATGATAACGCTCCTCACTCTTTCGCAGGGCTTCTTCAGCTCGTTTTCTATCAACGATAGCCTCAATGCTGGTTAAAAATGTTGAGATTTGCTCCGCATCATCCTCGTTGTAACCGGTCTCACGATTGGCCACTGCTGCAATGGAGATGATTTTATGATGTAAAAAATGGGGCACCACCATCAGGTTTTTTATCGGAATGTGACCCTCTGGCAGCCCTTTTTTCCCCGGAATGTCGTCATTATAATCGTTGATAATGAGCGGTTTTCTCTGGCGGATGCCCTCAGCCCACACCCCGGAATCACTCATACATAATTTCAGGGTTTCCTCTCCCACCGAACAACGCTCCAGAACACCACGCGACCAGGCGGCAATCTCCATTGCCGTCTCGTCATCCGTGACATAGCCGTAAAAACCAACCTGGCTGCCGGTGATGTGGGTTATGGTTTCCAGAACAGTTTCGGAAATGGTTTTTGTATCCGCATCTTCCATCGAAGCGATGTTCCAAAGTGTTTCCAGTTTATCATGGGCATCCCGCAGCTCAGTTTCCGCCCGTTTACGTTCGGTGATATCCTCAATGATGCAGGCAAATTGCCCTGTTTGGGGCTGAAAAGCTGAAATATTAAAATGCTGGTTCAATTCATGTGAATAGTTTTCAAAAACAACGGGCTCTCCCGTCAGGGCAACCCGTCCATAAGTTTCAATCCAATATCCCTCCAAGTTCGGCATCACTTCCAATACCGTTTTGCCAACAATATCACCAGCCTTAAGCCCGGTCATCCTTTCAAAAGCTGGATTGATGGCTAAAAAGCGGTAATTGACCGGCGTGCCTTTTTCATCCAGAATGATCTCATGCAAAGCAAACCCATTTCGCATCTCACGGAACAGCATCTGGTAGTTTTGCTCTGCTGTCTGGCGTTGGGTGACGTCCCGCATGATGACGCAGTACAGTTTTTTTCCCCGTGTCTCCACTTCAGACCAGGACACCTCCATTGTTTTCCGGCTGCCATCCTTGCATTGGAGAGGAAATGTGTTCCGCGTGTTGATCATAAACGCAGGCGGATCTTGAACCCGGCTTTTGATGAGCTCAAAAAGCTCAGGATTTTTATTTTCATCCGGAATGATCTGATAAAAATAATCCCACACCTTCTGCCCGAGCATTTCTTCTTCTGAATATCCGGTGAGATTTGTCTGGGCCGCATTCCATTCAATAATGCGATAATCCCGGTCCACCACCAGAATGCCGTCAAAAGACTGCGCCACCACCGCCAGAAGGCGGGCTTCCCTGTCTTTCAGGGTCACCGCTGCTTGCAAACGGGCCAGAAGCTGTCCTGCCAGGTGAGACACCAGCTTCATCATGGTTTGCCCCTGAACAGGGATCCGGTCAATTCCGTGAGCATGCGAGCCAAGGACCATCAGAGCCAGTTTTTTCCTATCGTGAACAATGGGAATCACCACCAGCCCCTGCAAATTTTCCTTTTCCAAAATCGCGGTCAGAGGGGTTGAACGGCTGGAACGCCGGAGCAATAAAAATTCTTTTATTTCTTTAAAATGGGGAATCTGTCTGGCAAATTCCGTTGAAAATCCAGGCGCTTCAATCAAAAGGAGATTTTCATCTTGACTGGCAGCGCAAATAGCCCCGCAATCCACGCCTTCCAGCTGCATCATCGTGTGAAGAGTGATCTTCAGCGCTTCATTTCGTTCTGCTTCCGGATCAAGAAGGGAAATTTCGGTTTGTTTTTCAGCAAGCCGGCGCAACAGCAGATCATCCACTGCTGGAAGCGAATCACCAGAGAAAAACATTATGAACCCTCCTTTTCTTCAACATCCGTAACGCCATTTCGATGTTTGAAGGAGTCACCCGAACAAGCTATTTCAACATATGGTATAAGTATAGCAGTTTTTTATCAGCATAGCTCTCAAAATAATCCTCGGTAAACAAAAATATCCGCCTGATATGCCGCTTCAATGGTGTTGCCGGGTTGAAAATTGGACTTCAAATAATGCAAACCCAACGGCCTGTCGGCGCCGCCATCATTACTCAATAAAAGCTGTTCGCAAAAAGCAGCGATATCCTCCACAATACGCTCGTAACGGTAATATGCCAGGGCTGCCGGGTTGACCGGTGTGGGGCCATAGCCGCGGTAAAAGAGCATTTCTTCCATCTGTGGGGTCATATCCTTAAACCCCTGCGCCCCGCCAACATACATCAGGTCGCGCTCTTTGGGTGCGCGGATGGGGTTATCCCAATCCACTATAAAAAGCGACCCTTCCGCCGTCATCAGAATGTTCCCCGCGTGGATGTCCGAATGGCACACCACCTCGGGCAGCGGCTGCGCCTGCAGCCGCTGCGCCAGGCAGTCGGCCCGCTCCACCAGATTCAGAATCATCTCCCGCTGCTCGCGCAGCAGGGCTGCACATTCCGCCGCCACCGGTTCGGCAAAAGCTTCGTCCGCCCGCGCCAAAAAGCCGTTCACGGCCGCCCGCCAGCGCGGGTCATAGGTCTCACGCGGAATACTCGCCCATAATTCCGGCGGCACGGCTGCCGTGTGAATGCACCGCAGCGCCCGGCCCAGCTCAGCCCACTGCGCCTCTGTGCAGGCTGCCGCATAACCATCCTGCCCTTCCAAAAAGGGATAAAGGATCACCCGGTAAGCGCCCATTTCAACCCACAACCGCCCACTGCGGGTAGGCAGCGGCGGGATGATCTGCCGGATGCCCTGGTCGCAGAGCCAGCGCGGAAGGGTGACGGATATTTCAGCGAAATTGCCGCGCCGCAGTTTGACAAACCAGGCCCGGCCGCCGGCATCCAGCGCGCGGTAAACCGCCGTGTTCACATCGGCGCCCAGCGGCAGAAAAGCCAGGTCAACTGCCTTTAAATCATACTGTTCCATCAGGCAGGCGGAGATACGTTCTTCAGGCAGGTCCGGTTTTTCCAGCATCGTCCCTACCCTGCCAGATGCGCGCCAGTGAGGGTATTCCCTTCCAGGTTGAGCAAAATGGTGTGTCCCCAGAACAGGTCGCCATCTGCATAGAATACCTCGGCCGTCTCATCGGGATAGAATGTAATGCTTTCCAGGGTTAGCCGGACCTGAAATTCATCTGCGCTGACCGGAGGTTCATCTTCCTCCAGCCAGGTTTCGTTCTTGTTCTCAAGCAGGGCGTCTGCCGCTATCTGCCGGGCGCGCCGGTCCAGGCCGGGCAAATCGGCAAGCACCTGGCGCGCATAGGCCAGGGCTGGATCAGGCCGGCTGTCTTCGTCTGTATAGATGTAAATGGTCACACCATCACCCGCCGTCCCCTCATACCAGTCCAGCGACTCGTCATAGGTCAGCCGGCCCAGAAAAACATCTTGAATCTCTTTTTCCATCTCCTTTTCCTTCCAGTGCAAACAACTCTTTTCAGCCAGATTTGGCTCCCTGACCGCCGTCCAACCACAGCCGTTATTTTTTCTCGCCGCACCCTGCCCTTTATGGCGGCCGTTTAACCGATTCTTGCGCAGCAAATTTTTTTCAGCAAACAGATGGCCGAAAACCAGCTCGGTTCAGCGGGAGTCTTTACAAGGCTAATTGTATTTCATAATCCGTTTTGAAGTAAAATAAATCATTCCATTAACAACATTGAAACCAAGGAGGATTAAAACATGGCGATTGATACCAGTGGCAAGTGGTGGAAGGGCAGCAGTTTTGAAGATGTGGCAGAATATCTTCGTCTTTACATGGAAGATAGTTACCCCGTCGGAAAAGTGGCTCAATCGGTGTGCACCTGCGGCAACACCACCTTCACCCTGCGCACCGACCCTGATGAGGGCGGCGCGCAGCGGATTTGCACCGTCTGCAAGAAAAAAACATTGATCTGTGACAGCGAAGATTATTGGGAAGACGCCTCGCCGCGCAAAGTGCGCTGCCCCTGTAAAAACGACACTTTTGAAGTTGGGGTGGGTTTTTCTTTCCGTGAAGACGAAGAAGATATTAAGTGGGTGACCATCGGCCACCGCTGCACCGCCTGCGGCATTTTGGCCAGTTCAGCCGATTGGGAAATCAATTACAGCCCCTCCCTCCAGCTGCTGGATCAGGCCTGAGCGGCGCCCAAAAGCATGAAGCAGCCGGCCCAATATCGCCTGGAAAGCCCGCTCGATCTGGAGACGTGCAAAGACCGCCTCCGCAAACAGATGCGGGAGCATGTCACGTTTGGCATGGATTACCGGCCGCTTTACGGAGAAATCCGCGAAGACCGGGTGACTCTGCGCATGGCTTCCGGGCTGCGCAACCCGCTGACCCCTCATTTCTACGGCGTCATCCGGCAAATTCCCGGCGGAACGGAATTGGCGGGTGAATTTAAAACGCCCGAATGGGCCAGAGCGGCGATCTGGGTGTGGGGCACGATGATGGTGTTGGCGCCCTGCGGGCTGACTGCAGTGGCCGAGGTGTTTATGATTTTTATGTTGAGAATCCTCTGGCCCTATCAACAGGAACTGGGCATCGATCAATTCTATTCCCTGCTGGCCATGCCGGCGCTGCTTTTGTTTTTGCCATTGATCGGGCTGCTGCTGGGGGTGGGGCTGCCGCTCCTTTTCATCGCCATCCCCAGAAATGATCCTGAAAAAATTAAAGCGCTGTTGGAACGCACCCTCGAAGCGCAAGGGAAGGAAAACCCATCATGACTCATTGGAACATCACCCTCTCCGAAGGAGAAGAAGAGGCCTTTGCCAGTTTTTTACACGGCCAGCTCAGGGCTTTCAACAACCAGGTGTCGCCCTTTCACCGTGAGAGCCGCAAACCCGGTGGCGTTGTGCCCCTGCATGTCATTTTGAACGATGAAACTGGCGCCTTTCTGGGCGGCATCACCGGCAAAACATACTGGACCTGGCTGGAGATAGACTGTTTCTACCTGCCTGAGGCGCTGCGGAAACACGGTCTGGGTTCGCAATTGCTCGAAAAAGCCCAGGCTGCCGCGGCGGCGCGCGGCTGCAAGAGCTGCTTTCTCACCACCTATGAATTTCAGGCCCGCATTTTCTACGAAAAGCATGGCTTCAAGGTGGTGGGCACGCTGGAAGATTACCCGCCTGGCTCTGCTTATTATTGGATGCGCAAAGATTTCACCCCGGCGCCCTGATCCCCGTTCGCTGGCGGCGGTTTGCCGTCAGGCTCAATTGATTTCATCGCTTCTGCCATGTCCCTGGGAACTTTCCAGGGACATGCGGCGTCTTATGCCCTGATGCAACTGGCCGACCTGATGCTGGTCAAAATTTGAAAAGGAAAAGATTTACTGTTTATGAAAAAGCTTCTTATCTCTCTCCTGGCTGCCGCCCTTATTGTCAGCGGATGCGCAACCGCCAGGCCCTTACCGTCAAACACCCCCTCCGCTGCCCTGCCAACGCCATTACCGTCCACCGCAGTCCCCGTCACCCCCACCCAACCGCCGTCGCCCACCCCCACTGCCCCGGCAGAAAACCACCCGGATTTTAAAAACAGCGCTTATGAAATTGAAGGCATTCAAATCACCCTGGTGGACGGCCTTTCCGAAATTGAAGCTGCGCCCAATTCCACCGCAAAAATCGTCACCCGCTATTTTGGCAATGAGGTCTACGGCGATCTGAACGGAGATGGCCAGGAAGATGCAGCCTTCATCCTCACCCAGAACAGCGGCGGCAGCGGCACATTCTTCTATGTGGTGATCGCGCTGCATACTGCTGACGGAGTTCAGGGCGCCAATGCCGTTCTCCTCGGCGACCGCATCGCCCCACAAAGCCTGTCCATCAAAGATGGCCTGATCACGGTCTCCTACGCGGATCGCAAAGCTGGCGAAGATTTTTCGGTGCAGCCTTCGGTGGGGGTATCCAAGAACCTGCAGCTGGCCTCCGGCCGGCTGGTGGAAATCAAGTATACATCCCCCATTCTCAACCGCCCCTGGACCTGGGTTCACACCCAGATGAACGACGGCACGCTGACCGCGCCGAAGAAGGCGGATGCTTTCACCCTCACCCTGGCCGCCGACGGCACCTATTCAGGCACAACCGATTGCAACAATTATTTCGGCCAGTATCAACTGGAAGGGCAGCAGATCACCTTCGGTCCGCCTGCCTCCACCAAAATGGCCTGCCAGGACTCGCAGGAAAGCGAATATCTGGAAAAGCTGATTGAAACAAGCAGTTTCATTTTTGACAGCCAGGCAAACACCCTGGTGTTGCTGATCAAAATGGATTCAGGCTCCCTGCTGTTCAAATAGCGGCGCCTCCGCCGCCACAAAAAAGCCTCCCCGTGTGGGGAGGCTTTTTTGTTATCCCATTGTTTCCGGCACCCGCAGCAGCGAATAACACACCGGCTGGAAATGCTTCATCCAGAACACCGCCGCATCGGGATTGAAGGATTCAAAATCCACTCCGCAGCGTGCATAGCCCAACGCCATGCCGTGGCGCAGCCCTGCATCCAGCATGGCCGCGCCCGCACCCGAACCGCGGTGTTCGGGTTTCAGATAGGCGCCGGAAATATACAGCGACTGCTCCGCCGAAGCCACATCCGCGCCGCCGTAATCCCGGCCGTCAAAACGCATGAAACCCGCCAGGCGGCCCTGTTCATCCTCCGCCAGCCAGATGCTGTTGGCCGGATCGGATAAAAACGCCTCAAAAGCTGCCGCGTCTTCGCTCTGCGGCAGGGGCATTTGGATGGGTGGACGGGTGTAGTACAGCACATGCTCGGCGTCCAGCTCGGCCAGGCAGCCAGCATCCGCCAGCGTGGCCCGCCGGATGGTCAGGCGGGTGCGCGGCAACTTTGCCAGGGGCGCCAGCGGGCGCACCCCATCCACCACCAGCAGGCCAAAGCCCTGCCAAAACCACACCTCGCGCGCCGCGTCAGCCTGCGCCAGCAGGGTGATGGCATGGGTGTCGCAGCCGGCCGCCGCCCACAGGCCGGAGGCCGCCGAATAGAGCTGGCGGTACAGGCCTGCAGGCGCAACATGCGCCCATGCCGGGCAATAAGCTGCCCGCCGCGCCGTATGGCGAAACCCATTCACATGGAACCAGCCCAGGTATCCCGCCAGATGGCCGTCTTCCAGCGCGGCCAGCGCGCTGCCGTGCTCCAGCAGCCGCCGCAAAGCGGCTTCAGTCCGCGCCGGATCTTCCCAGTCAGGCGAAAAAGCCGGAACGGCCTGCCGCTGGGCAGCGGCACTGGCGGCAAACATCTGCGCTGCCGCAGGAATGAGATCAGGGGTAAAAGTGACGACTTCCACAAAACACCTTCATCAGGTCATCGCAGCGATAAAAGCCACCCCGGCCGCCAGGTCCATCAGATTTCCCAAAATATGCACGATGATGCTGATATTGAGGTTTTTCTTCTGCACGGCAAAAATCATCGGCAGCATGGCTGCCGTCCGTGTGACCATCATCCACGGGGTAAAGAAGTGATACAGGGCAAACAAAAAGCTGTGCAGCAGGGGCGCCCATTTGCCGGCATAGCCCATGCGCGGCAGCAAATAGCCGCGGAAATACAGTTCTTCCACCACCGGCCCCGCCACCGTGCTCAGCAATCCCACCAGAACATAAGTGACAACAAGAACAGACTTTGAATAGCCGCCGCTCAGACCGGCATCCAGCACGGGCCAGGCGCCGAATACGTTCTGCTGCAGAAAGACATCCACAGGCTTGAGGAAGGTAAAGATCAGTCCCGTCACCACAAAAACCGCCGGCACCCAGAGGAAATACTGCCAGACCGGGATCGGGCTGCAATAACTTAAAACGCCTTTCAGAGAAAGCCGCCCGTTCTTTTTCTTTCCTACGTATAAAAGGACTCCCAGCTCAAACGGGATCAGAGCCAGCACAATCGCCAGCATCAACGCCGCAAAGGAGGGATATCCCATCTGCTTCAAAGGTTGCATTGCCGCGAGGTAAACGAAGGTGATCAACAGGCCAGGCAGCAAATGCAGCAAAAGCGACTTCCATACAGAGTGTTGTTCAACAGGTGATGAGTCCATATTTTTTCTCTCAGAACGTCAGAATGATTTCTTGTTATACCACGGCTCTGCGATTTACAACACCCCATTCAGGTTCACCCCCACATGCGTGGGGACAACCGCTTTTGATAAAGTTTTCTTAGCTTTGTTTTCGGTTCACCCCCACATGCGTGGGGACAACGTCAGTGGAACGCGCATCGTCCAGTAATCCTCAGGTTCACCCCCACATGCGTGGGGACAACGAGCGTGCGGGCCGCATTGATGAGCTGCTCAATACTTCACCCCCACATGCGTGGGGACAACGAATTATGGGTCAATTACGGCGGGGGCAGCTAAGGTTCACCCCCACATGCGTGGGGACAACTGTCACAAAATGAGGCACATCAGCCCGTTTTACCAGGTTCACCCCCACATGCGTGGGGACAACGAAGTGGGAAGGAGCCGGAACGGGTTTTTAAGTCGGTTCACCCCCACATGCGTGGGGACAACGTGCCCGCCGGAGCCGCCAACTCAGACAGTGGAGGTTCACCCCCACATGCGTGGGGACAACTATCAATCATGTGGTGGTGAGGGCGGCTTCAACGGTTCACCCCCACATGCGTGGGGACAACCGTTTGCAAGAATGGGCCACCGAGCAAAACAGCGGTTCACCCCCACATGCGTGGGGACAACTGTGGTCATAGCAAGATCAACGCCGGCAACATACGGTTCACCCCCACATGCGTGGGGACAACTGGCGCGCATTCCGACTTTGTTCATCGAGTGTAGGTTCACCCCCACATGCGTGGGGACAACTGATTGGAACAGGCGAGCTTTCTGTTGATGAAAGGTTCACCCCCACATGCGTGGGGACAACTTCAATCATCAATCGCAGTCCGTCGATTTCACCGGTTCACCCCCACATGCGTGGGGACAACTTCAATCGCTTCTGTGAGGGCTGAAATGACATAGGTTCACCCCCACATGCGTGGGGACAACGCGTTGGATCAAATGGCGTATTGTCGTTTTTTAGGTTCACCCCCACATGCGTGGGGACAACGCGCCAGCCGCGCGCATAAACGAGGCTTCGTGCAGGTTCACCCCCACATGCGTGGGGACAACGCGCCCAAAAAAGCTTTTTCAGTTTCCGTATCCGGTTCACCCCCACATGCGTGGGGACAACTAGGCGCGCTGAAACGAAAAATGTTTTGTCCAGGTTCACCCCCACATGCGTGGGGACAACCGGTAACCATCAACAAAAATACAGGTCGTGTTAGGTTCACCCCCACATGCGTGGGGACAACGACGACTAGTTTTTTCGCCACTAATCGTTCCACCGGTTCACCCCCACATGCGTGGGGACAACTGGATGATCGCATCTCGCAAAACATCTTTTTATTAGGTTCACCCCCACATGCGTGGGGACAACTTATCGCAACGGGTGACAATTGCACGGCAATCAGGTTCACCCCCACATGCGTGGGGACAACCGAGGTTTGGCTCTGACCCGCTGCGCAGGCCGAGGTTCACCCCCACATGCGTGGGGACAACCGAGTTCCACGCCTGCCAGAACGGGGTGAGATAGGTTCACCCCCACATGCGTGGGGACAACTTCGATTTCTTCCCGTTCGATATATGGATTATCAGGTTCACCCCCACATGCGTGGGGACAACAGCCCGCTCTGTTTCGGTGTCTTTGATAGGTTCGGTTCACCCCCACATGCGTGGGGACAACTTGGAGACACGGCGGGAGGCCTTGCTCGCTTCCGGTTCACCCCCACATGCGTGGGGACAACTAAATATGATTGCCGTAATATCACCATCTAAAAGGTTCACCCCCACATGCGTGGGGACAACCGCCTGCCGCGCCGCCGATTCCGAGAAGGTTTAGGTTCACCCCCACATGCGTGGGGACAACAACCTCCCGCGCCTCATCAATGGCGGCCTGTACGGTTCACCCCCACATGCGTGGGGACAACCCATAAGGCGGGTCGGTTATCACAGCATCAACCGGTTCACCCCCACATGCGTGGGGACAACGATCTTTTCTTCATCTTCTGACAAATCGACATAGGTTCACCCCCACATGCGTGGGGACAACGATTGCATGGCGAAGAAGATACGCATGGTTGGTCAGGTTCACCCCCACATGCGTGGGGACAACACGTGCTTTTGAATCGTGGATGCGCCGCTGTGCGGTTCACCCCCACATGCGTGGGGACAACGCCCGCGCTTACTCGCAAGTTTAGCGTGCCGTAGGTTCACCCCCACATGCGTGGGGACAACGTAAAGCGCCGTAATGACCGCCGGCTGCCCGAAGGTTCACCCCCACATGCGTGGGGACAACCCTCTTTCATGGTCAGCGATTTGATCGCCTCGCGGTTCACCCCCGCATGCGTGGGGACAACTGGCATGCGGTTGGACGATCGCTCATGGAGGGAGGTTCACCCCCACATGCGTGGGGACAACCAAAAAAGAGAAAATAAAACAGGTTGCCGCATTAGGTTCACCCCCACATGCGTGGGGACAACTAATCCACTATAACGGCTCCAGTATCTCCTCCGGTTCACCCCCACATGCGTGGGGACAACTTTGGCTGTTTAGCTCTTCTCCAGCCAGGATCAGGTTCACCCCCACATGCGTGGGGACAACGGAGCCAGTATCTCCTCAGTATAGAAGAGGACAGGTTCACCCCCACATGCGTGGGGACAACCGCTTATTTGGCAGATCCTCTCCTCTTGTTATCGGTTCACCCCCACATGCGTGGGGACAACCACGAAAAAGCAGATTATGTTTTAGGCTCACCAGGTTCACCCCCACATGCGTGGGGACAACGGATGATCCAATCCAGCAGGGCTGGCACAGCAGGTTCACCCCCACATGCGTGGGGACAACCGCCTTCCGAGGTGGTGGCCGTTCTGGTGCTAAGGTTCACCCCCACATGCGTGGGGACAACTAACGCCTTCCATTAGCGCGTCAGGAAAGCGAAAGGTTCACCCCCACATGCGTGGGGACAACGATAGCAAAGGGTATTAAAAAATTATGGAACCAGGTTCACCCCCACATGCGTGGGGACAACTTTACCCCTTGTAGTTAAAGAAAATGCAGCCACAGGTTCACCCCCACATGCGTGGGGACAACTGACGAATGCGCCGCACTGTGGACAGACAATCAGGTTCACCCCCACATGCGTGGGGACAACTGCATCTCACGTAATCGGCATCTCCTCGTTTAAGGTTCACCCCCACATGCGTGGGGACAACTCCTGGGTGGCTTGATCGGCCACCTTTTTTTTAGGTTCACCCCCACATGCGTGGGGACAACACCTGCAATGTTTGAAAATTTATCTTTTTCCATAGGTTCACCCCCACATGCGTGGGGACAACTCTCCATGCAAACAGAGCTTCAGGCTTTCAGGCGGTTCACCCCCACATGCGTGGGGACAACGCGGCGTGGCCTTTGAGGATGTACGCAATTCGAGGTTCACCCCCACATGCGTGGGGACAACGAACTCACGGTTAATTCTTCGGTGCCGGTATTTGGTTCACCCCCACATGCGTGGGGACAACGTGAAAAAGGGGCAATCCCCGCGGCTATGAAAAAGGTTCACCCCCACATGCGTGGGGACAACGATTTGCGTCCGGGGGGTAGGTATGGTCAGGTCGGTTCACCCCCACATGCGTGGGGACAACTTACAAATTTTATACTCGGGGTAAATCGGCTCAGGTTCACCCCCACATGCGTGGGGACAACCGCCTTTTCAGAAAACGATGAAGATGAAGACGAGGTTCACCCCCACATGCGTGGGGACAACGGTCTCTGAGGTCACACGGCAAGACACAAAAGTAGGTTCACCCCCACATGCGTGGGGACAACTCTGACCTCAAAGTGTAAATGCGGTCCCGTGCTAGGTTCACCCCCACATGCGTGGGGACAACGGTTCTTATCGTTCTGCCGTAAGCCGGGCCTATTGGTTCACCCCCACATGCGTGGGGACAACCGTGTACGTTTCTCAACCCGGGATACGGTTGTAGGTTCACCCCCACATGCGTGGGGACAACGGTTGGCTGAAGGTGGTCAGCAAGAAACTGGAAAGGTTCACCCCCACATGCGTGGGGACAACGAAAGGCGGCGTAAGCTTGTCAATGCCCCGCCACGGTTCACCCCCACATGCGTGGGGACAACTGCCCGCTTTGGCTGATAAACTCGGCCCTGAAAGGTTCACCCCCACATGCGTGGGGACAACCTTTCGTCATCAATCCAGATCATGGGCATAGTAGGTTCACCCCCACATGCGTGGGGACAACTGTGGTTCTGTTGAAAAACAGGGTTAATGATTAGGTTCACCCCCACATGCGTGGGGACAACCAACAGGGTGGGCAAGTCAAGCTGGCATGATCCGGTTCACCCCCACATGCGTGGGGACAACTTACGTAATCAATGCCTGGCAGCTGATGTCCCAGGTTCACCCCCACATGCGTGGGGACAACATTGTCCGCGCTTAACGTCCAAAACATAAAACAGGTTCACCCCCACATGCGTGGGGACAACATGTCGCCCTTGATGCCACCCTTTAGCGGTGTCCGGTTCACCCCCACATGCGTGGGGACAACTATTTCCAAAAAAGTTAATCAGTTTATTTTTTAGGTTCACCCCCACATGCGTGGGGACAACGTTTTAGCCGGGAGGTGAAACCATGCCCGAAGAGGTTCACCCCCACATGCGTGGGGACAACGGGGGTTATCTTTCCGTTACCGGCAAAATCAAGGTTCACCCCCACATGCGTGGGGACAACATATGCGCGAGCCTGTTAGCCTCCAGTTGGGCCAGGTTCACCCCCACATGCGTGGGGACAACAAGCCCTTATGAACGGCGCCTATATTATCAAAAGGTTCACCCCCACATGCGTGGGGACAACGGACGCGCTGCGGCCTGAGTACAGGGTGCAGAAGGTTCACCCCCACATGCGTGGGGACAACCGCGGTCATCCCGGCTTTACCGCCGGTTGACACGGTTCACCCCCACATGCGTGGGGACAACTGCTGATGGCAATCAGCCTCTTCCTGAAATTTCAGGTTCACCCCCACATGCGTGGGGACAACGATCCAATCACAAATTCTTCACCTTCCCAATCCGGTTCACCCCCACATGCGTGGGGACAACAATTGTTGTCCAAACTGTGATTGTCCAGGTAACGGTTCACCCCCACATGCGTGGGGACAACAAGACTTGACCCAGGCGGCCCCTTACAGCGCCCGGTTCACCCCCACATGCGTGGGGACAACGATAAAGCCAGCCCATTCAGCCAGGCTGCCACCCGGTTCACCCCCACATGCGTGGGGACAACAGTTGCAGACGCACTCAGTCCACTGGTTGCGCCAGGTTCACCCCCACATGCGTGGGGACAACTTACGGCGATAACCTGCCCATTCTCCAGCAGCAGGTTCACCCCCACATGCGTGGGGACAACGGCAACAGGCTCTTGCCGGGCAGGGCAAATTGAGGTTCACCCCCACATGCGTGGGGACAACTGATCCATACGCCCCGGTGCGGGCCTGTGTCCGGTTCACCCCCACATGCGTGGGGACAACAAGATTTCCGAGGTAAAACAATTCAGGCCTACAGGTTCACCCCCACATGCGTGGGGACAACTAATACTTGTGAGGTGTGGACTGAGCCTTTCACAGGTTCACCCCCACATGCGTGGGGACAACTGGACCTGATTGACGGCACAACCATCCGCCCCAGGTTCACCCCCACATGCGTGGGGACAACGGGTTGAAGAGGAATTCGAGATCATCACGGAAAGGTTCACCCCCACATGCGTGGGGACAACTGCGAGCGCAGACGCATTCCGCGCTCATCTCAGGTTCACCCCCACATGCGTGGGGACAACCGGTTACGGATTGCATATCAGGGTGGAGCACACAGGTTCACCCCCACATGCGTGGGGACAACTGCTTCCACCTCGATTTTCAGGTTGCGCCTGAAGGTTCACCCCCACATGCGTGGGGACAACACCGCAAACGCCGTATGAGTACATGGTGAAAACGGTTCACCCCCACATGCGTGGGGACAACGCCACGATGCAACAGAAAGCAGGGCCGCTTTTAGGTTCACCCCCACATGCGTGGGGACAACTGAAGCCGTATCCCCTACGACCGCCGGCGGCTGAGGTTCACCCCCACATGCGTGGGGACAACTGGCATGGGGCGAGGTGCAAACAATCGGCTTCCGGGTTCACCCCCACATGCGTGGGGACAACCCAGCAAAAACCCGCAGCTACAGCGGGCTTTTAGGTTCACCCCCACATGCGTGGGGACAACGGGCTGCCGCCTGATTGAACCTCCTCATGAGCGAGGTTCACCCCCACATGCGTGGGGACAACGGCGGCCACCCACTTCAAAGAGGTCGGGCATTTCAGGTTCACCCCCACATGCGTGGGGACAACTGAGGGGGTTGCCTTGCACGATTTCAGGGTAGAGGTTCACCCCCACATGCGTGGGGACAACAGCATGTGAAGCGCAACGATGCCGCCGCTTTTCGGTTCACCCCCACATGCGTGGGGACAACTCAAGCAGGCGTGCATTTTGCAGACGGTGAGACGGTTCACCCCCACATGCGTGGGGACAACGATTTGCTTGATAAGTTCGCGCTGTACTTCGTTAGGTTCACCCCCACATGCGTGGGGACAACTACCTGCCATGCTGTACCTCCTAAACGGTTACTCGGTTCACCCCCACATGCGTGGGGACAACGGTGTATGTATAATCACCAGTGGCCACGCCAGTAGGTTCACCCCCACATGCGTGGGGACAACGGCGAAACCATGAGCATCTGCCGCATCGGTGTCCGGTTCACCCCCACATGCGTGGGGACAACCGTTGTACACGGCCTCGCCTGCCTGGGCAAGCAGGTTCACCCCCACATGCGTGGGGACAACTATAATAAATTAATCTCGCATCAAAAGGATATAGGTTCACCCCCACATGCGTGGGGACAACGGATGTGCATCAAGTTTCGTCATTGGTTTCTCCGGTTCACCCCCACATGCGTGGGGACAACGTGTGCTTCCACACATCGGACAGCGTGCTAAAAGGTTCACCCCCACATGCGTGGGGACAACGGTGCGCGTGGTCATCTGTCAAGCCAAACATATGGGTTCACCCCCACATGCGTGGGGACAACTATCCCATGCCGCTTCCGCGTTGTCTGCGATAAACGGTTCACCCCCACATGCGTGGGGACAACGGGTGGTTGTTTGATTGGTTTGTGGCCGGCGCTAGGTTCACCCCCACATGCGTGGGGACAACCGGCGGCGTCAAACTGGACATCCGCCGTTTGTCGGTTCACCCCCACATGCGTGGGGACAACTAAGTTGCTGTATACGCTGCTTTTCCAGTCATAGGTTCACCCCCACATGCGTGGGGACAACCAAAACAGATAACCGCTGATGACCGTCATATACGGTTCACCCCCACATGCGTGGGGACAACCTAAATCCCGCGCTAAAATCATGTCAACAAGTAGGTTCACCCCCACATGCGTGGGGACAACGCTTTTCTTTGCCATTTTTTCATATCCTCAGCCAGGTTCACCCCCACATGCGTGGGGACAACGGCTACAAAATAGCATTCTTCTGGTGAAAACGAGGTTCACCCCCACATGCGTGGGGACAACGTCAGGGTCGCCGTCGCCGGTTCCGGTCACGAAGGTTCACCCCCACATGCGTGGGGACAACCGCCAGCCGCCATTTCTCGTTATTATCACGCGCGGTTCACCCCCACATGCGTGGGGACAACGAGGTTTGTTTTGTCCGTTCCAGAACCATCCCCGGTTCACCCCCACATGCGTGGGGACAACCTATCTCGTCATCGTCTGGCAGTTCCTTGATGCGGTTCACCCCCACATGCGTGGGGACAACTGTTAGACCTTTCTACACAAGGGCGCTCAAAGTAGGTTCACCCCCACATGCGTGGGGACAACGCCACCAGCAAAGAAGCTCAAGGTTTGGTGACAGGTTCACCCCCACATGCGTGGGGACAACTGATCCTGACATGAGCGCTCTAGCTAACGCTTAGGTTCACCCCCACATGCGTGGGGACAACCCGTGTTTGCGGGTGCGGATGTGTCGGGTGTGAGGTTCACCCCCACATGCGTGGGGACAACTGCAAGATTTTTTATGTGGTTGTCACACGCATAGGTTCACCCCCACATGCGTGGGGACAACTGATGATTGCCGGTTCATCGACAGAAATTGTACGGTTCACCCCCACATGCGTGGGGACAACGGTTGCCACGATTTCAGGCAGGCCGCCCTGCGAGGTTCACCCCCACATGCGTGGGGACAACGATGCCGCGATTTGTCGCATGGGGTTCCACCCGGTTCACCCCCACATGCGTGGGGACAACGCCACGATGCAACAGAAAGCAGGGCTGTTTTTAGGTTCACCCCCACATGCGTGGGGACAACTAGACACCACGCACACGGAAGAGGACAGCGCCAGGTTCACCCCCACATGCGTGGGGACAACATCGAGCGGGGCGCTGTCCTCGACAACGATGGAGGTTCACCCCCACATGCGTGGGGACAACTCAAAGCGGGTCAGGCGGTCGCCCATGTCCTCTAGGTTCACCCCCACATGCGTGGGGACAACTGGTCAGTCTGGTCAGTTCCACCGGTTGCGCTCGGTTCACCCCCACATGCGTGGGGACAACAGGCTCACAGACCATAATTTCAACGCCATCATCGGTTCACCCCCACATGCGTGGGGACAACAGACCGTCATGCCTGAAATCCTGCTCAAAGTGAGGTTCACCCCCACATGCGTGGGGACAACAACGAAAGCAGCTCCGCAACGGTCACAGGGTCAGGTTCACCCCCACATGCGTGGGGACAACGCGGCAAAACAAACCTGAAGCGCACCGCGGTTCGGTTCACCCCCACATGCGTGGGGACAACCCTGTGTATCAGGAGAGAGCGAACGGGTCGGACGGTTCACCCCCACATGCGTGGGGACAACAGCATGGCGGGCTTTCACCTGTGGGCTTACGACGGTTCACCCCCACATGCGTGGGGACAACGGGCGATCCAGGGCCGCGCCATCATGGGGGCGCGGTTCACCCCCACATGCGTGGGGACAACCACCACAAGCGGCTCTGATTACGTTCTGTCATCGGTTCACCCCCACATGCGTGGGGACAACGGGTATCCCGGTGCTTTTTGCTGGAGGCGTGAGGTTCACCCCCACATGCGTGGGGACAACACCATCACGGCAGGGGCGGACGGGCAGGTACTCCGGTTCACCCCCACATGCGTGGGGACAACTTGGTTGCGCGTGGAGTTTTTCGTTCCATACCAGGTTCACCCCCACATGCGTGGGGACAACGAATGCCTTGAGGTTGCGGCGGATGGCAGGCGTGCGGTTCACCCCCACATGCGTGGGGACAACGAGAAATGAACTGGCAGAATGTCACGGTGAAACGGTTCACCCCCACATGCGTGGGGACAACGGACGCAAAACCATCACCCGCTGGCCATTGGGACGGTTCACCCCCACATGCGTGGGGACAACGGTCCAAAAGGGTATCCCTTTCCTGCTCCAACACGGTTCACCCCCACATGCGTGGGGACAACTGCCGGCCACTTCTCAACCGTGAAGCCGCCATAGGTTCACCCCCACATGCGTGGGGACAACGGTTGCGCCTCGCTTTCACAACGAAGCGGCCAATCGGTTCACCCCCACATGCGTGGGGACAACGCTTGATCGCCGGTGGGATAGACGAGAAGCCAAAGGTTCACCCCCACATGCGTGGGGACAACATGGCTTTCGCTGAAAACTGGGGTATGCGTATCGGTTCACCCCCACATGCGTGGGGACAACTGAGCCGGTGCGCCAACGAAGGCACGGGTTTGAGGTTCACCCCCACATGCGTGGGGACAACTGAGGTCGATGTTTAGCTGTTTGAGCCATAACAGGTTCACCCCCACATGCGTGGGGACAACCGTGGGTGGAAGGAACCGCCGCAGACGGTGGCAGGTTCACCCCCACATGCGTGGGGACAACGTCACGGGCGGCTTACAGGCGGGCGAGCTTACGGGTTCACCCCCACATGCGTGGGGACAACGCGTATTCAGAAAGATTGTAATGGCTATCTGAAGGTTCACCCCCACATGCGTGGGGACAACGGATTGGCCTCAGTCTCAAAGCCAACTATGTTAGGTTCACCCCCACATGCGTGGGGACAACGTTTTTAGGATCGCGCCCAGACCTTTTGCCTCAGGTTCACCCCCACATGCGTGGGGACAACTGCTGATTTATGACAACACTCTGAGCGTGTGGAGGTTCACCCCCACATGCGTGGGGACAACTATCGTCAGGTGTACCCAGGTCATCCAGCTTTAGGTTCACCCCCACATGCGTGGGGACAACTCGACCACGGCGCAACGGGCGAGGCACTCTACCGGTTCACCCCCACATGCGTGGGGACAACTAAACGCGCGTTTCACAAGGTGGGGAGATGTGCGGTTCACCCCCACATGCGTGGGGACAACACTATATCTGCCGGTTTTTTCAGCCCCCATTCCCCCACCGGTGGGGGGGGTAATGGGGGCCAGCCTCGCTCTGCCGTTAATTATACCTTCATTCTGGCCGGCCGGCGCGGCTTCTTTTCAACCGCGCCGCTTTAGGATTTTCACCGGGAATTTTAATCAGCTGCAAACCCTCGTTCAGTTCAAGCAGCCGGCTGGTATCACCAGCCATACGCAGGGCAAAATGCTGCTCGGTGTTGGTGCTCCAAAGCTGCACCACCCCGCCATCCTGGCAGCGCGCCAGGCATTTTTCCCACAATTTATCGCGCACCCGCGCCGAAAGATGCCCCACAAAAACCCCCGTGCGCGGTTCAATCATCCAGCGGGTCAATTCTCCGCGCAGTGAAACCGGAATGTTTTCAAGAATGATCACCACCATTCTGCCCCCCTTTCAGTTAAGCTCTTCCCACAGTTCAGAGGCCGGGTCTTCTCCCTGCATGCTTTCTGAGGGAACGCTGATTTCAAGAATCTGGTCAATATCGGGCAAAATGCGCTGCAGCAATTTGCCCTCCCTGAAGCGCTCGCGGCACAGCGCGCGGGTACGGCTTTCGGCGCCTTTTTCGCCCGCGGCAAAAGCTTCAAACGCCGCCGGAATGGTGAATTCAGCCTTGTAAAGGTCGGCAATATCATATACAAAGGAAAGCTGGCGGCCGGTGTGGATGAAGCCCAGGGCAGGCGAATAACCGCCCGAAATGATGGCCGCATGGCAGATGCCGTTGAGAAGGGCATTGGCAGCTGAAAGGGCCCGGTTCAGCGGGTCGGCGTCGTTCCAATCGCCGCGGTTATACTGGCGGCCGCTCCAGCGCACGCCGAATTTGTGCGCCGTTTCTGCATAGGCCGCCTTGACACGCGCGCCTTCCAGCCCCCGCAGCTGAATCAGGCTGCAGCCTTCGGGCACACCCTCAGGAAAACGGCGCAGATACATGCGCCGCACCACCTTTTCATGGGTTTCTGGATGGCACAGCAGTTCAGCCTGGCGCAGCAGATGATAGGCTTTGCGGGTTTCGCCGAGTCCCTGAGCATAGCAGTGCGTGACGCCTTCGCCTGCCCACAGCACCGTGCAGCCGTTTTCGGCCAGCACCTTGATAGCTGCGTGCGAAATGCTGGTGCCAGGCCCCAGCATCAGCACACTGAGCGCCGCCACCGGCACCAGCACCCGGCCATCCTGACGGATGTATTCGATGGCGCTGTCTTTGCGGTCAATAATGGCGTGTTCCACATAGCAGTAAGAAAGGCTGTCGCGCAGCAGCGGCAATTCGTAAAGTTCTGAAGACATTTTTTCACCCCTTATTTAATTGAACGCACCGGCGCAGGCGCGAAAAACACCCGCGCCGGTTTGAAATTGATTTATGCGCCGGGCGCCAGCGAAAGCAGGCCAAACCCCAGCCCTTTGCCGCTGCCAATGCCATCCAGCCAGGCCCGCAGGAAGGCCTGCGCGTCCGTCACCTGCAGCCGGCCGTCAAAACGCGCCCCAACCTGGCGCAGGCGGTGCTTTTGCCCGCTGCCGGTCACCTTCCAGCCGTCTGGCTGGACCGTTTTGCTAATCGTGACCTCCAGAACCTTGAAGCCGTGCAATTCACCTTTGCGCTGAAGCCAGGCCTGCTGATCGTGCTCACGAAACAGGCCCACCCGCGGGCCGTCTTCCTTGCCATCGGCGCGCAGGCGTTTGGTGGGGTTGGCCAGCAGCCTGAAGCGGAACACCTGCCCTTCAGCGGGGCTGAAAGCGATTTCTTTGACTTCAGCCGCAAGCTGCAAATAGCCTTTTTCAAGCAGGTGATCCCAGCGGGGGGAGGTATGAGATTGCACCAGCACCCGGGCCACCGGCGCCTGACGCTGCAATTCAACCCTGAACAGCACGCGTTCATCTTGCGGCAGGTTCTGCGGAAAGCCGCTCATCACCGTGCGGTGCATCTGGTAAGGGTTGGAAAGGTCTGCCAGCACCAGCCTGTTGCCCGGGTTTAAGATGAGTTGTGAAAGGTACATCAGATCACCTCCATGGCCAGGGCTGATGGGGCAGGCACCAGCCGTGTGCTGACGCGCCGGCTGGAAAAACGGCGCGCCGCAAACGAGATGGGGACATCCTGGCGCACCTGCATACCGTCGTCCATTTCCAGCACCACCCGCACCCCGGCAGGATCAGCTGCGGCATGGCGCCGTGTGATCCATCCATAACGGCACAGCGCATCTTCAAGGCCCAGCCCGGCTTGCAGACCGTCTGGCAGCCAGACCGGGGCCGCCGGGGTGAAGGCTTTGCGCCCCAGGTAAATGGCCCAGACGGGATGGCGCAGCGCCTCCTGCAGCAGCTGGAGCAGGGCAAAATCACCCTGCAGCCCCACCAGGAAGGCGGCATCAGCCAGGTAATAGCGGTTGGTCACAATGCTATCGCGGGTTCCCTTGCCGTCTGAGTCAAGCACATTTTGGGCAATGTGGTAGTCGCTGCGCAGAGTCCCCTCACGGTCCACCCGCACCCCCATGCGCAGGGCAGCCAGATCCGCCACATCAGCCTCCCGCGGCCGCCCCAGGGCGGCGCAAAGCAGGCCAATGACCCCGCTTTTGGAAGGCTCTTTGCCGCTGTCGCGAATGGTATAGTGGCTCTGCACTCCCCATGATTGCTGGGGAGCAATCAGGCGTAAAAGCAGTGTATCCATGGCATCACCCTTGTGAAACCAGATTCAAAGTCTCCTTGATCCAGTCTTCCAGAGAGGCCACACAGGCAGGCTTCAGGGCCGTCAGCGGCGCATCGTCATCGAGAACCGCCACCACCGGCTGCGCATCGCCGCCGTAGAAACTGGTCAGGCGGCCCCAATAGGCATCCAGGGCTTTCACGGATGAATGGACCAGACCCTGCCCGTTGGGGGAAACCGGTTTTTCGAAGGCGTTGGCCAGCGACCAGGCGCTGCCATCGCGGCGCACCACGGTCATCAGGAAAGAGGGCGGGTTTTGAGCCGCACTGCTGTTCTGTTTGCCGGTGGGCACGGCTTTCACGCTGGCGCGCAAAAAGGCCTCCACCGTGCGAACCGCCAGAGCGGTATCGCCCTTCAGGCTGGTCAAAAGCTGATCAAAATCAATGCAGGCATAGCGGTAGAAACAGGCTGAATTGAACCCGCCCAGGCCCATCATGCCGGCACCGGTTTCGGGGTTTTCCTGTTTTTGCTGCAAATCATCCACGGCAGTGAAGAAATCCATATCCATGTTCACGGCGTGGGTAGAAATGGCGTGGGCCACCTGGCAGGCGGCGTCAATATTGGTTTCGGGGCGGTCGGCCAGCATACGCCCAAAGAGGGCGATATCCGGCGCACCGGGGCGGTTTTTGGTGGTTTTGGCCATCTCTTCGGCAAAAGCCTTGATTTCGGCCGCTGCTTCATGTTCGCGCAGGAAATCAAAGGCGCTCTGGAATTCCGCCTCGCTCAGAAAAATCAGGGTCAGCGTTTTATTCTTATCCATCTTTCCTGCTTTGCTGCTGTACCACTTGGCGAATTCTTCAGCCCGCGCGGCCGCTTCGGCCTCGCCCAGTCCGCCGGCCGTCAGGCGCCGGACCAGCTCGGCTTTCATCATGTTGGAACGGTGGCTGAGCGGCACGCCGGTGGTGGCGGCAAAAACCGGGTGATGGCGCACAGCGCGTTTAAAGCACTGCGATGAAATGCGCGCGCGGCGCACGCCGCCAAATTCACAGTCCTTGGGGGTGTTGGTGTCATCGCGGTTCAAGTTGGAAGGGGCGAAATTCTGGATGATATGCAGTTCAATAAACATGGTATTTTCTCCTATTGGTTTTCTTCAGGGAAGGTTTCTTCGGTCTGGCCAGGCTGGCCAGCAGTTGAGGTATCTATGGGGCGTTCGTAGCTCCAAAAACTGTTGGCCCAGGCGCGCTGGGTGAGCTTTTTGGGGTGATCCCAAAGCAGCAGGTCAGAAAACAACTGACGCCAGTTCACGGGAATTTCCTGCTGTTTTAACATCATCACCGCACGGCGCAGGGGTTTGTCGAGATCATCGCGGCGGGTGTTCAACAGAGCCGTGAAGCGCCGCTCGGCGGCGTCAGAGTCGTTGCGCTGGCCGGCCGCCTGTTTCAGATGAGCGCCCAAATTGCCCTGCTGGTTTTCTGAAGGGTGCAGAGCAAACAACGCTGCCGTCAGGTAATAGATGGGCTCGCAGCCGGCTGCGCGGTCTTCATCAGGCAGGCGGGGAGACACAAACCGGCAAAGGTTGAGATCATCAGCCGGGTTGCCCGAAAGCCCGCGCCGCAAAACCGCCAGCGCGCCGCGGTCATCAGCCCTGGCCAGGCTGGTCAGGTAACTGATAAACGCATTTTGTTCGTTAGAGAGTAAAGCCATTCTAATCCTCCACGGGTTTTTCACCCAGCACTTTTTTGAGGCTGTAATTGAGCCGGCCCCGGGTGTAAGCCGCCGCTTTTAAAGCTTTGAGATCATCACCCAGGTTCTCTACAGTCTGGTTATAAGCGCCTCTAAAGGCACGTTCCAAGGCCTCGTTCCAGTTATCCTCAGCTCCGCGGGAATCATCCGGAAGGCGGTGCAGAAAACTGTAGAAAGGCACTTCAAGGTTGTTCCAAAAGAGACCCTCTGCATTCCAGTGCGCCATCAACTTGGATACATCGTCATCTTTTTTGGCAGCGCTTTTTTGAATTGTTTCCTGATTTGCATCTAATGCGACAATCCAGGCAGCCAATTCTCTGATCACGAAACGCAAAGAGTCGCCCAGGTCCCTGGCATGCTTTAAAGCCGTATCCAGTTTTTCGATCAACAGTTCGTCTTTTAGCAAAGCCGGGGCAATTTCAAAACCTTCGCGGCGGTAAAAATAGACCTTCTGTTTGCCGGGTTCGGTGCACATGCCGTAGGCGGCCAACTGCATTCTGCCGCCAGATGGGAGAATGCCCTCATTGACCAGCTCGCCCACCCAGCGAATGGCGCGAGGAATTTCACGGTTCTGTCCGCGTAAATCGAGCAGGGCATTGCTGTCGCGCCAGAGGGCGCGGCCTTCACTGAAGCGCAGGACCTTATAGATTTCCTCGCCAGCCTTTTTACCCGGATCAATGCGGTAATGGTGCATCGGGTTATGCAGGGCGGCATCGAGCAGCAACCCGGGGGCGGTGGTGATGCGGGTGACCCGCACCTGACCATTGTGTTCTTCAGGGATCAGCCTGAGGCGGCGGTTGGGCCAGGTCAGGTAATCGAGGTATCCCAGCGGAATGGTGCGGTCCGGCTTATAAGGATCACCCTCTGCTTCCCAAAAAGCGCGGTCGCCAGTTTGAGCATTCCAGGGGAAGGGTTCCGCCCGGTTATAGCGCACCAGGTTGTACATGAGGGTTTCAAAGAGGTTTTTCCCCTCCACAAAGAACACCACTGCCCGGCTGCAGGGCGCATCGGTATACACCAGCTTGAGCTGAGGATGGCAGAGGCCGGCCAGGGCGAAAGCCTGGGTGGTCACCAGCAGCAGGGCGGCCTCCGCGGGGGTCAGGCTGAAGGGGGTGGCATCCATCACGTGGTCAAACAGGGTGAAGGTGTCGCCGCCGCCAACGGCCTGAAGCAGCGCCTGAGCGGGTTTTTCTTCCACCAGTGGGTGGCGCTGCTGGAAAAACGGGTGCGTTTCATCGAACAGATCAAAGCGATCCTGCCAGCGGGTGAAATAAGCCTCCAGCGCAGCCGGGTTGAAGCAGCCAGCATTCCAGATTTTTTCCCAATCTGGGGTGTCGGCCGGGCCGAAGTTGCGGTGCAGCACCGCCAGCAGCAGGCGTAAAACTGCCGCGCTGGCATGGGGCAGGCTGGCGCTCAGGGTGCGGTAGGCTGGGGCATTCACCAGTGCTTCGCGCAAAGAGATAAGCCGGGCGGCGCCGCCATGATCCACTACCGGGATCCAGGGTTCAGCCAGCAAATTGAACGAATATTGTTTTGACAAATTTCCTCCTTTCGTCAAATCTGATTTGATGACGATGTTGAACGGCTTGCAAAGATGGTTGCTCTTTATTTAACCCTCCTTTTTTAAATATATAATTACCGTATTTATAATACTTTCGTTTTTTGATTTTGTCAACAGGCAATTTTGCCATTTTTTGTACCACGTGGCTGAAATGATAAAACCCGCCATTGTGACGGGTTTTATCCCCATTCTGGTGGGGATGTTTTGCCGGTTTGGGCAAAATACATAATAACCGTGGGGCCACCCCCACAGGGACATGGGACCTCTCCTTCGATTATACACAAATTTAAAGGGTTGCGCTGTGTTCATTCTGTTTTTATGTGAATGCCGGTTTTTTCATCCAGAACCAGGGTCAGGCCGCTGCCCAGAGCGCATTCGACATCCTCGAACACCACCGGAAAGGCCTCTCGCAGAGATGGCTGCGTTTTCCAGGCGGCATGCGGCGGCTGCTGGGCAAAATGCTGCACCACATCGCGCTTGCTGATTTTCACCATTGAAGCATGCAGGTGGCTTAATGCCTGCGGCTCAGGCGGCGCCTCCACATCCAGCTCAAACCCTTCATCCAGCAAAACCGTGCGCCCTTCACGGCGCACCAGGCACACCAGTTGCACCGTGGGCAGCACAGAACCGCGGGTCAGCCCGGCCATATCATCCGCATCGCTATCTCTGGCGGGCAAGGCATTTTTCCCAAACGCATTCGCGCAATCCACATCGCCAATCAGGCGGTTTTGCGCGGCTGAAGATAATCGCCCCGATTTGTTTGCCATTTGTGTGTGCCGTTCTGAAATAGCCGCCATCTGGGCAGGCGTGCAGCCGGGCAGAGGGGCTTCAGAATAGACCAGATTAATCAATTCATCAGACATTTCAGGCAAGGACAGAAAATTCCGGTTTAAGAGGGCGAAATAGGTGCGGTTTAAAAACACCGGATCATAAACATATTGATCCTTTTCAAAATCCGGCAGGGTCTGCCCTTCCTGAAGGCCAGGCTGGCACACCAGGCAGCACGGCTCCTGCAGGGCGGCCGGCCTGAGCGGCGGAAATTCTTGATGAGCATGGCGGTGCAGACGGCCCATGCGCTGAATCAGCAAATCCACCGGCGCCAGGTCGGTGATGAGCAAATCAAAATCCAGGTCCAGGCTCTGCTCGATGATCTGGGTGGCCACCACAATACCGCGCCGAGGGGCAGCAGGGGCTTGAGTCAATTTGCCAAAGCGGCTGAGAATCTCTTCTTCCCGCGCTTTGCGCCAGCAGAATGGCAGGCGGGCGTGCAAGCAGAAAAGGTCCTCCGGCGCAACCAGGTTTTCTTTTTGAATGGCCTGATACACCTCCTGAGCGCGGTCCACTGTATTGCATACCACCGCAGCGCAGCCCCCATCCGCCAAAAGCTGGCGCAGCGTGTTCAGCCAATCCTTTGCATCACGCGGCGCCGGTTTCAAATAAATGGCGCGGTTATCAAATTTACCCAGGAACACGGAGGACATTTTTTGACCGTCATTCAGGCTCAACCGCGGGTAAGCTGTTGCGATTGTTCCATCAACGGCACTAACCTGATAAGCCTTAAGCAGCTGCTGCCGCGTGCTTTCAGGCAGGGTGGCAGAAAGAATGACCACCGAAGTGCCAATTGCCCGCAGCCAGGCCAGCAGCTGGCAGAATATTTCAACCATATACACATCATAGGCATGCACTTCGTCAAAAATAACCACCTTGCGGTGCAGGCCAAAAAGGCGGAGGACCTGATGTTTAATGCACAGCACACTGAGAAAGGCCTGATCCACGGTGCCCACGCCAAAAGATGCCAGCAGGCTGCGCTTGCGCGGTAAAAACCAATCCATGGCGGCCACATTCCCGGCATTTTCAGGTTGATCCTGGTCTTCATCTTTGATTCCATTGAAGCGCAGGTTCTGAAAATCTTTATTCAGCCATGCATTACCATGAACCAACTGCAAATTAATCCAATCCTGATTGCTGTACCGTTTCTGCAGGAAATGCTTCACCCGTTCAAACATCTGGTTGCTGGTGGCCTGGGTGGGCATGGCAATATAACAGCCGCGCAATTTTTGCTGCTGAATCGCCCGGTCGGCCACCAGCAGGGCCGTTTCCGTTTTTCCACAGCCAGTTGGGGCTTCAATGATCATCAAAAATGGATTTTGCAGCCCGTCAGCCGCCTGAACGGCCAGGTTTTGCAGCGGCAAGGGCGGGTAGGGGAACAGCTCTGAAAAACCCGGATGGCGGTCATCGGGCTGCCAGCCGATCCAGCCGGTTTTTTGAAGCGCTTCCACAGCGCGCCGCTGTGACTCCTCCCGATAGCCAGCCAGGCTCAAAGTTGGCTCATGATACTTGAAGAGGTCATCCTGCGAGGAAATCCAATCAGCGGTGATAAAGAATCCGGTGAGCAAATTGAAGAACGCATTGCGATCTGTGCGGGACATTTCCAATTGAGGCAGAGTTGGCGGCCGCAACAGATCAACCAGGTGGTTAAAAAGATCGCGGCGGGCGGCAGTCCATTTTTCTCCGCCTAAATTTCCCAGAGAATTGACTCTTTGCTCATCTTCCTCAACATGGAAGCAGCCGTGATGCCCGCCAATGGCAAAGCGGAATTGATGAAGAATCCTCCATGGCTGAACCCCCAGATCGTCTTTCAAATCCTTCAAAATCCACTGGCTTAACAGGCTGTGATGGCGGGTATCGCCTTTGGAGAGCGGAGGAAAATCAAAGCCGGCTTTAACCAGCTTATCCTGCGTGGGCGCGTGTTTGTTCTGAAAGGCCGGGGTGGCCTTACCCAGGTCATGCAAACAGGTCCAGAAAGCCAGAAACCGACCGCATTCCACTTCGGGCAGCTGCAGCCAGCGGCAAAACTGCTGCCGCGCGCCCGGTGTCAGCGCCTGCTCCCAGAGCAGGCCGGCCACGGCAGCGCTGTCAATTAAGTGGTAAGCCAGGGGATGCCCATCAACAGCATCTCCCCACTTTCCAATGAAGATCATCCAATCGGGTTGTTGCGCGTTCATTTTTCTCGGTTCACCCTCACGTGCGTGGGGAGAAGTTTCACTTTGTGTTATACCTTCAGGATGCGACGGGAGCGAGGCCTCAATTTGAATCAGGCGTTCAGCTTTTGTTTCGGAGGGTTTCATGTTTTTATCTCCTTTGGGATGTGCTCAATCATTCAGCGTAAGTTCACCAGGGCGGTTCACCCCCACATGCGTGGAGACAATTTATCGCGTGCCAGGTCTGCTAACGCCCTTGTGCAGTCCACCCTGCGTGTGTGAGGACAATCCCATATCTGCTGCAGTGCGATTTCAAGTCGCCAAAAAAAATGATTCCTTCATGTTGAATGCATAAGAAAATTATAGCAGCAGCCTGTTGTAAGTACTGCAACAAATTGTCATTGAAAGTCGAATTTTTTAGATGCTTTATCAAGAAAATGCCGCTGACGGCCACCGCCGGCACTCAGGGGCAGTACAGTCAGACCAGGATTGGGCTGCGATAGCTTAAAACGCCTTTGAGGGAAAGCCGTCCGTTTCTTTTCTTGCCATCATAGAAAAAGACCCCCAATTCAAGCAGGATAAGGGCCCCTGTTATACCACAGCGCCGTGTTTCACGAAACCACATCATCTGCGTCGGGCTGCAAAAAAGGAGCCGGCTGCGGTCAAGGCCCATTTTCACCATCCATGCCCGCTGCCGGGGCATTTTTGGCCACCACTGGCAAAAAAATCAGTTTGTCAGAAGGCATCACCGATACCGTATCCGTGGTCACCGCCTGCGCATTCACCACCGCATTCAGGGTGATGGTATACATGGCGCCGTTGGTCAGGCCCGAAAGGCTGAAGTTCCGCACGGCATGGCTGATGCCGGTGATGGGCGAAGGCTGACTGCCCGCCGGTCCGCTGTAAGTGATCTGCCAGGTGCTGGTGGCGGGCAGGTCGGCATAAACCTCCCAGGCCAGGTTGGCCGTCCCGCTGACCGGCTGCACGCTAAGGGTCACCGGGTCGCCGACGCTGAAACGGTGGAAATACGTTCTCCCGTTATAAACGGCTCTGAAAGTCCAGAGGCCTGGCTGTGCATCAGCCGCCAGGGTGGCATACCAGTACCAGTAGGCTGCCGCATAGTGTGCGGCGGATGAGGCATGCGACCAGCTTAAAGACACCGTCCCATCCGGCCGGAATACGGTGAAACTGCTAGATTGACCCGCCAGCTGGTCGCGGTAGTAAACCGTGTAATAAATCTTCTCGCCGGGGTTAAAATAACGCCGTGCATTGCTGGTTTCCTGAACCGGGCAGTCTGGAAAAACCGGCGGCGCAAGGCCGGTGGTCAGCTTGTTGATGGCAGAATCATAATAAGGCTTCTGCGCCGCCCACCAGGAAGGAATGGCATTGCAGGGACCGTTAAAAGGATCCACCCAATTCCCGCCGGAATCATAGAGGGCAAAATGCAGGTGCGGGCCGGTGGAAGCACCCGAACTGCCCATCACCCCCAGGTATTCTCCGCTGACGACCGCCGCGCCCACCGGCTTTGCAGTCACTGAATCCTTCTTCAAGTGAAGATACCAGGCAGTCGAACCATCGGCATGCAGGATGGCAACGGCATTGGCCGGGTTGCTGTTGATGCCGCAGCTGCGGTCAAAATTGCCATCCTGCCGGTAAACGATGGTCCCCGGCGCGGCTGCCACCACCTCCACCTCGTTGTGATCCATTTTGTACCAGCCAAACGGCCAGGAAAAGATATCTGTTCCTTCGTGGTTGACCCCTGAGGCCAGGTCATAGGTGCGGGTGCCGCAGGCATAATCCTGCAGCTGGTCAGGATAGGCCAGGTTGTGATCTACAAAGGCGCTCAAGCCGTGGTAACCGGGGTCGCTCAGGCCGCCAGCCGCCCGCACCGGCCAGGCCAGGACCGTGGTGAAAGGTGCCGCGGGCCGCTGCAACCCCAGACGCTGAATATTTTGCTCCACGGTGGTCTGAATTTCATGGCGTTGGGTTTCGCTCAAGTCCTCAGTCTGCGGCAGCGGGGCTTCTCCGCCGCCGCCCCACTCCGGCGCATCCCGCTCCGGGCTGACCGCCGCAGAGTTCACCGTGCCGGCAAAGGCCAGGCTGAGCAGCATGCTCAGCCCCAGCATCAGGCGCATCCAGTGCATTGGATTGACAGGGCCCATTATGAAAAAGCTCCTCACTACCAGATGCCCGGAAAGAGGCGGAAACGGGTTTTTCGCATATATTCCGGGTTTGAATACCAGACGCTTCAGTCCTTGACCCTACCCGAATTTATGTGCGTCCGCCAATGCTTCAAATCAGTCTGGAAGAATCTAATATTGCAAAAAACATTGTCTCAAGCAGGTATGCTACCTCTTTGATAGAATGCCGTGTTCTCCCTAAGATTGATTGGGCGGGGACTGCCGAAGCAGCACAATAAGAAGATAACAGCCCACCTTCCTCTCGATTCGCAAACCTCACCAAACAATATTTTCGTCTTGATCAAATTGACTAAAGTAAACCTGCAGGACCAGTTCCTTCTGGCCCTGCAGGTGCAAAGATGAAATTTTTTTTATCAGAGCTTGAATGTCGCGACCAGTTCCTTTAATGATACAGCCATGCTCGAAAGACTTGCGGCTGAGGCGGTTAATTCTTCCACCTGCGCATTCATTTCTTCTGTCGAAGCCGAAACTTCTTCCACTGCCGCCGAATTCTCTTCACTCACCGACGCGATATTTTCAAACGCCTGCGAAACCTCATTGGCGGAAGCAGCCATCTCTTCTGTCGCCGCCGAATTTTCTTCCACCACCGCCGAAACCGTATCCAGGCTGGCCGACATATTGCTGTTCAGGGCAGTCATGGCTTCAATTGAAGCGGCGGTTTGCGTTGACACCGTATCTACTTTAGTGGTGGCCTCAACCACAGTCTGGTTCAGGCTCGCCATTTCTGAGGCAGCAGCCAGGTTGCGGCCGGCAATTTCATTCGCATGGAACACCGCCTGGTTTAAGGCATCCCGCGCTTTTTCCATCCCATTGATGGCTTTGGTGATGCCCTCCAAACGGTGAGCTGCCTGGGTTGTGGCTGTGGCAATACTATCGAAGGATTCTCTGGCCTGCCCGGTCAATTCTGCGGCCGCGGTCACCTCTGTGACCGCCTGCTCCATGGCCTTCACCGCCTCATCTGCACCAGTCTGAATAGCCTTAATCATATCGGCTATCTCTTTGGTTGCCAGGGCGCTCTTTTCGGCCAATTTTCTCACTTCATCGGCCACCACGGCAAAGCCGCGCCCATGTTCTCCAGCACGGGCCGCTTCAATCGCCGCGTTTAATGCCAGCAGGTTGGTTTGGGCGGCAATATCATCAATGGTTTCGATAATCGCGCCAATTTGCCCTGTTCTCGTTCCCAGTTCTGAAATTCTCAGCGCCAGCTGTTCGTTTGTCTTTCGCACCCGATCCATCCCTTTGCTTGACCGGCTCACAATCTCAACACCACTCGCGGCTTCCTTTGCTGCTCTGGCTGAATCCCCGGCCACCTGATTGGCGGCCTCAGTCACATCATTCAACGCTGCTGACAGATTTTCCCCCGCTGCCATCGCCTGCCCCAACCCTTTGGATTGCTCCTGTGCACCGTTGCGAATGCCATCCACGGCCTGGGCGAGCTTCCGCACCACATCACGAGTCTGGGCAATGGTGTCGATCTGTTGATTGGAGCCAGAACGAATGCCATTCGAAGCGTCATTCAGCCGCTGCATCAAATGGGCTGCCTGTGAAATGGAGCTGGCCTGTTCCTGGGCACCCTTGGCCACACCTTGAATCGCTCGTGAGAGCATATCCATTGAGGCGGTGGTGGTGTTGATGGAGTTCGTTTCCTGATTGATGCCTGAGGCCACCTGCTGCATGGTCAGGGTAATCTGGCTCACGGCCGCGCTGGTCTGACTGGCTGCATGGGCCAGTTGGGTTGATGTCGCTTCCAGATTATTGGCGTTCTGCGTCACCTGGCGGATGGTCCCCCGTAGCGATTCGGTCATCTTGCTGAAAGCCACTCCGAGTCGATCCCGCTCCGACTGTGGTTTTATATCCACGCGCAGGTCATTCTGCGCCAACGATAACGCCGCTGCTACCATTTCCTGTTGATATGCAATCACCTGTCTGAATGCATTGGCTAATGAGCCAATTTCATCCTTGCTCTGGTGTGTCACCTCCACATCAATATCCCCGGTGGCAATCACCTGAGCTGATCGCGTCATGGCAATAATGGGGCGGGTGATATTGACAGCAACAAGCGCAACCAAGCCAATCACGGCTGCAGCGGCAATGACAATAACAAAAACCAGCACCATTCGCAGCGCATATACTTTCTCGAAGGCTTCACTCTGGTCCTGTTCCACTACCAGTCCCATATTGGTGCCTTCAATATCCATATAGGCCCCCACCACCTGGTTGCCCAGGGCGTTGCGATACTCACCCGCCTTCACCTCGCCAGCCGCCATCTTTCCACCCGCAATATCCAACCCGGCCTGGGTCTGGGTTCCCATCTTATTATCAGGTCCAACGTTCAAAGCCATGGCTGTGGTTTCACCATCGATCAGCTTGCGTTCTTTATATACCTTGTTAAAGCGTGAAGGCGATACAAGCAAACCCTGCCGGTTCACCAGGTAAGCATCGCCGGTTTCTCCAATCTGCGCCTGTTTCAATAGATCCAGAATCACATCCGTTTTCACAGAGCCTGCGACCACGCCGATAATCTTGCCATCCGCTGATCGGATTGGCGCTGCCGGAACCACGATGATGTTCCCTGTGGTCTTCGACAGGAGAACATCCGAAATATTCACCTGTCCCTGAATGGCTGCCTTAAAATAGGCCCGGTCTGCCAGGCTCACCTTTGCCTGTAAGGTGTTATATATGATCATGCCGTCAGCACCGGCAACAAAGACATTTTCAAATTGAGGGTTCAGCTTTTGAAAGGGATCCAGAACGGATTTAATTCTCTCCTCAGATAAGGATTGAATATCCGCCAGCGTCGCCAGTGAAGCCATATTTTGCTGCCGCTCGTTTTCCCAATTTAGCACAGCCTGCTGCTGTTGGTGCACAATCAGCTTCATATCGTCTTGAATGCGTTCCCGCATGACCTGTTCTGCCTCAATTAATGAAAATATCCCCACCCCCAACAAGGGAACCATGGCAACTGCGGTAAAAATCAGGATGAATCGCCAGCGCAAGGACTGGAAAAACGGGATCTGCCCCCCTGATTTCTTGGCCGAAAAATCAGTACTCATAGATCCTCCTATTGGTAAAACATCTGGCAAAATTAACCTTGTCTGAATTGATTATACTGAATACGATGATAACTTCCATCATGTAAAATGTACTAATTTCCTCCGGTATGGTTCAAAACCCGATAACAAATTACAGGCAGGAGGGATAGTTTATTTGTATTTTTCGTAGTAAGCCTGGATGGTCTTTTGAATGAAACCTTCGTCCAGAAGCTGCTTGTTGATCTCGTCAAAAGCGGCCATCCGGTCAGCGAAAGGCGACTTTTTGCTGACCGCCATGTACACCAGAGCCTGCTCCTGATACACGTAGGTCGAATGCACAATTTTTCCGCTGTAACCTTCCACGCTGAGGCGGTAATTTTCGGTTGGAATGTAACCCGCCATAATATCCAGACGTCCGGCCATCAGCATGGGAAAGAGCTGATCCTGCGAGGGAACCTCGACCTTTTTCGCCTGGCTGTCCTGATCAAAACGCTCAAAATAAGACGCTCCGCTCAATACGCCAATGCGCTCAAACTGGTAAATATCCTCATATTTTTCAATCTTGTAGGGTTTATCGCCAGGATAGTAAAAGGCAATGGGCAGCTGCGACAGAAAGGGCTGCTGAAAATAAAGCATATATTCTTCGCGGTCAGGCTTCTTATAGGCGCTGCTCAACAGGTCCACCTCGCCATTTTTCATCAACTCCAGGCAGCGGGTCCAGGTGCAGCGGATGAAAGTGACTTTCAGATCCATGCGCCGGGCCATTTCCTGCACAATATCCACGTCAATGCCGCTGACCGGGCCGGCATCTTCGCCAGCGCCAATCATATAAGGCGGCGCCGGAAAAATGGCATATTTCAAGGTCTCGTGGGAGGCGGATTTTTTAGGCGGCGCGGATTCGGTTTCTGGCGCATCCTCGCCAGCAGGCGTGACGGCTGGCGCTGCCTCCTGGCAGGCAGCCAGGCCCATCCCCATCAGCAAAATAAGGGCGAGAAATATTGCCGCCTGATGAAATTGATTTTTCATGCTCACCATCCGCCAGCTTCCATCAAATCGGGGTGAAGTCTCATATCTCATTATATCCGGTTAAAGGTGGTTTGAGACAGCCGGAATATGAACAGACCTGTGGTTCATCTGCCTGACGTTTTCTCTTCAGAACCATAGAGACATGACTCAGGGCACAAGGTCCATCAGAACATACAGTCCCATATAAATAAATCCAAGTATCATGAATATCTTTCCCGAACCGGCCATTGTTTTAAATATTTGAATACCGGACACTTTAACAAATGACGACTGGCACATGAGGTACACTTATGTTTATTCCGTCCAAGGAAGAACAGGAGTGAACCATGAGTGACAATCGTCGCGTTTATCGTACCATCAAACAGGC
>Ga0209097_10000591_pt1 | contig 34800 bp, 22 predicted proteins | sample AD_UKC052_MetaG_FD_184419 | JGI IMG/M metagenome (GOLD analysis project Ga0209097, IMG submission 184419) | Active sludge microbial communities of municipal wastewater-treating anaerobic digesters from USA - AD_UKC052_MetaG (SPAdes) (version 2) | ecosystem: Engineered > Bioreactor > Anaerobic >... | reverse complement strand
AGGATTAGAACATATTCGCGTCGGTATGTCAAGCACAAATTACTAGACCGACTTAGCCCAACCCCAGACGGGGACGTCTCGATGACGATGGCCATTGGTTAACAGGCTAAAAAGGGAGAAACTCCAGGCACGGCCTTCCAGGCCGTGGAGAATGGGCAAGACGGGTGTGCTACTTCGGATCACGGCCAAGATGGCCGTGCCACTTCAGATCATGGGCAGGATGCCCATGCCACCTCACTGGATGGCCATAGTTCAAGACCGGCGAAGGTGCATTACGCCCGCATTGAGGGGACTCGTGACGCGAAGCTGGCGGCGCTCGATGCTGTCACCAGTTTCTCACACGTGGAGTGGCAAGACTGCCCAGATGAGTGGCAGGCGCCTTTCCGCCCACCCGGCAAAGGCGGCTACTTCGACTGGCCCCTCCTGACCGACCTTATGCCCTGGCAGCAGTCCGGCGTGAAGGCTGGCCGTACGTGGGTAATTGCGCCGCAAGAGGAGACTCTCCGGCAGTGCTGGCGCACGCTGCTACAAGCCGAAAAGGATGAACGCAAGGCGCTTTTCAAGAACTCACCCACAGGAAGAAAGGTGCACGAATCAGCCACCCAGCTTCCACCGTCCAGGCTACACCTCACACCTATCTCCGAATTATCTACAGTCTCTGGCCCAGCACGCACCACGCGGTACGCCTATCGATCTTTCGACCGCCAGTTCGTCTTTGCCGATGCACGCCTGCTCGACCGTCCAGGACCGGGACTCTGGCGCGCACACAGCCAACGCCAGGTGTACCTGACAACTCTGCTCAACCATCCTCTTGGGCATGGTCCGGCCGCAACGGCTTGTGCTTTGATTCCAGATCTACATCATTTTCGCGGATCCTACGGCGCCAAAGAGGCCTTTCCTCTCTATCGCACAGCAGACACGTCAGTGGCGAATATTCTGCCCGGGCTACTCGATCTGCTCGGGAAACAGAGGTGGCATGGCCTTCCAGGCCATGATCCCCAGCCCATCTTTCCCGAGGACCTCTTAGCCTACGTCTACGGTGTTCTGGCGCAGCCGGCCTTCACCGAACGTTTTCGCGACGAACTGGAGACCCGCGAGTTGCGCGTGCCCATCACAAAGGACGCTGACCTGTTCGACAGCGTCCGGGCCATTGGCGCCCGGTTGCTGTGGCTTCACACCTACGGCGAGCGCTATGTTCCCGAGGGCGCGAAGCGCGGACACGTTCCACCGGGAACGGCCAAGTGCACCAAGGCAGTGCCCGGGAATCCCGGCGGCTATCCCCAGTCTTACGGATACAATGACTCGACACAAACGCTGCACGTCGGCGAGGGTGAATTCGCACCGGTCCCTCGCGAGGTCTATGAGTTCGAGGTGTCGGGCCTGAAGGTGGTGCAATCATGGCTCGCCTACCGCATGAAGGACGGCGCAGGGAAGAAGTCGTCGCCTCTCGACGACATCCGCCCCGAACGCTGGACAAGTCCGTTCACAACGGAACTCCTCGAGTTGCTCTGGGTACTGGAAGCTACTGTGAAAGGTTATCCGGAACAGGCCAAGCTCCTGGACGCCGTCATCGCGGGCGACTGTTTCGCGGCGGAAGAGTTGCCCCCGGTTCCAGAGGCCATGCGCGAGCCCCCGAAGCCGGCGTCGCCCAGTGACGGTCTGCTGGAACACGTTGAGTAGCCCAAGCTGTCTGGTTCTCTCTTGACTCACTGGCGCTTGCTACTTCACAGTATATTCTCCGATTTGATATGTTCATGTGGTAGTCAAAGCCGTGAGGCCACATGTGCCATGACGCAGCCATCAGATATGCGTGAGAACGACGAAGGAGGTGGCCCGGCCTTCCAGGCCGTGGACAGCGGGCAAGAAGGGTGTGCCACTTCAGATCACGGCCAGGATGGCCGTGCCACCTCAGATCATGGTGAAGATGGCCGTGGTACTTCGAATCATGGCCTGGAAGGCCATGCCACTTCGGATGACGAAACCGCAGCTCTGCACATTCGGCACGGCGCATATTTGCCGCATTGGACAAAAGACCACGCGGTCTATTACGTCACGTTCCGACTGGGAGATTCTCTTCCCAAATCCGTTCTTGAGGCGTGGCTCGCAGAACGTGAGGATATCGTCAAAACGGCCAAGCAAATGGGCCGTCCTCTCTCTGAGAGCGAAGAAAAGAGACTGCACTTCCTCTTCTCAAGCAAAGTGGACAGCTACCTGGACGCCGGCCATGGCGCGTGTTGGATGAAGGAAGAGAGGATTGCCCGGATTGTCGCGGACGCTCTCCGGTATTTCGACGGCCAACGATACCTTCTGTTGGCCTGGTGCGTGATGCCAAATCACGCACACGTCGTTTTTCAACCTCTTCCTGGAAACGCTCTGAAAGACATCCTTCATAGCTGGAAGTCCTTCACGGCAAACGAAGCCAACCGGGCGCTCAAACGGAAGGGCACGTTTTGGCAACCGGAGTCCTACGATCACCTGATACGCAACCAGGAGGACCTAGATCACTCCATCGGCTACGTCCTGGATAATCCGGAGAAGGCAGGCCTTAGGAGTTGGAAATGGGTTGGGCAATCTGGCCACCTGAACCGTGACGGAGAGGAATGATTGCTACGGCGCCCGGATCACGGCCAAGATGGCCGTGCCACTTCGGATCACGGCCAAGACGGCCATGCCACTTCAGATCATGGCCTGGAAGGCCATGCCACCTCATGCCATCCGCTCGACCTCTTCCATGGCGATGGCGGCCCATTCCCAGAGGGCCTGGGGGCGGTACCGCACGGTTGAGATGTCTTTCATGATCAGTTCGACGTGGCATTGGCCTTCGGTGGCATCGAGAAACCAGCGGATGTTCTTGCGCGCCTGCTCGGGATCCCAGCTATCCTCGGCGAGAATCGCGGGATTCGGTTTGTGGCTCATGACGTAGTCGGCGCCCACGGCCTCGACGGCCCTCGATGGCTTGCACCACGGACTGATCGAGACCTTGCGCAAGTTCGGAATGCGCCGAAGCATGTCCATCTTGAAGTCGAGCGGTTCGCAGCAGCCGTAATAGGTCAGGCCCCAGCGTTCGAGCCAGCGCATATCGTGCTCGATGGCGAATTCCCAGTGCATTTCGGGCGATACCTCGGAGAACATCTGGGCGTTCGAGCAGCCCCACATGTTGTGCGGTTTCACGCAGTCGGCAGCGTAGTCGACGCCCGGCAAGGCACTCACATAGCCGTAGCCGCCCGATCCGATACGCGTGTTGTTGCAGTCGAGGGCGAGCAGGTTCTGCTCGACGAACTGGTCGAGCTCCGTCATCCACGCGTCTACCATCCGATCCACAGCGGCGTGCACGAGGTCCGGGCGGAGGACGAGGTCCACCATGGCCTCCTCAACGCCCCACCAGCGGATGAGGTAGTCCCATGGCGTGAACCAGATGTGCGTCTGGCCAACTTTCTTGACGGGCATGATGCCGTCGTAGACCTCGCACATGGCCTGGTACCGGACCTCGGTGGCCTTCTCGTTGTGCGTGACCACCGGCATCTTGATCTTCTCGATATCATCGAGTTCCTTGATCTGGATGTTGAAGTGCCTGGACATGATGTCACTGGTCTCATCCATCTTGACAACATCCACATCCTCGACGATGCCGAAACTGGTGCTGTGAATGGCCAAGGGACACGTGAGGAAATCGCTGAGGATCATATCGGCGGGCAAGTGGCTCCACTGATAGACGAGTTGGCGCAACTCACGTTCTTGATCTTGAGCCCACGGATGCTCGCAACGCAACGTCAACTCATCGTCGACGTTCATCTCGTTCCAGCAGATCTCGTTGATCCACACCATGGGTCGCACGCTATCGAGATCGTTCAGCCGCCTCCAGAGCCCCGCCTTCTCTGCATGGATGGGCAAGGCGGCGATGTCGGCGACGTTCTGCGCCAGCCTCCGCAGGACATCCTTGTCCTCCTGACTCAGTCGAATCTCCTCGACCACCGGCGGCGGCGTATAGTGACTGGGATCGTGCAGCATGCCTCGTTCCTCCGTTCAGTAGCCGCAGCAACTATGCGTAAATGCCGTACTCGCGAATCGTCTCGAACATAGCGATGACGTTCTCGACAGGCGTTTCTTCGAGAATCGTGTCATGGCTGGCGCCGGCGATGTAGCCGCCGCCCGGTTTCATCACGTCGAGCACGTCGCGCGTCGCCCGTCTCACCGATTCCGGAGTGCCGTTGATCAGCACGTGATGCGAGTCGATGGCGCCATTGAAAACCATGGCGTCGCCGAACTGCGCCTTGAGCGCGCGCAAGTCCATGCCGCGACACGACGGCTGGACGGCATGCAGGGCATCGATTCCAGCGTCGATGAACATGGGAATGAGCTCGGCCACGCCGCCGCAACAGTGCATCATCACCTTGAGGCCGAAATCGTGGCCAAGGCGTGCCAGGCGCGCAAGGTGAGGCTCAACGAAGCGCCGGTACAGGGCCTCGCTCACAAAAGGTCCACGCTGCGTGCCCAGATCATTGCCGAAGAAGAAGATGTCGATCACGTCGCCGGCCACCTCGAAAATGCGCGCGCTTGCCGCGAAGTAGTAGTCGACAATGTGGCCAAGCAGCGCGTCGACGGACTCGGGATCCACGCACATGCGCGTCATCAGTTCTTCCATGCCGACCAGGTCGATGGCATCGTGCCAGAAGGGCGACCAGTCGCCGCCGAGGATGGCATATTCGCCGTTCCAAGCGCGCGCGACCTCGCGCACGCCGTCGACACACGCCCACGCCGGATCGGGCCAGGGGTAATCATGGATGGCGTCCAACGAGGCACCGGCCAAGGGATGGCCGATGGGTTGGCCGTAGCCAAGGCCTTCGCGTTCGATACCAAACACGGTGCGGTACGTCGCGTTATCGTGTTCGAGGGCGAATTTCGGCCCCGCGTAGCCAGCGCGCACGCGACGGAAATCATCGCCGAAGAAGCGCAGAAGGCCTTCATCGTCGAGACCGAGTTCGGCCTTGGCCTTGTGCCAGAACTCGTCCGAGGCGCCGCACCACGCGGGAACGCGGTCCGGCTCCTCATGAGCGAAGGCCGTCAACACCCGCTCGTGCGAGGTCAGTCGCAATGGAAGACTTCCTCCATATTGGCCCACCACTCGCCGTCGGCGCAATTCGCCAGCGGAATCTGGCACGGCTTGCAGACCTTCCACCAGTCCTGCGTAACGGGATCCGCCGCCATCTTCTCCATGTCTGCCTGGAAGTCTTCGCCAACATACTCGACATAGCTGAAAAGGTAGTGGTTGCCGTCGGGAAATTGCCGGAGGAAGATGGTGTAATTCGAGAGGTTACACTCCTTGATCATCGCCAGCACTTGCGGCCACACGTCGGCGTGCAGCCGCTTGTACTCCTCGGCTTTCTCCGGACGCAGCCCGATCACCCAGCCGTAGCGTTCCATATCGTCTTCTCCTCGCATTGGAGGGGGCATGGACATCTTGTCCATGGTTCTCATGGGCTGGAAGTCCATGCCACCTCAAAACCTATAGCGTCTCGTCGTATTCGCCCAAGTTCAGCGGGTAGTTGCCGTATTCGCGCACCAGTCCGACGATGTAATCGTACGTCTCACCGGACACCCCGCTGCTCACCGAGTGGTCGGACTGAAAGATGAATCCGCCGCCCTTGGCCGCGTTGAGCTTGCGCAACACCTCGCGCCGCAACGCGTCCTTATCGCCCTGCTCGTAGCACCGCATGTCGCCGTTGCCGCAGAAGGCCAACGCGTGCCCGTATTGCCGGCGCAAAGCCACGACGTCGAGACCGGCCTTGGCCTCGAGTGGGTTATACCCATCTAGGCCCATCTCAATGAAGTCCGGCAGTATCGACGCCACATTTCCGCAGCCGTGGTAGATGACCGGCAGTCCGTAGTCGTGACATAAGCGAATCATGCCTTCGACACAGGGCCTGAAATACGTTCGCCAGTAATCCGGCGCGAAGAACATGTTCGCGGCATACGCCACGTCGCCCCAGATCACCATGCCGTCGAGGAGATCGGCCGCCGCATCGAGTTCGGCCTTGCAGCACTCGAGGTAGAACTCGCCGATGCGCCGCACCTGATTCCCGAACCGCTCCGGATACTCGCCGATCCACATCAGCGCGTTCATCTGGCCGATGAGCCGCGTCAAGCACTCCGACGCTTCGATCATGCTGCCGTAGACCGCGTAGTTCCTACGCACGGCCTCGACACTCGCGATCCACGGCGGGCTGTTGCGCTGAAAGCCGTCGCCCACGCCGGCGATCTGGTTGTCGCCGCCTTCGAAGAAACGGCGGCGGTCGCGGGGATCGTCGAACTCGAAGGCCTCGAGTTTCTCGAGGGTATCCGTCGTCCACGACACGGATTCCGGCATGGGCAGGTCAAATCGCTTGCGCAACACGGCGCCGAAGCCCGTGCGAACGATGACTTCCCGTTCGTTTTCCTCAAGTGTCTCGAAAGGCTGGATGTGCGGATCCACGTTCGGTACCGTTGCGATCCAGTCCAGGTCGTAGTATTGGTAGGGATCCGCGTTCGCCGGCAGGCCGAGTTCGGCCCGCCAGCGGTTGATGAAGCTCCCCCAGAAGAACTCGCCCATTGGCACGCGATCCGGTTCCTCGTGACGCAGCGCCCGGTTCATGCGATCGACCTTGGCCAATGCCTCAGTGCTCCGCCCTTCATTTGTCGTTGTCACGTCCCATCTCCTTTCGTACCCTTACCACTGCGCCGGCATGAACTGGTCGACGTCGTCCTTCGTGATGATGTGCTTGGGAAGATAGGCCACCGGTTCCAGCGTTTCACCGCTGAACCAGCGCGCGGCGGAATGCACCGCCAACGCGCCGTCGCCCTCGGCCGATTGATACGAGATGGCCAGGGCCTCCCCTGCCTTGATGGAATCCATACCCGTCTTGCTGTTCCCGGCCGCGACGATGACAATATCGGTACGGCCGGCCTTATGGACGGCCTCGAGGGTACCCGTCATTGAGAATCCATCGCCCGCCAACACCAGGCCCTTCAGTTCCTCCCCAAACTTCGTGAGCCACGCGTCCACGAGTTGCATGGTCGCTTCGGCCTCGAGGTTCGCCGTGTCTAGGGCGAGGAGTTTCATGTCGGGCGCGTACTCGCGGAGTTCGGTGATCGGCGCATAGGTGCGCGAGAAGAAGCACGAGCTGCCGGGCATATGGCGGACAATGGCGTAGCCGCCTTGCTTGCCGAGGGCGTCCGCAAACACCCGCGTCAGCATGCGGAACTGTCCCCAGTCGTCCGGCCCCGTCCAGGCAATACAGTACTTCATGGCCTCGTCGCACGGAATCGTATTGGACGTGATGCATGGAATGCCCGCCTTGTAGATACGACGCAGAAGCGGCGTGCAGGCCGTGGCATCCACCGGCGCGAAGATGATCATGTCCGGGCGCTCGTGAATGGCCTGATCCGTCTGCTGCGCCTGGAGATCCATGTTCCAGTTGCCATTGAACACCTTGGTTTTCATACCGTAGGCGTCGGCAATCACGTTGAAGCCGCGCACGTAGGCCGTCCAGTACGGATGATCGCCGGCTTTGAGCAGGATGACGCGTTTGCCTCGGGAACCGTCTCCCGGAGACACCGGCATCGGTTCCTTTTGGACCTTCCATCCGGCGAACTCGATATCCCACCAATGGCCCTTGTCCTCTTCCGGAAGCGCCTTGGGATCCTCGGGCCGATCCGGGATCGTCACCGGATCGGCAGTGGGAAACAGGTAGGGCTGGCCGTCCGTTCCGCGCAGCACAAATACGTCCGGCTCGTCGGCGGCTCTGGGCGTGCCTCCGACGTCAACGACCTGAACCGGTAGCGAGGCATACTTGAAGTACATGGCCGTAATGGCGGCGATCGCGACGATCGCGGTCAGCGTCACGCAGATCAACGGGAACCGGTCCTTGCCATTCATTTCGGACTCTCCTGCCTCAGTTGACGGCGGCTGTCCGCCCTCGAATACAGTACCTTCCTCGACCTCTCTCAGCAAGTCGGGCCGCTGCCCTCGGAGCACGTCCTGGCGATGAATGGCAAAGGCCTCATAGAGCACGACGAGGGCCAGGATCAGGCCGTTCACGAAGATCTGGACCTCAAACCCGAGGCCATAGCAGCCAATGCCGTTGAACAGGGTGGTCAGCATGAGTACGGCGAGATAGCTCTTGAATACGCTTCCCTTGCCGCCCGTCATCACGGTGCCTCCGATGATAACGGCCGCCAGTACCGTCATCAATGTGCGTGTGCCGAGCACGGCCGCGGACGTCATCGAACTGAGGCTTGCCGCGAACAGGGCGCCGCCTACGGCAGCCATTGTGCTGCACAGCACGAACCCAGCCATGAGGTAGCGATCGCGTTTGAGGCCGGCCAGCCACGCCGCCTCCGCGTTACCACCCACCATGAAGAAACCACGCCCATAGCGCGTTCGGCTGAGGAACGCCTGAAACCCCATGACCAGCGCCACCGTTATGATCACAAGCGGCGGGAAGAAGGAGACGACGGGTTTCTCCAGCCAATCGGCGAACCGGTAGTCATCGATCGATTTCGATCCGCCGTCGCTGTACAGATGCATCAGTCCCGTCACGACGGTCATCGTGCCGAGCGTGACGATGAACGAGTTGATCCGGGCGCGCACCACCAGCCAGCCGTTAACAAGGCCCACGCCCGCGCCAGCGGCCACCGAGGCCAATATCGAGGCCGCCCAACCCCATTGCGGTTCGAGGCCCACCGCGAGCATGCCGCAGAGCATGACCACCGCGCCGACGGACAAGTCCAACTGGCCGAGAATCAGAATGATCGTGAACCCAATAGCCGTGATCGCGTTCAGGCTGGCGCCTTTCAGAATCGTCGTCGCGTTCTCAACCGATAGGAAGTTCGGCGCACACACAGCTAAGTAAGAAGACAGCGCGCCCAGCATCAGCAAGGCCCGGTGTTCGTTCACCAAGCGAACCGCGTGTGTGCGCGCGCTCCGCGATGCCGTGCTCGTGGGTTGCCGTGCGTTAGGCATAGTCTCTGCCTCGCGCCCGAAGTCGGTACTGCTGCAAGCCAACCACTGCGATAAATACCATGCCCGTGACGATGTTCTGCCGGAACGCCGTGATGCCGAGGAATGTCATGATGTTCGTGAGCAGTCCGATCACAAGGACGCCGCCGAGCACCCCGGCCATGTGCCCTCGCCCGCCGCTCAACATGACCCCGCCAATCACGACCGCCGTCACGGCCCGGAAGTCGTAGCCTTGCCCGAGATAGAACACGCCCAGTTTGTTCATCGAGGCAAGGAAGATGCCGGCAATCGACGCGGCGAAGGCCGCCAAGAGGAAGTTGAGAAACACGACCCGCGAAACACGGACGCCCGACGTGCGCGCCGCCGCCCGGTGCGATCCCACCAGTCGACTCTCGCGGCCGAAGCGCGTCCACGCCATCGTCGCATGACCGAGAACGAACAGGGCGAACATGACGACGACAATCAGCGGAAGGGCACCGACGCGCGTACGGAATAGCTCAATGAACGCAGCACCCGGCGTGCCCGGCTCGGTGTCGGGATAGAGCTGATTGTTGCTCCACGTGAAGCGCATGAAACCTTCCATGAAGAACGCCACGGCCAGCGTCCAAAGGATGGGATTGGCATTCAGCACACCGACGACGACGCCGTTCATGACACCGATGGCCAGGCCGGCCAACAGGCCGAGCGCCAGCGCGACCGGCAACCCCAAAGGCAACGCGGCCACGGCGATGATGCCGGAGAACGCCATGATCGCGGGAACGGAAAGGTCGGCCATGCTGCCCGAGTACGTGATGAAGGCCATGCCGGACGCCACGATGCCCAGGAGCGCGACCGCGCTGAGGATGCTGAGGAAGTTGTCCGCCGTGAGAAAATCCGGCGATACCAGCATTCCGAGGATAATCAACAATCCGGCCACGGCGTAGACGCCAATGATATCGAGGGTATGCAGCGCGGCGGCGGATCTAGGCATTGGAAACCATTCCTTCGCCGTTGGCCGCGAGAAGGGCCGTTTCCTCGGAAAGCTCCTCCTTCGCCATCTCACGGATCAACCGCCCGTTTCGCATTACCAGTGCACGCTCGGAAAGGCCCACCAGCTCCGGCAAGTCGGAGCTGATCAACAAGACGGCCGTGCCTTCGTCGGCCAACGCCATCACAGCCTCGTGGATTGTTCGCTTCGCGCCGATGTCCACTCCTCGGGTGGGCTCATCCAGGATCAACACCCGTGGACACGTCGCGAGCCATTTCGCCAAGAGGACCTTCTGCTGGTTCCCGCCCGAGAGCGTGCCGACGTCCGCGTCCGCACTGGCGGCAACGATGTCGAGATCCTTGAGATAACGTTCCGTGATCGAGCCATCGTTACCGGCGCGATAGATTCCCGCAACGGAATGAAACGGCGTGAGCGCGGCGAGCAAGTTGAACCTGACGGAAAGCCGCAGGAACAGACCGTCGACTTTGCGATCCTCGCTGAGATACACGAGTCCCTTGGCAACCGCCTCAGGATAGCCGCCTGTTGCGAGCACGTTGCCCATCACCGACACGCGTCCATGGTGCATCGGATCGAGACCGCACACCGATCGCGCCAACTCGGTTCGGCCGGCGCCGGAGAGCCCGACTAACCCGACGATCTCGCCGCGGCGAACCTGGAACGACACATCGTGGAAGAAGCCGTAGCGCGTCGCGTGCGCGACATCCAGAGCCACATCGCCCAGCTTCGCCATGCGCCGAGCATAGAACTCGTCTACCGCTTGCCCAACCATCATCCGCACGATCGCCTGAGGCGTCACCTCACCGATATCGTGGGCGCCTACCCTCTTGCCGTCGCGGAGAACGGTCACGCGATCGGCAATCTGGAAGATCTCGGAGAGATGATGTGAGATGTAGACGATGGCCAGACCGCCCCGTTTCAGGTCGCGCAGAATCGCGAACAAGCGCTGGACCTCTTCGCGCGACAGGGCCGATGTCGGCTCGTCCATGACGAGAATGCACGGCTTGTTGCCGAGGGCCTTGGCGATCTCCACGAGCTGGGCCTCGTGTTGGCTGATTTCCGATACGGCCGTGCCCGGATCGACGTCGAGGCCCACCAGAGCCAGCAAGGCCTTCGCTTCACGGTGCAGAGCCCGACGATGCACGAGACCGTACCGCGTGGGCAATCGCCCGGCGAGCAGGTTCTCGGCAATGCTGAGCGGCGCGGCCAGACTCAACTCCTGGTGGGTCATCTCGATACCGTGCGCTTTGGCCTCCGTCGGCGAATGGAGCGTCACCTCGCGCCCACCGATGAGGATGCGCCCCGAGTAGTCCGCAAACAAGCCGGCCAGGACATTCATCAGAGTCGACTTGCCGGCCCCGTTCTCACCGACCAGCGCGTGGATCTCCCCCACCTCGACGGAGAAGTCGACACCGTCCACGGCCAGGGTGCCTGGAAACCGCTTCGTGATGCCTTCCATCGACAAGGCCGTCGTTACCAATGCTCCGCTCCTCACCATGAAGTTTCGCCGTCACCGCAACATCCAGACTATCCGATTCGGCGCCCACGTTGCCATACGCGCGGTGTACAGAAATCCGCACCACACCGTCTCCTTAGGAAACGCCACCTACGCCCGACGTCGCGGAACCGCCGGCCCACCCATCGAGTCGAAAAGGTGTCGCAGGAAGTGGGGCGCATTCTTGACCTATAATGCTCCCCATCCAACACCCGGTCAGCCCGCCACGGTCCAGACGGCGACCGACGTTCCTGAAGGAAGACCGCCATGATTACCTGCCGGTGTCCGCACTGTAACGGGACGCTCAACATTGCCGACGAGCAGGCCGGCCGCACGGGTCGCTGCCCGCTGTGCAGCGGGAGGTTTCGTGCGCCTCAGTCCGCCCAAGCAGAGACAAGTAGGGCTCCGGCGAACATCAACCGATCGCGACGCGTGTCGACGAAGGCCGTCCTCTGGGGCGGCGTCGTGTTTGCCATCGCAATGCTCCTGGCAACGCCGTTGCTCTTGCAGCAAATCCGGCATACCACCGCGTATGCGGAGCCGCATTCAACCGCCCCGAGTACGCGCAATCAGGCCCAAGACTGGATCTACTTCGCCAGCAAGGAAGATCCCGAGGCCCAGCCGCCGCAGCTTGTTCTCTCGATGGGAGGGCGGACAACGACGCTTCCTGCAGCGGCTGACACAGTGCTCATCTCGTACTTGGCTGACCGAGCCTGGGGCGCGCACCAGCAACTGTCCGTGGACTTAGGAGATGCGAACCGCGTGCTGTTGCGTTTCACGGCTCCGGACGTGTCCGCGGCGCAGCTTGAGCGCGCGGATTTGACGCTCAACGTAAGAGAGTCGCAATTGCCGCCGAGAGATCCCTTCGAGGCGGGCGTGTATCAGGTGACCGGATCGTGGGACGAATCAACGACTACGTGGCAGAATCAACCCACGTTCGACCCGACTCCCGTGGCCACATTTACGATTGGCCCGGAACCGGGAATCGTCCGTGTCGACATCACCGGCTTGGTGCGCGCTTGGTGCATGATCACACCCAACCAGGGCCTCCTGATCAAGGTACTCGAGCCATTGGCTGGGGGCCTCACACAACCTTCACGCCCCATGCCCCGTACCGACGTCAAGGCCGATGGCCCCGTGCCAGCGTACGCTCAGTCCGTCTCGGCCCAATGGTCTTCGCCGGACATCGCGTTGCCGCCAATTGTGACGCGCCCCGAGACGTTGCCATGGCCGCACGAATCGCCGGAACTGAGTGCACCCGAGCGAGAGACACTGCGGAAAAGCGTGTGGGTAATCAATAACTTTCCCTTGTTTCAATACACCAACGACAACGCATATTGCCACAACGGACTCGATATCGTGCTCGACAACGGCACGCCGATCCATGCCATCAAAGACGGCTACGTCAAGTCGACGAAATACGAGACCGTCGTCATCGCCGACGCCCGGGGAGATGAGCCATCGTGGGGGTGGGCCTACACGCACTTGGGCAGCCTCCGCGTGTCGGAAGGCGAGTTCGTGCAAGCAGGAACGCCGATCGGGGTGGTCCATTTTGAGGGCCTCTCGCACCTGCACTTGGAGCGCATCTATTCTCAGGCCCCGTACTGGGGCGAATGGCACTACGCGGTCATACCCGATGGCTTCTTCACGTATCCCGATGAAGATCCACCCATGGTTGAGACGCCGTTTCATTTCCTCAAGAACATGACAAACGAATGCTTCACGCCGGACGCGAGCGGAACATCTACCGTATCCGGAGACGTCGACATCGTAGTGGGTATGCGGGAGCAAGGATTGTATGCGCACAGCCGCGAAAACGGATTCGGCGACCGCCTGGCGGTAGCACACATGCAGTACGAGATCAAGAACATCCAATCCGCAGATGCGCATGCCTTCACGAGTTTTGACTTCTCGCGCCTGGCCGTCAAGGAAGGCGTCAACGCTCCCGCGTTCAACACGCAGGTCACGAACGTCTTGTACAAGCACCCGCGATTCTTCGAGCCGGAGCGTACCAACTACGACAAGACGCTCACGTATTACGTAATCACGAACTGCCCCGCGGACGAGCCGCCGCGTAAGCTAACGCCCGAACTTGCGCAATTGGCGTGGCACACGGCCGCAACCGACCCGTCGGGAAAACCGCTGTTCCCCGACGGGGCCTACGACGTCACCGTGACCGCGTGGGACTCTGCCGGCCATCCCGTGACGGCGCAGACGCGCGTCGAGGTACGGAACGCACAATAGCGGGAGGACGACCTCGCGGCGCGCCATCCGCGGCAGCGACAAGAATGCGTTGCGCTTCGCCAACCGGATTAGGATGCGACGGATAATCCTCGAGCTTCGTGTCGTTCCCGGCCATGACAGAATCGAGGCTCGGCACAAGGCCGTGCTTCACGGCCATGAGGAGGCATGTCGAGAACCACGGCTTCACCGGCGATGGCACGGTAGAGCGTGTTCACTGCAACCGACCTCCTGTGTCATCTGCAGGCGAGATCCTCTCGTTTGCACCGGCCGGAGAACAGGGTCAGCAGGATGGTTCCAGAAAGTCTTCCGGAGCGATGTAGACAGGGCCGATTCCTTCGAGCTAATCTCTTTCTCGGATGAGCACGGCCCGATGGGCATGGGAGTGGAAATCGACATCACCGCGCATATCACGTCACGTCGTCGGTTCATGAAAGCGGTTGGGTTGGGGCTGCTGGCCGGAATCGCGCCGATGGAACGTCGCGCGAGATTCGGGCGCTGGCCGGGCCGCCACCAGCCGTTGTGCTGAATCCAGCCCCAGATCGCGTCTTCGTCGTGGACGAACCAGCCGTTGGCGTTGACCAGCGGCGCCGCAGGCCGGACAGGCGGCAAGGTTCGCTCCAGCCGCGCCTGCCAATCGCGCAGATAGGCCTCGCGCCACGTGTTGACCGTCTTGGCGCCCGGATATTTCCCTTCCGCAAGCGCGGGATCGGGGGAGTCCGTCCAGTAGTGAGCGCCGTGATCGGTAGCCACGAACTGGCCGCCCCAATGCTCGGCCGTCGGATCGCCGGCATCGCCGCGCAGCAGGTACAGCACCGACGGCGTATCGCCCATCTTGATGGCCGGTAGCTTGTCGAACAGGAACTGGCCGAGGGCGCCGTGTCCGCGCGCGTGAGCTTCGAGGAAAGCGCCGTTCTCGAGGTCACCTTCCTGACGCCCGCCGACGTACATGCCGCGAAACGTGGTATCCGCCTCGATCCACCAGAGGTCCGGATGGTGCTGATACAGGTAGTCGCGCGCGGCGGGATCCTGACCGGTGTTCCACGATCCGATCGAGTAGACGCGTAGCGTGTCTTTGATGGCCGGATCATCGTGCACGGCCTGCGCCACATCCGTGATCGAGCCCCACACGAGGACGTAGAGCGGGCGAGCATCATCTGCCGACGCGCGCTCGATCAGCCAGCGAGACGCCTCCGTCGGTTCGCTGAATCCGTCGGCCGGCGCCCGGTCCGTCGCGCCCTGCTTGACCACGCCGCGCAATCGGTCCGGTTCAGGATAGCCGGGCGAGCACCGGCGGAGGTTCGGATAGTCGGTGGCGTATGCGTCGATGACTTCGAGTAGATTGGATGCGCGGCCTGCCGCAGGTGGCGAAGATATCAGGCCCTCGACGTCGAAGAGATCCGCATACAGCAGGAAGTGCACCATCGATTGGTAATCATCGTTGTCCGAACCGCCGATATCCGTCGAGACGATGACCCGATAGCGATCGCCCGCGAGTGCGCCTCGGACGCTCCCCGCCCCCGGCGAAGCGCCATAGGACGGCACAGCCGCCAGTAGCGAACCGGCCACAAGGCATCCACACGATACGCAGATCGGCAGACCCATCGAACGCACTCCCGCTTGAAATCCATTTCCGACGAAGAATCCGACGCGCAGGATCATGACGCCCCCGATTCCATCCTGTCAATCCGGGGATCCTGTCCCCTTCCGCGCTCATTTTCCTCCAATCCTCGCCGATGGGATAACAGGATTAGCAGGATGAATCCTGATTCTCGTCTGAGTAACCTGGACTCGGCCAACTCCTTCGCGCTACTCTTCTGCCAGATTCGTCCCACGCGGCGGGCGTAGAAACGGAGCTGGAGATGACCGCGCATATCACGTCACGTCGTCGGTTCATGAAGGCGGTTGGGTTGGGGCTGCTGGCCGGAATCGCGCCGAGGGCACGCGCGCAGGCGTCGACAGCAGCGCGGCGACCGAACATCGTCCTGATCATGGCCGATGACATGGGCTATGAGGCGATCGCCTGTAATGGCGGTACGTCGTACCAAACGCCGATGTTCGACAAGCTGGCAGCGGCGGGTATGCGGTTCACAAACTGCTATTCGCAGCCGATCTGTACGCCGTCGCGCGTGAAGATCATGACGGGGCGCTCGAACGCGCGGAACTATCGCGATTTCGGCGATCTCGATCCCCACGAGATCACTTTCGGCCATGTCATGAAAGCCGCCGGATACAAGACGTGCATCGCCGGCAAGTGGCAACTGTGCGGCGGCCCGGCACTGACCGGCTCGCTTCCGCAGTCGTCGGGATTCGACGAGTCGTGCATGTGGGCGTACACGAACAATATTCCCGAGGCGGATCGCGACAAGTACACCTTCTTCGGCACCAAACCGGACAAGACTTCACGCTACTGGAACCCGGCCATCGTCAAGAACGGCGCATACGTGCCCACCACCACCGAGGACTACGGCCCGGACATCTACTCCGGTTTCATCCTCGATTTCATTGAGCGGAACAAGACCAACGAGTTCTTCGCCTATTACCCGATGACGCTAACGCATGGCCCGTTCCTCGCGACGCCGCACAGTACCGACCGGAGCGTTCTCACCAAGACCAAGAGCAGCCCGGAGTTCTTCGATGACATGATCCAGTACGCCGGTTTCCTCGTGGACCGGATCGTCAAGAAACTCAACGAGCTCGGCATTGCGGAAAACACGCTCGTGCTGTTCACGTGCGATAACGGCACGGCGCGCGGGCTCGTGTCGCAGATGGGCGATCGGATGGTGGTTGGCGGCAAAGGCCTTACCATCGACGCCGGCGTTCACGTGCCGCTCATCGCCTACTGGCCGGGCGTTACACGGCCAGGCAGCGTATGCACCGACCTCGTCGATTTCAGCGATTTCATGCCGACGCTGGCGGAGATCGGCAAGGGCGAACTGCCCACGGACCGCGTCCTGGACGGCCACAGCTTCTTGCCGCAGCTCAAGGGCGAGAAGGGTGAGCCGCGACAGGCTGTTGTGGTGCATTACGACAAGAATCCGCCCGAGGTCAAGCCGGCTTTCCGGCGTGTCCGCTGCGCGTACGACGGTCGCTACAAGCTGTATCTCGATGGCCGCATGTTTGATGTGCCAAACGATTGGATCGAGGTCAAGCCTATTCCGGTTGACGCCATGTCCGATGCGCAGATGGCCGCGCGCGAGAAGCTCCAGGCGGCTCTCGACCTGTTGCCGGAATGGCATCCGGACAACACTTCCTTCCAGGGCGAACCGGATCCGGAGATGAAGCGGTATCTTGCCAAGTATGGCGTCACCGTCAAGATCGCCATCGAGGACTAGCCGGCCTCACCCACGTGTCCGGCGCGCAGTCAGCGTCCGTGCCGGCGCCCTATGGCGCACGCGAAGGAACAACACACTCACGGCAGCGCCTTGCATTGCATCAACGGCGTGACTGAAAATGCCGGAAAGCGAAAACGCGTTCGCCTCAATCACCTGCGAGGGGTTCCCCGTGTACAGAATCGACATGCCTACACTATCCGCAAACGTCGTTCTCTTGATCTCCTGCGCCGTGGGGCTGTGTGCCAGCGCGGATGACGCCGGCGCCGTCATCGGCTTCCACGGCGACGCGGAAGTCGACACCTTCGATCGGGGCGCCAAACTCTATACGAATCGCGACTATGTCATCGCCGAGTGTCCGGAAACCCTCAAGGGCCTGCGGCTCCTCCGCAGTAGCATCGATTGGGTCGAAATCGAGTGCATCGAGCCGGGTCTCATCATGATTCTGACACCGGATCCCGTTCACGAAATCGCGAAGAAGAGCAGTCGATCGAGCGAATTGGAGCAGGCAGGATTCGCGCGCATCGACAATGGCAAGGTGTTCCAACTGTTCGGCGACAAACCCTACGACGTCGTGCGCACCTACCGCAAGGCCCTCATCAAAGGAGAGCTCGTGCGTTTGGGCAAATGGGCCGTCGTGGTAGGTTTCTCTTTGGCGAAAAGGCTGAAGTCCACAGCGGAATCCTGGCGCGAGAACACGGGCGAACTCCTCTACAACGGCATCCGCTTGCCCGAGCAGTGGCCACCGCGTGGCGTACGCCCGAGCGACACGGATCCCATGCCGGTGCCCTATCTGGACTCGCCCCCGGGGATCATCCCCATCGATGTTGGACGCCAGCTCTTCGTAGACGACTTCCTCATCCAGGAAACCGACCTGAAACGCTCGTTTCACCTTGCCCGCAAGTACGAAGGCAATCCTGTTCTCAAGCCCGAGACGCCTCTCGAAACGAACCGGCCGCGTAACGCCATCGCCTGCCCCAAAGACGGCGGCGTCTGGTGGGACCCCGCCGAGAAGGTTTTCAAGATGTGGTACGAGGCCGGCTGGATTCACACGATCGGCTACGCCACCAGCGAGGACGGCCTCCATTGGACACGCCCGGAACTCGACATCGAGCCCGGCACCAACCGCGTCCTCCCACCGCAGTACAAATGCGATTCGTGGAACGTCGTGCCGGATTACCACGGCGATGATCCGGAGCAGCGCTACAAGATCTTCGTCATGCCCGGCGGCACGGGACCAGCCATGGCCATGGTATCGGCCGACGGCATCCACTGGAGCGATCCCATTATGACGGGCGTCACCGGTGATCGCAGCTCGATGTTCTACAATCCCTTCCGCAAGAAATGGGTGTACAGCCTGCGCTCGAGCTGGCGCGGTCGGTCGCGCGATTATTGGGAACACGACGATTTCCTGGCGGGCGCGAAATGGGAGGCCGGGCAGCCCTACCTCTGGTGCGGCGCCGACAGGCTCGATCCGCCCGATCCGGAGATCGGCGAGACGCCCCAGCTCTACAATCTCGACGCCGTCGCCTACGAGAGCATCATGCTCGGCATCTTCGAGATCCACCTCGGCCCACCCAACGACAAGTGTGACGCCGTCGGACTTCCGAAGATCACCGAACTCAACCTCGCGCACAGCCGCGACGGCTGGCACTGGCACCGGCCCGACCGCCGCGCATTCATCCGCGCCGAGCGCCGCGACGTTTGGGATCGCGGCTACGTCCAGCCCGTCGGCGGCATCTGCACCATCCACGGCGACACCCTCTGGTTCTACTACACCGGCTTCCAGGGCGATCCATCGCGGGCCGGCCGCCCCTTCCTCGAGTCCGGCATGTACGATCGCGGCAGCACCGGCATCGCCTTCCTCCGCCGCGACGGGTTCGCCTCGATGGACGCGGACGCCACAGCTGGTACGTTGTTGACGCGCCCCCTCACCTTCAGCGGAAAACACCTGTTCGTCAACGCCGACACCGCTAACGGCCAACTCCGCGCCGAACTGCGCGCCGCCGACGGCAATCCCATTGCCCCCTTCACCCTCGAAAACTGCCAGCCGCTCTCCGTTGACAGCACCTTGGCCCAGATCCGGTGGAGAAACGGCGACGATCTCTCGGAAACTGCCGGAAAGCCGGTTCGGATCTACTTCCACATCACCAACGGCTCCCTCTACGCCTTCTGGATTAGCCGCGATGACACCGGCCGCAGCGACGGCTACCTCGCCGCCGGCGGGCCCGGCTACACCGGCCTCATCGACACCGTCGGCCGCGTGGAGAAGCCGGATCCCTGATACGTCATTTCGATGTCGTGCGCCGCGGGCGTCGACGAGGCTTGAGCGCGCCGGGGACAGGTCTTGCTTTTTACGCAGGAAGCGCGTAAAGTTATTTCCGTAAAAGCGTAAGGCTGTTTGCGCTGAACGGAAAGGCGGTCGGCTATGATGTCAAAGCGTGGATCCTTTTTCGGCTGGCATTCTGCGAGAGTTCTCGGCTTCCTTCTCATCGCGGCGCCGCTATTGGCGTTGTCAGGCTGTGCGACGAGTCCGGGCGCTACCCCGGGCCATTCGGCCAAACACAAGGTTGTCTTTCCGAAGGGCCGCTCGCTGGGCGAGTTGTTCGTCCGTCCCTCCGATGCGTGGGACACGGTCGCGTGGGAGCCGTTGGGCCCGGCTCGCGGTACCGTGACCGTGCCTGATGACAAGGTACTCCTGCTGCGGAACAACGCCGAGAACATCCTGCCCGCGCTGAAGGATCTCGCTCCGGACGCGCTCTACGGGCTGGACCTCTCGGGCGCTAGCTTCGAGAACAAGGACCTCGCGAGTATCGCTCACCTTGGAACGCTGAAGGATCTCGATCTCAGCGAGACGCCCCTCGACGACACCGGCCTGAGGCACGTGAAGCGCCTCGCCCAACTCCGGCGCCTCGATATCAGCAACACCAAGGTGTCCGATACCGGCCTCGAGATGGCATCCGCCCTGAAGCGCCTGCGGATTCTGGACATCCGAGGCACGGCGGTCACCGAGGATGGTCTCAAACCGCTCGGCATACTCGAATTCATCGAGGAAGTTGGCATGGCGGACGACTGGGGCGAGAAAGCAGAAATCTATCTCGCCAACCAGTCTCGACTGCGCTCGCCGCAGGTCCGGCGGCCGGTGGTACTCACCTTGAAGGACGCCGAATCGGGCCAGCCGCTGGCCGGCGTGCGGATTGACGTGGGTGCACCCGGCGCGGACTGGTCCGTCAAGACGGACGCGGCCGGCACGGCCACGGTCTATGCGCCCCGACGCAACGTCGAGTATCTGTCTCTCGATGCGAAGCCGCGCGGTTACCTGTCCATGCGCGTCTCCTGGCGGAAGGACATCGCGCCACCGGACACGTTCGAGTGGGCCTTTCCGAAAGGAGCCGTTATCGGTGGTACTGTGCAGGACGAAGAAGGGCGTCCGCTCGAGAACGCGCACGTACATGTCATCGCCCGTACTCGAGCGTCCGAGGAATCTGAACGGGGCGTTGCACAGCCCTACGCGTATGATGTCGTCGAGGACACCGACGCCGACGGCCGGTGGCGGTGTGACGGCGTGGCCGCCGATCTTGAGGACGTGTTGCTGCGGTTCGAGCATGCCGACTACCTCAGCGACGCCATATACGACAGGTCGGACGCCGCGCCTCTCTATGCGCTGGAACACACTCATGTGATGAAGCGAGGCCTTGCCCTGTCCGGTCGGGTCGTCGGCCCGGACGGCAACCCGGTGGCCAGCGCGGCCGTACGCCAAGGCGCGGATCGCTGGGGCTCGCACTATCCCGAGACGCGCACCAAGGTGGACGGGACTTTCGCGTTCTCGAACTGCAATCCGGGTTCCGTCGTACTCACGGTTCAGGCGCACGGCTTCGCGCCGGACCTCAAGGTAGTCAACGTAAAGCCCGATATGGCGCCGGTCGAGTTCGCTCTCGAGGCCCCGCGCACGATCCGCGGCCGCGTGGTCGACAAGAACGGCAATCCCGTGGCCGGCGCGGGCGTCTCGGCCGACACTTGGCGCGGGTACCGTACGCTCGAGTGGCGCGGCAAGACCGACGAGGACGGCCGTTTCGCGTGGGACGCGGCGCCGGCGGACGGTGTGGAGTTCGATATCCTGGCGGAGGGCTACCAGGCGAAGCGCAATCACGAACTCGTCGCCGGGGATGACGAGCATGCGGTCACCCTCCTCGCACGCCTCGAAATCAAAGGCGCCGTGACGGACGCGAAAACCGGCGAGCCGATTCCCGAGTACACGGTGATCCAGGGCATTGACTGGGGCACCGATTCGCCCGTTTACTGGGAACGTGCCCGCGAGGGCGTCTCCGGCCGCTACAGCATCGTCTTCTCGGAGCCCCGGGCCGCCCACCTCGTCCGCGTCGAGGCCGAGGGTTACCTTCCGCAGGTGTCGCGCCCGGTCAAGGATGAAGAAGGCACGGTAACGATCGATTTCGCCCTCGAGCGCGGTAGCGGGATCGCGGGCCGCGTGGTCCGCGCGGACAAGACACCCGTCGTCGGCGCGCAGGTGGCCCTGTGCACGCCCGGCGTCTACACGCGCCTCTCGAACGGTTCTCTGGAGCAAGAGGGGACCGCCGCGGCGCGCACGACCGATGCCGAGGGACGCTTCTCGTTCTCGGCACAAATCGATACCTGGATGATCGCGGTTGTCTGCGATGAGGGGTTCGCCCGCGTGAACGAAGACGCCTTCGAGGGCTCGGCGGACATTGTCGTCAAGCCGTGGGCGCGCGTCGAGGGCGTTGTTCACGTCGGAAGCGCCCCCGGCGCTGGACAGCCCATGGTTCTGTGGATTTCGGAGCCGTATCGGCCGAAGGCGCCTCAGCTCTCGTTCAGCTACTCCGCGCAAGCCGACTCGGAAGGGCGTTTCGTGTTCGAACGCGTTGTGCCGGGCGAGGCCAGTGTCGGCCGCCGAATCGATACCGTCGGAGGGGGCTGGACCACGAGCCATGCAATTCCCTTCGAAGCCCTTCCGGGCGAGACCACGAACCTGAGCATCGGCGGAACCGGGCGGCCGGTCATCGGCCGGCTGACAGTGCCCGCCGACTGTGACCGCGAGGTCACGTGGGGCATTGGATTCTACGCAGTCAACACGCGGGATGAACGGCCCGTGCCACCAGAAGGCCTAAACGACGAAGAGATCGAGCGGTGGTACCGCGAGTCCACGGAGGTCAAAGCCTTCCAACGCACACGGCGCTCTTACACCGTCATCACCGATCCGGACGGAGCCTTCCGGGTAGACGATGTGCCCGCCGGCCAGTACATACTCGTCATCCAGGCCCACGAGATCAACGCACCAGGCCGATGCGGCTACGGCCCCCAGATCGGTCGCGTGCATTACGAGTTCGACATTCCTGAGATGCCGGGCGGCCGGAGCGATACCCCTCTCGATATCGGCACCCACGAACTCGCCGTCCAGGCCCATCTCGAGGTGGGCCAGCGCGTGGCGGATTTCGAGGCACCCGGTCTCGACGGCGGCACGGTCAAGCTCGCCGACTTCCGCGGTCGCTACGTGTTACTCGATTTCTGGGCGACGTGGTGCGGCTGGTGTCTCAAAGAGATGCCCACGCTCAAGGAGATCTACGAGGCCCACAAGGATAATCCCCGGTTCGCGCTGATCTCGTTGGACCTCGACGACGGCGTCGACGCCCCCCGCAAGTACACCAAAGAGAATGCCATCGCGTGGACGCAGGCCTATCTGGGCGCATGGAACAATGCCACACTACCGGCCCGGTTCGGTGTCACCGGCATTCCGGCCCTGTTCCTCGTCGATCCGGAAGGCAAACTCGTTGCCAAGGATCTCCGGGGCGAGGAACTCAAGAAGGCCGTTGCCGACGCCCTCGGCGCCAACCAATAGACCCACAGCACGGCCAGACGATCGACTCGACCGGGACCGCGCCTCCGGGTTCCTTGTCGAGCCTCGGCCTGATGTCGTCCTGTGCCCTCCCTGAGATCGAAGGGCCGTACGGTGGCGCCGCACCACGAGGTGTCCTCATTCGTCGTCCTACCTGAGGCATCCGGTTACCACGCGACGGTGAGGGTGCCTTTGACGTCGTGGAGAATGTAGTGGTTGCCGAATTGTGCCGCGCCTTTTTCGGCAGGGACTTCGCCTTGTTGGTAGGGATAACCGCTGTTGATGTACAGACGGACGTTGGCCGTGTCGGGGGCGTAGACGCGTACGGTGGCGCCGTCGAAGCCGGTGACGCGGAACCGGCGGCTGATGCCTTCTTGGCCGGAGTGTTGCTCGATGCAGGAGAGACGCCCGGCGGCCTGGCCGTCCACGAATACGCGGCATTCGCGGTGCCAGGCGCGGGGCATGGTGTACGTGGTCGCGCCATCGTCGAGCCAGGTGTCGACGCCGATGAGGACGGGCGCGCCTTGTGGAAACCGGAACCGCTGGCCGACGGTGGTGTCAGGGCTGTAGCCGGACAAGAAGAAGGCGTTGTCGTGGCGGGCGATACACAGCATGGGATTGCGCTGGGCGGCGGAGCGTTTGACGAAGCCGAAGGTATATCCGAACCCGCCAAGGGCGTACCGCATGAGGTGTTCGGCAGGAAACCAGTCGTTGGGCGAATCGGTGGCAAGGAGTCGTCCGCCTTTCCGGTAGTAGTTCGAGTTGGCGCCGCGAATCCAGGCGATCCCGCCGCTGTCGCCGATGCGGTGCCGCGCCACGGCAAGTGCCCGCGTGCTGACGCCATCGGTGGCCGTCGCGATGACATCGAGGCCGTCGGGCAGCGTATCGGCGGTTTGCGCGCGCAGGCCGCCGGCGCACGTGAGCGGTCGATGGCGAATCTTCATCGGATAGCCGCCTTCCTCGAGCGTATCGGGATTGGCCGCCAGCACCAGCGAGAGATCGCCCTCGATGGGTTCGCCGATCGTAATGCCGAGGAGGTCGAGCAAGGCTTGGCCGGCGTGATCGAGTGGGCCGTAGAGCATCACCTTGCCGCCGCGACCGGCGTGATCGAGGAGCGCGGCTTCGAGGGCGGAACCAGCGTCGGGAACCACGGACAGGATCACGGATTGATCGAACCGGTGCGGCTGCGCGCCAAGAACGCTGATGAGATTCGTGGTAGAGATCACGGTGTTCAGCGGGAATCCGGTGGTGAGCGCCTGGCGCATGAACCAGTCGCCGAAGAAGACCTCCTCGACGCGCGGCGGATCGCCGAAAGTCATGGTGTGGTACTCGTCGAAGGGATAGGCCCAAACGACAGGACCCGGCGCGTCGGCGGCGTCGGCGCGCCCGCGGAGAATGTGCGGAATCACCTCATTGGGACACTCGACAGGCATTTCGCCGAAGGAGTTGTCAATCGTCAGGAAGAGAATCGACGAGGCCGGACGCACCTCGCCGGCGCCATCGATGCGCGCAACGGCCATAGGCAGGTAGATGTCGTGCGGCTCGCGGCCGTAGCGATCGAGCCACGGGCTGTTCAGCCACCAGGGATCGTGGACGTAGTACCGGAACGGATAGCCGTCGCCGGGCACCTCGGCGATGTGCGACATGTAGCCGACGAGTTCGAGGCCGAAATCGCCATCGAGGGCCGCCCAGGGCGAGTTCGGCGGCGGAAACATGTTGAACCCGCCACGGTAGATGTCGGCGAGCGACGCGCCATCGGCGGCGAGGTCCATGGCCGTCGAGAGATTAGTGCCGCGCGTTTCGATGGGAAACTCGGGACACTCGGCGCGGAAATCCTTCCAGAATCCCGTGATCTTGTCGCGGACTTCGGCGATTCGGCCGGTGTCGAAGCGTTCGCCGTCGAACACGGCCCCGGTCGCGCCCCACGCCTCGACGCCAAACCCGAATCCGTTCGAAAACCAGATGTAATCGAAGCCGAGATCGCCGAGGAAATGCTGACACTGCCGGCCGAAGAAGGTGCCGAAGGTCATATCTTGCGGAATGCCGTCCGGAAAGCCGGCGTAGACATTGGTGTCGGCGTTGAGCGTGGCGTAGCAGCACACGAACGTGCCTTGGCCCATGGTGTTGCCCATGCAGATCTCGCGGTGCTTCTCGTACTTGAACGGCGATTGGGCGAACTCGGGCCCCGGATCGAAGGTCGCGCCGACGCGCACGGGTCGCTCGTTGATGGCAGTGCCGACGCGTTTGAGCGCCGCCACGATGCCCGCGAGGCGGCCGTAGGTGATCGTCGGCGGATTGTCCATGTACAGGATGTGGCGCTGGTGCAGCGAGAGTTTCGCCGGATCGGCGTCCGGCGGCGGGTTCGTGTTGGCGCCGCCGATGTACCGCCCCCACTCGAGTTCGTCTTCCGCCACGCCCCGGTACGTGAGAATCTCGGAGCCATCGGCCGTCCACAGCAACACGGACACCTGCTTGGCGTGCCTCGTCAGCGGCCACCATTGCTGGAACAGCTCGCGGCACGTCGCCTCGATGTATGCATCGTCCATCGACTTGAAGGGCTTGAGACTCATCTCGAGCGTGACATTGTCGATATCGGCCTCGACGACGCCCAAGGCCAACGTGGCACACGCGATGATTGCGGATAGCATGGCTGATGCGATCTCCTCGACGCTTGGTACGCCCGGTATCGCCGTGAACGGCACGGCCCGTCTGTGCCATTATCCGGATGGTGAGGGCGCGTGTCCATTGCCCGCCGACCGGTGCGCGAGGAAGGGTGCCCTTGCTGTTCTTCGGGAGACATGGCGTGGTGCAGAAAGAAGCCGAACGGACAGAAGCGGGCCCGAGCACAAGCGACCCGACCTGTTCCGCGCGCGGGGGCGCGTGTTGCGCGGACTGGCTGTGGCCATGTCTCTGCGCCGCCGCCCTCATGGCCGTTGCGTTCATGCACGCCTATCGAACCGTGTCGGGCATCCGCTGGCCCTACGATTTCGATGCGCTTCGCGATGTGGGCACGGCCCAGTCGATTCTCGACGGTGACTATCCCGGCGATTACCTCTACGAGGGTGAAACGCTCTGGTACAATCCGCTCGTGGGTGCCATGGTAGCGGTAGGATCAAAGGTGAGTGGCGAGGCCCCACACCGGGTCGACGTCGCCCTCGGGCCCTTCGTCAATCTCCTGGTGCCCGTGAGTTTCTTCGTGCTGGTAAGTGTACTCGCCGGGCCGTGGAGTGCCCTGGCCGCGCTGGCACTTTTCCTCTTCGGCGTGGCGCCCTCGCGAGCCACGTGGCTCACGGCAACGTACTCGCCCTGGCTATTCGCCCCGAACTTCTCGCTATCACTCTTCTTCATCACGCTGGCGCTCTGCCTCTCCCTGCGGCGCACTGGCTGGCGCGGCCGTATCCTCATCGGTATCGCCTGGGGAATCACCTTTATCGGGCACACGGCCCCGGCCATCATGTTCGGCGCCATCTTGGCTATCCTGACCCTAGCGCAGATCCTCTTGGGAAACGCGGAAGATGGCCCGTGGCGCGCGAGGCTACCCCGCTCCGCGCTGGGGTTCGCTTTGTCAGCGGCCGTGGCATTCATCTTCAGTTTGCCTTACACCTACTCGATCCTTTGGAGGTACCGGTTCCGCGTACGGCACTTCGCCCCCATCTCCTACGTCGACGAGTGCGTGACCCTCAAGAACCTGCCCCACCTCCTCGCCGAATCACTGTCCGTGTTCACCCTGGTGGCCGCGATAGGGCTGATCGCCGTCGCGCTCTCGAAACCCTACGCACGCGCCAAACGCGTCACGCTGGTCTGGTGCACCGCCGCGACCGCGTTCCTTGCGTATTCCTACGCGTGCCAGTGGTACATGAGCACGGGCGCGTCTGCCCGCGTGTTCGAGTTTATGCCCGGTTACCACTTCCTGCCCTACCTCGCCGCGGCCAAGTCCCTGCTATTCGGCATCGGGGTCTCGTGGTTGAGCCAAGCGGTTGCCGCGTTCGCCAAGCGGATCGCCCCGACGCGTTTGCAGCCTTTCCTAACGGCCAAGCACCGCCTCGTTCGGAATAGTCTCGTTCTTATCTGCACCGGCGTGTCGTGTGCATCGCTCTACCCGACCTACGTCACGTGGCAGGAGTTCTCCGTCACCAAAGATCTGGCCGGCTATGCCGCCGCGCGCGAATCCTTCGAGCCCATCTATGCCTGGATTCGCGCCAATACGCGCCCCTCCGATGTGTTCCTCTGCACCTCGGTGGATGACACGGTAAGAATCGTAGGTTCCGCGGGACGCAAGGCCGTAGCACCCATGCGATACTTCGCGAACATCTACGTCGAATACGACAATCGAGCCAAGGCTAGGCAAGATATGCTCGAGGCGCTCCGGCAGGGCAATATTCGCGCGTTCAGAGCCTACGCCGAACCCTACGGCGTCCGCTTCCTCTTGACCCGCGACGACGAGTTGGGGCCCGCGATCAAGAAGGCAGAAACCTGCTTCGTTCCACGGACTCGAGACGGCGCGCTGGCCATCTACGAGGTGAGGCAGCCCGCCTTCGTCCTACGGGGAACCGGGGACTGACACCTTCCTTCGCGGAGCGAAAAACGCTGCCTGTGCCCGGTGTACGAGCGGGCCGACAGGGACCGTCCTCAGCGGCACGTGGTCTGCGGCGGACGGATACCTCACGGAGACGGGCGGCACCGCCAAGGGCGAAGGGACTGACACGTTGTTTCGCGCAGCGGAGCGGAGCGAAAAACGCTGTCTGTCCCGAGCAGACAAGTAACGGCGACTGTGCTATACTCCTCAACATAGGAATGGGGTTAAGGGGTTAAGGGGATAAACTACTTATCTTTTGCGCTCTTGCGATACTTCGTGCCGGGTTTTGGGCCAGGCGGTCTTCGGGTCAGCCTGCGCTCGACCAACGATAGGCCTCGGCGCGGTCGACCATTCGCGCCCGCACCGGGTTCAATTCGACGTACCGCACCGCTGCCCACAGGTACGATTCATCAAGGGGGCTCGAGAAGAATCGACCTTGCCAGACATGCCCGGACATCTCCGTACGCGTGTTGAAGTACATGGCGTAGACCGTGTGCGTGTCGCGTAGTGCTTCGCTCAGCGACGCCTCCGTTTCCGGCACGACGACCAGATGGACGTGATTCGACATGAGGCAGTACGCCCAAACCGACAGGCCCCGCTTGCTACAGCAGCCTTGCAGGAGCCCCAGGTATGCTTCGCGGTCCTGGTCAATCTCGAAAACGTCCGCGCGACGGTTCCCCCGTTGCGTCACATGATGCGGACATCCCGGAACGACGATACGCGCCACTCTGCTCATTACCGTATCGTACCACTGATTCAGAGAATCAGCAGAAGTTAGGTGGTCTGTCCCTTTAACTCCAGGTGGTCTGTCCCTTTAACTCTGTTTGGGCTTGTGTGCGTCGTTGCCCACGGCTATCATGCGGCCGTTGCGTGAAATGTCCATGGGAGGCCGCTGTCATGTCGAACACCGATGTGATCATCGTGAAACCGTTGGGCCAGGATGCGGTGATTCTGTTCGCCGCTGAAGAGTTGGCTCGATATCTTGGCCGAGTCACGGGACAACGCGTTGTCGTGGACGCCGATGCCAAGGGCGATGCCATCTGCCTTGGGCTGATGTCCGCCTTCGCGGATATCGCGGCGCCTGAGGTGCCGGCCCCCTATTGCGATGACGCGATCTACGTCGATGTCGGCGGCGCGCGCGGCGCAATCGCCGGCATCAATCCGCGAAGCGTCTTACTGGCGGTCTACCGCTACCTCACGGAACTCGGCTGCCGCTGGGTGCGGCCGGGCGTCGATGGCGAAATCGTTCCGAGGTTGGCGGAGCTGCCCGAGGTGCGCGTGGCCGAGACGCCGAGCTACCGCCATCGGGCGGTGTGCATCGAGGGCGCTGTCAGCTACGAGCACGTGCGCGACATGGTAGATTGGCTGCCGAAAGTGGGGCTCAACGGCTATTACATTCAGTTTCGCGAGGCGCACACCTTCTTCAATCGGTGGTACCAGCACCTGGACAATCCCAACGTGCCGGGCGAGCGTCTTACCCTCGAGAAGGCCGTCGAGTACACGGCCGGCATCGAGTCCGAGATCACGCGGCGTGGCTTGCTATACCACAAGGTCGGCCACGGGTGGACCTGCGAGCCTTTCGGCATTCACGGCCTCGGCTGGGAGCAGGACGAAGAGCCGCCCGCCGAGATCGCGCAATACCTCGCCGAGGTCAACGGCGAGCGCACGCTCTGGGGCGGCATCGCCCTGAACACGAACCTCTGCTACTCGAATCCGGAGGTGCGCCGCATCGTCGTCGAGGACATCGTGCGCTACGCCGGTGAGCATCCCGACATCGACTACGTCCATTTCTGGTTGGCCGACGGCACAAACAACAACTGCGAATGCGCGGAGTGCCGCAAAGCGCGGCCCGCCGATTTCTACGTGATGATGCTCAACGAGTTGGATGCGGCGTTAACCGCACGCGGACTCGCCACGCGCATCGTGTTCTTGATCTACGTGGATCTGCTGTGGCCGCCCGAACGCGAAGTTATCCGCAATCCCGAGCGGTTCGTGCTCATGTTCGCGCCGATTGTCCGAACCTACAGCGAGGCGTTCCGCGCGGGTAACGACCTGCCCGAGCTGCCGCCCTACGTGCGTAACCGCCTCGAGTTCCCGAAGAGCGTCGACGCCAACGTGGCCTTTCTCAAGGCATGGCAGGCCGGTTTCGGCGGCGACAGCTTCGATTTCGACTACCATCTCATGTGGGATCACACCAACGATCCCGGCCACTACGCCATCGCCAAGACCGTGGCCGAGGACATGAAAGGCCTGCGCGCCATCGGCCTCAACGGCTTCGTGAGTTGCCAAATCCAACGCATCTTCTTCCCGACGGGCCTGGCCATGGCTGTGATGGCCAGGAATCTGTGGAATACCAACCTCGGATTCGACACCATCGCCGAGGACTACTTCACGGCGGCCTTCGGCGCGGATGGCAACCTCGCGCGCGAGTATGTCGCCGGGCTCTCCGAGCGGTTCGATCCGATGTACCTTCGTGGCGACAAACCGGGCGCGGACACCGAGGCGGCCGAGAAGCTGGCCACGATTCCGGCGCACATCGACGCGTTCCGGCCCGTCATCGAGCACAACCGTAACGCCGCCGAGGCGTGTCACCGGCAGTCGTGGTTCTATCTCGACCGCCACGCTGCCCTGGCCACCGCCCTGGCCGAGGCATTGGCCACGCGGGCGCGTGGAGATCGTGCCAAGGCCGCCGAGCAATGGGCCGCGGTCAGGCAAATGGCCTGGGACCTCGATTCGGAGGTCCATCCCGTCTTCGACGCGTGGCTGTTCACTGGCCGCCTCGATGGGCGCTTCCGGTAGGCCGGCCATGAAACGGCACGCATTACTCGCCGCGCTGCTCGCGATGTGTGCTTTCGCTTCCGGTTGTGCGCGCCTCGGTGACAACCTGCGCACCGTCGAGGACGGCCTCCTCTACCGCTCGGGACAGATGCGCGCCGGCACGCTCGAGCACGTGATCGCGCACCGCGGCATCGCCACAGTGATCAACCTTCGCGGAGGCCATCCCGAGACGGCGTGGTACGGTGACGAGCTCGAGGTCTGCGCCAAGCATGGCGTGGACCATCACGATTTCCTGTGGTCCAAAGACCGTCTCGTGCCGCCGGAATCGCTGTTGGGGTATCTCGACGTGATCGATACGGCGCGGGCGCCGATCCTCGTGCATTGCCAGGGCGGCGTGCATCGCGCGGCCGTCGCGGCGGCCTGTTTCCTGTTGCATCGAGGCGCCACACCAAACGAGGTCCGCGGCCAGTTCGGCCTCTTCTTCAATGATGCGCCCATCGGCGGTATTGTGGACCTGTATGAACGCAGCACGCTGCCTTTCGACCGATGGGTTGAAACCGAGTATCCGGCGCTCTACCGAGCCTGCGAGCCTAACCGGGCGACGAGTTCCTCGAGCGAATCGGCGCCTTGACTCGGATCCTCGATGCCGATGACGCCGGCCACGTATGCGCCCTTCTCGATCACGAGTACGCCCTTGTAGAGCGGATCCTTCGCGGCCACGGCGTCGCCCGGCGCGAGGGTGATCAGCGAGGTCGCCACGCCTTCCTCTTTCAGGTACGCGAGGTATTGGCCGAGGCAGTCGGCGCCATCCGTGAACACGACGAAGGCCCGAACCGTCGCGCCGTCGCGCGCGACTTCGCCTATCAGTCCGCGAGGAAAGAACTTGTAGCCGAGCAGGCTCTCGCCGACATAGCGGACGCTGTCGGGATCGAGGCCCTTCACGCCGATCAGCGCCAATTCGGCCGGCGGTGTCGCATCCCCAGGTAGCCGCGCAGCAACGGCCTTGGCGCATGCCTCGAGTGGCGCGCGGTTCGTCTCCGGCTTGCCGGATGCGGAGAGTCGCACGAAATACCGATCCTGATACAGCATGAGCTGGTAACCGTCGCAGAAGCCTTCCGTGGCAACGTCGACGTGATCCGCGCCCGAGTAGCGGTAGTTCGAGTAGATGCCGAAGGCGTCAAGCACCGAGCCCATAGCGTAGACATCGGCTGTTACTGCGTCATCGGCGTTGCCGTCGTGCACATACGTGGTCGTGGCGAGCGTCTCGAAACCGTAGGGGAAGTACAACTCGGCCTCACCGTCGATGTAGTCGAACACCGTGTCCGGGCCGTACTCGCGGATGGTGTCGTCCATGGCCCAGCCATCGCCGAAACCGGGCGACGGGAGCACTCCGGCCACGTCGCGCAGCGCGCCATTCGACGCGCACCCCGCCAACAGGAAACCCCAAGCTAACGCGCGCACGGCAATCCGCAACCGTTTCGAGAGCGAAGTCATCATCATGTCCATCCCAATTCTATGCCTGTTCGAAGATGTGCCGCGCCCGCGCGAGCCGCTCCGACAAAACGAGGCCGTTGGCGCACTGCGCCTTGCACACGCCGCACTGGCGGCATTGCGCGAGCGAGGCCTCGGGCGCCAACTCGGCGTATGCCGCGCGGGCATTCCCCGGATCGCGATAGCCTTCCATATACATCATGCAGCGGTTGACCGTCTGGATGTCGACGCCCTCGGGACATGTGCCTTCGCATCGGCCGCAGCGTAGGCAGTAGTACGGTGCGATAGCAGCGGCGTACCGTTCAAGCACCTCGCGATCGCGCTTCGACAGCTTGGGCTCCATCTGCATGACAGCCGTGTCTTCTTTGATCTGATCGAGATTCACCATACTCGGAATGGCCGTGTGCACATTCGGGTTTTGGATCACCCATTTCAGGGCGGCTTGGTGTGGACTGATATCGCCGAGTTCCTTCGTCTCGTAGCCGCCCGCCTGCGTCTTCATGGCCACGACGCCGAGGCCGCCCTCGACCGCTCGGGCAATGGCGTCCGTGATGGGCTCGACGCTCTTGAAGTTGTACACCACCGTCACGACATCGAAAAGCTTCTCCGGCTCGGCGAGCATCGCGTCGATGACCTCGACTTCATTCTTGTGCGTCGAGATACCTACAAACCGCGTCTTGCCTTGCTTGCGCGCTTCGGCAAGAAACCCGCGCCCGTCTTCGCTCATAACCTGATCGGGCGAGTCGATGTGATGGAGCATCAAGACGTCGACGTAATCCGTGCCGAGCTTGGCCAGGCTCGTCTCGACCTCCGCCATCATCTTGTCTTTGGTGTCGAGAACGACCTTGGTGGCGATGTAGACCTTGTCGCGCATCCCTTTGATCGCCTCGCCGACGTACTCCTCGTTCCGGCCGTTGTGGTAGTTCCGCGCCGTGTCGAGGTAGTTCACGCCGTAGTCGAAGGCCACGCGGATCACCGCCGGCTCGGTGGTGCGAAAGGTCCCGATGCCTATCGTCGAGACGTTGAGTCCTGTCCGCCCGAGGACGCGACGGGCGCTCGGCGGGGCTGCGGCACCCGTCTCCGCACCGGCGGAGGCCATGATGCCCGCCGCGCCGACCGCACTCAGTTTCATGAAGGTTCTCCGATCCATCGAACCACCGTTCCTATTTCGACGCATGCTTTCTCCTTTGCCAACGTATCATCCGATTGTACTGGAGCTATGACTCGGTACCCCGTCCGCCAGACGACGCCCAGGGCAGGCGCTATACTGGCATAGGCCCCATCGCCTGTCAACACCGCCCTCGGCCTCGGGCCTCAAACGGCCATTGACCCCTTCCCGAGGCTGCCGTATGATAGGCGCGGCGATCATCGAAGAGGCCACGCACCGGAGGAAAGCACCGTGAAATACCGCATCGAGAAGGACACGCTCGGCGAGATGCTCGTGCCACAGGACAAGTATTATGGCGGCCAAACGGCCCGATCGCTCGACAACTTTCCTATCGGATCCGAGCGCATGCCCTTCGAGGTGATCCGCGCCCTCGGCGTGATCAAGAAGGCCGCCGCAATCACCAATGCTGACATGGGGCTCCTCGCGGATGATCTGTGCCGCGCCATCTGTCAGGCCGCCGACGAGGTCATCGAGGGCCGCCTCGACGATCACTTCCCGCTCGTGGTGTGGCAAACCGGCAGCGGCACCCAAACCAACATGAACGTGAACGAGGTTATCGCCAATCGCGCCAACGAGTTGCTCGGAGCCGAGCTCGGCAGCAAGCATCCCGTGCATCCCAACGATCACGTGAACATGTCGCAGTCCTCGAACGATGTCTTCCCCACTGCCATGCACATCGCCGCCGCAGACGCCATCCATTGCCGGCTCAAACCCGTCTTGGCCGCCCTCGGTCAGGCGCTCAATGCCAAGGCCCAGGCCTTCTCGGACATCGTGAAGATCGGCCGGACCCACCTCATGGATGCCACGCCCCTGACCCTCGGCCAGGAGTTCTCCGGCTACGCGGCCCACGTGCGCAACGCACTACCTCGCCTGACCCATTGCCTCGTCGAGCTGGCCGGACTCGCCTTGGGCGGCACCGCCGTCGGCACCGGCCTCAATACCAAGGCCGGATTCGCCGATCGCGTCGCCGCCCGCATCGCCGAGATTACCCAGCAGCCCTTCGAGTCCGCGCCCAACAAGTTCGAGGCCCTGGCCGGCCACGACACGCTTGTGATGACTTCCGGCGTGCTCAAGACTACCGCAGCCGCGCTAATGAAGATCGCCAACGACATTCGGTGGCTCGCGAGCGGGCCGCGATGTGGGTTAGGCGAAATCACGATCCCGGCCAACGAACCCGGATCGTCCATCATGCCCGGCAAGGTCAATCCGACCCAGTGCGAGGCGCTCGTCATGGTCTGCATGCAGGTCATCGGCAACGACACGACCATTGGACTCGCCGGCGCCTCGGGCAACTTCGAGCTCAACGTGTGCAAGCCCGTGCTCATCTACAACCTGCTCCAGTCGATCAACCTACTCGCCGATGCCGCCGAGTCCTTCACCGAACGGTGCGTCGCCGGCATCGAGCCGAACCGCGAACGGATCGCCCAGCACCTCGCCAACTCCCTCATGCTCGTGACCGCGCTGAACCGCAAGATCGGCTACGACAACGCCGCCGCCATCGCCAAGGCCGCCTACGCCAACGGCACCACCCTTGTCGAGGAGGCCGTCCGCCTCGGGCTCGTCACCCCCGAGGAATTCAAGGCCTGGGTGGATCCCGCCAAGATGATCGGACCCGACGAGTAACTCGTTGGCGCAGATTGATTCTGCGCAATGGAGCGGGCCTATCCCCTTTGCTCTCCCTCCGCACGCACACCCCCCTCAATCCCCCCGTAAACGGGGCGAGGGTTGCGGAAAACGGGGACTTCCATGATAGGTAGAAATCAATGGGCAGAGCAGGCGGTCTGCCCGTGCCTTTCCGGGAAACCTTGGCGAGGTCCTCGTAACGCGCTGTAACCAGAGCACTAAGGCGGTCGTGTCCTGGGACGCCGCC
>Ga0209097_10000588_pt1 | contig 34981 bp, 34 predicted proteins | sample AD_UKC052_MetaG_FD_184419 | JGI IMG/M metagenome (GOLD analysis project Ga0209097, IMG submission 184419) | Active sludge microbial communities of municipal wastewater-treating anaerobic digesters from USA - AD_UKC052_MetaG (SPAdes) (version 2) | ecosystem: Engineered > Bioreactor > Anaerobic >... | reverse complement strand
CAAAAAAAATAAATTCGGTCAAGATTATATCAGAGGATGAATTTTTACAATTGATCGGTAAAAAATAATAATTGTCTTTAAAGCGAATATGGTCTAACTTAGTACTGATTGACTTGCACTATTAACCTGCATATACCGCCGTTAGTGAACAAACCTTTTCCTGGCTAAAAAAAACTTAACACCATGATCAAAAAATTAGCCGGTGAAGTCTGGAAACCTTTGAGTTTCTCCGGATGGAGGCAACTGAGAAATCGTTATGCCGTATCTAGTAAGGGCCGGATTGCCAGCTACAAAGAAGACATAACGGACGGAAAATTATTAAGCGGTTCCTTAACCACTGGCTACCGCACACTCAACCTCCATCGTCCTGACAACAAAGGCACGCTGTACATTCACCGGGAAATCGCGAAACTGATGGTGGACCGTAAATCTGCGGCTCACAAATACGTCATCCATAAGAACCACAATAAACTGGACAATGATGTCAAGAACCTGAAGTGGGCCAACCTGGAAGAAATGATGGCGCATCAGCAAAACAGTCCGGCGAAAAAAGCGTACAAAATAAAACAGGCCAATAAGACCACTGGTCTTAAACTCACCGCTTCTCAGGTAAGTAAGATCAAAGCCACCCTTGCCAGTAAAAAACGCACCCTGAGTATCCGTCAGCTTGCTGAAAAATATGGCGTGAGTGAAATGACATTGTATAGGATTAAGAGTGGGGAGAATTGGGGAAGAGTTAAGTGAGTCGGGAGTTAGGAGTTAGTAGTCGGGAGTCAACAGCCCTTTCTAAGAAGAATCTGTTACTTATACGCTGTGTTTGATATTTCGTGTCGTAATGAGGGATTACATTCCTTGTACGCCTGACACTCGAACGCATAAATACTATTCAGCCTTTCAGCCTGTTATTTTTACTTTTTACTTTTGAATTTTGACTTATATGCTTCACCTTTAACGGAAATTATTCCCTCATGCTCCAGCCTGCAACCCTGAATTTTCTCAAGGCACTTAAGAAGAATAACAATAAGGAATGGTTTGAAAAAAACCGGAAAACGTATGAAGCTGCAAAAGCTGATTATACGGATTTTGTGCAGAAGGTAATCAACGAATTCGGAAAGAAAAATCCGGCTTACAGCAGTATGCTGGCCAAAAACTGTTTATTCCGGATCAACCGGGACGTGCGGTTCTCTAAAGACAAATCACCTTACAAAACCAATATGGGAGCGTATTTCAATCCGGGCGGAAAGAAAGCCACTACTGCCGGGTTTTATTTTCACTGCGAACCCGGGCAGGCTTTTATGGGTGGTGGTTTATGGATGCCAATGCCGCCGCAGCTGAGTAAGATCAGGCAGGAGATCGATTATAACTATGCCGATTTCAAAAAAATACTGGCGAATAAAAAATTCAAGGCTGTTTATGGGGATCTTTCCCGTTCTGCAGCGTACACATTGGTACGATTGCCAAAAGGCTATGAAGCCGATAACCCGGCCGGCGACTACTTAAAACTAAAGAGTTTTGTAGCACTCAGTCCGATGAAAGACACGGACCTCAGTTCCAAAGACCTCGTAAAAAAAACGGTTGCAGCTTTTGAAGCACTGCAACCGCTGATTCATTTTATCAATCACGCATTAGCCGAGTAAGCCCTTACTGTTTAGATATTCAGCAATCTGTACAGCATTGGTGGCCGCGCCTTTGCGCAGGTTATCGGACACCACCCACATATTGAGGGTGTTCGGCTGACTTTCATCTCTTCTGAGTCGACCTACAAATACCTCATCTTTTTCATGGGCATCCATCGGCATGGGATATTGCTGGTTGGCCAGGTCATCCACCACCACAACACCCGGAGAAGCTGCCAGTAAGGCTTTTACTTCAGCCAGGTCATAGTCATTGGCAAATTCCACATTCACGGCTTCACTATGCCCGCCCATTACCGGGATACGTACCGTAGTGGCAGTTACCCGGATGGAGTCGTCCCGCATGATCTTATTGGTTTCTTTCACCATCTTCATTTCTTCCTTGGTATACCCGTTATCCAGGAATACATCGATCTGTGGAATCACGTTCAGGTCAATCGGATATTTATAGGCCATCGGGTAGTCGGTGGTTTCCCCTTTTACTGCTTTCCTTCTTTCACCATGCAACTGTTCAACGGCTTTCACACCAGTACCGGTTACACTCTGATAGGTGCTCACCACGATCCGCTTAATGCCATATTTTTTATGCAGCGGGTTTAAAGCCACCACCATCTGAATAGTAGAACAGTTAGGGTTTGCAATAATTTTATCATTGACGGTCAGGATATCTGCATTGATTTCCGGAACCACCAGGGGCTTGGAGGGATCCATTCTCCAGGCTGAAGAATTATCTACCACCGTGATACCTGCTTCCGCAAATTTAGGGGCCCACTCCAGGGAAGTGCCACCGCCAGCAGAGAAAATCGCAACAGCCGGTTTAGCGGCAATGGCATCGCTCATACTCACTACCTTATACTTCTTTCCTTTAAACTCCACTTCCTTCCCTACTGATTTTTCAGAAGCCACCGGTACCAGTTCGGTCACCGGAAAATTCCGTTCTGCCAATACCTGTAACATTTTGGTGCCCACAAGTCCTGTGGCGCCGACTACTGCAACTTTCATTTTTTTGTCCCCCCATCTTCCGCAAGGCGGAAGTTTTTTTTTAAAAAATTTTGTTGATGCTACAATGACAACGGATAAAAAAAAGGCCCTCCGTAAGGAAGGCCTGCTAAACTTTTATGTTGGACACACATAACGCTGCAAACCTCCCTCAGGAATGTTTCTTAATGCGTTTTGTATGTTTCGTTGTCATCATTGCGAAGCAAAAATAGTCCCGCAAGCCGTGAATGCCAAATAATGCCAAAAAAAAATTCATGAATATGGCGACGGTTACACACGCCGTATCAAAAAAAAACATATTTGCCCTATGAAAAGAACCTTATCCCTCCTTATAAGCATCCTATTGCTTACACCTGTTTGTATGTGGTCGCAAAACAGGTTTGATGTTATTATCAGTGAACTGATGCCCGATCCCTCACCAACAGTCGGACTGCCCGCGAGTGAATGGATTGAACTTAAGAACTGCAGCAGCCAACCTGTATCCTTACAAAACTGGCGGATCACGGATGCCAATGGACAAAGCGGTCCGTTGCCTTCTTTTGTTTTGCAACCTGATAGCTTCCTGATCATTTGCTCTTCTTCTGCTTTAGCAGCTATGTCACAATCCGGAACTGCCATTGCAGTGAGTTCTTTCCCTTCGCTGGACAATGAAGGGGAATGGATTGCCCTGAAAGCTCCGGATGGAAGAGTCATTCATAGTGTTAATTATACCAGCAACTGGTATGGCAATGCCCTGAAGCAAGAAGGCGGCTGGTCTTTGGAAATGATCGACACCCGGAATCCCTGCAGCGGTAAAAGCAACTGGACAGCCAGTATACATCCGGCTGGCGGTAGTCCGGGTAAGAAAAACTCCACAGAAGCAAGCAACCCGGATACAACGGCGCCCCGGCTCCTGCGTTCTTATTCCCAGGATAGTGTGACGATCCGGCTGGTATTTGATGAACCACTGGACAGTGCGACAGCAGTGAGTAGCTCTCAATATTCCATCAGCCAGGGAATAACGATTAGTAGTGTGAGTACCGTTACACCGCTCTTCCAGGAAGTACAGCTGAAACTAAACAGTCCCCTGCAGCACAATTTAGTTTATACCGTAAAAGCGGATGGAATCAGTGATTGCAAAGGAAACCGGCTGACGGTTACGGAAACAAAAGCGGGGCGGGCACAGGATCCGGTACCCGGACAAATAGTGGTCAATGAAATTCTGTTCAATCCAGCACCTAACGGGGAAGATTATGTGGAAATTTATAACCATAGTAACCAGGTGGCCGATTTGTCGCGGCTCTTTATGGGCAACCGCAACAGCAGTGGCTCAGTCAGCTCCATCAAGGCGCTGAGTTCCGTACCTTTTTATTTATATCCCGGTGAATATCTCGCCTTCACGGAATCACCCGATCAGTTGCCCCTGTTTTTTATGGTCCGTTTCCCGGACCGGGTACTGGCCATTACTTCACCACCCTCTTTTCCGGATGAGGAAGGCACGGTGCTATTATTGAACGGACAAGGCGTAGTCATTGATGAAGTGAAGTACAATAAGGACTGGCATTTTAAATTAATCAGTAATGATGAAGGGGTGGCATTGGAGAGATTGGATCCCGGAAGGGCTTCCGGTGATCCGGGCAACTGGCATAGTGCCGCAACCACGGCCGGTTATGGTACACCGGGGTATCAGAACTCTCAATACCGATCGGCTGATATGGGGGCGGGACAAATAAAAGTCAGCCCGGCTGTGTTCTCCCCGGATAATGATGGCCGTGATGATCTGGCGTTGATACAATATTCATTGGAGGAATCTGGTTATGTAGCCAACCTGGTCATCTTTGATGCGGAAGGTAAACCGGTAAAGCAACTCGTCCGCAATGCCCTGTTGGGCCGTACCGGCAGCTGGACCTGGGACGGGTTGGATGATAGCCGACGTTCCTTACCGCTCGGGCACTATATTGTAATGGCTGAATTATTCAACCTGCAAGGGAAGAAGCAACAGTATAAACAAGTGATTGTGCTGGCCCGACGGTTGAATTAACATTTCCTGAACCGGTATTTTAAGGAATTCGTTTACCTTAAATCAATGAAACCAAGACTACAATGGCTGATCCATCCGGTCTTCCTGGCCTGTCTGGCCCTGCTACTGTTAAATGACCATTACCTGAAATATGCCTTTAACAACTGGTTCACCGGAAAATTGTCAGATATAACCGGACTGTTGGCCTTTAGTCTTTTTGGGTTTGCTGTCTGTTCACAGGAAAGAAAGAATATCCTGCTGTTTGTTATGTTATTCTTTCTCTGGTGGAAATCGCCACTCAGTGAACCGGTCATTTCATTCATAAATCAACAATTGGATATTCCTGTAACCAGGGTGGTGGATTATTCGGATTACCTGGCCATTATTTTCCTGCCAATGACCTTGTGGCTCAAGCCCCCTGTTGCAGCGCCTGTGAAGTGGCAGCAGGTGATAATTACCGGATCAGGACTGATCAGTTTATTTGCTTTTTGTTTCACTTCGATGCCCTACCGGCGTTGGTATGAATATTACGAGAAGGATGAAATCTCTTTTTCCGTATTGATCAACACCAAAAAAACAGATCAGGAAATTCTGTACGCCCTTGATCCGAAGCACCAGGGCTGGCGTATAGATTCGGTAAGATATCTTCCGCATAATAATAATGAAAGGCCCTATTACCAGGTGCAGCAACCAGGAGACAGTGTGGCGCGATGGGTGCCCCTTCCGGACAGTCTGCCGGTGCCAATGTATTACCGGCAGGTCAGTCAGCCTTTTTACATCATCCCGGAATATATACTCGACGGAGATACACTTTACGGACTCGAGTTCAGTATAGAAAACCCCGGATTGAAAAACAATAAGCGGCTGATCTCTTTCCGGTCCTTCCGGAGTAAGGATCAACATAAATACATAGGCTATCTCGAAACCCCCTTATTCAGGAAGTACAAAAAGCATTTCAAACAATTACTCCGGGGAGATTAGGAAATTTTACACCAGTTCAATATCAAAGCTCACCAGGTCTTTAAACTGCTGGAGGCGGGTATTGATATCTTCAGCGGTGATTTCCTTCAGCCGGGTAGGACCAAATTTTTCCACGCAGAAGCTGGCCATGGCCGAACCCACGATGATACCGCGCTTCATGTTTTCAAAGGAGATATCGCCGGTCTTGGCGATATGTCCCATGAAACCACCGGCAAACGTATCACCGGCACCAGTCGGATCGAACACATCTTCCAAAGGCAGGGCGGGTGCATAGAACACATCATCGCCGTGGAATAATAAAGCGCCGTGCTCTCCTTTCTTAATGATCAGGAATTTCGGCCCCATGGCCATAATGGATTTGGCCGCTTTTACGAGGGAGAACATGCCGGTCAGCTGGCGGGCTTCGGCATCATTCACGATCAGCATATCAATATAACGAAGTACGATCTTCAGGTCGGGCATGGCAATATCCATCCAGAAGTTCATGGTATCCATGGCAATCAGCTTGGGACGTTGTTTCAGCTCCTGGATCACATTCAGCTGGATCTTGGGTGCCAGATTACCCAGCATCAGGAATTCGGCTCCCTGGTAGCTATCCGGGATCTTCGGATCAAAGTCAGCCAGTACGTTCAGTTCAGTCACGAGTGTATCGCGGCTGTTCATGTCTTCGTGATAACGACCGCTCCAGAAAAAGGATTTCTTGCCTTTAATAATCTCCACCCCGTCCAGGTGCACCCCACGGCTGCGTAAATCGGCCATTTCCTCTTCGGGAAAATCATCCCCGATAATCGAAATCTGCTGTACCGGTTTCACAAAATTACTGGCGGCATAAGCCACATAAACAGCAGATCCTCCGACGATTTTATCGGTTTTTCCAAAGGGTGTTTCGATGGCATCAAAAGCCATGGTTCCAACGGTGATTAAAGACATGATTTGTTTTTTGTATTTTATTACGTAAAGGCGTGCAAAACTACTGAAAAGAGACGATAGTTGGGAGGTATCAGGTGTCGGGTGTCAGGTGTCGGGTGTCAGGTGTCGGGTGTCAGGACCTCCTGAGAAGTTTTAATCTAAAATAACCTGATGTTCCTCGTTTTACTGATCTTCTTGTCACCCTGCCTGCCGACCGAAACGAAGTGAAGGTGGGAGTAGTCCCGCAAAACTAGTTTTTCAGGCTTGTGAAAAATTTTCATGCGGGACGTATCGAAGGGTCGTACCTCGTACCTCGTACTTAATGCCTGCTACCCGTAAGACCGGGATACTTAGTCCCTTCCGATTCTATACCTTTGATACTATGAAACAAAACCGCTTTTTCTGCCGGCTGCTGCTGATCCTGGTCCTTTTAGTGACCCTGGATGCCAATGCCCAGTTTGACAGCAGTTTTGTAAAGAGCCAGATCACCAAATGCGCCGACAGCCTGGCCTATGGATTCCGTAACCGGAACTGGGAGGTATTTGCCCGGTATAGCAACCCGGCAATGATTGGTAGCCTGGGCGGGAAAGAAGAGTTTATCCGGACGATCGCATCCATGTTCGGGGATATCTCCCCTGATGCCTGGAAATTGTATAAACCCGGTTTGGTTTTACAGGTCATCAAAAGCGGCGCCGATCTGCAATGCATGATTGAAATGAATTCCATCATCGAGACCGATGGTAAGAGAATCACCTCGAAAAGTCACCTGATCGGCCAGTCCTGGGATGGCGGTGTTTTCTGGACCTTTTTTGATTCTCAGAATAATCGGGAGGCGGCCCGGCAGATCAAACCCGACCTGAGCGAGTCCATCGTGATACCGGCAAAAGTCCCCGACAAAGTGGATCCGGTTAACCGTCCATCCCCGTTGAAACCGGAAGAACCGGCTCCCAAACGAAATAACAAATGAGAATAGTTCCCTATATTTATATTTCTACTTGTTACTTATAATTAATGACTATGGCAAAGGCCCAACGTAAAAAAGCGTCCAAAAAAGGACTGATCCTGAAAAAAGCAGCCGCAATGTTCCGCGAAAAAGGATTCGCCGCCACTTCCATGCGTGACCTCGCAGAAGCGGTAGGTATTGAAGCGGCCAGCCTGTATAACCATATCCGTTCTAAAAACGAGATACTGGAAGCGATCTGCTTTGACGTAGCCAATGTGTATAATACCACGATCGATACGATTGAGGCCAGTAACCAGAAGTCGATTGCTAAAATTGATCAACTCTTACGTTTTCACATCCGGCAGATGACCGAAAACTATGAGGATGTGTATGTGAGTGACCGGGAGTGGAAACACCTGGATGAGCCTTATCTCTCTAATTTCCAGACCCAACGCCGTAATTACCGTAAAAAATTTGCTTCCATCATAGAAGAAGGCATTGCGAAAAATGAGATCCGCAAAATAGATGCCCCGACAGCGGTCCTCATCATGCTCCATGCGGTCAGCGGTATTGAAAGCTGGCACAGGAGTACGGCCAAGATCAGTGCCGATGAACTCGAGAATAATATGGTTATGATCATGATCGACGGATTACGTAAACAAGGCTGATATGTCCCTTCATTTCCACCGCCTCACGGTAAAAGAGGTAAAGAAAGAAACCCCTGAATGTGTTTCTGTACTTTTTGATGTACCTGAAACCCTGCAAAACGATTTTCAGTTCAGCCAGGGCCAGAGTCTGACCCTCCGCACCACGATCAATGGCGAAGAAATCCGCCGTAACTACTCTATATGTTCCTCGCCGCTGGAGAATAAACTCAAAGTGGCGATCAAAAAAGTGGAAGGTGGCCTGTTTTCTTCTTTTGCGAATGAGCTATTGAAAAAGGGGGATGTGCTGGATGTAATGCCGCCTGTTGGCAAATTCAACACCCCGCTTCATCCTGAAAATAAAAAGAATTATCTCGCTTTCGCCGCCGGCAGTGGCATCACCCCGGTGATCTCCCTGATTAAAACCACCCTGGCCACGGAGAAGCATAGCCGCTTTACCCTGGTATTCGGGAACCGGAACCGGAACTCCATTATTTTCTTTGAAGAACTGGAAGCACTCAAGAACCAGTATATGGAGCGTTTCAGCCTGGTCCATATCCTGAGCCGGGAACGGATGGATACCGATCTTAATTTCGGACGGATCAGCCAGGAGAAGCTGGAAGAGCTGGACCGTTTAGAAGACTTTACCGGCACCGATGAATTTTTCATCTGCGGACCGACAGAGATGATCTTTACGGTAAAAGCTTTTCTGGAAAAGAAAGGGATTGCGGGAAATAAGATTCACCTGGAGTTGTTTAACAGCACAAAGAGTCGACAGTCCACAGTCGACAGTCCACAGATCAATACAGCCGGGGCCGTAAGCAATATTGATGTAAAGGTGGATGGGCGCAGCTTTGAGGTGACCATTCCTTTTAACAGTGATCAGACCATTCTTGATGCGGCGTTGCAGCAGGGGGCGGACCTGCCTTATGCCTGTAAGGGTGGCATGTGCTGCACCTGCAAGGCCAAACTACTTGAAGGCGAAGTGAGCATGGATGTACATTGGGGACTGGAAGACGAGGAAGTGGCGAAAGGTTATATCCTCACCTGCCAGAGTCACCCGAAAACGGAAAAAGTGGTGGTGGACTTTGATGCGAAATAAGCTGCCGGTGCGGCAGCACTTCCCTATTCATATTTTTCGTCGCGGAAAACGGCAATCCGGATATTACCACCCTCTCCCATGCTGTCATGAATCTGAATGATAAGTACACCATCCCCCAGCGCCAGTATTCTTTCGTCATAATTTTCCTTCACCACCATTTTATACTTCAGTTTTTTTGCTTTGGTGAGGGCGACTAATTCTGCCTTTATTTTGGCAAAAGTGACCGCTTTGGAAACGGGTACTTCAATAAAAAATGAAAAGGGGATCGGTTGCTGAGGGCTTTCGGAAATATTGATGACATATTTTCCCATGGCCGGTAGCGTGGATACATGATAGGTCCCGTTCATAGGGTCCGATTTTTCTTCACCCCGGAAATACGAGACTGAATCGCGGGTCAGCAGATCGAGCATCCGGTTCAGGGAGGGGGCCTGTAAAACAGGCTGCTGGGCATGCATGGAAACAGAAAGGCAGATCAGGCAAAAGAGAAAGAGTACTTTTTTCATTTGAATGATTATTAAAGATTAAAAGAAAGAACAGGAGCCGTTACGGGCCGCATCACTGCCGATTTTTTTGGTTACATGTTTACGAACATCCATGCATCGTTCCATTTCCACAAAATCGTACCGGAGGTAAGGCTGCGTGGCATACACTTTCGCCTTCAACTGAGCGGCCATTTCATCTTTAGTGTATTCATCCGGATTAAAGGAGCCGATATAGGCGGCATAATACGTAGCATTCGAAGCGGAGCCGTAGTACAATATAAAGGCACCTGATATTTTTTTCTCCAGTGCCTTCTCTTTCACATTCATATTGACGGTTCGGGTTTCCACCGGCTGTTTGGTAGAGGTAGACTCTTCCGGTTTAACCAGCAGGTAAAACCCATTCTCACTGACGGGTCGCATATCTTTTGGCATCCCGAGATTTTCGCTGTAGGGCACCCAAAGCAGGTCATACATGGTATTGTTATTGTCCACCAGATTCTCCACCATATAACAATTGTAATTAGCCGCCAGTTTTCCATTCGCTTCGCGTAATGCCGGGGTCCGGATACCTGGCGGATAAAACCCGGATTCATTCATGTAACTGAAGGTGGACATGTCGATATACGAATACCCGGCAACCCCTACCAGTTTACTCTTGAAGTACTCCTGGTTACTAAAATTAACATTGACCAGTGCTGTTCTGATGTTGGTTACATAGAACTGGTCCATTTTCCGTTTATGCTGGAAATATCCTTCATTTTTCCCATCTGCTTTAAACGCTGTGCCGGTGGGTGGATTGTAATCAACCGTTGCTGCCGGCTTTGGCGGCGCAGGCTTAACCACAGGGGCAGGTGCCACTACAACCGGTTCAGTTGTTTTTATCACAGGTGGCGGAGTCGGTTCCTTTTTTACGACGACTGGTTCTTTGCGTTTTTTATATGCTGCTTTAAAAGTGGTATAGGCCACCTCGGACTGCTTTTCCACAGAGGCCGGGGAGAGCAGAACAAAGAATCTGCGTGGATAAGGCTGGAGTTCAAACGGAAAAAAATCATTGTACTCAAGCGGAATCTCCACCAATATCAGGGGTGTGTTTTCAGGTATGGAGGAATAATCACTGCATTTTTTATTCCAGGAAGCAACAATAAACGCATGATAGCCCGGCAAATACTTTTGTATGGTGTCCATCCGGGCATCATAGTTCCCGATATCGAATTTCTGCGGATACCCTTTCAAAAAGCTGTTCATCTGTTCGGAAATACGGACCGCGGCAGACGCGTACGGTTTCCCCCGTTGCGCCATAGCTTTCCTGTAATTGGGATCATGCTCCAGTTTATAATCATCAAAAATCACCGCTTCCGGTTTTACCCGGACATACACGCCTAATGAATCCTGTGCCTGGGAAATGGAACAGCAGCAGAGCATCGTAAAGAAAAAAAGTATCCCTTTCATCGTAATGTTTATTTCAGATTAATTGACCAGTCAATTTAGTTTTGCATATTTATCCGTCACATTTACCGTGATCACATACCCTTCACCGAGGTCCATTAATTTCAGACTGACTTCTTTCGCCCGGTTATTCACCCTGGCAGAATAGCTGAGGGTGATCAGGTTTTTGGTCTGTGCTACCTGGCGGTCCTGCAGTGTGCCGCAGGATTCGAGTTTAGCCACATACTGATTAAACAGGGCTTCCGCCTTTTCCTTATTCGCTACAAAACTGCTGGCATCATAAGTGATTATTTTATGCTCCTTCAGCTCCATCACATCATACCAGTCCTCCACCCGGAGTTTTTTCTTTTCCAGGCCCAGACCGGGCAGAGGGGTTTCATAATCATCCAGTCCCGAAATACTGTTCTTCTTCGGATTGCTACGCACTTTTTTAAACCCTTCACTGCTGGCTTCCATGATTTTCAGCAGGTCATTACAGAGAGCAGGGTCGGCCACTTTTGCTACTGGCGGCGCACGACGGGGTACAGTTTCCACTCCTAATATGACATAGATCTCACTGGCACTGATCCGGTGTTTATACACTTTGATCTGCATCAGCGGCCCTTCGTCGTTCTGGTTAAAGGCAAAAAAAGTAGTATCGCCCGAGGGGGTTGGTACCGGTTTAAACAACTTGTATGCCAGGCAGGAAGAAGAATTGTACAGCAGTTGTTGCTGTACAAAATCTACCGCCTTGGCAAACTCATTGACCTGATTACTCAGGATCAGCATCGCGATAAAGCTCCCCTTTCCATCGGTCGAATAATACACGGGAAATTGTTTGTTTACGCCTGTTTGCGGTAAGGTAGTGGCTACTCCTTCCAGTTGTTGCGCCGGCACCTGCGGATGCCGGTATTTCGCCAGCTCCGATTTACAGATCACATCGAGGATAGTCGTAAAATCATCTTTGGCAAAATAATTGGTCGTCTTATTTCCGGCAGCTGCATCCGGACAACCTTTATTTGCCTTCGTTCCTTTTGTGGTGGGACAAAGATCTTCGCTGTCGGGCACCCCGTCCGCATCGCTGTCGGGCGTTTGGGCAAAAAGAACATTTCCGGCTATTATAATTATAAAGCCAGCCAGTATATTTTTCACTGTTTGATGTATCCCCATAGTTGTTCAGATTAACTGAATTCTCACCCTCACCCCTGCAAACTGACTGCTCCGATGACCCGGTTTTTGAATTCTTTTGATTTCTTTTTTACTTTCTTTTTATACGTGAAATTTCCCCAAAAGAAAATCACCTGGCCTGCCTGGTGAATATCCCCCACGTTTCCGCTGGCGGATGTGCCGTCAAAACTGGTAATAACGGCCTCTTCTTCAGGAGCACCCGTTATGAAATTTTTTCGCTTCAGCATATAATAGGCCTGTTTCGGTTCCAGGAAATAAAAATAATCTCCGGCCACATGCAGCCACTTGCGTTCCCGAACTTTATCGTTATACATACTCTCCATATCCACCGTGGCGATTTTATAGTCCTTGTTTGCTGCCAGGTCGTGACACCAGTATTCCGTCCTGAGCATACTGCCCAGGTCCGCACTGATACCATAAAACAATCTGGCACCTTGAAACAATAACATTTTTCTATTTTCTCCAATTGGGGTGAGTCCATTTTCCCCTTGCAGCGATAATACAGGTTGGAGTGTGCCATCCATCTTCAACTCCACCACCCGCCGGTATCCAAACAAATAAATAGTGCCGTTATTTACCACCACCTCGTCCAGGTTACTTTCAAATTTTGCCAGCACCGCGGCTTTCCTGTCTTTAAACTGAAGTACGAAGTGCCGGCCTTTATCGGCCCCTTTTTCGTATGCGCCCAGCATAAACGCTTCCCCGTTTGTGTTGTCGAACAGGGATAGGATACGGATGCCATTCTTCGCAAAATCAAATCCCGCAAAATCATAATAATCGGGACGATCATTATTTCCATTGGTCTTCCTGAATTCTTTGATCTGCACTTTATAATTAGCCGAATCATAATAGTACACTTTGTCATTGGTGACCGCTATCCGTTTCCAAAGATTCTCCCCGCTCAATTTCATGTCTGTTTCATAAACCAGGTAATGGACCGCGGGTACCGGGTCTTCGTCATGAAGCACCGACAGACTTTTAAAAGGCAATATCCCTGCTTCCAGAAAAAACACAAAGATCACCCTGTTTTTATAAGCACTCAGGCGGTAAGACATATCCCCACCTTCTATCTCCCTGTTAAACTGAACGGTCTTTCCGGATGCAGGGTCAGTTACCTGAATGGTCTGATCCGTTACCGGATCGATACGAAACAGCCTGTAATGATAGAGCTTAGCATCCGTTGATTTACTACGCGTCAACATATAGAGAAATTTCTCTGTAGCAACCACATCGAAAATCTCTCCTTTTCCCCCGGTACTGGTTAAAACCCGGGTACCGCTGGCTGTGCCATTTGTTTCCAGCAAACCTTCATAGTCTTTATAAATGATATAACTTTTATTGCCAATAAACTGTGGCCTGAAAAATTTGCCTGCATCCTTAAAATCCCAGAACCAGGCGTCACGATCATCCAGCAACTCGGTTTTTACCTGGGCTGGCAAAGAAATGAGTTGAAAAAAAAGAACAACGGATAGTATAATCCGTCTGCTAAAATTTCTGTTCATTATTTCTTGCTTTTAATAAACACGCTCATGGGTATTACGATGGACATCTGTGAAGTTCTCAGCTTCATCCAGTTCAGATCCTGTTGTTTGTCTGCCGGGGTAATATCCTTTATTCCGGACATCAGGGTCAGGGTTGCAAAGAACAGTCCGGGAGACTGGTAGATCAGGTTGACCAGGTACCCGTAATCAGTCCGGCTACGGTTATCCGTTGCCGTTTCCCCGAATTTGAAATTGGTCCAGCCACCCGTACCCTTATATTTCCCCGACAAAGCCATTCCGGCATAGGCCCCGCCGCCAAACCCGAATATTTTGTGCTTGCCCAGCATTACGTTCATGGAAACCGGCGCATCCAGGTATACCACCCGGGTGCCTTTGTATCCCCTTGAGTTCAGGTCACCTCCCAGGGTAAAAAATACCCGTTCGCCCAGAAACTTCATGAACTGCAATCCGATACCATACCCGACCCGGTTATCGGCCGAACTGGGATCACCACCATCTCTTTTGATGGCAATATTGCCCACATTGAGCGAAGGTTTCAGTACGAGAAGTGATTTGGGTTCATTTTGCGCCCCGGCAGAAACTGATAACAGCAGGGCCAGGATCAATAGTTGATTTTTTGTAATCATAGTGGCTGGATCAATATTATGTATTAAAAAATATTTTCTGGTGCATCCTTTTAGTGTTGCAAATTCCAAATGGTCTCGTAATCCGGAATGGTTTGCTCTTTGGCTTTTAATTCAGCCAGTGCTTTTTTAAACTGCGCATTCAGTTCATCCACCTGGAATACTTTGGCGAAATCAACCGGTGCTTTCTTTTTCAGCTCATACCCTTCTCCTTTGATATTCATCGTGAAATACTTAGTGCTCCCGGCAAAAGAGCGGAAATCTCCATTGTTCTCTCCTACCAATTCCACTTTCAGGTAGGGGGTCATTTCCGGTTTATCTTTCCAGCTGAGCTGACAAATGAGTGATACTTTCAGTAAGGCATCGGCATTGGCTTCTTTCAGTAAGGCTCCATCTCCGTAGTACCGGTTGCCAACGGTAGTCAGTGTCCTTACAGGCTCCAGGCCTTTGTAGGCCTTTAAAAACTCATCATCATTATTGATGTCACCCGGGAAAAATTTCCGGGTATTTTCATACGCGGGCAGTGACGGGACAATCGCCTCGGGCAAAACGGTATGACCCGTTACTTCCGTATAGGAAGCCGTTAGCTTAGTATAAAGTTCCTGCAGCATTCCTTCCAGATAGGCTTCAGGGATCTCTGGAAAATCGATGGTCTTTGTAGTGGTCGACTGCGTCCATCTGTTCGTCGACTCATCGTATAAGTAAGTGGTGCCATAGGTATAAAAAGAACTGACGGCTGTTTTCTTTGCAAAATTCAACGGTTTTGCATAAGCCGCATTCCCCTTTTCGGTCACAGCGTTTCCGGTTGTCAGCCTGAACCCCATATTGAGATCACGACTATTGCTCACATCCACCCACATCCCGTCATTGCTTCCGGTAATCACCATTTGAGATGGAGGTACTTTTCCTGTGGGATTAATCGCTTTCACCAGCTGCTGATCGCTGATGGAGAGGTAGCAGTCCTTATATTTCAAGCCTTTATTGGCGGTTTCCAGGTGACTGAATGCCACGGCCGGAATGGTGATTTTAGCGGCGGGCTTTACATAGCAGACCAGGTACAAGGAACGGATCCCGATAATAGTGCCCACCACATCCACCCGGATCAATGAACCGGGGGCGGTGGAAAAACCAGCCAGTTCCATGGTTACATCCTTGGTAAAATCAACCTTAGCATTCTTCGGCTGGCCATTTACAGAAAGCAGTTTAATATTTTTCTCCGGCACCGGGATTTCAAAAGTCCCTTCCACGGTTCCGTTTTTTTCAAAACTGACTTTCTTGTTTCCACTGCCTGCCGGCTCTGTCACGGTGTGAATACCCATGCTGGCATGCTTCAGCTCCTTCCCATTTACTTTTATGGTACCGGGGTAAGTAAACATCTGGAAGGCATCCCTGGAAGCCAATTGCAACATGGTAAAATCCCCGTTGTTGATCCAGTCTTTACCCAGGAAATCAGTGACCATCAATCCCAAGTCCTTTGAATATATATTCGTACCGGTGGATACGATTATATCCGCCTCCCCCAGGTTTTCGACATTTGCAACGCTACCCCCGGCACCCATCACGGCATTCCCGGCTGTTTTAGAAATTTTACCAATGACCTTCTGAAAGAGGCCTCCCCCCTTCTTCTTTTCTTCCTTTTCCTCTCCGTCCGGACGGGTAGTGGTATCCGCTACAGCTTTTTCCTCTTTATCCTTCTTTTTCTTCAGTAATCCCCCCAGTTGTGCATCTGCCTGTTGAAGAAATAGAAAAACAACGATTACGGTCAAAAAGTGTTTCAAACTCATGCTTCTTATTTTTATAATTAATCAGGGTTGTCAAATAACCTCTCCAGTTTACGGAGAGTGCCATAGATACAAATGTCAATATCACAAACAGCGCCATCAATACTCCTCTCAGAGTATTTTACTGCAAAGTCCTGTAGTACAGCGGTCATCCCCTATTTTTGTCCGGTGCAGCTGCTGCGAAAAAACATACTACTACTGGCAGGCCTCCTGGCCCTGTATACTGCCGATACACAATCCCTGCAGCGATGTAAACAAACCGTGTATAATAAAGAATCAGGATTACCTAACCAGGTGATCAAGTGTATCACTGAGGATGAAAATGGTTTTCTATGGATGATCACGGATAACTATGTGCACTGGTTCGATGGAAGTGTTTTCCACCAGGTACCTTTTGGAAAAGGCATACACCAGGTGCCCGGCATACAGTTTATTAGTATACAGCGTACCCCGGAAAAAGAAATATGGATCTTTTATGACGGCGGATTTTCGGTCTACCATCCGGGTTCGCATACCTTCAGTCATTACGGATCACTGATCCCGGGAGCCGCTGAAAAGAAATTCAATCCGGTGGCCATGACCGCTTCAGAGCTGCTGATCTGGACCGGCGATACAATCCATTTTATTCACCGGAAAGAAAAAAAGATCAGCCGGGAAATGGCCTGGAACCGGACGGTATTGCTTAACCCGGTTCCGGCGGCTCAGTTGCCGGTACAAATCCTGCTGGCAGATAGCGCTCGCTGTTTTCTGTTCAGGGCAGAAAAAATGGAACGAACCAGTACTTTCCTCCCTCCCAATTATGGGGATATCAGTTTTCATGCACTCAATGAAAAAAACTGGCTGTTCTTTTATAAGGACCATCTGGAACTGGTTGAAATACCCGGCAGCACCCTTTTGAAAAAAATCAGTTATCCCGGAAAAAAATCAGTCGTTAATTTCAGCCGGCCTGCCTTTTTTTTAAAGAAAAATGAAAACACCCTGCTGGTTTCACTGGATGAACAGTTATGGGAGTTTGATACTGAAAAAATGGAGTTCTCCCGGCAGATCGTCAACCTCTCCGGTAAGCCTTTTTTTGAAAACGGGTATTTTAAAAACGCGTTTTATGATCAGCGGGGCGATCTCTGGGCCGCCACCAACCTGAATGGATTGCTGAAGATCAGTATGCAGTCGCAGCCGGTACAGTTTACCGGCACCAACAATGAGCAGGAAAATTTTGTAAAATGCTTCCAGGTAAATAAAGAGACAAACCGGATCATCACCGGCACCTATGGAAAGGGTTTGCTGGTCTATGACACGACCGGTAATCTGCTGAAGCGGTTTATGTTTGATGGTCCCGAAGGAGAAACCAACCCCATTATCACCACGATTGGCCAGATCGACAACGATCAGTATCTCGTATTTGTATATGCCAGTGCAAACCGTTATCTCCTTAATACCCGGACACTCAGCCTCCGGGTCATGAAACAACATTTTGAAAAGGGTGTTAATTATAAAGCCGGAAGTGGTTATTATTCAGAGCTAATCCCCCTGGGCAATCAGCAGTTCAGTTATAACGGTTCGGACCGCAGCTTCATTTTTACCTACCGCAACGGAGAATTGTTTTGCACCATAAACCCGCCGGCGTCCGTTTCAGGTATGCTCAGCAGCGGTTTCATCAAAACCCGGTATAATAGCCTGACCGGCTTCACTGGCACGCCTTACTTCAGTCAATGCCTGCGAAAAGCCGGACTGACAGACTGGTCAGCTACCTGTCTCACCAAACGAAAAAACAACTGGCTGATCGGCACCATCAAAGGAGTCTTTGAATTTGACAGTGCTCAAAACCTCCTGCATGCGTATAACAGGGAAAATGGGTTACCCGATGAACATATCTACGCGGTGATCATTGATGCGGATGGGAATACCTGGTGCAGCCATGATAAAGGACTCAGTCGGATTGACCAACAGGGGCAGGTCTTTAACCTGAACCAACAGGACGGTCTGCAATCGGATGAGTTCAATTTCGGAGCCGCCTGGAAAGCACCGGACGGACAGTTGTTCTTTGCCGGGGTAAAAGGACTTAACAGTTTTTATCCGGCCCAACTCAAAAGTATTTTAGATACCCCCCGTATTGTCATCACGCAGATCAGCAACAATGATCTTCCGGTAACGGATACCGCTTACTGGAATATAAAGCAGTTGCGCTTTTCCCATCAGCAAAACCGGGTGCGGATCCGGTTTTCTGCCATTGGCAATAATCCGGCGGCTTATTATAATTACCAGTACCGGGTCATCGGACTCGATAATTCCTGGAAAGACCTGGGCCATTCGCTCGAAATCAATCTGGCTCTTCCGCCCGGTGAATACTCGGTTGAAATAACGGGGAATCATTCCTTTAATCCGCAACTGCCGCCACAACAAAGTATCCGGCTGGTGATTGTGCCACCATTCTATAAACAATGGTGGTTTATCAGCCTGGCAGCACTGGCCTTTCTGAGTATTGCCTGGTTTGTTTTCCGATTTATCAATAAACGGAAATACCAGGAAAAACTAAAAGCACTGGAGATCCAGGCTGAACTGGAAAATGAACGGCAGCGGATCAGTCGCGACCTGCACGATAATATGGGCGCCTATACATCTGCCCTGCTGGCCAATGTAGAAAAAATGAAATTACAACAGGGCGAACAGGAAGACCTGGATAAAATGAAAGGGAATGCCGAACAGATCCTGAACAGCCTGCGGGAAACCATCTGGGTATTGAATAATAAAGAGATCAGCCTGGCCGATTTCAGTGATGGCTTTAAAACCTATTGTTTCAAACTGCTCAGAAATTTTGAACAACTGGAATTTGAAGCGGAAGAAGATATTGCAGACAACAGCCTGCTGCCGGCTGCCGTAGCCATTCACCTGAATAAAATACTGCAGGAAGCGGTACAAAATATGCTGAAACACAGCAAAGCCACCGTGATCCGGTATCATATCCGCAGCCTTGACAAACTGGAGATTACCTTGTCGGATAATGGAATCGGTTTTGATGAAGCAACGGTGCGAAAAGGAAATGGCCTCAGCAATATGCGCTGGCGGGCCGCCGAGGCCAATGCGGAGATTGTATTATCTTCCTCTCCCGGCAAGGGCAGCACACTGCAGCTCAGCCGGTAAAATGCTCCCGGCAGCGTATTGTTTTCAGTCTGGGAAGTTTTCAACTTTGTACTATGCCGGTAACCATCGCCATCACAGACGACAAACCCATCAACCGCCAGACGGTCAAGGATAAGCTGGCCGCTTATAAAGAAGTGCGCCTGGTACTGGAAGCCCGGAATGGACGGGATTTCCTGGAACAGTTAAAGAGCATGCCGGCATTACCCGATGTAGTGCTGATGGACCTGGAGATGCCGGAGCTGGATGGGATTGAAACCATCCGGATCGCGACCGCCGCCTATCCTTCCATCAAATTCATTGTGCTGACCATTTTCGAGGACCATGATAAAATTTTTGAAGCCATTAAGGCGGGCGCCCATGGTTACCTGCTCAAAGAAGATTCAGCCGTCAATATTATTGATGCCATCACCAACGTACATGAGCATAACGGCATCCCGATGAGTCCGGCCATTGCCCGCAAAGCCATGGATTTGCTGAAGCAGATACCCGTGCATCACTACCGGGAGACGGAGGAAAATGAAGTGGTGAAAGAAGATAATGCCGGACTGAGCGACCGGGAGATGGAGATCCTGAAGGAAATGGTGAGTGGCAAAAATTATAAGGCCATCGGGGAGAAATTATTCATCTCTCCATTGACCGTGCGTAAACACGCCTCCAATATTTACGAGAAGCTGCATGTCAATAGCCGGGCGCAGGCGGTCAGCATTGCCCATAAGAAAAAGTGGATCTGAAAGCAGGGACTATCCCCCACATTCTGAAAAAGTCTGTACAAGTACAGTTTTATTGCCCTGTTTAATGATCCGGACCCCTTTGCAGGCCTGTTCTCCCTTCATATTAAAATTCCATTGGTTCACGGAAACGGGTGCCCCCAATAATTTCAGATAGTTCGCACAACCCGTAGCTGATTTGAAGCGGATCACCATGGTTTTTACCTGCGCACTATTAATGGCCTCTTCTGTTTCACTGAAGAATATCAATGAAAGACTGTCTACCTCTTTGTAATTCCGGTAAAAAGACACTTTGAAACTAAAAGGAGAGATGACTTCAGACTTCGTGTCCAGCTGCCTGAGTGAAAAAGTGCCGTAGGTTTCAAAAAAATCAAAATTCTGCATGGAGGCCGGGATTTTAGCATTTGCAAATTTTCTAAACTCTTCATCCGGTTCCTGGGCCAGGCAAATACAGTGCAGCAAGAGTGCAGACAATATCAGCAATAGCGTTCTTTTCATTTGTATGTAAGCTTAATGGGCTCAAAGTGCGATAAACACCCGGATCAGTAAATACCCTCTCCGGGGTATATTCCTGTGGGGTAAAACGTTGTTTATTTACAGTAACCTAAAAACCTTTTATGTCAAACGTAACTAAATGGATGAGCTGGGAATCAGGCGTAGACCTGGTGGCCGTTACCTCCCCCGAATTGCAAATGCCCAATGTGATTGTACACCTGGGTCAACTGGTGAATACGCCGGTGGGCAGTGCGCCCAGCGGCATGATCTTCTGGCAGCCTGACCCGAATGCCGCCCCGCTGGTGTTTGGCTTTGTGGGCACCGATGCGAAAGTGGGAGCCTATTTTGGTCCGAATATTTTTGCCGGCACCCCCTTTGAGGAAGCACCCGTACTGGCGGCCACTATTGATATCCAGATAACCACCATTGCCGCCTACGCCAAATGCGTAACCAGTGACTATACTTTTGAAGTGGAGATGAGCGATTTCAGCGAGCCTTACCTGATCAACCGGGTACCCGCCGCCATGCCTCCCTTTTATCAGCAGGGCGTGGAGATTCATGCACGGAAAGCTACGTTGAAAGTAAATGGCCAACCGATCGACATTATTATTCCTCCTATGGGGATCAGCGGTGGCCCGGCCAGCGTGGTAAGTCCTAATGGGGTGTATGCCCGATAATTTGTTTGCATCCGTACTTTAACCAGCAAAGAGCAGTTTAGCCGCTGCTCTTTATTTTTTATTTTTACCAGTATGAAAAAAGCGCTCCCCTTCCTGATCGTCCTTTGTATGAGTCTGCCGGTCTTCAGCCAGCTGAACAAAGAGCAACAACTGATCAAACAGACCTTCTTCTCCTTTCTTAAATTTTACCAGAAAAACGAAAACGCTTTCGGCCGATTTGACCTGTACCAGGGAACCGGCCCGGAGGATGGGCCCCCTTACAAGATAAACTGGAAGGAAACGGAAAAATACTTTGCTTACCTGCGGAAATATGTGCCCTATGTGGGAGAAGCCTATATCAAAGCGGAAAAGGCGCATTTCAGTTTCAGCGACAGCTGTTTTAAGGACGATCCGGCCGAAGAAATGCCCGTAGGTTTTGATTATGACCGCTGGGCGGGCGGACAGGAAAGCATTGATTACACGATTAAATGGTATACCTCCCCAAAAAACAAATACGAAGTCATTATTACCGGAAACAAGGCCCTGCTCCGGATCGGGTCGGAACTCTACCCCGGCGATAAACCCGAAAACCGGAGCTGGAGTGTGGTGCCATTTGTGAAAGAAAAAGGCAAATGGAAGATGGCGGACAATGTGTACCCGGAGGATGTGGAGGAAAATCCCGAAAACTGAGCCTGACCTTTCAAAATTTACGCAAACAGCTGTTAGTTTTACTTAAATTTGGCCCAAACTGTTTGCTATGCCTGTAAAGGATTTTGAACAACTATTTCAGGAGAAGATCGATCAGGAGATCAAGATCGAACCGAAGGACTGGATGCCAGAAACCTACCGCAAGACCAATATCCGGCAGATTAGCCAGCATGCGCATAGTGAAATCGTGGGTATGCTGCCCGAAGGCAACTGGATTTCAAGAGCCCCCTCTTTAAAACGCAAAGCCATTTTACTCGCCAAAGTACAAGATGAAGGCGGGCACGGACTCTATCTTTATTCTGCCGCTGAAACACTGGGCATGAGCCGCGAGGAAATGATCAATGATCTGCACAGCGGCAAAGCGAAATACTCTTCCATTTTTAATTACCCCACCTTGACCTGGGCCGATATCGGGGCCATTGGCTGGCTGGTAGATGGCGCGGCCATCATGAACCAGGTGATGCTCACCCGTACATCTTACGGACCGTATGCCAGGGCCATGGTGCGGATCTGTAAAGAAGAAAGCTTTCACCAACGCCAGGGATTTGAAGCCCTGCTGGTATTATCCCGTGGTACGGCCGAGCAAAAAGCCATGTGCCAGGATGCGATCAACCGCTGGTGGTGGCCGGCCCTGATGATGTTTGGTCCGCGGGATACGGAAAGCACCAACAGCGACCAGAGTATGAAGTGGAAGATCAAGCGTAAAAGCAATGATGAGCTGCGGCAGAACTTTATAGACATGATCGCCGAACAGATCAAGACCCTCGGCATGCACTTGCCTGATCCCGATCTGAAATGGAATGAAGAAAGAAAGCATTACGATTTCGGCGCCATCAACTGGGATGAATTCTGGCAGGTGGTAAAGGGCAATGGACCCTGCAATAAACAACGCCTCGATGCCCGGCGTAAAGCCTGGGAGGAAGGAGAATGGGTGAGGGAAGCGGCGGTAGCGTATGCCAGGAAGCGGGAGGGGCGGTTGAAGGGGGAGGCGGCTTAGAGATTATTGATTATTGAGAGTGCTATAGTAGGGAGAGTTTTAAAGAAGATTATTGATTATTGAGAGCGCTATAGCAGGGAGAGTTTTAAGGAGGATTATTGATTATTGAGAGCGCTAAAGAAGGGAGAGTTTTAAAGAGATTATTAATGATTGAATGAGAAGGGGTAAGTGTTGTAAAAGCCGGAAATAATGTTGAAAAAACATTCTTTTTCCGGAAATAAACGTAAATAAAAAGTTTTTTGACATGAAAGGCAGGACGCCTGTTATTCATTTTTACTTATTAATTATTTTTTCGCGTCATTAGGCAGGAGTTATTCATTTATCAGACTCTTCCAAATAATTAATAAATAATAATTAATAATTTTATTACCAACATGGCAACCTATAACCATTTCTACGAAATGCCGGTTTACAAAACCTGCAGGGCGTTCAGAATTAAGGTTACTACGTTCGCCAGAAAGTATTTTCCGAAATCAGAAGACTACCAGCTAAAAGCGCAGTTACTTAATTCAGTCAGATCGGTAACGGCGAATATTGCGGAGGGCTTTGGCCGGTTTCATTACCAGGAAAATATCCAGTACTGCCGTCAGTCAAGAGGCTCGCTCACGGAATCGATGGAACATATGATCACAGCGTTCGACGATAATTTTATTTCAAAACAATTACTCGCAGAAATAAACTCGGATTATAAAGAATGTCTCGCGGCTTTAAACAGTTATATCCGCTATCTTAAATCTGCGAAACTCAGAGTCGATAATAATAAATAATCAATAATTAATAATTTTCAATATGCAGTTCTTACGAAAACTATACTACGGCGATATCCCCGATGCCCAGTCCGGAGCCACGAACTCTGTGAAATCCTCCGGCCACGACTGGCCCCTCTGGGAAGTATTCATCCGGAGTAAGAACGGACTGGATCATAAACATGCCGGAAGCCTGCATGCCGCCGATGCGCAAATGGCGATGGAGAATGCAAGGGATGTGTATACCCGCCGGATGGAGGGCGTAAGCATCTGGGTGGTGGAAAGCAAGTATATCACGGCCAGTAATCCGGAAGAAGCGGGAGAACTATATGAACCGGCGCAGGACAAAGTGTACAGGCACCCGACGTTTTATCAGTTACCGGACGAAGTTAACCACATGTAAGGAAGAGAAAGAACCAAGAAGCCAAGATGCCAAGACACCAAAGAAATCTCAAAACCTAAACTCCAAAGAATAACCAATTGGTGCTTTTTTGGAATTTATCAATTGGAATTTATTTGTTTTTTGATCATTGATTATTCTTTGGCTTCTTGGCATCTTGGCTTCTTGGTTCTTAATTCGGCATCTTGGTTCTTAAATACTAAAGAATGAATTCAATAATAAATTACACCCTTTACTTAGCAGACAATGCCCTCATTCTCGGTCAACGCAACTCCGCCTGGTGTGGTCATGGACCGGTGTTGGAACAGGATATCGCTATTACCAATATTTCGCTGGACCTGATCGGGCAGGCGCGGAGTTTTTATCAGTATGCGGCGGAACTTACGGGTAATGGCGCAACGGAGGATTCGCTGGCTTACCTGCGGACCGAACGGGAATTTAAAAATGTACTGCTGACGGAACAACCCAATGGCGATTGGGCCCAGACGATATTGCGACAGTTTTTCTTCAGTACTTACCAGTTTTATTTATACCAGGCATTAGTCAATCAACCCGATACCCGTATTGCCGCGATTGCGGAGAAGTCATTGAAAGAAGTAAGTTACCATCTGCGCTGGAGCAGTGAATGGGTGATCCGCCTGGGCGATGGCACGGAAGAAAGTAACCGCCGGCTGCACAAAGCGCTGGAAGCACTCTGGTGTTATACCGGTGAATTATTTATGCCGGCTGAATTTGAAGCAGGAATTGACCTTGTTGGGCTGAAAAACGACTGGAGTACCAAAGTAAAGACCATACTCGAAGAAGCCACGCTGGCTGTTCCGGATAATGTATTTATGCATAGCGGGGGTAAGACAGGCAATCATACCGAGCAAATGGGTTTTATATTGACAGAACTTCAATATATGCAGCGGGCCTATCCAGACAGTGAATGGTAAAGTGTAAATGAATACAATGACTCCCGATATTCAAAAGACCTGGTCTTATCTTGAAGAAATCAAAGACCCCGAAATTCCGGTACTCAGTATCGTGGACCTGGGTATTGTACGGGAAGTAGCTATCGATGATGAAGCTGTCACCGTAACCATCACCCCCACCTATACCGGTTGCCCGGCCATGGATATGATTGCGGCTTCGATTAAAATGGAACTGATGGCCCGCGGATTTGCCGAAGTGCTGGTAAAGTTCGTGATCAGTCCGGCCTGGACCACTGACTGGATGACGGAAAAAGGGAAATTGCAATTAAAGGAGTACGGCATTGCACCACCCAATCCCCGGCAACAGGTTTGTAACGATAAATTATTCGCACCGGATGAAGCCGTTCAATGTCCGCATTGCGAAAGCTGGCATACCCGCCGCATCAGTGAGTTTGGCAGTACAGCCTGCAAAGCCCTTTACCAATGTGAGGATTGCAAAGAACCCTTTGATTATTTTAAATGCCACTAATCATTCGGGCATAATTTCTTTCTGTCGCTGAATGAACTCACAAAATTGATCGCATCCTGGTCCTGCCGGACATATATACCATATTCAGTGATCTTTAAGGCCGTTTGCGCCACCCCTTCTTTGTAGCCCATATTGACCGGAGCAATCGTAAATGAGGAATTACAGTTATTCACGGCACCGGTGATATAAATGGTTTTTTTCTGGCTGCCTCCGCCCCATTGGTCCACTTTATAAACCGGCGTCTGGCAGTACATCATCTTATAAGTGGCTTTGTTGTTATAGACCGCTGTTATGACCTGTTGTAAGGTTTGTTCCTGTTGAGGCTGAAGACGGACTGTACTGCCTTCCACAAAATAACCGGGATGAAGGAGCTGCAGCAACACGGCCCTGAACTTTTCCGGATTGCCGTTCCGCAAAATATCATGCAGGTATTTGACCATTTCCTCTGCATTTTTAAACTCCGGCAGCGAAACGGACGGAAGAGCTGCTGCTTCCTGTTTTGCCTTTTGTTCTGCAAACGTGAAGAACAGGGTTTTCTTTTCCAGGTCGTTTACCTGTTCCATGGTATACTTCTGTGAACCGGTGATTTTTTCCTCTCGTGCATCCTGACTTTTTACTGATATAAAGTTCTTCCACTTGTCCTTTGGAGAATCACGGTACAAGCGGATATTCCAGATCGTTTCCATGGTCTGTACTTCGGTATTGGAATAGATAAAATCAAAGCTTTGTTTCATTTTAAATGAAACCGAATTAGGCGTATGCCAGGTCCAGTCGGGATTTTCTGCCAGTACGGGATCGCCATGCAGTTTTACAATTTTCCGGAAATAATAACCATAGAATTTAGGCCAGTCTGTTCCCAGGAAATCCATAATTTCTTTATTGGTGGGGTTGGGTATTCCCAGATACTGATTACTCAGGGTCCGGAATTTCCAGTAGGTGTACTTGCCCGCGCCGGTATATTGGTATACCACATCACCGGTTACCACCAGGTCAATCCCTGCGTAATCACTTGTACGGATCACTTCCACACCCCGAACCCATTCCCAGTTCCCCGCATCGCTGTTCCATTGCCGGGTGCCGGTAGTTTTGGTAAACTTGATTTGTTTGGTGCCTGCATTCGTGATCTGCTTCCGGATCTCAGCTTCTGAAGGCTGAGCGACGGCAAACAAAGGCAACAGGAAAGAAAGGACAAGGCCGAACCTGAACATAATGTAATTTTTTAGGTGTATGCGTTTAATGGCTTTGCAATTTAAGGCTTTCCTCGTTTTTCAATTATACAAGACCGTGTGGCGGAATCCATATAATTCATAAACGCCTGTGATTGGATCCCTTTTTTCATATCATTTTCAAGGGTAATAAATTCAGCATAGGTATAGCGTTCCCTGACCTTTTCAAATAAACACTCGCACAGGGCTGTATTGCCATTGGCTTTGGCCGCGCAGCTATTGATAAAATTTTGTTTTACTTTATCCGGATACGCTTTACCCGGACCACAGGAAAGGAAAGGGATGGACAGCAGGAGGACTGCAATGAGTAGTTTCATGTTTAATGGTTTGGTGCCATTAAGATAAAGAAATCCGTCACATTTCCGTTCGGGCTGAAAACGGGCCCTTGGTTGAGCCGAATCTTTCCTAATTTGCTTTAAAATTCAGCTATGTCTTCCATCCTCTTTGAGCGCAAAGGACCGATTGTCTTTATCACCCTTAACCGGCCCGATAAATTCAATGCCTTCAACCGGGAAATGGCCCTGTTGCTACAGGAAAAACTGGATGCCTGTAAGGATCCGGGTATCCGGGCCGTACTAATAACCGGTGCCGGAAAGGCATTCTGTGCTGGTCAGGATCTGGCAGAAGTAACCGATCCCAACGGGCCCGGGATGGCCAGGATACTGAGTGAACATTTTAACCCGATTGTGACCCGGATCCGTGAACTGGAGAAACCAGTGATTGCAGCGGTAAACGGGGTGGCTGCCGGTGCCGGTGCCAACCTGGCCATTTGTTGTGACATTGTTGTTGCCGCACGTTCCGCCGTATTTATACAGGCTTTTTCAAAAATCGGATTGGTGCCTGATACCGGCGGCAGCTTTTTTCTGCCCCGGCTTATCGGCTGGCAGAAAGCGTCGGCAATAATGATGTTGGGTGATAAAATAGCGGCAGAAGAAGCCGAACGGATCGGGATGATCTATAAATTTTTTGAAGACACCGGTTTTGCTGTGAGTAGTCAGCAAATCGCAGAAACCCTGGCCACTATGCCCACCCGGGCCTTGCACCTGATTAAAAAAGAACTGCAATGGTCGTCCACGCATACCTTGTATGAACAATTGCAGAATGAGGATAAACTGCAGCAACGCGCTGCACAGACTGCCGATTTTAAAGAAGGCGTGAATGCCTTCCTGGAAAAAAGAGTACCTGTATTTAAAGGAGAATAATCTATGCATACCGAAAAAGACAAAGAAGCCCTGGCTGTTGTGAATCATATGATGGAGCATGATGCATTCAGTCGCTGGCTGGGCATATCCATACTGGAGATCCGGGAAGGGTATAGCCGTATCCGTATGACGATCCGCCCGGAAATGGTAAATGGATTCGGCATCATTCACGGAGGTATCGCGTTCTCCATGGCCGACAGTGCCTTTGCCTTTGCCTGCAATAACCGCAATACCTTGTCGGTGGCACTGGACACTTCCATCAATTTCATCAAACCCGTACATATCGGGGATATACTGACGGCCGTGGCTACGGAACTTCATAACGGGAAGTCCACCGGCCTGTACCAGGTGGAGATCCGCAACCAGAAAGACCATGTGGTGGCCCTGTTCAAAGGGCTTTGTTACCGTACCGATAAAAAACTGGTGCCAGGCAACGACTGATTTTCGTTTATACATTCCTGTTGATTACCGATTAAAATATGCCCCATGTTCTACGCTTATAAAAAAATCAGGCCGGTGGCCCACAAATCCGCCTATGTGCATCCGCAGGCCGTGGTGACCGGCGATGTGATCATCGGCCGCAACTGTTATATCGGTCCGGGTGCGGCGCTTCGTGGCGACTGGGGTCGGATCATTCTTGAAGATGGCTGTAATGTGCAGGAGAACTGCACGATTCATATGTTTCCTGGTATCACGGTTATATTAAAAGAAGGTGCGCATATTGGTCACGGGGCCATTATACATGGTGCACAGATCGGTAAGAATTGCCTGGTGGGAATGAACAGTGTGATCATGGACCATGTGGAACTCGGAGATGAATCTATTGTCGGGGCCCTGACCCTGATCAAAGAAGGAGAACTTATTCCACCCAGGAGTGTGGTGGTGGGCAATCCCGGAAAAGTCATCAAACCGGTAACTGATGAGATGCTGAAGTGGAAAACGGAGGGTACGGAACTTTACCAGCACTTACCGACCGACTGTTTTGAAAGTCTGAAACCCTGCAAGCCAAGACGTAAACCGACGGCGGAATCAAAGAGAGAACTGCCTGGTTATCAGAGCTGGAAAAAAAGTCAGCCGTAAAAACACGATATATAGTTGAGTAGGTTCCCAAAAAATAAATGCGATTTTACTTGCAGAATCTGCATCCGTATATTACTTTTGTCTTCTGCGAATCACAATTCCTCTAAAAAAACCCTGAAGCATTAGATCGTTTTTTTTGTTAGTGTAATCCGTCCATGTCTCCTTATTAAGACCCCCTTAACTCCATTCCTGTAGATGACCCTGAGCATTGGTCCATTTCCGTTCAAAACCATTTGAACAAGGTATTATTATTTTTTCTACATAAAACCATGAGCATGAAAACTTTTACACAAGTAAAGGGGTTGTTAACGTTTGTCGTATTCGCACTCCTTTTTAACAAAAACGCCGCAGCACAGCCTGCCGTAACACTTAATCCCGCTTCAACACAGAATGTTACTGCCGGAGCCACAATCAATTTTACGGCTCAGCGTAACAGCAACAGTCAGAACTGGACCGGAGGGAACAGCCAGTTCACATTTACCTGGAGTTCAAGTCCGGCTGGTGTGACTTTTACCAATAACCCCAATACGGTGAATGGTACAAGCTCTTCAACGGTTGCTTCTTTCCCCACAACCGGCACATACCAGATTTCCTGCTTGGTTCAGGAAGGTGGTGGTGGTTTAAATGCCACTTCTGTTGCTACTACTGTAAATGTATCCACACCGGTGCCCGCTAATATCTGGGCTACTTCTTCCAATGGAACCCAGATCTCCGGATTTGCCGTTTCCAATGGCACATACCAGAGCGGTCCCAACAATATTTTCGCACCTACCTTCCCCGGTGGTACTACTGGTGGTTCTTCAACTGCCGCCCTTGGCCGCAGTGCATTCCCCAGTCTTAACCTGGGTCATTTCTACTGGTTACCCAACACGGCAGGTAACAATGGAGTGGTTGAAATTTTTGCCGCCACTTCTACCGGTGCGAATGTCACCCGTGTAGCTTCCTTCGATGTGAATGGAGCTGGCAACAATACAAGTCTTGGTTTTGTACGTCTCGGTATGGGACCTGATGGCACCGGATGGATTCTTGCCGGTGATGGCACCACCCTGTTCCTCGCCAAGTTTATTTCAAATGGTGTAAATCCTGTTACCGTTACCATCGAAGACGCCAGTGTGAATCTCGTAGGCGGTGCGGTATCTACTTTCCAGAACGGTGATCTTTGTATCTCCGGATCAGGTACCATCTATGCACTGGCCAATGACGGCAATGGCGTAACGCAGATCTTTATCGGTGCTCCTACCGGTGCCAATACCACGCTGACCAAGCGTTGGGACCTCGTAACACCTGGTGGTGGTAATTTTTCCGGTACAGTAAACGGTGTGGCTTTTGATGTATTGGGTTCAATTTATATCTCTACCGGTGCCGGACTTTATTATATCAACCAGAACACCGCTAACGGACCTGCCGGTACAGTACAATGTTCACTGGTTGTAGCTATGACCGGTTTACAGGATCTCGCTTCTAACGTATTCCCTGCTCAATCAACCCTGCCTGTAACCCTTCTGAACTTCAGCGCGGCTTACCGGAATGGCGTTACTGTCCTGAACTGGGAAACAGAGAACGAAGTCAACTTCAGTCATTATGAAGTAGAAAGAAAAACAGAAAGCGGTGCTGATTATATCATCGTTGACAGCAAACAAGCCAATGGAAATGCCGGCCGCTCTGCCTATACATCCAGTGATAATATCAGCAGCCTGACCGATGGCGTGGTATACTATCGTCTCCGGATGGTGGATGTGGATGGTAAATTTAAATACAGCAATGTGATCATGGTGCGCAAGGAGAAGAAGACCATCACAGGTATCAGTCTCAGTCCTAACCCGGTGATCAGCACAGCTAACGCAACTGTTCGCTTTGAGGCTGCCAGCAATGCCGTAGTAAGCCTGCGTGTTATGGATATGGCCGGCCGTCAGGTACTGGCTCAACAAAACAATGTAACCGGTGGAACTAACAGCATCCAGGTCAATAACCTGAACAGGCTGCAACCCGGTCTCTATATTATTCAACTGGTGAATGGCAATGAACTGTCCTCTTTTAAATTCTCTGTGGTACAGTAATTAATTGATCAGAAAGGCAATGCTCAGGGTTTTTATACCTTGACCCCTCCTTGGTTCGTCCGGGAGGGGTTTATTTTTTATACCACTTATAAAAAATTGTTTTTGACGGCTGGGGAAATGTTGTAATTTAATGACAACAAAAACCCTGAATATGAGAATAGCTTTACCCGTTTTCACGCTGTCCTTCGTTTTTTGCAGTATGTCCCCCGTTAAGGCCCAACAAGCCGACCGCTTTGCCTGGGCCATCACAGATGCGCAGCCGGGTGGCAGCAACTGGAGTTTCCTGCGTAAACTGAACCTGGAGACCGGCGAATACAGTGCCGTACTACTGGACGGCAACAACAGCAATCTGGCTGTGTATAATGCCGGTAACAAAAAACCCATTGAAACGCCACTGACCGATGCCCGTTTCGGCAACACGATCAATGCCGCATTTGGTACTGGTGTGGCGGCGATGGCTTTTGATAAAAAAACAAACCGCCTTTATTATACCCCGATGCTTTTCGATCAGCTCCGCTATATTGACCTGAAGACCATGAAGGTTTATTTTGTCATGGATAAAGGCTTTACCGGTAAGCCTGTTAAAAATGCCGATCAGGGCAATATCGTTACCCGGATGGTGATTGCCGCAGATGGATTTGGCTATGCCCTGACCAATGATGCCACCCAGCTGATCCGTTTCAGTACCGGCAAAAAATTTCTCAGCGAGGACCTCGGGGCCATTGTAGATGATCCCGCCAATAAAGGAGTGTCTATTCATAATTCCTGTACCAGTTTTGGCGGGGATATGATTGCTGATAATGAAGGCAATCTCTTTGTTATTTCTGCACGCAACCAGGTATTTAAAATCAATCCATCCAATAAGGTGGCCACTCATCTTGGCATGATCAACGGATTGCCGGAAGGCTATACCGTAAATGGCGCAGCCGTGAATGCAGAAAACCGTATCATTGTCAGCAGTGCCATGCGGACTGAAACGTTTACGGTGGACCATAAAAACTGGTCAGCCACTCCATATACAATCAGCAGCACAGCCTGGAACAGTTCTGACCTGGCCAACAGCAATCTGCTGACCAGTTCCGAAAAAAATAATAATACGGTAGATTTTGTCAGTCGTAACCCTGCTCCCAACAGCGGAGAGGGCAAAATCAGTCTCTACCCCAACCCGGTTACCAATAACCAGTTTGTGATGCAGTTCAGTCAACTCAAAGCCGGTAACTACTCAATAGAAGTAACCGATGTAATGGGCAGACGGGTGCTTCAACAGAATATGAGTATCAGCGGCGACAATCATGCACAGGTGATGAAACTGGATCCGGCTGCAGCGAGAGGGATCTATCTGATTAAAGTGATGGATGGTGGAAAGCAGGAAGTGTATTCCACTAAGATCGTCGTGCAATAAACAAGAAGCGAGAAGCGAGAAGGAATCCTAAAGCAGAAAATTTCTTAAAGAAAGGAGCGTTCATTCAGGACGCTCCTTTTTATTTTCCCGCAGATTGACGCTGATTTTAAGCGCAGATTTTCGCAGATTCTGCGTAACAAAAAGAAAATTCATTTAAGTATTCAAATGTCCGTTGCTTATAAGCCAAGGCCGTTAAAAAGAAATCTGCGTCTATCTGCGGTTCCATCTGCGCCATCTGCGGGATTGTATTCTTGGGATTGCTGCTCCTTTTATTTTCCCGCAGATCAACGCTGATTCTAATCGCAGATTTTCGCTGATCTTGCGTAGCAGGCAGAAAAGTCTTTTAAGCATTCAAATGTCCGATGCTGATAAGCCGAAGCCGTTAAAAAGAAATCTGCGTCTATCTGCGGTTCCATCTGCGCCATCTGCGGGATTGTATTCTTGTAGTTGAAGGTTTACGGGATGAAGGAAAAAGTCGTTCTTACCAGCAACATCCACTAAGTACACCCCTTCTCGCTTCTAGCTTCTTGCTTCTCGCTTTCTTTCTCGCTTCTTGCTTCTCGCTTACTTCAGGTATATTTGCAGTCCTGCTGTAAAGCCGGATTCACAAAAAACACCGTTTTGGAGAAGAGTAACTTTGTTGATCAGATCAGAATATTTTGCCGCAGTGGCCATGGAGGTGCTGGTAATAAGCACTTTATGCGTAATAAATTCACGGCACTCGGCGGACCCGATGGTGGGGATGGTGGCCGCGGAGCCCATATTATCCTGAGAGGCAACAGCAATCTCTGGACCTTACTCCATTTACGCTATTACAAAAACGTACTGGCCGAAGACGGCGAACGCGGCGGTGCCAACAACTGCCATGGCCGGGACGGAAAAGATATCATAATTGATGTACCTCTGGGGACGATTGCCCGGGATGAAGAATCCGGTGGCCAGGAAGTCGAGATCCTCGAAGATGGACAGGAAGTGATCTGGTTACCCGGCGGAAAAGGCGGATTGGGCAACTCCCATTTTGCCACCCCTACCAACCAGGCACCTGAACACGCACAGCCGGGACTCCCCGGTGTAGAAGGCTGGAAAGTACTGGAATTGAAGGTGTTGGCTGATGTGGGACTGGTCGGTTTCCCGAATGCGGGTAAATCAACCCTGCTCTCTGTAATCACAGCTGCCAAACCCAAGATCGCCAACTACGCATTTACCACCCTGGTACCCAACCTGGGTATGGTGGAATACCGCGACGGGAAAAGTTTCTGTATTGCCGATCTTCCCGGTATTATCGAAGGTGCCGCTGAAGGTAAAGGACTGGGGCACCGCTTCCTCCGGCATATTGAGCGAAACTCGGTGTTGCTGTTCCTTATTCCCGCAGATTGTGATGACCACAAAAAAGAATATGACATCCTGGTCAATGAGTTAGAACAATACAATCCCGAACTCCTCCATAAACAATTCATCATTGCGGTCAGTAAAAGTGATATGCTGGATGATGAACTCAAACAGGCCATTGAAAAAGAATTGCCTGCGGATGTACCCCATGTCTTTATTTCTTCTATTACCAATAAAGGATTAACCGAGCTGAAAGATATGCTCTGGAAGATCCTGAATGAACCCGTAGAATAATACCGTCTTCCGGGTATGTAAAAGGGCAACAGATTAGTCTAGCTTTAGGGCAAATAATTACCCATGAACAAGGCTCTGATTCTTGCAGCCCTTACGTTGCTGCTCAGCTTCCAGTCGAATGCGCAAGCTGTAAAAACCCTGAAAAAAGTTATTACGTTAGAAATTACTGAAGAAGGCGGATCCAATGGCGCAGCTGTTGCCTGGCACCCCATTCAGAAAAAATATTATGCCGCCATGGCTGGCAATTCCGAATTCCCTTTGGTTGTCTTTGATGCCCAAGGCAAGAAAGTTTTTGAAGACGGTATCACCACGCAATATGATGTCCGCGGCTTATGGTACAACCCCTTCGCCAAGGCCCTGCAGGCAAATGGCTATAGCGATTATGGCTGGGGGCAATACAATTTGTTTGAAGGTGGTAAGCCCGGAGAGATCATCACTTTCCATGAGGGACAGCTGCAGCCCACCGAACAATCGGTCGGCGCTTATGATCCTGCAAAAAATCTGCTCTATTTTCTGGATGAAGACGGCAACCTGGAACAGTATAGCGTAAAGGACACGGCCTATATCAAAACCATTAATCTGCAATTGGGCGTAACTAAGAAAGACGATACCGGCTTGACCGATAATTACGACGTTATTGAAGAGTATAACAGTGCCTCCATCATTTATACGGGTATCAAGGGCAGTGAAATCGGGCTGCTAAACATTGAAACCCAGGAAGTGGAATTATACGATGTTTCCAACGGCTATCTCGTCAGTAAATTAAAACTGCCGGAAGGCACTGCCACTTACGAAATGTTCAACTTCAGTTATTGCAATGGAATGTATTGGTTTTTTAATCAGGAACTGAGAACCTGGACAGGATGCA